>Ga0302135_10002423_pt1 | contig 11163 bp, 8 predicted proteins | sample CBN3_surface_MG_FD_203119 | JGI IMG/M metagenome (GOLD analysis project Ga0302135, IMG submission 203119) | Marine microbial communities from Western Arctic Ocean, Canada - CBN3_32.1 | ecosystem: Environmental > Aquatic > Marine > Oceanic | place: Canada: Western Arctic Ocean | collected 2017-09-15 | reverse complement strand
TAACAACTGCTACCATTGGCTGGAGATGCATAAACGATGCGTCACTCTCATCAGCTTCGGCCACTAAGTAACGGCTTTCCCCAAGTCGCGCATTAGTGCCAGCACTATTCAATAAACCGCCAATTACAAATGTTGGATCGAACCCACCTTCCGCCAGCACTGAAGCAACAATGCTCGTCGTCGTCGTCTTACCATGAGTTCCAGCGATAGCGATCGAGTGACGGTAACGCATTAATTCTGCGAGCATTTCAGCTCTAGCTATCAATGGTTTAGATTTAGCAATAGCCGCACGCATCTCAGGGTTCTTTATATCTATTGCGCTTGAATAAACCACTACGTCGGCACTTTTTACATTCTTGCTCGCGTGACCAATGAATATTTTCGCTCCCATAGATAATAGTCTTTTGGTATTCTCAGACGCTTTAATGTCCGAACCAGTTATCGTGTAACCCTGATTCAGTAATACTTCAGCCACACCGCACATGCCAGCTCCGCCTATGCCGACAAAATGTATTGTCTTAATACGGCGCATCTCCGGTATCACATGCATCGCATTTACTTTAGACATCTGCTGCTACCTCTAACAAATAATCTGCTATGCGGTCACTGGCATCATTTACTGCAATCGCTTTTCCCCTGGCACTCATTAATGACAATTCTTCTCTGTCGTCACTAAACCGATGAAATATTTTAGTGATTTCTTCAATACTTAACTCGGCTTGCTGCACAATGTAAGCTGCGCCAGCATTACTTAACCACTCCGCATTTAATGTTTGTTGTCTATCTTTATGATATGGATAAGGAACGAACAATGCCGGCAACCCCGCTACTGCTAATTCACTCACCGTGCTAGCTCCCGAGCGACAGATAACAACATCAGCCCATTTGTATGCAGTCGCCATGTCATCGATAAAGGCATCAACCCGACAATTATCACCTAGCGCTATCCCGGCTGTTGCATATTTGTTGTGGGTATTCTCTAGATCGGCTTTGCCGGTTTGATGCCAAATATAAGGTCGTTGGTTTTCACCCCAATTATTTAACAGTAATGGCACTGCAGAATTTATCGCAGCCGCACCTTGACTTCCCCCTAGCACCAGCAAATGGAGTGGTTGTTCTGGTGATCTTTCTTTAACCTCAACAAACAGAGCGGTGATTTCTGCTCGCACTGGATTTCCGGTAAAAATCACTTTGTCACTGTTTTTAAAAGTAGCTGGAAATGCTTCGAATATCTTATCAGCAAGCTTTCCCAACAAACGGTTAGTCAACCCGGCCACAGCATTCTGTTCATGTATCATTAATGGCACACCCTTTAATTTTGCAGCTAAACCTCCAGGCCCAGTTATGTAGCCACCCATACCTAATACACAGCTTGGCTTGACCTGGCGAATGACGCTTAGTGATTGCAGGGTCGCCGCGATTATCATGAATGGGGCTAGCACCATCTTAACTAAGCCTTTACCTCGCAAACCCTTAACTGAAATTCTGTGCAACTTATAACCAGCACCTGCAAGCAGCTGATTTTCCATTCCGCTTTCAGTTGCCAACCAATGAATCTCTACACCTTGCTCCGATAGTTTTCTCGCTATCGCTAAAGCCGGAAACACGTGACCACCAGTTCCTGCAGCCATGATTAGAATGGTAGTATTGTTGGTCGTCATTCTAACTTTCTCATTCAAAATCTTCTTCTAAACACTCTACTTCGTATTGAATTCGCACGAGCAGCGCAATCATGAAACAGCAAACAATCAAGCTCGCGCCCCCATAACTTAAGAATGGTAGAGTCAACCCTTTGGTAGGCAATAAATTTATGTTTACGCCAATATTTATGAGCGCTTGGCCAGCAATTAATAAACCAAGCCCGTAAGCAGAGAATGCGGCGAATAGTTTATTTTTTGACTGCGCTAATTTTCCTATTACAAAGGCCTGGGCGACTAATATGCAGAATAGTGCAACAACCGCCACAACACCCACTAGCCCTAACTCTTCGCCTATGATGGCCAATACAAAATCATTATGAGCTTCAGGCAAGAAATAGAGTTTTTGAATACTATTCCCCAAACCAACCCCAAACCATTCACCTCGACCAAAAGCAATGAGCGCTTGCGTGACTTGATAGCCACTGTCATAACGGTTTTCCGGAGCCCATGGGTTCAAATAAGAAGAAAGCCTTTCGATTACATAGGGCTTCATTATTGCTAAAGCCACAACGCCACCACCAGAGATTAATAACATGAGGATAAAGCGATAAAGTTTTGCACCAGCCAAAAAAATCATACAAAATGCCGTCAACATTAGAATGACCATAGCTCCATGATCTGGCTCGAAATGCAGTAATACGACCGCTACTCCAATTACCCCCAATGGCTTTACAAACCCTGACCAGTTATTTTTTACTTCCTCAAGATTGCGTTCCAAGAATGCCGCTAAATAGATAACAATGAACACTTTTGCCAACTCTGAAGGTTGAAGATTAAAAAGACCGAGGTTGATCCAACGCTGGCTTCCATTAACAGAAATGCCAATGCCGGGAACTAGAACTAACAATAACAGAGCAAAAGAACCCACTAGCAAAAACCAACTTATGTTCCTCCAAAAGCTGAGAGGGATCATCAAAGTAATAACCAGCGAAAGAAAACCCATTACTGCAAAGATAGATTGCCGCTTTAAATGATAAAAAGGGTCACCGTAGTCATTGCTGGCGATTTCAATAGAGGCAGAAGTCATCATTAGCAGGCCGCTAATTAATAGAAGCAAACTAACAAGCAGAATGACATTCAATGGTTGCTTCTCCGGAGCAACCATAAGCCGTCCATAGTTATTCCTGCCAACAGTAGCTCTCATATTCGTCCGCATGCCAACACCCGTTGCTGAAATCGGCATTACTGCAGACTCTCTACAGAAGAAATGAATGACTCGCCGCGATGTTGAAAGTTTTCGTACATGTCAAAACTTGCACAGGCAGGCGACAACAAAACAGCATCGCCTGGAGCCGCATGCTCATAAGCGACTTTAACTGCATTCTGCATATCTGTAGCAAAATAAGTTTCTATGTCGGCATCAAAATTAGCAGCCATTTCCACTGCATCTTGACCGATAAGAATTACTTCTTTTCCCCAACGATTAATCACGGGAGCAAGGGGTTTAAAGTCCGTTCCTTTGCCCACACCTCCAGCAATCAATAAAATATGACCACCGATACGCTCGCCCAAACCTTCAACAGCAGCCACTGTAGCTCCAACATTAGTTCCTTTGGAATCATTGTAAAACTCAACGCCGCCAATACTAGCAACCCATTGACAGCGATGAGGTAAACCAGAAAAATTCTTGATTGCTTTACGAATATGGGTCATATCTATACCCAAAGCCATTGCCAAACCGCAGGCCGCCAAGACATTAGAGATGTTGTGTTGGCCAAATATCTTTAGCTCACTTACTGAGACTATTTTTTCGAATTGAAACGCTAAATACTGATCATCGCCTTCTTCTAACAACCCAAGCCCATTAACTCCGGGACGACTAAAACCAAAATCCCACACCCTTGCATCTATCTCAGTCACTGGTGTGCTGCGCGAATCATCTCGGTTAATTAGTATTTGCTTACAGCTATTGAAAATATTCAATTTCGCATGATGATAATCATCTAAACTTTCGTAGCGATCCATGTGGTCTTCACTTAAATTTAATATAACAGCGACTTCAGCAGAAAGACTCTTAGTGGTTTCTAATTGGAAGCTCGAAAGCTCAAGAACGTAAACATCTTTTTTACCTTCAGCGAGTAGGTCCAAAGCAGGTTTAAAATTGGCACCATCAAGGTTCCCTCCCAATCCATAACTTTTATTCGCTCTCTGTAAGATAGCCACCAAAATAGCTACTACAGTACTTTTTCCGTTTGATCCTGTTACACCAACAATGGGGGAAGACACTGTTCGCGAGAAAATATCGATATCCCCAGTGATTTGCACACCGGCTTCTTTTGCCCGCGCTATTTCTGGAATTTTTAGACTGACTCCAGGCGAAACTACTAATTCTTTTGCTTCTAAAAATGTTTGCATATTAAATTCACCCAATTCGCATTCGACTTCAGGCAGTATTTGTTTAAGCTCAGCTAAGCTTGGCGGCACACTCCTAGAATCAACAACTTTAAATTTCTGTCTTTTATTTGCATAATATTTTGCGCATGATAACCCCGTGCCTCCCAAGCCGACGATCACGATAATTTTTTCGCCTGAATTAATTTCCACCTGATATCGTCTCAGTAAAGAACTAACGAAGCTTTAACGTCGCTAATCCAAATAAAACCAACATCACAGTAATAATCCAAAAACGAACAATTACTCTCGGTTCTGGCCATCCTTTTAATTCAAAATGATGATGCAGTGGTGCCATTCTAAAAACTCTTTTACCTGTTAACTTGTACGATGCAACTTGGATAATTACTGACGCAGTTTCCATAACAAAAACACCTCCCATAATAAAAAGAACTATTTCATGTCGGGAAACAATCGCCATTGCACCTAACGCAGCACCAAGTGCCAACGCACCCACATCGCCCATAAAAATTTGCGCTGGATAAGTATTGAACCAAAGGAATCCGAGACCTGCACCCAGTAATGCCCCAGCAAAAACTACTACTTCCCCAGAACCTACTACATAAGGAATATTGAGATAGGCAGAGAACTCACTGTGACCGGCAAGATAAGCGATTATTCCAAGAGCACCGCCCACCATTACCGTTGGTAAAATCGCGAGCCCATCTAAACCATCAGTGAGGTTTACAGCGTTACTAAATCCGACAATGATAAAGCCGCTACATGCGATATAAAAAATTCCCAGATCAATAGCAACATCTTTAAAGAAAGGAATAATGTAGTGTGTTTCGACAGAACTAAATGCTGTGTAGTACAAAATAATTGCAGCCCCAACGCCTATAATAGTTTGCCAAAATAATTTGGTTCGAGCGGAAATTCCGGCAGGATCCTGCTGGAATACTTTCTTATAATCATCAACCCATCCAATAGCACCAAACAAAACTGTAACGCCTAATATTATCCAAACATAATGGTTGCTAAGGTCGGACCAGAGCAAAGTGCTCATAGCTATACTCACTAGTATCAGAGCTCCCCCCATGGTTGGGGTTCCGGCTTTACTAAGATGAGTTTCCGGTCCATCATCACGAACTACTTGGCCAATTTGGTGATAGTTTAACTTTTTTATCATAGTAGGACCGATGATGAGCGACACCGCCATTGCCGTCAGAATGCTGAATATGCCGCGCACAGTAATGTACTGAATAACTGCAAAATTACTGTTGATTTGAATTAGGTAATCGGATAACCAAACAAACATTAGCTTTCCTCAGCCGAAATTAATTCATTAACTACATATTCCATTCTAGCGCCCCGAGATCCTTTAATAAGAAAAATAGTTTCAGCATTCGCTAAACTTTTACAGGCTTTCACTAAGTCCTGCCGAGAAGAAAAATGCTTGCCTTTAGAACCGAATGTATTTGCCGTCAACAAGCTTTTCTCACCAACAGCAAAAAGTTCATTAACACCGGCGCGCTTAGCATATTCTCCGACCCATTTATGGGAAGCATCAGTTTCCTCGCCTAACTCCTTCATATCGCCAACCACGAGAATCTTATGACCAGATAATGAAACTAATACGTTGATAGCAGCTTTAAATGAATTCGGACTAGCGTTATAGGTGTCGTTTATTAGTAAACAATTATTTTTTGTGCTTTCCGTGGAAAGCCTGCCACATATTGGTTTCAGATTAGCAAGGCCTGCTGCCACATTTGTCAGACTGGCACCTGCCTCAAGGGCAGCAGCCGAGGCGGCAATTGCATTCAATACATTATGAGCCCCTAGGAATTGCATTGAAATCTCACAAGTGCCGACGGGGCTATTAAGAGTGAAAGACATTTCTCCATAACTACTTGCAGAAATTTGCGAAGCAAAATAATCAGAATTTCCATTCTTATTTTCTTGGCTGAATAAGACTGTTCTGCGACCCTGAGCCAATTCTAGCCAAACATCGAGGTGAGCTTCATCGGCATTTAGCAAAACCAACCCCGTCGCCTCATCGACCCCTTCGATGATCTCTCCCTTAGCGGAAACAATTCCAGCCAAACTTCCGAACCCTTCGATGTGGGATACAGAAGCATTCGTTATTAAAACAATATCAGGCTCTGCTGCAGAAACACTGAATGTAATTTCGCCAGCTTTATCTGCTCCCATTTCAATAACAGCAAATTGATGGTTCCCTTCAATTTGCAACAGGGTTAGTGGCACACCAATGGTATTGTTCAGATTTGCATTAGTGATCAATGTATCTGCTCGTTTATTCAAAATCGCACCAAGCATTTCTTTAACGGTTGTCTTACCCTGGCTTCCAGTGAGCGCAATCACTTTCGCTGCGCTTTTTTTCCGATTTAGATTTGCCAATGCTCCAAGAGCGACATGAGGATCTGATACTTTCAGTTGAGGAAGGTCTATTTCAGACGCTCGGCTCACTATTGCTGCGGCAGCGCCTTGCGACTTTGCCTCTGCAATAAAATTGTTTCCATCAAAGTTTTCACCAATCAAAGCCATAAACAAATCATCTTTAGTCAAAGCGCGGGTGTCAGTGGAAATGTTTGAAAAAACAACATCTCTTCCGATTAACTCACCGTCCAATTGTTCGGCTATTTGTGACAATGACATTACCTCAATCAAAATCCTTGAATTCCTTCAATTTTTCTTCCGGCCAATTTGAGCGCGCTTCTGCAAAGCAAATCGAACCTGATTACGATCGCTGAATATCAATTTATTACCGCCTATGTCTTGATGAGTTTCATGACCTTTTCCTGCTATCAAGACGACATCGCCAGCAGCAGCAGAATGAATTGCAAAGGAAATCGCATCAGCGCGATCTCTAATTACATGCACATTCTCTGGCTTATTGATTCCGCTCAGAATGTGGTGGACAATTTCATCACCCGCTTCATTGCGAGGATTGTCGTCGGCAATAACCAATTTGTTCGCAAGACTTTCGGCAATCTCACCCATCATTGGGCGCTTGCCTTTATCTCTGTTGCCTCCGCAACCAAACACACAGCTTATATTTCCATCAAAGTGATCACGCAGAGCAGTGAGTGCGCTTCGAAGCCCATCCGGGGTGTGAGCATAATCAACAATCACTGTAATATCGTTGCTATCACCAACAATTTCCATTCGCCCATTCACGGGCTTTAATGCTGAAATTTTCTCGCAAAGCGATTCGATAGAAATTGGTTTCTTGCGAGACAAATAGCCAATCAATGCAGTTACTACTGACAGTAGATTGCTAAAATTGAAGCAACCAATTAACCTGCCACTAACTTCACCCGAGCCAATAGGTGTAACGATTGTTGCTTCAAACCCTTGTCGCGTAAGCTTCAAATCTTTGGCATATACGGTCGCGATAGAGTTATTGATGCTGTAAGTAGACACTTCTACATCTTTAGCGATGCTATTGATGATTGACAATGCATAAGGATCATCAAGATTAACTATTCCATGCTTGAGACCTTCTGTAGTAAACAATTTCTTCTTATTCTCTGCATAGGCTTCCATGCTCTCATGATAATCAAGATGATCTCTGCTTAAATTAGTAAAAATAGCCGTATTAAAGTTAACCGCCTTAACCCGTTTTTGGTGCAAACCAACTGAAGAAACCTCCATAACTACCGGATCAATGCCATCCCTCACCATTTCTGCTAAAGCCATCTGGGTGAATACTGCATCAGGAGTAGTCAGCTTAGTTTCTTTAAGCTTACCAGCAACACCATAACCAAGCGTGCCGATAACACCACACTGGTATTCGAGGTCAGTTAATGTTTGAGCAATAAACTGGCTACAACTTGTTTTGCCGTTAGTACCGGTAATGCCGATCAAATGAAGCTTTGCGCTTGGATGAGAATAAAATCTGGAGGCTATCTCAGAGATTTTTGCAGACAGGTTATCTATAGCTATTACTCCTACTCCATTTATTACTTTAATCTCTCGCCAATCAGCGCCAGATTCTACAAGCACCGCTGAAGCACCAATATCAATTGCTCCGCTTATAAATTCTCTCGCATCATGATTCCTGCCAAAACAAGCAATAAATAAATCACCTTCTTGAAGTAGCCGGCTATCCATTTTTACGCCGGTTACTATAGTAAGTAATTCAGAAGGTAATGGCTCTGGCAGGTCCACCAATCCGGTTATTAATTCAACTAAGGACGCATTAAGATTCAATTGCTTTGCCGTATTCATATTAAATTGATGAAAGCTCCACTGATTGACCTTCGGGAATATTATCCGGCGCTATGTCCAAAATTCTCATGGCTCCGGCCGCAATTTTAGAAAATACTGGCGCTGCGACTTGGCCACCATAGTGCTCTTCACCCTTGGGTTCATTAATGACTACGACGACGACTATCTTCGGGTTCGATGCTGGCGCTAAACCGACAAACAGAGAATTATGTAAATTTTCTTCATAACCAAATTCACCCACAACATGTGCAGTTCCGGTTTTACCGGCCACACTGTAAAAAGGAATTTGAGCTTCGTCGGCGCTACCACCTCGATTGGGGTCCACGACTGTCTCCAACATTGCAAGCACTTGATTGCTGATTTTACTACTAATGATTTGCTCTCGAGGAAGTCCATCAATCGCTTCTTGGTCGAGTTTTATCAAAGATACTGGCTTCTTTATGCCGTTATCAGCAATTGCTGAATATGCTTGAGCCAGTTGCAATGCAGATCCAGAGAGACCGTAACCATAGGAAAGCGTTGCTGTCTCAATACGACTCCAGCGGCGATGATTTGGTAACACACCCCCGCGCTCTCCCGGAAAACCGGTTCCTGTCACTTGCCCGAATCCTGCTCTCTCGAGCACGTCTCGAATGGGCTCTGCCCCAATATTTAAAGCAATCTGCGTCGTCCCAATATTGCTAGATTTAGTAATCACTTTTGTGAGCGTCAACGTTCCATAGTCAAAGAGATCTTTGATTTCATAAGGACCGATCATCCTCCAGCCTGGACTAGTTTCTATTATTGTGTCTGGAGTGTAGAGACCCGATTCTAATGCCGCCGCCACGGTAAAAGCTTTAATGGTCGAACCCGGCTCGAAAACATCGGTCACAGCCCGATTTCTCATCACAGAGAAATCAGTTATGTTGGATTTATTGTGAGGGTTGTAAGAAGGTTGATTTGCCATCGCTAGAACTTCGCCACTATCAACATCCAAAACCACGACAGTCGCTGATTTCGCGCGACGCGTAATGAATTCAGATTTTAGTTCTCGATATGCTAGGTTTTGGAGGCGAAAATCAATACTTAACTCAATATTTTTACCCGGCTGTGCGGGCTTAATTATGTTTAGCTCTTCAATGATATGACCGCGAGGATCTCTCATTATTTGACGACTACCAGGTATACCCCGCAACCAATCCTCGTAAGTTAATTCCAAACCCTCTTGGCCAATATCATCAACATTACTAAAGCCGACAAGATGAGCGGTCACCTCTCCTTGGGGATAGAATCTTTGATATTCTTCTTGCAGATTAACACCATCAATATCAAGTTCATTAATGCGGTCTGCATCTGCTGGTGCTAGCCTTCTTTTTATATAAAGAAAATCTTTAGTGCTTTTCTCAATTTTGCTGGCGAGAACTTCAAAATTCATATCCAGAGAGCGAGCAAGCAAAGTTATTGCCGCAACTTCACCTGAAATCTCACTTGGATTCACCCATATAGATTTTACCGGAGCACTTACCGCCAGAGGTTCTCCATTACGATCTGTAATGAGCCCACGATTTGCCACTAAAGATACATTCCGAATTGTTCGCGCATCCCCTTGGCCCTGCAGAAAATCCCGCTCCATATAATGGAGCGCACTGACTTTCCAGCCTATCGCAATAATGCAAAGTGACATAGCGAACATAACAAAGTAAAATCGCCAGTACTGAAAAAAACTTGCCATTGTAGCCTTTGTCATTTTCTCACCATTACAATATTTGAGAGCTCGGGAATATGCATTTGTAGATCCTCTACTGCCTTTTCCTCGATTTTTCCTTCAACCCCGAACGTTGATTGTTCTATCAATAGCTGACCCCACTCGACTTCTAATTTATTGGCATGATCTTTTAGCACTTGCAATTCATTAAAAGTAAAACGATTTCCATGAGTAGTAAGAACAACCGAAAGACCTGAAAACAATACGATTGCCAGCAGAATCCCCAAGCCTAGAGTTGAGGGCGTAAGAATACCTGCCCACTGGTAGATTGAAACTGCAGATTGCGAGCTTCCTGCTTTTTTTATATTAGCTACACGCCTACTCATAATATTAGTCACCGAACTAACTATAACTTCTGTTATGCAATTTTTTCTGCCACTCGCATGATTGCGCTTCTTGCTCGTGGGTTCGCATCAATTTCGTGACTGCTAGCTCTAATGGTCTTGCCTATCGGCTTTAGCCTTGGGTTCATCAAAGACTGCGGCACTGGCAAGTCCCTTGGATAGATATCACCCTTTGACTGTCGTGCTATAAACCTCTTAACTATCCGGTCTTCTAAGGAATGAAAGCTAATTACTACTAAGCGCCCGCCAATATTTAATACTTCCAGAGCTTGACCCAATCCCAACTTTAGTTCATCTAATTCTCTATTAATGAAGATCCGGATTCCTTGAAATGCTCTAGTTGCAGGATGCTTACCTCTTTCCCAAGAAGGGTTTGCCTCCTTCACTATTTCTGCCAACCGGACAGTGGTTTCGATCGGCTGCTGCTTTCTTTCTTCTACGATGCGCCGAGCAATACGCCGTGAATGTTTTTCTTCACCATATTGAAAAAGCACATCTGCTATTTCTTTTTCTGCTACTTTGTTCACCCACTGAGCCGCACTTATTCCTTCTGTGGGATTCATACGCATATCTAGCGGACCGTCGCGCATAAAACTGAATCCACGCTCAGCCTGATCCAGCTGTGGAGAAGACACTCCGAGATCAAACAACACTCCGTCTACCTTTCCAAAGATTCCTTTTTCTTGAGCTATATCTCGTAGGCTGCCAAACAATGCGTGCCGTAACTCCAGGCGTGAGTCTTTTTTTTCTAATTCAACAGCAGTTGCTATAGCGTCAGGGTCTTGGTCAATAA
>Ga0302135_10002420_pt1 | contig 11168 bp, 11 predicted proteins | sample CBN3_surface_MG_FD_203119 | JGI IMG/M metagenome (GOLD analysis project Ga0302135, IMG submission 203119) | Marine microbial communities from Western Arctic Ocean, Canada - CBN3_32.1 | ecosystem: Environmental > Aquatic > Marine > Oceanic | place: Canada: Western Arctic Ocean | collected... | reverse complement strand
CTCCTCGAAGATATCGTTCACACGGGATTCAAACTTCGTAAACGAAGTGAGGCCATCGAAGACACCCTGACCAACCCAGTGAGCAGCTTTGTAGTGATGCGCGTTCATAGGCCGAGGGGGCCAAAGGGTCGAGTCATGGCGGTCGGGGTTCTCATAGAGGAAGTATATGTCGATAGGGTTGGTAGTGGGAGGCTTCGAGGCAAGCCAAGCCCAAGCCCCGACCGGAGGAACCGCCTTAGGCGATCACAGGGGGCCGCTCCCAGTGCTTCCGCAACCGGCTAGAGAAACTGCCGCCCGGGCCCCCAACCGCGGTGCCTGCGCCGTCGTACGTGCAGGCTTAGGCTTTCAGCCACGTCCTGTGGCGGACAGGGGCGTTTTTGAGGACGCCCGGGTCATGCGTACTTGGGGACTTCGTCGGGATTGGTTGGAAAGGGACCCCCGAAGTGGAGGGCGAAGGCCGCGCTGTTTGGGGGTAGATTCGTGGGTAGGAATTAATATGGTCCTCGGAAACCGCGGAAACCCTACATTTATGGCGGACTGTCCCTCCGCCAGCTCCCTGTTTCCCAATGTCCATATATGTCCATTAGTACGTTGTGCATCAAGGCGTACAGGGCACTGGCAGTTGCCGCTGATCATCGCCTGGGTGGATTACAAGGACGCCCGCGACCGGCGCCGTGCGAAGCAGAGCGAACGCGCCTGAAACCTGGCTGAGAGTCCGGCCCAGCTGAGATTCGGCTGCTCTGCCCCACACAGCGGGCCAATTTCAGAACCAGAAAAACTTCCGCTTCTGACCCAAAGCGGACATGACGGTGGCCCATCCAGTAGCACGCAGGGTATTCATTACACATGGACCGGCGACTCGACCCAACCAAGGAGGACCGCCATGACCCAGAGACTGGATCCTGAAACCGCTTCGCCCGAAGCCAGCAAAGCCATGGCTGCGCTCGACGGCTATGTCGAGACTTGCGGTCTCGACCATTCACTGCTCGATCTCGTCAAGACACGGGCGTCACAGATTAACGGCTGCGCCTTCTGCGTCCACCTGCACACCGGCGAGGCGCGGGCGCGGGGCGAGCGCGAGGAGCGCCTCTATCTGCTCGATGTATGGTGGGAATCACCGCTTTACAGCGAACGAGAACGTGCGGCCCTGGCCTGGACCGACGCTGTCACCCTGGTGTCCGAGAGCCGTGTGCCCGATGCCGTCTACGATGAGGCGCGCCGGCACTTCTCAGAGGAGGAGATGGTCAAGCTCACAGTTGCCATCGGCCTGATCAACGCCTGGAACCGCATCGGCGTCGGTTTCCGGATGGCTCATCCCGTCTAAGATTTAACCGTTGAAGCGAAGCCGTCGGGATTTCACCAGCCTGCGCGGCGCGGATCATCCGGTCGTCATCGGTTCGAAAAATTGCGCCGCTCATGGTTTCGCCCGAAAGGAACGGGATGACCATGTTGCCGGTGGTTTTGTCGTAGTAAAGAAGCTCCGGGCCGACGCCGGCGTCGGATGCGATCTTTGCGTTCACGGCTTCCTCGCGCCGGCTGATGAAATCCGCGGAGAGCTTGCCCGCGACGCGCACGACGAACGTGCCCTTTGGACAATCGACCTGGAAGTTGCGATTGATCAAGCCGCCATGCAGCGGCTCGGCGGTGATCTGGTCCAGGTTGACGCTGTCAAACAGCGGAACACGCCTGAGCAGGGCGAGGAGTTCGTCCATCGACCCTTAAGCCCCAGCGGTCGGTTCAAAAGTTTCCTGTATCACATCAATCTCCAACCTCATCTTTGGCCCGCATCGCCCCAGTTTCCCTAAAGCACTGGAATGTGGGTTAATCTCAATTGTTCAAAGGGTGCCTAAAATTGAGAAGGAACCGCACGCATGTCTAAGATCAGCCCCTCGCTGCTCGGATCGACGAGCGGATTTAATCACGAACCGACACGTTCCTGCACGCTGCCCGCGTGCTTCTTCTACGAACCCGAGATATTTGAGCAGGAAAAGGAAGCTGTTTTCTACAAGACCTGGCAATACGCCGGGCCGGCGCAGGAACTGGGCGAGGAGCCGGGGAGCTACGTGACTTGCAAGGTTATCGACGAGAACATCGTCATCACCAGAGCGGCCGACGGCGAGATGCGGGCATTTCACAACACTTGCCGCCACCGGGGATGCGAGCTTGTCGAGGGCAAGGGCACGAATCGGAACAAGTTGATCACCTGCCCGTTTCACGGTTGGCAATACAACATGACGGGCAATCTGATCCAGGCGCCTCAGACCAAGAATATTATCGGCTTTGAGAAGGATAAAATCAGCCTGAAGGAAGTTCAGGTCGAAAAATTTCTCAACCTTCTGTTCGTCAATCTGGACATGGACGCACCCTCGTTGATCGACCAGGCGGGAGAGCTTGATAGCCACTACCGCAAGATGCTGCCCGGTATCGACGCCATGAAGTGGACCAACCGGTTTCATGCAAACGTCGGTGCCAACTGGAAGAGCGTGGTCGCAAACGTTCTTGAGAACTACCACACGCTTTATACCCACCCGGGGTTCGATAAAATCATGGATATGAAGTCGTTCAAGACCACGTGCTACGACATTCACGTGACCTCGATCGCGAAGAATATCACGGATTCCGCGGCTGGCGACGACCTGTGGAGCAAGGATTCATCGGACGAGTTCATTTTAGAAGGTAGCTACGACGGAATTTTTCCCAACACCTGCATGTTTGTGTTGCCGGGCACGCCGCACTACGTGGTCGTGCATTCCATGCCGAGCGGCCCGGAGCGGACGTTCGAGACCTGGGATTTCTTCTTCCGCACGGACCCGCCCACGGCCACTGAAAAAGAAGTGCCTAAATTCTGCGAAGACATTCTCAATCCCCAGGACATCGTAAACCTTGAGCGCGCCCAGCGGGGCATGCATTCGCGGGCCTGGGACGAGGGCCGATTCGTCATCGACGAGGACCATTCGTGGTTCTCCGAACTGCCGACCCATTTTATCGATGCCTTGACACTGAAATATCTCGAAGGCTCGAACACCTAACGCCGGCGGGTCGGTCCGTAATGTGAGAGAGCAAACAATGGCACAATCTGTATGTGCGATTATTGGGGCTGGAGAAGGACTTGGCCGGACGGAAAAGTGTCAAGCGGTTGTGGATTCGAACTACGCGGAATTCAATACACGATGACAACAACGACACAAACCCTCCTCGACACACTCGCCGCGTATCCTGCAACCGAAGATGCGGACAGCAAGACATTGCCGCCTGCAGCCTATACCGACCCCGGTCTCTATGAGCTGGAGGTCGAAACCATCTTCAAGCACGAGTGGTTGCTGATTGGGCGCGCTAACGACATCCCCGAGCCTGGCGACTGGTTCACCTTTCTAGTCATTGACGACCCGCTGCTCGTCGTTCGTGGTGCCGACCACGAAATTCGCGCCTTCTCAAATGTCTGCCGCCACCGCTACATGCCGGTGGCGCAAGGCGCGCGGGGCAATGACAGGCGCTTCGTCTGTCCTTATCACCACTGGACCTACGCGACGGACGGCAAACTCATCGCCGCCCCACTGATGAAAGGTTCGCTCACTTTTGACAAATCGAAGTGTGCGCTACCGATGTACCGCCTGGAAATCTGGCAAGGCTTCATCTTCGTCAACCTGGACGACAACGCCGCGCCCCTCACGCCGCAGCTTTTCGAGGCCGACAAGATGCTGTCGCACTACAGCAATAGCGAACTCGTCACCGGCTTCAGCTACGACACCGTGTGGGAAGGAAATTGGAAGCTCGCCACCGAGAATGGCATGGAATTCTACCACCACATGGGGCTACACGCCGCGACGTTAGAGGAAGCACTCCCTGCCAAAGGAGCGAGTGTAGACCCGGCGCCCGCCAGCGGCCGCTTCGCCCATACGCACTGCCCGTTTTCGAGCAAAAGTTCTTACAAAGTCGGTGAAATGGCCCGTACTCTTCCCGAAGATCACCAGTTCACCGAGCTGGAGATCAACTCAGCTTATGCCATCGGCTTGTTTCCCAACATTTCGCTCGCCATGACCGCCGATAGCAACAACTGGTTGTCTTTCATTCCACTCGGTCCTGAGCGCACCCGTGTCGTCGGAGGATACATCGTCAGACCCGGTTACGATTCGACCAACCCCGAAGCCGCCAAGAGACGCAATCAGCTTCTATACGACGTCAACGAGGAAGACGCGCAGGCCACCTGGCGTCTTCAAAAGGTCTTGCGATCCACACGCGCACGGCCCGGTCCGCTGAATGTTCGCGAAGGGACTTGCGCTCAGTTTTACAAATATTTGGGCCGTACGCTGGCACAAAGACCAGCCGCCGACGCTTGAACCGGGCCGCACTTCATGAGAGCCTGTCTTATCCTGCGAGAAGCCCATAGAGGACTCCGCTGAGAGAGGACAACAAACAGGCGCTTTTCAATAAGCGCCGCGAAAGGGAGAAACTTCATGTCACGCATCCTTGCCTGCCTGATCGTGGCTGGCGCGCTGGTTGTTTCGTTCGGAATGCCGAGCGGACCGGCCAAAGCCGGCGACGTCGTCACCGATAAGCTGATTTGCGCCATCACCTTCTGGCCGCCCCAGGCGATCAACAAGCTGGCCGAGGATCTCGGCTATTTCGAGACCGAGGGCGTCACCGTCGAGTACATCTTCGACGACGACCTGACGGTCCAGATGGCCGCTATGGACACGGGCCAGATCAACTGCAACTCGCGTACCGTCGGCGAATATCAGAGCCGGCCGCGCAACGACGACACCATGGGCGTCATCATCGGCGTCGGAGACATCTCGATGGGCGGCGACGCGATCATCGCCACCGCCGAGATTCAGAGTGTGTGCGACCTGAAGGGCAAGAGCCTCGCCTACGAGCCCACGATTCCGGCGCCGCTGCTGCTCCAGGCGGCGCTCAAGTCCGAATGCGGCCTGACCTTCGACGACCTGATCACGACCAACATCGCCACGGCAGATGCGCTCGGCGTGTTCGCGGACGATTCGATCGACGCGGTCGCGGTCTACGAGCCGGTGGCAAGCCAGATTGTCAATTCGGGAATTCGCGAAGGCGCCCATGTGTTGCTCGATTCGTCCGACTATCCTGGCCTGATCGTCGACGTCTGGTTCGTCGATCAGCGGGTCATCGAGGCCAATCCGGAGATGGTTCGAGGCTATTTGCGCGCGATCTACCGGGCGATCGACTACTACCTGGCAAACCCCGACGACTCGGCCGTGATCATGGCGCCGTTCTTCAACCTGACGCCGGAAGAAATCACCGAGACCATGGCGGGCGGGCCATTCGTGAACTATGACGATGCGATGGTCTTCATGGGCCAGACGGGATCGCGCGGCACGCTGCATGACAACTTCGACGAGGTCATGGCGCTCAACGTGGTGAGCGGTATCGCGGATACCATGCTGAGCTCGGACACGAAGATCGACAACTCGTTGATGAACGGCCTGTTCGACGGCCACGAGCGCTGATCGATCCGACAGTTCGACGGGGATAAGGGCCGGTCATCGGGAGACGCGGTGACCGGCCCCCCCTTTCTGACGCAGCACCATGACAATCCCCCCCCCGACCCGCTCTGGCCCCCGCGAGCGCTTGCGCGAGACGGCGCGCGAGCTGGTCCGCTTCAGGGGCAAGACGAGCCGCTCGACCAACCTCTCGCTGGCGATCCTTTCGTTCGCGATCCTGATCGCGCTCTGGACTGCAATCTCGGAGAGCGGCCTGGTCAGGGAAATCTATATGCCCTCGCCCCTCAGGGTGTCGGTGGCGATGTATACCCTGTTCGTCGATTTCAATTTCCTCCACGACGTCAGCATCTCGATCTTCCGGGTCATGGCGGCCTTTGCGCTTGCCGCCGCGATGGCGATTCCGCTCGGCATCATCATGAGCTCTTTCCGCATCTTCGGCGCCATGCAGGAACCGGTGATCGACCTGATCCGCTATCTGCCGGTGCCCGCGCTGGTGCCGCTGACCGTGATCTGGCTGGGTATCGGCGAGACCTCGAAGATCGCGCTGTTGTGGATGGGCACCTTCTTCCAGCTCATCTTGCTGATTGCCGACGGCGCGCGCCGGGTGCCCAACGAATATGTCGAGATCTGCTACACGCTGGGCGCGCGTTCGCGCCAGGTGCTGCGCTGGATCATCCTGCCCGCCCAGCTGCCGACCATGGTGGACAACTTGAGAATCACGCTCGGCTGGTGCTGGAGCTACGTCATCATCGCCGAGATCGTCGCGGCCAACGAGGGCATCGGCCATGTGATCTGGATCTCGCGCCGCTTCGGCAAGACACCCGAGGTGTTGGCCGGCGTGCTGACAATCGGCATCATCGGGCTGGCCAGCGATCAGGTCATCCGCTACATCCACCGACGCTGCTTCCGTTATATGAGCTAGGCGAGACAATGGCCGAGAGCACCCCCTTTCTGGAAATCGACGGCGTCTCGAAATGGTTCGAGGACGAACGCGGCGGCCCACCGACCCAGGTGATCGACGACATCTCGATCAGCATCGTGAAAAACGACTTCGTGATCTTCGTCGGCCCTTCGGGCTGCGGCAAGACCACCCTGATGCGGATTTGCGGCGGGCTTGAGAGCGCGACACTCGGCGAGGTCCGCCTCGATGGCGAAAAGGTGACCGGGCCCGACCGCAAGAAGGGCGTGGTGTTTCAGTCTTATTCGTCGTTTCCCTGGCTCAATGTGCTCAAAAACGTGGAGTTCGGGCTCAAATTCCGGACCGACGTGAACAAGAAGCAAAAGCGCGAAATCGCGCGGCATTATCTCGACCTCGTGGGTCTTACGGACTTCGAGAATTTCTACGTCAGCCGCATCTCGGGCGGCATGCGCCAGCGCCTGGCCATCGCGCGTACCCTGGCGGCCGACCCCGACGTGCTGCTGATGGACGAACCCTTCGGCGCGCTCGACGCCCAGAACCGGGAATTCCTCCAGGTTCAACTGCTCGACATTCGCCACAAGGAAAAAAAGACCATCATCTTCGTCACCCACGACGTGGAAGAGGCGATCTTCCTGGGCGAGCGGATCTTCGTATTCTCGGCCCGGCCGGCGCGGATTCTCGAAGAGATCGTCGTTGCCGACCATTTACCCAAGGAACACGACCTCGCGGTCAAGGAAACGCAAGACTTCTTCCACCTGCGCAACAAGCTGCTCGCGATCACCCGGGCCGAGGCCCAGCGCACCGAGGAAATCTTCATCGAGGGCGCGACCGCCGAGAGCTGAGCGCATCCTGGTCGCCGTGTCCCGGCTCCTTACCCGGTCTGCTTTGCTCGGCAAAGCCGTCCGCCGTTCAATCGCCACTCAGGCTTTCGCCACATAAGTGGCGGGGCGCAGTCGCGGCCTGCCTCGCAGCCGCCGGCGTTTATCGCTCACGGCGGCAAGTCGCGGTCGCAGCCTGGGGTGCCAGTCCGGGGTCCAAGAGTTATCCACCATAAAAGTTCATAACGGGAATCACTTGGCGTAGAATCGTGGCATCCTCGAGAAACGTACGAGGCATGAGGCCAGCCGGCGGAGACGCCGCGCGGGCCTTTTTCATCGCGGGATTCGGTGGTTTGTGAGGGGCACACTCGCAGGCTACGGTGCGCTTCGGCTTGGTTCAGGCTCCCCGAGAAGGTTGCGTCAGCCTCGGTAGCGGCTGATCCGGAGCGCGATCAGACTGACGGTGATGGTGAGCGCCATGATGCACACGGCGACGACGTTGATCTGGGGCGTCATCAACTTGCGCATCATGCCCCACAGGAAGGTCGGCAGGGTGTTGCCGCCGCCGATGGTGAAAAACGTGATGATGAAATCGTCGAGCGAGAGCGCCATGGCGATCAGCGCCGTGCCGATGATGGCTATGCGTATTGTTTTATGGGGCATCATTTCCTGGATAAAAGCCTCGTCATCACAGAAAATCGCGAGCGCATTCGGGCCTAAAGCGTTTGTTATCTCTACCAGCGGTAGGCACAATCCGCCGTTCCACCCATTTATCGGACCATCACAGGAATTCAGATCATGGCGGATGCAAAATTCGGGCGCTTGACGCCGGCCGATTTCGGCCAATCGATGCCGGTGACGCACCCGCTCTATCCCCGCGGCCCCTATTACTACCGCGACTGCCAGGCGATAAGCTTCGTCTATCACACGGACGAAGAAGAAGCGCTCTCGCGTCTGCCCGCCGAGCTTGAGTTGGTCGAGCCGGCGACCGCGGTGCTGACTGTCGCGCGGAACGGGTTTTCGACCGTGGCGGGCGGTTATGGCGAGTGCTATCTGGGATTTTTGTGCCGCTACCAGGGCGAGCTGATGCTCTATTCGTGCAATCTCTACGAGACCAAGGAGAATGCCTCGATCATCGGCCGCGAGGTTTACGGCTTTCCCAAGAAGCTGTGCGAAAAGATCGAGTTCACCACCCTGGGTGCGGGCGATGTGCGCATCACTGTCGACCTGGAAGGAGACCACCGGCTGCTGAGCGCGATGATGCGGCCGAGCGAAAATATGGCATTGGAATCGCTCGATCCGAACCCGCCGCTGGTGGTGCTCAAGATCATCCCCGACGCCGAGGGCAGCACGACGCCCTCGCTGGCCCAGCTGGTCAAGGTTCAATACGAGGTCTCGCCTATCGTGGGAAGCGACGGCCGCGCGGAAATCTTCACCGGGCCGGGCCGGATCCACCACGATCAGCCCTCCGAGATTGCCGTCCCGGTGCGCGAGATGGTCTCGTGCACGATGATGCGTTTTAATGGGGTGTTGCCCTACGGGACGATCTTGAAGACCTACTAGCGATAGCGCACGAGTGGCTTCCGGCAACAGTCGAGAACTTTCCCGAAAGGCTTTCGGAAGATAGACCGGGCAGGATTGGTTTCATCGGAGAGACTGCTTCAGCAGAGATCCAGGATCGCTACCGCAACAGGAGGTTGCCCGATCACATGCAGCGAACCAAAGGGATGGCGTCCCCGGTGCTCTATTTTTACAACGTCTGAGGAAACTCAATTTTCCAATTCACGCGCGTATACCTCTTTTTTGAATGCAGAGTCTGGTAGCTGTGAAAGCTCTTGAAGAGGCACGGCTTCACGCCGGAGCGTATCACCACGGACAAACTGAAATCGTACGCCGTCGCCATTCGAGAAGAACGGCTGTCCGCGGTACACGATCAAGGATTGCGCGCCAACAATCGGGCGGAGAACTCTCACCAGCCGGTTCGGCGGCGAGAGCGAAAACAGCAGCGGTTCAAATCACCGGGATCAGCCCAACGGTTCCTGTCGATCCACGCTGCCGTCTACAATGCCTTCTACGTTCAACGCCATCTTCTATCCCGCCGCATCTTCAAAGTGTTTCGAGCCGAGACGCTCGCTGTCTGGAATCAAAGTTGGCTTGCCGCCTGATCTGGATCACGATCGAATTCTGGCGACCGTGCCAGTTAACGTGTCAATGCCCGCCTGCCCAACGGGGCCGTGCACAACAGCCAGATCGTGGACGTTCCCTTTTTTGACCATGACAAAAAAATAGCCCGGGGCATCGATCGCAGAATTCCCGTACGGCCTGGAAATTAATTGGATGAGATAATGCACAGCTATTTAGAGCAATAAATTATTTAAGCCTAGGACTCGAGATTTCCGGTTTCCATTGCCTGCTCTAGAGTTCGTCCTTCAGCTGCGAGCTTGCGTTTCAAGGCTTGTCGTACCCTGACTCCCGCACGATCTGCACCCAAAGTCAGTTCCGGATAATCCATGCCGGTCGGGTCAGCTTCCACCTGCGCCTGTAATTTTTCGAGTAGATGCTTATCCTCGTCGAAAGCTGCGGTCACACTTTCACGGGTCTTGTCCGCAACATCTGGTGGAATGTTCGGCACATCAAATGCTTGACCCCAATAATAATGGGTCTTACCGCGTACCGACGGTGTAACAATATGGCAGCCACGCATGATAAAATCTGACCGCTGCCCTTCTTCCGGGGTAGGGTCATGGACATTCCAGTCCGAGAAGGACACGGCGAGCGTCGGCATTCGACCGACTTGCGTGCGTGTGATCGGTTTGTCCTCCGGCAACCCCATGCCCGGGCAAAACAGAGGAGAGAGAGGAGCCAAGTCAAACTCCTGACGATAACAGACCTCATCACCATCCATGTAGACTTCGGGTGCTTGAATCCAGTCATTTTGCTTGAACGTATTCTTGTGGAGAAACGCAATATGTGTCAGATCCATTACATTCTCACGGATCAGAATCCAATTGACCTCCACCTCATAATAGCCCGTGACAAAGGACCACTCAGGATCGGTCGTGTAGGACATATCAACCGGCTCGCAGTCAATAGCGCTAGCGTCACCCATCCAAATCCAGATGAAAGCACCAGACTCGCGAACAGGGAATGATGGTATTTTGGACGACTCAGGCGTCGTCTTGTTGGTTGGCGCACTTGTGCAATAGCCGCCTGTATCGAATTCCATACCATGATAGGAACAAACGATCTTATCGCCCTCAACATGCCCCTCAGATAAGGGGGCCCACCTATGTGGGCACCGGTCATAGAGGGCAGCAGGCGCGCCATTGGCCAACCGGTAAAGCACGACCGGTTTTTCCAAAATCCAGCGTGCCAGAGGCTTCTCGCTAACCTCGTCGACTCGCGCAGCAACCCACCACATGTTTCTCGGATAATTGTCCTCCAAAAAACCATTTGCGATCCGCTGCCCTGATTTTTTAGTTGGTATAGTTTTATCCGACACAAATATTTCCTCCCGACCGCTCGGTGTGTTGTAGTCCATTGTTAATTTTCGTCAGATTTAGCATTAATCATATCTTTGCACAATTTTCCGACGCTCGAATCGGCAATGGCTGAAAAGATGCCCAAGCTTAAAAAAAATTATTCGGTTGCGGGATATTGCTGGCGGCGAATAAATTTTCTATCGACCACATTGGCGCTGTCAGCCTAATGCGAACCGATCCCCAAAGCCCCAGACAACGTGGCGCTCAGGCAGCCAACTGACGCCACTCGGCCAGGGCGGGGGAGCGGTTCTGCTTGAAGATGGTACGGCGGTTGAGGTCGCGATCGAGGTTGAAGTGGTTATGGATCGAGGTGTGGGCGGCGGCGAACTTTTGCGGGGTCTTGATGTCCCTGAATTTGGCCATCGCTCCTTCTCGTCGCCGAAACGGCTGGTGTGAATTTTCGGCTCGGTTGTTG
>Ga0302135_10002418_pt1 | contig 11171 bp, 12 predicted proteins | sample CBN3_surface_MG_FD_203119 | JGI IMG/M metagenome (GOLD analysis project Ga0302135, IMG submission 203119) | Marine microbial communities from Western Arctic Ocean, Canada - CBN3_32.1 | ecosystem: Environmental > Aquatic > Marine > Oceanic | place: Canada: Western Arctic Ocean | collected... | reverse complement strand
ACCGATCGCGCGGCGTTGTTGATGACGCAATTTCACGGGCGATTGGCGCAGCCGTTCACCTGTCTGGTGGTGGTGCTCGTGGCGCTGCCTTTTGGCGCGGCGGGCGGCCGACGCAATGTGTACGCGGGTGTGGCGGGAAGTGTGGGGATTTGTTTTTTTTACTTCGTGCTGTTGCGCTGGGGATTGGCGCTGGGCACGGCTGGCCACATCCCGGCGCTGCTGGCGGCATGGCTGCCGAATTTGATTTTTGCGGGCGTCGGAATAACGATGCTACGGAAGGTGCCATGAATTTTCCGCCGGAACACATGACGCGGCTGTATGACAGCGTGCGGGCGATTCATTCCACGCTGGAGCCGGAGGCGGCGCTGCGTTTGGTGGTGCGGGAGGCGGTGAGTTTGGTGGGGGCGTCGAGCGGTTCGTTGGTGCTGTTAAATCCAAATACGGGATTGCTGGAAACCGAGGTCGCCGAGGGCTTGCCGGAGGCGGATCCCGCTTTGCGCCTGGAGGCAGGCGTCGCCGGTTGGGTGGTGCGTCACGGCGAATCGTTGCGCGTGGGTGATGCTGCGGGCGATGAGCGCTGTGCCGGCGCGCGGCCGGGCGTGCACAGCGAGTTGGCGGTTCCGTTGCGGATGGAAGGCTCGGTGCGATCCGTGCTACGGGTAGACGCCACGGAGGCGGATGCGTTTTCCGAAACGGATCAGGCGCTGCTGGAGGAACTTGCGGTGCACGCCACGCAGGTGATTCATAACACATGGCTTTACGAACAGCTGCGCCAACGGACGGAGCTGTTGGAATCACTGGTGAGCGTGGGGCAGACGATCAACCGCACGCTAAATCTCGATGACGTGCTGGAGGCAATCACGCGCGAGGCGGCGGGACTGGGCCGCGCGCGTGCGTGCTCGTTGCAGTTGCTCGATGCCAGCGGCGAATGGCTGGAGGTGCGCGCGCAATACGGCGCGGGCAGCGATTACCAGCAACGCCCAGCGCTGAGCGTGGCGGAAAGTTTGATGGGCGCGGTAGTGCGCCGCCGCAAGCCGGTGCAGGTGGGGGATCTTCTAACGTCCGCGCAATATCAGCACGCAGAGATTGCGCGGCGCGAAGGATTTATTTCACTGCTCAGTGTGCCGTTGGTATATTCGGAGGATTGCCTGGGCACGCTCAATATTTATACGGACGCGCCGCATGTTTTTTCGAATGAAGAAATGAACACGTTGGCGGCACTGGCGGAACTCTCGGCGGTGGCGATCGAAAAGGCGCGGCTGTACGAGCGTACGGTGGACGTGGAGGAACAACTGCGCCGCAACGAACAGCTCAGCGCATTGGGATTATTGGCGGCGGAGGTGGCGCATGAAATCCGCAATCCGCTTACAGTGATGAAGATGCTGTACCACTCACTGGATTTAAAATTCCCTGATGACGACCCGCGCCGCGAGGATGCACGGGTACTGGCCGAGAAGATGATTCATCTCGATCGCATCGTGGACAACATCGTGAACTTCGCCCGCAACGCCGAGCCGCGCATGGCGCCGGTGCATGTGCCGACATTACTCGACGATCTTGCGTTACTCACGCGCCACAAACTTCAGCATCATTCCATCCATTTGGAACGCGATGACGCGCCGGAGTTGCCGCCGGTGAAAGCGGATGCCACCCAACTTTCGCAGGCATTCCTCAACGTGATCCTCAACGCCACCGAGGCGATGCCCGAGGGCGGCACGTTGCGCATTGCCACCGCGCGCGAGGGCAATGAACTGCGCGTGTCCTTTGCCGACACCGGCCCGGGGATGACCGATGCCCAGCGTGAACGCGCCTTCACCGGAATGCTCAGCACGACTAAGGAAAAAGGTGGCGGTCTTGGCTTGGCGATCGTCGCCAAAGTGGCCGAAGCCCACGGCGGCCGGGTGGAATTAGAATCAAAGGAGGGTCGCGGCACGGAGATTACGCTGTGTCTGGCGTCCAGCCCGGAATCGACCCAACGCTGACCATCCCGGCCGAACGCAGGCATGCTAATTCAAATTTGTGTGGAAGGGTTAATTGAAACGACGCATGCCGGCATCGATTCAGTCGATGATGACAATTTGTGACCAACTTGCGGTTGCCCCCGCGCGGCGTGGCGATAAACTAATCGGCGTGATAGGTAGGTTTGTGAAAATGGGAGCGGTCGCCTTGGCGGCGATTTGTGTGGTCGGGTGCGGTGATGCCGGGCCGGACACCGAGGCTGGCCGCCAACACGCCGCTATTATAGCCAGGCTCAAAGCGGTGGATCAAGGCATCCAGTCGACTGCGGATGTGACGGAAGCCTTGAAAAAATACGAGACCGCAGCCACGGAAATTCAGGCATTCATCGAAGAGTTTCCCAAGACGGACGAGGCGCTGAAACTTGAAAAGGTGCAGTCGTGGTTGGAGGGCGAGAAGGCTCGGTTGCGGATCATTCAGGAAGCGAATAAACCGGTGCCTACACCATCGCCCGATTTATATAAATGAAACGCGGGCGATTCGAGTTGTCGTGCGCGAAACACTTTCCGCATGCAAATTTGGGAACACCGACAATTGGATGTACCGGAAAATGAGATGGAAAAGGTGCTTCAGAGTTTCGGACAAAACGGGTGGGAGTTGGTGAGCATGATTGACGAGACCGTTGATCCCAGTCGACAAACCGATTACCGAATGTACCGGCTGTTTTTTAAGCGAGCCGAAAGTACGGGCAGGATGAGCGGAACGGACGAGGGAACGGCGGATTAGTTTGCCGGTGATCCGTCGGCGTTCCAGGAATGGAGCGGCACGGGGCTGCCATCCTCATCCCAGGCGCGCACAAAAACGCGCACGCCTTTGTCGTATTTTTCCTCCCATCGCAAGGAGTCCTCCTCGTGTACGATGGTGCCGGTAAAAATTTTCCCATCGGCGTTTTCATGCCACAACCCGTCATCCAACCGGGCGATGGATTTGGGCTTGGTTTGCTTTGGGAGCGCCACCGTTTCTTCGCCGATCTCGTCCGGCCCGTCAGAGATTTCTTCCGGGGCTTTTTTTTTGGAGCATCCTCCCACGAGGAGCACCGTCGGCATGGCCCAAATCAGCATGTGAATGAAGAGCTTCATTGTATGACCAATCCCGGTGAATAATATTTCAGTTGCTCGACGGCTTTCCTGGATAAGCGCGTGCGGCCGATCTTGAGAACGCGTAGGCTGGCCCAGCCGGCCAAGTGCCGCGCGGCGGAATCCGTGATCTCCGTGTCCGAGAGATTCAGTACGTGCGGCTGGAAGAGCACCGCCATGTGCTCGAGATCCGCATTCGTAATGCGTGCGTGCGAGAGGTTTACCGTAATCACTTCACCGGTAAGGGGATGGCGTTCCAGTTTTCCGCCCGCGGAATTCAGAGCGGCTTCGGCATCCATACCGTTAGTGCGCAAAGCCACTGTGAATGGGCCCTGCGCTGCTGCCTTCAGTTGAGGTTTGGGCCATGGCAGAGGCTGGTCGATAAATGAGGTAAATAGGTTTGTGAAAATCATATTCGCCTGCCACGCATCGAGGCCTTGCCACTGGAAATTTGCCGGCGCCAAACGCGTACTGCTCAGGTAGGGTGGGCGGGCATGCGCGCCGAGTGTGGGATTAATCCCCAAGTACCACGACATCGGTTGGTAAGGGACAGTTTTGCGATACAACGGATCCGCGCCATTGGGTCGGGCACGGATAAGACCGGCGCGGTGGGCTTGCGTGATCCCCTCCCGCGCGGTGTGATCTTTGGCGGCGAACTGTTGCACCTGCAACAGGCGCGCGCGTAGCAATGCGGTTTCGCCGGTGTGATACGATTCCGCGCGCTTCTTGGCGAGGTCATCCATCTCCAATCGCGTGAACGCCAGCCACTGGCTCACCAGCGCGTATCGATCTGCATCCGTTACCGCTTGTTTGCTCCGCATCGCCATCAACAGCCGATGGAATTGCTCGCGGTTGGCATCCACAAACGGATCCAAGCCATTAGTCTTCTTGGGTTGAGCCTGAATTTTGTACCAACTCTTCCAGCCCTTGAGCAGCATGGGAATGCCCTGTGGCCAGTTGGTTTGAACATTTTTCGCCCAATTAATACTGCGCTCAAATTGCCACTCGCTGTCTGCTTTTGCCTGCAACAGTGCTCCGCGGAAATATGGTTGCGCGGAGGGATTTCCCAAAAAAAAGTCGACCAATGTTTGCGCCAGAAAATAACCTACGCCTACATCGCCGATGACCTTTTCCCAGTCATCATATTTTGTGGACGCGATGAAATCCACAAACTGCTCCGCGCTCATCTTTTGCACCAAATCCATGTACCGCTGGTAATCGCGCATGGTGGCAATTTTCTTTTGCACTCCCAAATGTTGTTTGCGGTTGGAGTACCACTCCGGCAAACCCTCCGAAAGCCACAGCGGCATCACCCCGTAATTCGCCGCATGCACTGCGTGGCACATCTCGTGCAATAGCGTCGGTACGATTTCCCACGGCAACTCGTGGTTCCAGTAACAGACAATGGGCGTTGGCACTTGCGGCTCCATCCTCCGGTCATCCTGTTGGTTGACCCGCACGCGGATGCGCGTATAGCCCAGTGTGCCCGGGCCCACGGTGCTGCCATTGGCTACCGAGTACTTCCGGTACGCCTCAAAGTTGGGCAGGAAATCAATTTTGTAATGAAACCCCTTGGGCACCGTGATGCCAATGGCACGGTACTTGGTAATTAACAATTCCCCTTCCCGCGCAATGTATTGCACCAACGAAGCCGGAACGGCGGAACCGTGCGTATTGATGTACACACGGCCATAACGTTGGTAGCCCTGTTGGCCGATGGCCGGGCCCGCCAGCAACAGGAAAGCCAAAAGAGCGAACGCAAAAAAATCTCTGGAAAGGCACACTCGATTCGTTCGCTTGAATCCAAAAATATTCATAGTCGTGCGCCGCGTGGTCTGCCTCAACCTACCATTCACCTCTGGAACTCACAATAGTCAAATTGATCCATTAATAACAAAGAAATGATTTACCCTTCCAATGCCCCGGAAGGTCGCTACGGTTAAAGGAAGCAATGCAACGGGTGACTCGCCAATTCGGAATTATTATGTTGGCCCTCCTGCTGGAGGTGGGTTGCCGTTCGCCCAGCGCCTCCGCGCCCATCGTTTCGATGACGCGGCCGGCACAGGAATTTTCCATCATCACCCTCAACATCGCCCACGGGCGCAAGGATGGCCGCAACCAAATGCTCCAACGCACTGCCACCATCCGCCGCAATCTCGACGACATCGCCCGCTTGCTCACCCAAACCGCGCCCGACCTCGTTGCCCTCCAAGAAGCCGATGGCCCCTCTTTTTGGAGCGGCAAATTCGACCACGTCCAATACCTCGCCCAACAAGCCCATTTTTCCCACCACACTCGGGGCAGCCACGTCAACAATGGCCGCATCGATTACGGCACCGCGCTGCTCTCCAAACATCCCCTTTCCAAAACCCAATCCGTAAAATTTCCGCCCTCGCCACCCACCTTCAACAAAGGCTTCGTGACCGCCGAACTCACCCTGCCCCCCGCCAAAACCGGCGGTCCTCCCGCAGCCGACGCAGTCATTACTGTCGTATCACTGCATCTGGACTTTTCCCGCAACTCAGTGCGCGAAAAATAAATCCGCCACCTCGTGCAGCACCTGAAAAACGTGAAAGGCCCCCTCATCATCATGGGCGATTTCAACTGCCAATGGCCCAAACACGATGGCCCCCTCAAAATCCTCGCCCACGAACTCAACCTCCACGCCTATCGCCCCGAATCCAAAAAACTAAAAACCTATCCCGTGTTCAAAACCCGCCTCGACTGGATCCTCATCTCCCGCGAGCTGCGCTTCACCCAATACGAAGTCCTCCCCGAACGCCTCTCCGACCACTTCGCCACCATTTTGTTAAAATGACGTGTTCATCATCTCACGCCGCTCTTGAAACAATTATCTTGAGGACTTGGCAAAACACCCGCTGTTCACTGTGCCGGAGCTGCGCAGATTTGAGCGGATCCAGACTGGCCTTAGCAACGAACAGCACAACCCCCTATTTCCCATTGATGCAGAAGAGGTGCTTTTCCCCGCGCAGCAAAAGCTTGCTGTTCACCGGCACCGGGGAGGCGATGATGCGCTCGCCCATGTTGTTCTCCGACAATAATTTGAAGCCGCCCTTAATTCCTGCAACAAACACTGTGCCGTCCTCGCGCGCGGAATAAATTTTGCCGTCGCCGATGGACGGGCTGGAGTAGTAGCTCGCGCGGTTTTTTGGAAACTGACCCTTCCAGATCGTCTCGCCGGTCTTCGGGTTTGTGCACAGCACCTCGCCGCGGTCGCGCACGGTGTACACGCGGCCGTCATGCGCGGCGGGCGTGGGCACGAAACTGCTCGCGCCCGTCTCCCACGCGCGATGCGAAGCCGTCACGTCGCCCTTGCCGTTGAGTTTGATGCCCGCCAGCTTGCTGCCGCGCCCGTAGGGCACTACCGCCGTGTCGCCAACTTTCACGAACGACGACACCACCACCCAGTTGCCGCGCTTTTGTGGATTAAAACCCGCGCAACTCCAGAGAATTTTCCCGTTGGCAGCATCATGCGCCGTGAGCCGTTCCGCGCCCCACACCAGCAACGCCTCGCGCCCGCCCTGCTTCGTGACCAACGGCGTGGCATAGCTGTGGTCGCCCTCACGCGGCGTCTTATAATTACGCGCCGCCTTCCACGCCAGCTCTCCCGTGCGCTTGTCAAATGCCAGCAGCCACGAGTTCCCCTCGCGCATCAGCGCCATCACCACGTGCTTCTGCGTGAGCACCGGCGAAGTTCCAAAATCCCAGTACAACGAGTCGCGCCCATACGACGAGAGATCCTTTTGCCAAAGCACCTTCCCCTTAAAATCCACCGCTGCCAGCGTCTTGCTTTTAAAGAACGCGAAGAACGCCGTCCCATCCGTCACCGCCGATGAATTGCTTCCCGACCCGTTCCGGTGCTTCCCCGGATTCTCCTGGCCAAGCGCCACCTGCCAAAGTTTCCGCCCATTCCAGTCAAACGCCAGCAACGCATCCTTCCCCTCCACCGGCGCGGTCAACACAATGTGATCCCCCCATACAATCGGCGTCGAGCACCCCTTCCCCGGCAACGCCACCCGCCACGCCCATTGCGCCTCGTCATTGAGCTTCACCGGATATTTCCCGCCCACCGCGCTTCCATCATCATTCGGCCCCCGCCAGCTCGGCCAGTTGTCAGCGGTCAGTGAGGAGGCAAAAGAAAGGATGAGTGCGGTGGCTAATAGAGAGTGCTTTGACATGCGCCCATTATAGGCCCTCGCCCTCTCGCGGCAAAATAAAAAGGCACCGTGAAAAAGTTTTCGATAAACTCCTGCATGCCCGCACCCGCCCGCCATCGATTGACAGTCCGCCACCCATCACCCCAAACGGGCGCACCGGCTACGCCCTCCGTATTCGTGGGTACTACGAATTTAATATAAACCGTCAGTCGCCTAGATAAACTCGTTGATCAAGTTTTCCAAAAACTCCTGTCGGCCGCTGATGTTTGGAGTCACGTCACCTTTATCGAGCATGTAAGTTTCGAGGCTTGCGAATGAGGCTTTGCCGTCCTCGATGTCTTTGCCAATGGCGGTGTCCCAGCTGGCGTAGCGGGCTTTCATGAAGTTTGCCAAGCGGCCGTCGGTGCGGATGGCGGCGGCGATTTTTAGGCCGCGTGCGAAGGCGTCCATGCCGCCGATGTGGGCGTGGAAAAGGTCAATCGGCTCGTGGCTTTCGCGGCGCACTTTGGCGTCGAAATTCACGCCGCCCGGCGCGAGGCCGCCGTGTTTCATCACCGCGAGCATGCATTTGGTGGTGAGATAAATATCGGTCGGGAACTGGTCGGTATCCCAGCCGAGCAACAGATCGCCGGTGTTGGCGTCTATCGAGCCGAGGAAACCCTGCCCGCCGGCGAAGTCGATTTCGTGCTCCATCGAGTGGCCCGCCAGCGTGGCATGATTGGTCTCGAGGTTCAGCTTCACGTGCTCTTCCAAACCATAAGTGCGCAGAAAGTTAATGCACGCCGCCGCATCGAAATCGTACTGATGCTTCGTCGGCTCCTTCGGCTTGGGCTCGAACATAAACTGGCCGGTGAAGCCAATCTCTTTCGCGTAATCCACCGCCATGTGCATGAACGCCGCGAGATGATCCAGCTCGCGGTGCATGTCTGTGTTCAGCCAATTTTGATACCCCTCGCGCCCGCCCCAAAACACATAGCCTTCGCCGCCGAGTTCCTTCGTCACTTCCAACATCTTCTTCACCTGCGCCGCCGCAAACGCAAACGCATCCGCATTGGAACTCGTTGCCGCGCCGTGCATGTAGCGCGGGTTGCTGAATAAATTCGCCGTGCCCCAAAGCAGCCGTTTCCCCGTGCGCGCCTGTTCTTCTTTCAACACCGCCGCCACCGCATCGAGATTCGCATTGCTCTCCGCCAGCGACGCCCCTTCCGGCGCCACATCGCGATCGTGGAAACAATAAAACGGCGCGCCCAATTTTTCCAAAAATTCAAAAAACACCCGCGCCCGATTCTCCGCATTCGCCACATCATCCGCCCCTTCCCAAGGACGCAACGCCGTCCCCGGCCCAAACGGATCCGCGCCGCCGCCACGCATCGTGTGCCAATACGCCACGCCGAAGCGCAAGTGCTCCGTCATCGACTTGCCCTCGACTTGCTCGGTGGCGTTGTAGTGCTTAAAGGAAAGCGGGTTCTTGGAATCCGCGCCCTCATACTCGATTTTATTTACGTCGGGAAAAAATTCAGCCATGAGATTTAATGGGTTCGCGCGCATTGAAGGGGGCCGACGCGGCCAAGTCAAGGGAAAGGCAACTACCAAACCTCCACCGGCCCTTTGGGGACGGGGATGGTTTTGCGTTTTTCGACGGCGGTTTCGGGTTCCTGCATGAAGGAGGCGACCATGGGGGGGAGTTGGTATTGGGGGAGAAGTTGGCCTTCCGTGTCAGTGAATTTTTCACGCCAGTCAAGGTAGTCGGCGAGGACGGTGTCGAAATCCTCGCGAGTGCTGATTTGGACGACGGCCTTGTTGAAGGGCTTTGCGGGGCCGAAGCGTTTGGCGTACCATGGGGCGACTTTGCGGAACATCACGCTGCCGCGATTTTCGCCAAAGACTTCCACCATCAAATCGTAATGCCGACGCAGCACGCGGATGCGTTCGTCAAAGGTCGGCTCGGGCAACAGCTCGCCGGTATCCATGAAGTGCTGCGTGTGTTTGAAAATCCACGGATTATAAAATGCCCCGCGCCCAATGCTCACGCCCGCGCAGCCAGTGACCTCGAACATATGCTTCGCGGCCTCGGCGGTGGTGACATCGCCGTTGCCCACCACCGACAGGCTCGGCACGGCCTCGACGACTTTGCGAATGCCCTCGAGATTCACCGTGCCCTCAAACCCCTGCGCGCGCGTGCGGCCGTGGACGAAAATTGCCGCGATGCCGGCGTCGACCAACGTGCGCGCCAGGTCGGGCGCGGTAAGATTTTGGTCATCCCAACCGAGCCGCATCTTGGCGGTGACGGGAATTTTCAGGGCATCGACCATGCCGCGCACGAGCGCGTGGGTTTTGTCCAGCTCCGTCATCATTGCCGAGCCGCCGCCGGTCTTTACCACCTTGCGCACGGGACAACCCATGTTGATGTCGATGGCCGAAATGCCGAGCGCCTCGAGCTGCAGCGCCGCATCGCGCATCTCCTCCGGCACCGCGCCAAAGAGCTGCACCGCGAGCGGCCGGTCGGCGTCATTCGTCTCGATGAGCTTCAGCGCCTTCGGATTGCGCTCAATCAGCGAGCGGGCATTCACCAAATCCGTCGTGCACAAATCCACCCCACCCACCTCGCGGATGACTAGCCGGAACGGCAGATTCGTATACCCCGCCAACGGCGAAAGAAACAAATTCGACCGCAGCGCCATTGTGCTCATTTGAAACATAATGCTCAGGAAATTTTAACAGAGATTGGCAGGATATTCAGGATAATAATTTTTCATCCTGAAAATCAGAGTTCTTCCTATAATAAATTTCCGCCAATCGCTGAGGTGAAGCCCCGAGCCAATAGCGCACCGAAACGCCCATCATTCGCCAGTAAGTCTTGAGCGTGCCGTGATCGCGGAATTTGCGGGCGGAGGTGAGCACGGTGGCGGAGGCCAGTGCGAGGCGACCACGGCCGGCGAGTTTTTTGCAGAGCTCGAATTCTTCCATGAGCGGCACGTCGGGCACGCCGCCGCATTGTTCGAGGGCTTTGCGTTTTACGAAAATCGCTTGGTCGCCAAAGAGGCGGTTGGTGAGCGCCCATAGCAGCCAACAGCGCAAACGCGAACCGGGCAACGCGCCGCCATCGCGGAAGCGTTTGTAAAAACCACCGGCGATGACGAGTGGACGGGCAAGGGTTTCGCGAATGACCGCGCCCGCATTCTCCGGCAGCCAAGTATCCGCGTGTAAAAAAAGAACAACCTCGCCCGAGGCCCGTTGCGCGCCGAGGCGGAGTTGCCCGCCGCGACTGGGCTCGCTTTTGATGACGATGCAGTTGTGGTCGCGAGCGATGGCTCGTGTGTCGTCTGTACTGCCGGCATCGACGACGATGATTTCCTTCACCTCGGGAATGGCCCGCGCGTGCTTGAGCGTCTCAGGCAATTCGCTCGCCTCATTGAGCGTGGGGATGATGACCGAGAGGGTCACGGATTAAGCCAAAGCGGCTTCTTTTGGCTTTGGGAAATTGCCGAGCAACACGTCTTCCACAAGAATGTCTTCGTCCAGTTCCTCCCACCGAAGGGCGTGGCCATTAAGTTGTAACTCTACCTTGGCCAGTTGTTCGTCATCCGCATTGGCTAGCAATGGATATTTGGTTACTGGAAAGCTGACCGTTCGCTGGTCATCCAGCTCAAGGCACACGCGGTCGCCGTCAATCCAGCATCGCGTGGCGGCGGTTGTGTTTTGCTCATCCATGGAATTCAGTATAGGCGTCCAGCAGTTTTTGGCAATGTTCTTTGACATGGCCTTCGATGGCGTTTAGTTCAGATTTATTGTAGCCAAGATTGTGGGCGAGTGAAACAGGCTGCAGCCAAAACTTGGCTTCGCAGTCGTCGCGGCGAACGTGGATGTGCGGGGGCTCGTTGGGTTCGCGACTGTAAAAGTG
>Ga0302135_10002417_pt1 | contig 11172 bp, 8 predicted proteins | sample CBN3_surface_MG_FD_203119 | JGI IMG/M metagenome (GOLD analysis project Ga0302135, IMG submission 203119) | Marine microbial communities from Western Arctic Ocean, Canada - CBN3_32.1 | ecosystem: Environmental > Aquatic > Marine > Oceanic | place: Canada: Western Arctic Ocean | collected 2017-09-15 | reverse complement strand
TCTCCCGGTTCCGGGAGGCCCATGAATGTCGCCAGATCGGGGCTCATGTAGGTTGTTTCCGAGAGAAACAACTCACTCAGGTTCCCGGTGTCTTCGAAGACAACGCTCGCCATGAACTGCTGAAACTCGGCTTGCATCGCGGTCCGAATCTCTTCGGTGAACTCGGGAAAGAGCGCGGGGTCCTTGGGGGCGTAGGTGAGCCCCGATACATCGAGCCATTGCGTCGCGAAATGCCCGATCATGGCGTTTCTACGGGGGTCGTCGAGGAGTCGCTCCACCTCTGCCAGCATTCCCTCGTCGGTGGCGAGGGAGCCCTCCTCGGCCGCTGCAAAGAGAGCCGCATCGGGCATGGTTCCCCAGAGAAAGTAGGAGAGTTGAGTCGCGACCTCATGGGGGGAGAGGGTCCAGACGCCCTCTCCAACGTGGGTGCCAAGCTCTGCGCGATAGAGGAAATGGGGGGATTGCAGCATTCCTGCGACGATCAACTCGATCCCGCTCGTGTAGTCATCGAGGGCTCGACCGACCTGGTAGAGTTGGCCATAGCGCTCCACCTCGGCCGCTTCCAACGGACGTCTGAACGCTCGTCTCCCAAACGACGCGATGAACTCTTCGCTGCAGGCGAGTTGTTCCTCTTTTGTGCTCGGAGAGCAGTCCACGAGGGTGTTCATGTTCTGGACGGCGAGGCTCGCAATCTCCTCGGATGCCTTGCGTACCTGATCGGCGAACAACGCGGAGATCGCATTCGCATTCGCGGCATTGTCGAAGCCGTTGATGACGTCCTCCGGTGTGAAGCTTGCGCCCCATTGGGATTCGATTCCCAGAAGGTCGTGGACGGTGTTGTCGTATTCGAAACGCGTCAGACGTCTCAGCAGTCGCCTTCCCGCGAGTTCTCCCGTGCATTCATCCGGGGGCGTCGGATCGGCGCAGGGATCCAACAGGCCGGAGACGCGTCCCGCGAATTCGACGAGCCGGGCGTGATTGAGACTTCCGACAGGGACCAGTGTTCCCCCGGTGTGTCCATTCGGATGAAGCCCGGTGGGCTTGAGGAGGAGGAGGGAAGTTCCTTCGTACTCGGCGAGTGCGACCGTGGACAAGGCATCGAAGTTGGCCTCCATCGCGCCGGGCAGTTCGGGAGGCTGGAGAACCAGCTGGCTTTGAGAAGCGGGTCCCTGGGCGTTGTGGCACCCTGCGCACTGAATCGAGAGGATCGGCCCCCATACCTCCTGGACGAAGAAGTCATGGTCGTCAGGACACGCTTCTTCTCCCGACTCCACGCCGCTCTCATCGCCTGTTTCCTCTCCGCTTGTTCCGTCCGTTTCGTCGCCGGTTTCGGACTCTGCTCCGGACTCGGTCCCGGATTCGGTTCCGGACTCGGTCCCGGACTCGGTCCCGGACTCGGTCCCGGACTCGGTCCCCGAAGCGCTGCCACCTTCCGTCTCTTCGCTCGCTTCGTCTCCGGCGTCCTCTCCGCTCTCTCCCCCGTTGTCACAATCGCACGGGGCGACGAAGCCCGTGCCCTCCAGGGTGCACTGCTGATGGCCCCCCGAACCGTCCGTGCAGAGGCAGTCGACGGTGGCTCCGGGGAGACAGGATTCCCCGGTTGTCTCGGCGCCGCATCCGGCCCCGATGCCGAACACCAGAAGAAGTGTCAGGTGAATGCGGTTCAAGACAACACCTCGAGGGGGCCTTCCCCGTAGGCGGGGTTGCCGAACGTCGTGTTGTCGAGCCCCATCGCATGGCACATGGAGACCAGCAGCTGCTGGTGGGGCGCACCTCCGCAGTCGAGGTACTGGCCTGTCTGGAAATGGCCGTTGGCCTGTCCGGCAATCACGAAGGGGACCGATGAGCAGTCATGCATTCGACCGTCTCCGAGCTCCTGGCACCAGAGAATCGCGCTGTTTTCCAGCATCGTGCCTTCGCCGTCGGGCTCTGGCGTGTCCTTGAGCTTCTGCACCAGGTAGGCGAACTGCTCGGAGAACCATCGCTCGGCTTTGACGTAGTCGGCCACACCGCTGAGGTTCTCGTCTCCCGAGTGGCTCAGGGAGTGGTGTCCATCCGTCAAGCCGATCCACGAGAAGACCGGGGGCCCCACCGTATGGGAGCATTGCAGGGATGCGACGCGGGTCATTCCACAGGCGAGGGCGACCACCATCAGGTCGACCTGGGCCTTGAGCACTTCCGGGAACTGATCGTTTTGGAGATGGGGCAGGCCCACCATGGGCTCGGGCGGATCGCACGTCCCGCTCGGAGGCTGGAGGCTCGCCTCCACGGTTTGAAGCGCCTCCAGATGTTGTTCGAGTCGCGCCTTGTCTTCGGCTCCGAGCTTCTTTTGAAGGTCCTTCAACTCCCAGGCCACGAGATCGAGGACGCTTTGGCGTCGGATCAGGAGCTTGTCGACCTCTCCTGCTCCGGGCGCGAGAGTTCCGAACATGCGCTCGTAGACGTTGAGGGGATTGTCATCGGGCGGGAGGTGTTTCCCCGGCTCCGAATAGAGCATTCGAGTCTGTGTGCTGGCTCCCCACGCGCTCGTCTGGACGCTGAGATCGAGGGAAGGGAATTTCAATCCGGCGTTGAGCTGCTGGGCGACATGCTGGTCCAGGGACTTGCCCGCGGACACGGTGTTGAGACCGCCTCCGCCTGTGAGCATGGCGGCCATTCCCTCCTCGTGGTTGGTGACCCCGTGGAAGTCGATGCCATCCAACACGATGAGGTCGTCCTTCAGGGAGGTGAGCGGCTCGAGAATGGAACCGGGTTGGAAGAGAAAAGAGTCCCCGCTTCCGGTGGGGCGCCAGTGATTGTGAATGGTGCCATTGGGGCTGAAGAAGAGGATTAGCCGTTTCGCCCCCACGGCCTCCTGAGCCATCGCTTCGCGCTCCAATCGGCCGAGGATGCCTGCGCTCAGAAGAGCGGCTCCGCCTCCGATGAGAAACTCCCGGCGGCCAATGTGGGTGCGTCGGGGGGATGGGCGTTGAGAGCGCGGCGATCGTCGACTCATGGAGCGGTACCTTTCGTGGGTGTCAGGGGCGTGAGAGGGAATTCTAGAGGGGGCTCTGAAAAACATCCAGATCGAAATCAGGTCGAGTTACGTTGTGGATGTCGATGTCTGCTGCGGACTGTTCCGGGTCAATCAGCGATTGTGAAGCACTGTTTGGAGCTTGTCGATTCCGACATTGGCGCCGCAGAGCACGATCGCCACACGTCTCCCCTTGTATTCGGCTGCGACCTGCTGGAATCCAGCGACGGCGACTGCAGCGGCCCCTTCGATGAGCATGTGATGGTGCTTGAGGACTCCTGTCATCGCCTGGGCGATCGCCGCTTCGTCCACGAGCAGGGAGCGATCGACGACCCGCCGGCAGAGTTCCAGTGTGAGCGCATCCTCCTCGATTCCTCCGGCAGTGGCGTCTGAGAGCGTCTCGAGACACGGCGGTGTTACGAGCGCTCCCGCTTCCATGGAGGCGTGCATGGCGGGCGAATGGGCCGGGGAGCACGCGATGATCTCGGTGGTGGGGTGAACGGCCTTCATCCACGCGCCGATGCCGCCAATCATTCCCCCTCCTCCGACCGCGACGAAGATGGCGTCGAGAGGACCGCATTGAGCGTGCATCTCGATGGCGAGAGTTCCCTGGCCGGCGACGACGTCGGGGTCGTTGTACGGGGAGACATAGGCGAGCGCCTCTTCTGCGGCCACGGCGCGAGCGTGGATCTCCGTGTCCACACAGTCGGCTCCGTGGACATGGACCTGCGCACCCCGGGCTTCGATGGCCGCGACCTTTCCCGGATCCGCGTAGGTGGGCACGAAGACGCGCGCGGCCGCTCCGAGGGTTCCTGCCGCCCAGGCCACGGCGGCCCCGTGATTGCCGGAGGACGCTGCGACGACACCGCGCGTGCGTTCGTCCGGAGAGAGCATCAGAAGCTTGTTCAGGGCTCCTCGTGCCTTGAATGACCCGGTCACCTGGAAATTTTCGAGCTTGAGGTGGACCTCCAGTTCTCCCCCTTCGAGCCAGGGGCTCCGCTCGACGTCCGTGGTGCGGATGTGCACGGCGATACGGCGATGGGCCCGTTCAATGGATTCTTTCCAATGCATGGACGAGGACGCTCCGTTTCGTGGAAGAGAGGGGCTTTCGGGGCTCGATCATGCCCGATGCGGCTCGGACGAACAACCAGGCGCGTCGAATGCGCGGGATGTGAAGAAGGTCAGAATGAACACGGGTGTGTGAAGTGCAGGGGACGTGTCATTCGCGGGTGGCTTCCAGGCGGGCGCCATGAATGTTGATGAGCACGGCATCCATTCGGCTGTCCGAGTCGGGATTCGAGGCACGGAAGAAGACGAAACCAAACGTGCTCTTGAGGAAGAAGGCGTTGGGTTTGAGTGGCCAGAGCACGTGGGCGGGTTGTCCTGGGGTCTTGATGACCAGGGCATCGTGCACCCGGGAAAATGAGGCTTCCACCCCCGTGTCCGTTCGAAATGTTCCGACGTATCGTGCCAGTTCATCGGTCGGAATGGGGATGGACTTCGGGAGGCCAAAGGGAATCTCCGTGCCGGCCAGAGCACCCATTCCCGCGACGCAGAGGGTGTCGAGCCACAAGGAGGCGGTGTTGGACAGGACCACGATGGCGCTGCCGGTTTCGAGGTCGAGGGCAGCGCAGCTGTGAAAGCCGCCGGTCTGTCCATTATGCCATCGCACGCGCTCCGTCCCCGGAACTCCGAATCCAACATGCCACCCGAGCCCGATCGCTCCACTGGGCCGGTCGACATGTTCTTTCATGGCGAGACGCATGGGTTTCGTGGGGTGCAGGTGGGCGTGGAGGTAGCGGAGCATGTCGTGGACGGTGGAGACGACTCCTCCGGTGGGGGCGAACGCATCGAACGTCCAGCGATGACGCAGGGATCCGTCCCCAGCGTGTCCGGGGACGAGGTCGTCTCGCCCTCCCTGGGGTGGAGGGAGCCAGGACGCATTCATCCCGAGAGGCTCGAGAATCCGCATTCGAAGGAGCTCGCCGTAGGGGACCCCCTCCAGCGTCTCCAGCGCCCGCCCGAGCGTCGCGGCGCCGAGATTGGAGTAGGCAAACTGCGTCCCGGGGGGAGCGTCGAGGGGTTGATACGCCAGCACATGGTCCAGATCGTCGAGGCTGTAGTCAGCATAGGGGTTTGACGGGGTTCCAGGTGCCCAGTCCATGGGCAATCGAGGCAGGCCCGAATGGTGTGTCGCGAGATCCTGAAGGACAATGGGGCGACCTGCGGGGGCCTGGGGCGTGCGCGGAAGAATGTCTGCGAGGGGCGTGTCGAGCGTCGTCTTGCCCGCTACGACCGCCTGGGCAAGAAGAAGGGAGGTGAAGGTCTTGGTGATGGACGCGATTTCGAAGCGCGAATCCGCGGTGGGGATCTCCTCTGCGGAGGTCCCCGTGGAGCCGAATCCCATCACCGCAGAACCCGTGGGAGTGAGGACGCCGATCGCCAGGCCCTTCGCCCATCCCTCGTCGATCACCCGCTCTGCCATGGGTGCGATGCGCTCTGTGAGGATCCGTTGGCTCTCCCGTGAGGGACCGGCCGCCGACGGAAGCGCAAGGGAGGCCTTGAATGTGGGGGTCACTGGAGCGGTTGCGCAGCCCTGGAGGAGCATCGCAACGAGCATCCAACCCGCAGCGGGCTCCCATGCCCTCTGGTATCCCATGCTTGTCTCCACCGGCTTGCTGAAGCTCGACCATAACGGCGTCGTCTCTGAACAGCCAGCATCAAAGGACCCCTGTTCGCTTTACGTCAACACGCGTCCACGGCATTCTTGAACACGATGACACTCACTCAAAACTCTCGGATGCGGCTGTTGACTCTCTGTGCGCTCTATGTGGCGCAGGGGATCCCGTGGGGTTTCGTGATGGTCACGCTTCTCGCGTACCTCACGGCCCAGGGGCTCGATGCCGGATCTCTTGGGGAGGTCGCAGCGGTCGCGACGCTCCCCTGGGCATTCAAGTTCATCTGGGGACCGATCATCGACCGTTTCGGTTTCCGCCCGATGGGCCGCCGACGCCCCTGGATTCTCATCGCGCAGGCGATGATGGCTCTCACGCTTCTCGCGATGGTGTTCTTCAAGGAGCTGACGTCCTCCGTCGAGACCCTGTTGGCGCTGGTCTTCATCCACAATGTGTTCGCCTCGCTTCAGGACGTGGCGGTGGATGCACTCGCCGTCGACCTCCTCGAAGAGGACGAGCGGGGACGGGCCAATGGATTCATGTGGGCCTCCAAGTATTTCGGGATGCTGCTCGGGGGCGCGGGCATGGGCGCGGCCCTCTCGGTGGTCGGGATTCGAGGCGCTCTTCTGGTTCAGGTCTCCCTGCTCTTCGGCATCATGATGCTTCCGCTTTTTCTTCGAGAGCGCACGGGAGATCGCTTCCTTCCCTGGACGCGTGGGGTCGGCGAGGACTCGGAGGGAGCGCAGGAGTCATCCAGCACCCTGGAGATCCTTCGAAAGCTCAAAGCCGCCATGTCTTCGACTCCGGCTCGAGTGGGCATTGCCTATGCGCTTGTGGCGAATTCGGCGACCGCGTTGGGAGGGACGTTCACGAACATGCTGCTCTCCAGTCAGGAGGGCTGGGACCCCGGGACGGTGAGTGAAGTTCTCGGAGGCTATTCCATCTTCGCTTCCGTGGGGGCTGCGATCGTCGCCGGGTTTCTGGTCGATCGTCTGGGTGTTCGCCGCGTCATCACCGTCGGTACGTTGCTGGTCGGCGCAAACTACATCGTGTTTGGTCTCGGTGGCGCGGCGCTCTGGGGCAACATGGGGCTCGTCATCGCGACGATGCTGATCGTCTCCGGACTGAATTCCGCCGTTCAGGTCGCGCAGTTCGCGCTCTTCATGGGCCTCTGCTCGCCTCTGGTGGCGGCGACACAGTTCACAGCCTACATGGCTCTTCTCAACGTCTCGATGACCTGGGCCCAGACCTTGAACGGTTTCCTGCACGAGACCTTCGGCTACACCTGGGGCCTCGTGGTGCTCGGCTGCTTCCACGCATCGACCGTCGTGTTCCTCTGGTGGATCCGCCCGCGTCCCCGGGACGTGGACGAAGATCGGACAGAGGCGCCCGTTTCCCAGGTTCTCGATGTCTGAGTTCCCCTCCTACAGCTATGTTCCAGGGCATCAGCCGCACCCCACCCGCCATCCGGATGGGCACTCGGTGGATGAGATTGAACCGCCTCCCGTGGCCTTGAACCCGGAGAGATGGCAGGACTGTTCAGAATATCTGCATGGCATCCGACTCTTCGACGCGGGGTACTACTGGGAGTCCCATGAAGCGTGGGAAGGCGTCTGGAAGGCTTCCCCACGAACGGGCGCGGAGGAACACCTGCTGAGGGGCCTCGCCCAGCTCGCTGCGGGGGTGCTGAAGGTTCGCCAGGGCAAGGCGCGGACGACCCATGTGTTTGTCGAGAAATGCACCGCTCGGTTTGAGCGGGTGAGGGAACTCGGGGGAACCCCCTTCGCCGGGCTCGATCTCGAGAAGTTGCTGGAACAGATATCCGAACTCGACGCGCAGGCAGACACGATGCCTTTTGATCCTTCGCTCCCAGTGGAGATCCTGATGCGACCGCTCCCGGTGGTTCCCCGCGTCGCTTCCTGAACAAAAAAAAGGCCGCGACCCGAAGGTCGCGACCTCATCGATTGACCACTCTGGGCGGTCTAAAACGCTACTGTTGCTCGTAGCCGTTCGAGGACTGCGAAGGCTGGAAGGTGGCCGGGGCCTCCTCCTCCTCCATGTCTTCGACACAGGCGTGTGCCTTGAGCGCCTTGAGGGCGCCCTTTCCGACGTAGTAGAGCCCGGAGAGCTCCGACACCGACGCGATGCCCGGCTGGGCTGCGAGGATGCTGTCGGCCGCACGACGATCCAGAGCGAACTTCACATCGAGTTCGTCATGGGTCGCCACGTTCGCGAGCTCGAGAGTCGCGATGGCTTCGTTCACCGTGAACTCGACCTTGTCCCAGGATCCCAGGACATCATCGCCCTCGGGAATCCAACCCCAGCTCCACGCGAAGTCGATGATGCGCGTGATGGCGGAGTTGCCAACCCACGGAACCGCGTCGAGTTCGGTGATGGAGTTGAAGAGGTTGTCGTCGTGGGTGCCGGCGATGCCGTCCCATCCGTTGCGGTGGTGAAGGATGTTCTTGGCCGTCTTCTTGTTGAGCTTCGCGTCGATGTCGAGCATCACCAGAGTGGTGCTCGGATCGTTCAGGAAGTCCAACACGCCGACGCCTTCGGGGGTGCCGTCAACCAGCATGCCCTCGATGGAGGCGAACTCATCATCGCTGGTCACGTCTCCCTGCTGAGGAGCAGGGGTCGCGCAGCCGATGACAAAAAGAAGACCAAAGGTCAAAACAGAAGAAATAAATGTACGCATCTCGGTTCCTCCAGATGCAAGCGACCCCCAACACGTGGAGAATCGCGTTCCAGTAGAACCCGTGGATTGTCTTGGAAAAGTTAAGACATCGATCGGGGGACAGTTGAGCCGCCACGGACCTCGATCGAAATGCGGTTCTAGTGCAGGAACATTCGCGGATCAACCTTTCCGTGGATCAATTTTTCGACAAAAATCAGAGAAGAGGGCGAAACCTTCGAGATAATCACTACATGCGTGTCGCGGGTGGACTGAGGTTTTTTGGGGGGGCGGAGGATCCCGAGGGGGCGAGGGCGGTCTTGAGGCGCTGGACCCGCGTCGCGACTCCAGGTTCTGTCCGCGGAAAGGTCGTGCGAGAATCGGGAGTCCTGGGAGGCCGTGCATGGCTCTCCCGGATCCGGGACCCTTGCCTCAGACAAGCTCCTTGTCGCTCATCATCACGAAGACGTTGAGCGGGGTTTCCTTGAGGTCTCGTGTATTGGTGAAGCCCATGTCGTTGTAGAAGGCGATTTGACTCGGCTGGTCATCGGTCATCAGCACCTTTCGGGGGACATGCGAGTAGCGTGTGAGGCAGTCCTCGGTCAGCGCTCGCCCGAGACCCTGGTTCTGATAGGCGGGGTCCACGAGCATCTCCTGGAGATAGACGATGGAGACGTCGTCCGAGATGCAGCGTGCGAGTCCCGCGAGGCGGTCTCCGTCCCACGCCATGACCACATGGTCCGAGCTGGCAATGGCCGCGGCAAGGAAGGTCATGTCCTCCGTGTAGCGGGTCCATCCCACTGAATTGTAGAGTCTCTCGAGGGCGTCCAGGGCGATGACTTTCGTGTGTTCGAGTTTCATGTGTTCACCTCTTTCGTTCTCCGGTGTCGAGTCGTTCGATGCGGAGGTCGGCCAACCAGTCTGCCAGTCTCAGCACGGCTCGTTGGATGTTCGGCGCCCCGGCGTCCCACAGGTCGTGCAGGGCGTCGAGGAGAGTCCATGTATGCACTTCGCCCGGGGCCTCCTCCAGCGCACGAAGGACTCGGATTCGGAGCGCGGATTCGGTCAAGTCGACGGTCTCCAGTGCGGACGTGATCTCCAGCGGGCTTCCCCATGAGCTACTGTTTTGCGCCATGTGACGAAGTCCTCGCAAGGCCGTATTCCACTCCTCGGTTTCGAAGCCTGCCTGATGGCGGAGCAGGTACCCGGCTGTGATGGCGGTGTGTCCGTAGAATCCGGGGTGGAGGAGCGCATCGAGGAGCGCCTCTGCCTCCTCCGGCGTGTCGATGCTCTGCTCGAGGGGAGGATTCCGCTGGGCGGCGATGAGCTCCGTCATTCGCTCGGCGAGGAGGCTTCGCTGATGGGGCGTTTTCAGATGGGGCAGGGCCTCGAGGAAGCTGCACCAGATGGTCCATCCGTGGCCGAGGTACAGGAAGCGGCTCCTGGCCCATGGCTGGAAATGCAGGAGGAAGGCCTCGATGCCCGTACGCTTCTCCCACTCCACGGCGGCTCCATAGGCTGCCGGGAACACGGCCTCCTCGACCATGGCCACCAGCGTGCTCTGCCGCAGTTCCGGGAACGGCACGGTGACGTGATCGGACATCAGGCCGTCGACCCGGGGTCCGTCGAGGAGCTGTCGAATGCCGAGGGCCCGGGTGACCACGGAGTCGTCGAGGGAATGCCGATTGGCGACGCGATCGATGGCGAGGAGGGCCTTCACTCCATGGGGCTCGGCGAAGAACGCCGTGCGGTGGAGGACGGCCTCCAACGCTTCGGCGAGGGGCGCGCGCAGAGGCCGTGGCCCCTCGTTCGTCGGCCCATTGGATTGGGGGGGGTGGACTGTCATTGCACCCCGAAGAGGTTTTCTGCGTTGAGGTGCGCGATCTGCTCAGCGGCTTCTGGAATGAGCTGTCCGAGGAGGGCGCGGTAATGATTCGCGATGGACTCCATGTGGAGAGGACGGTCGCCCGGTCCGATATCACTCCCGTAGAGCACCCGGTCGGAGTGATCCTCGAAGAGTTGACGCCATCCCTCTTTCAGCTTCAGGTCTCCGTCGTCGAGCCGCTGCTCATCCATCGGGAGGAGGCGTCCGTCGAACGAGCGCAGCGGATTGCGGCTTGAGATGGCGACGTGCAGGTTCGGGTGTGCGTCCAACATGGAGCGGACCTGCTCCGCGTTTCCGTCTCCCATATGCGCCCAGATGAAGGGGGTGTCCGGGTTGGATTCCAGGGCTTCCTTGAACTCCCCAATGTGTTCGTCGCTGTAGTCGAAATGGGGGTTGATGGGGACGCCGTGGGACGCTGCCGCCGCGTACACCGCCCTCAGGAACTCGTTGTTCGGGTCGTGCTCCTTCGCTTCGGAACTGGGCCCTGAAGGGAAGTGTTGGAGGCTGGTCTCTCCGAGGCATCTTGCGCCCGCGTCCAGGAGTTCGGTCACCGCGTCCATCTCCTCTTTTCCGACATCAAACCACGCGCAGTTCGTGTACGTCTCCGGAACGTTCTCCTCGTACTTGTACTTGTCTTTGACGCCGAGGATGACGAAATGAGAAATCCCGGCCTCGGCGACGGCCGTGGGGATCACTTCTTTTCCCCAGGTCGGCATGAAGTGGCCGTGCGCATCGAAGAGAGTCCCGGTGCAGGGAGGATGTTCGGGGTGGCTGCTGAGGTCTTCACAGGCGTCTCCACCGGTCGCTTCGCCGCCGCAGGCTGGCGCGAGAAGCGCCCCTGCCAGGAGGCTGAAAAGGGAGGGGACCGTTCGAAGCATCTGTGTGCCCGGGAAGTGTGTGTTTCCAGAGGGTATCACAGGGCTGG
>Ga0302135_10002414_pt1 | contig 11183 bp, 9 predicted proteins | sample CBN3_surface_MG_FD_203119 | JGI IMG/M metagenome (GOLD analysis project Ga0302135, IMG submission 203119) | Marine microbial communities from Western Arctic Ocean, Canada - CBN3_32.1 | ecosystem: Environmental > Aquatic > Marine > Oceanic | place: Canada: Western Arctic Ocean | collected 2017-09-15 | reverse complement strand
CGCGTAAAAAACGCCGTCAAGATTCACCTCCATCACCGCGCGCCATTCCTCGCGGCTCATCTTGGCAATGGTGCGGTCGCGGATGATGCCGGCATTGTTGATGAGAAAATCAAGACCGCCCCAGTCAGTTTTTAATTCCGCCATCATCGCCTGCACCGCATCTGCGTCGCTGACATCGCAGGCCACGGCGCGCGCGCTGTCGGGGCGGATGGCATTCAACTCGACGGCAATAGCCCCGGCATCTGCGGCGGTCGTTTCCAAGCCGGGATGATTAATCGCCACGCGACAACCGGCCGCATGCAACGCCCGCGCCGTGGCCGCGCCCAAGCCTTGGGATGCACCGGTGATCAGCGCGTCCTTGCCCGAAAGATCTATTTCAAAACTCATAGGAAGCGCGGAGTTTGCCCCGCACGCGGCGCGAAAGCAAGTGCGGTAGAGGGCCTCAATTTACTTGATATTTTCCGTCGGGCAATCGAGTTGGCAGTTTATACTTCGCGTCGGTGATGAGCTTGAAAATGTGCGGGTCGCGTGTCCGGACTAGTTCGCGGTTGTGCAGTTTCCACTCGTGGGAAATATCCTCGCGCCGTTGCTTTGCCGACTGCGCGCCAAGCGCCGAGGTGATGGCCCAATAAAGATACTCCGTGCATTGGCAGCCGTAATCGCAGGTACGGTCGTCGTATGTAAACCACGCCCCCTTCGGATAACGGCGGGGCACTCTGCGAAAATGTCCGCCGCGCGCGCGGTCGAGGCACTCGGCCAACACCGTGCCCGGCCGTTCGCCAAATATTTTCGGATACGCATTCGCGTAGCCTTCGTGCGTGATGAGATGCAGCACCTCTTCGAGCGTGGCATCAAAGCGCCCGCCACCGGGCAGCGTCTCCGTGGCGAACTGTCCTTGGCCGGCGTGGAATCCCGCGCGTTCAAACGCCTCGCCATCCAGCCGCTCCATCGCGCGTTCATTCTCGGCCACCGCCATAAACGCATTGCGCTTCACCAGCTCGGCCACCACGGCGGGATTGTCCGGCTTGCCGTCCTCGTCGTTGTCTAAATACTCCGCGAGCACAATAGCGATGTGCCGCAGTTTGGCCGATGGTGTTTGGGCTGTGCCAAACACGCGCACGCCAAAGACGTTGATGTGTTGGTTGAAAACTTTTTGAAAGGGTGTGTACTTGCCGCCGGGCACCGGAGTGATTTTGAAATCCGGAATGGCACTGGAAACAGAAATAGAAATGAGTGAAATCAGAAAAGCAAACTTCATCAATTATTCCTCAGTCGAAAATTGCAAATCTTTCACATTCGATTCGTCAGATTCGAAGAAGAATTTCTCATCGCCAAATGCCGGCTTCAAGTCATCGAGCCATGTGACTTGGGGATCGAATTTGGCGAAGAACACCTGATTCGCCCAGTCTGGATCGCGGCCTTGGATAAACTTGAGCACGAAGACGCGTTCGCCGTGGATTTTGGCCAAGCCATCCACCAACACTTTGCCGGGCGTGCAGCTCATACTCGGCCCGCGCACGGTGCGGGCGAGACCACTCACTTGGCGATACGCACGCGTGAAAATATTGTGGGCGCGGGCGAGGGGTACTTCAAAATAATTTTTCGGACCCGTGTCGCGTTCCACGAACATATAATAGGGCACCGCGCCGAGCGAAACTTGTTTGCGCCAAAGCGCGGCCCACACGTCTTGGTGATCGTTCACGTGTTTGATGAGCGGCGCTTGGCAGCGCACCACCGCGCCGGCATCAATCACCCGCCGCACGGCTGCTTCGGCCGCGCTTGTCGATAGCTCCACAGGATGACTGCTGTGCGCCATCAGCGCGAAGTGTTTGCCCGCGGCGCGCACGTCGCCGATGAGCCGCAGGAAGTCGTCGGCATCCTCGCCGTCGGTAAATCGATTGGGCCAATACGCGAGCGCCTTGGTGCCGATGCGGATGCTGTTAAGATGCGGGATGGCCAGCAGCGGCTCAATATAGTTACGAAGGAATTTTGTTTTCATCACCATCGGATCGCCGCCGGTGATGAGTACGCTGCTGATTTCCGGGTTGTCGCTCACATACTGCACGAGCTGACCCGCTTCCTTGCTGGCAAATTTCAAATCGCCATCGCCAATGAATTGTGCCCAGCGGAAGCAGTACGTGCAATAAGCGTGGCAGGTTTGGCCTTGGGTGGGGAAGAAAAGAACAGTCTCGTTGTACTTGTGCTGCATGCCCTCGAGCGGCTCGCCGCCGAAGTGCGGCTTGTTCAAATCCATTTGCCCGGCGGGATGTGGATTGAGCGTGGCGCGGATTTCATCCGCGGCCAACCGCAGCTCGGCATCGCTTGCCTCGCGTGTCACCAAATCATGCATGCGTTGAAAATCGCCATCAGCCAACATCCCGCGCTGCGGAAAGGTGAGTTGGAAAATCGGATCGTGCGGAAGGTCCTCGCGATCGATGAGCTCTTCGAGCACATAGTCGTTCACCTTGAATGGCAGCACCGCACTCACTGCCTGCATCTCAAGCACCTGTTCGCGGCTGAGCCCCAGCATCTCGCCCACCCGCGGCAGGTCGTTTCGGTTATTCACGCGGTATTTCGCCATGGGGCCTTTCGTTGGTATACAGAGAGCAATTCACCGGAATTATCTAACCTGGCGGAATTGCGGAAACGCATTTATAGCACAAATTCCTCAGTAAGCCAAGTGCCTACCCAACCCAAAAACTCCCGTTTTTTGCCAAAAATAAAAAATCCGCCATTGCCTGCTCCCATTCCGCGCGATACGCTTTCGCCTATGAAGCCCCTTCTTTCGATGGCTGCCGCCGTGCTGTTAGCGTGGCCGGCGCTCGGCGCGCAGTCGCCGAATTTTGTGGTCATCTTTTGTGATGACTTGGGCTATGGCGATCTGGGTTGCTACGGGCATCCGACCATCAAAACACCGAACCTCGATCGCATGGCGGCGGAGGGGATCAAGTTTACACAATTCTACAGCGCGGCCTGTGTGTGCACGCCCAGCCGCGCGGCGTTGCTCACGGGTCGGTTGCCCGTGCGCAGTGGAATGTGCAGCGACAAGCGCCGTGTGCTGTTTCCGAACAGCGCCGGGGGGTTGCCGCAAAGTGAACTCACATTGGCCGAGGGTTTGAAAACCAAAGGCTATGCCACGGCGGCGGTGGGCAAGTGGCACCTCGGACATCTGCCGCAATTCCTGCCGACGAATCACGGCTTCGACACTTACTTTGGCATTCCGTACTCAAACGACATGGATCGGGTTGCCAGCGCACCCAAAGGCCGCGATTCGTTTTGGAAACCAAAAGTGAGCTATTGGAATGTGCCGTTGCTGCGCGACACCAAAGTCATCGAACGCCCCGCCAACCAAACCACCATCACGCGCCGTTACACCGAGGAAGCCGTCAAGTTTATCAAGGCGAATAAGGCAACGCCGTTTTTTGTTTACCTCGCCCACAGCATGCCGCACGTGCCGTTATTTGCTTCGTCAAGGTTTCATGGCAAGAGCCGGCGCGGGCTCTACGGTGACGTCATTGAAGAAATTGATTGGTCGGTCGGACAAGTAATGAACACGCTCAAGGCCGAGGGACTGGCTGAACATACCCTCGTATTTTTCACCAGCGACAACGGTCCGTGGCTGATCTTCAATACCCACGGCGGCAGTGCCGGACCGCTTCGCGAAGGCAAAGGCAGCACGTGGGAAGGCGGCATGCGCGAACCGGGCATCGCGTGGTGGCCGGGTAAAATTAAACCCCGCACCAGCCACGCCATCGCCAGCACGATGGATATTTTCACCACTTGCCTCAAGCTGGCCGGCGCCGAATTGCCAACTGACCGCGTGGTGGATGGCGTCGATTTATCACCGGTACTTTTTGAGGGAAGCACAAAGGTTCGCGACACGTTTTTTTATTATCGCGGCGAACAACTCTACGCCGTGCGCAAAGGCCCGTGGAAGGCGCACTACCTCACCCAGTCCGGCTACGGACGCATCAAGGCGGAGCAGCACGACCCGCCCGCCCTGTTTCACCTCGGCCACGACCCCTCGGAAAAACACAACCTCGCCGAGGACAATCCCGAGGTGCTCGCCGAAATCGCCAAGGCCGTGGCCCAACACAACGCCAAGCTCAAGCGCGGTAAAAATCAACTCAATCTATCTATCAAAAAATGAAAACACTCATTCCTCTCTTGTTAATATTTGCGGCCATTGGCTGCACCCAGTACCAACAAAACGAACGCAACCGCGCAGCACAAGAATTCGGTGGCCTTAATTTATTTATCCAGGACACGAACGCGCTCGCTGCGCTCCCAAAAGCTTCCGCAACACCTTCCCCATGGGCAGCGCTCTTCAACGGCACGGACCTCACCGGTTGGAAGGAAACCGACTACGCCGGACGCGGCAATGTGAAAGTAGAAAACGGTGAACTGCATATCGAAAACGGCCTCGTCATTACCGGCGTCACGTTTACCAACGCCACCGTGCTACCGAAAACGAATTATGAAATCAGCTACCAAGCCAAGCGCGTGAACGGCAGCGATTTCTTTGGGCTGCTCACATTTCCCGTGGGCGACAAGCACGCCTCGTTTGTTACCGGTGGTTGGGGCGGCGCAGTCACCGGCATCTCCAGCCTCAACAGTATGGACGCCTCCGAGAACGACACCACGGTTTATCTCAAATACAATCAGGATCAATGGTTCACATTCCGCCTCCGCGTCACGCCGGAAAACCTGAGCGTGTGGATGACGCCCAAGGAACATCCCATCCCCCTCAACGCCACTGTGGCCAGCCTCGTGAAGGCTTACCAAACCGAAGCCGCTCAAGCCGGCCAAACCCTCAGCGCCAAAGACGCCGAAGCTGTTCTGCGTGCGCTCAATCCCCATCTCGATAAAAACATCCCGGCCCGCGACACGATTTATTTCCCCGGCGAAGCCCAAATCATCGACGAGCCCATCCAGGATAAAGTCGTGGAAATGCGCGCCGGCGAAATCGAACTCTCCGCCCCCCTCGGCTTCGCCACATTCCAAAGCTACGGCGTTATCCGCAACGCGCGCATTCGGCGGCTGCCGGAAAAGAAGGCCGCGAAATAATCCGCAACACTACAGCCGCTGCGCGTAGTGCACTTGCCGGGCAATTTCCTGAAAGCCAGTAGCGGGATATAGCGTTTGGCCAATGGGATTGGTTTCCATCGTCTCGATGACAGCGTAGCCGAGTTTTTCGTTTCGGAAATATTCCAGCGCGTGCTCGATGAGGGCACGGCCAAGGCCCCGTCCGCGGGCGGTGGGCGACACTGCAAGATTGGGGATGCGGCCTTTGCCGGCTTCACGGTCGATGACTGTGCTGATGTAGCCGATCACTTCCCCGCCCGCTTCCCCGCCCGCTTCGGCCACAAATATTCCGTCAGCATGAGCCGCCACGTCGTCGTCAATATGCCGCGCCTTGCGCCAGCGCCAATCGTGCCCGCCTAGTTCGCCACCCAGTGTTTCCTCCAATATATGATCCAGTGACACGCCGGCAAACCCTTCCACGGTGATGGCCTTGATGGCATCGAGGTCGGCTGATTGATAGGGGCGCAACGTCCAGGTCATTTCGGTTTATTGCAGTTTACCGGAGTTGCGCTGACGGATTGTTTCCAGAGCCAATCCCGCAGCTTTGGCCACTGCGGCATCGGTATCCGCTTTGGCTTTTGTGAGCGCGGAGGCGCTGTGCGTGGTGCCGAACACGGATAACAACCGGCACACTTCCAGACGCACAATCGATTGTTCACTTTGAAGCAACGGCGCAATCACCCGTTCCGCATCCGGATGACGCGCACCGAGATGGGCAAGGGCATTGGCGGTGGCAGCCAGTTCGCGAGTAGTTTCCAAATGCGCCACCAACGGCGCGATGGCCCGGGCATCACGCAGCGAACCCAGCGCGTCGATGGCCGCCCAACGCGCGGTGAGTTGCGAATCCTTCAGCACGGCAATCAGCGGTGGCACGCTGGCGGCATCGCCCCAGTTGGCCAACGCACGCGCGGCATCGGCTCGTAAAAACGGATCCGGATCACGCAACGCCGCAGCTAATCCCTTGGCCACCTTGGCGCGTTTGGCTGGATTGCTGTCAGGCTCGGCCGCCGCCAAACGCATCACCGCCATCACCCGCCGAAACGTCATGCGCTGCGAAAGGCTGTTCAAAATATCAGGCAGCTCGCCTTCTTCGAGCGGCCGTCGCTCCACCCGCATGGCCGGCGCGGCCGGGCGCAGTGCCCGCTCACGCGCAACGCCGGTGAGCAATTCGTAGCGAATGTTGACCGGGACCGTGCGTTCGGTCTGGCCATTGTGATCGGTGAGTTTTCCTTCCCATAAAAATTTAACCGGAATTCCAAATGCGCTAAACGTGGTCGTGCCCTTGCCCGTGAGCCGCACGCGGGGTTGCCCGGGCGTGTTCGGCGTTTCCAATGTCAGTGACTGCGCGAGCGTCTGAGCTTCGCGATGATATTTAATGTGCAGCGTGCCGATGAGCGGTGTTTTTTGGATGCGCACTAACCCTTCCTCGCCCGCACGCACAAACCGTTGCTCGTGCACCAGCCGCACTTGCTCGGTGACAGTCCATTCGTTAGTGCCCTTCGGTGCCAGCCGATGCACCACCAACAGCGAAGGATCCGTTAAATCAAAATCCCGCGCCGGCGCGCCCGCGCGCACCAGCCGTTTGCCGCGCGTATCAAAAACCACATCCACCGGCGCCCGCGGTACGCGCCCGACACTGCCGCCATCAAAAAATTTCCAGCCCAACTGAAACACCCCAAACGGCGGAAACCGCCGCCCCTCATTCGAGTGCCGCTGCAACGTCAGAAAATTATGGCACCGCAACGTGAACCCATGCGGATTCGCTGCGCGACAAAGATAAACCACCTCCCCCCGCAAACTTGGCAAATACTTCGCCTCCTGCGAATCCACCCGCACGCGGTAAACATACGCCCCCTCGCGCGCCCACGCGTGCCCCCCGGGCACCGGCGCAGCCACCGCCCAACCCGCCGCCGCTACCGTTGCTGCCGCCAATCCAAACACCAAAACCAATCGCATCGCCCCATCAAGCCACCCCGCCGCCAAAGCGCAAAGACGAAGTTATTAAAAAGCCGCCCGCAAAATTGGTGCCTCCCCAGACCTTCGAAGCCCCAAACCCTAAAATCCCCTCAAACGCCACCCCCACAAAAAAGTTCAAAAACCCCCTTGACAAATTACGCATACGTACTATCTTGTACGTATGCGTATGACATGACGCCGTGCGCGCTGGTGTTTTAACCCTTATATAGAAGGAACATTATGAAAAACAAACTCGCCCCATCCATGCTCGCCCTCTCTCTCGCCTCCGCAATGCTCATCGGCTGCGCCGGCCCAATGAACAACACCGAACGCGGCGCCGCCACCGGAGCCGTACTTGGCGGACTGCTCGGCGGCGTCATCGGCCACAACAAAGGCCGCAAAACCGCCGAAGGAGCCGCCATCGGCGCCCTAGGCGGAGCCGTCCTCGGAGGCGCCATCGGCAATCGCCAAGACAAACAATCCGGCAACAAATAAGTGTGTGATCTCCATTCAATCCGTCGGCCTTCGGGTCGGCGGGTTTTTTCTAGAATGTCCGGCGGATGCGTTGCTCTCTGCGCTGTTGGCCGTTCACTGTTTTTCTGTTTTGTGGGGGCGGTTTGGTTCCCAATATTTTTCTGCAAGGAATGTGCCGATGGCGGCAATGGCAATGCCGCCGGGGATGTCCCAAAACATATGCTGGGCGGTGGTGAGAACGGAGGCTCCAATGAGGATTGACCAAATCAGGAAGACCCAACCGATGCGATATTGACGGTAGGCAAACACGACGAGGAAGCAGTTGCCCAAATGTAATGAGGGGAAGCAGTTGGTGGGTTCATCAACGGTTCGTGTAAATGCAAAAGCGCTTTCCAGAAATGGAGACATTTCCGGCGTGACGGCGCGGGCCATCTTGGTTGGGAACAGGGCAAAGATTGTGAAGGCGATCGCGTAGGTGATGACAACCGATTTCCAATATCTGATGATGGATTCGCGGGAGGGGTGAAGTTGCAGGCCCAGAGTGCACAGGAAAAAAATCGACAGGTAAACCAGAATGGTCCAAGGCAGGATGGGGGCTTGGTCGAACCAAGTTTCCGGCAGGGAGTGGTAGTGCGGAAAATCGTGGTGGTTCAAGGTGAAATAGGGAATCGCCCAATAGATCATACATGCGATTCCGATGAGCAGTTTGAACGGGATGTGCTCCTTCAGATTTTTCCAACCCGCGGGCAATGGTTCCTGAAACAAGTTCACGAGGTTGATTATACTAGGGGTACCTGCTTGAAGCCAAATTGATTAAATCAATGGTTGTTCTTGAATAATCAATTTTGACCCCGCTCCACTTCGTGATACCTTTTGGGAAACGAGCACAGAATGAACTGATTTATGAAAGACTGTTACATAACCGCTGCCGGGGCATTTCTTCCCGGAGAGCCCATCTCCAATGATGAGGTTGAGGATTATCTGGGAAAGATAGATGGCCAGGCATCCCGGGCCAAGGCAAGGGTATTGAGGCAGAACCAGATTCGCACGCGCCATTATGCGATTGATAAGAACCAAAATACCACAATCTCCAACTCGGGGATGGCTGCCAATTCGATTCGTCAGGCAATCGAGAAAAGCAGTCTGGATTTGAATGATATTGAATTGTTGGTGACGGCTTCCACTCAGGGGGATTTGCTGTTGCCGGGGTTTGCCAGCATGGTGCATGGCGAGCTGGGCACGCCGCCGTGCGAGATTGCATCATTGCACGGCGTTTGCGCTTCCAGCGTAGCGGCCTTCAGGCATGCGGTGATGGCGGTGCGAACGGAGGAAGCGAAGAATGCGGTTTGCTGTGCCAGTGAACTCTCCAGCCGTTTTTTCAAGGCTTCAAGGTTTGAGGATCAGGGCTACGGTCGCGACCGGCGGCTGCCATTTGAATCTGAGTTTTTGCGCTGGATGTTGTCCGACGGAGCGGGGGCGTTGGTCATGCAAAATCGGCCCAACGAAAAAGGATTGTCGCTAAAAGTAGACTGGGTGGAATTGCGCTCGTACGCCGGCCAATACCCCCCTTGTATGTACGTGGGGGACACCGATGAAGTGCGGGGCGAGCAAGTGCGCGGTTGGCTGGATTATCCCAATGTGAGAACCGCCGCGGACGAGGGCGTGATGAATCTCAAACAATCAATCAATCTTCTCGGTGAAGTTGTGCAGCTGACTGTGGATGGCGTGTTTGACCTGATTGAAAAAGGCAAATTGAATCCGCCCGAAATCAACTGGTATGTGGCGCATTATTCATCTCATATTTTCAAGGAACAAGCGTATGAGATGCTATGCCGGGGCGGACTGCGAATCGACCCCGAACGCATCTTCACCAATTTGTATGACAAGGGAAATGTGGGCGCGGCATCCCCATTTGTGATGCTGGAGGAATTGTTTGGCAGCGGCAAGTTGGAGCCCGGCCAAAAGTTGCTTTGCATCGTGCCAGAAAGCGGGCGGTTCACTTTTGGCTATATGCAAATGACGGTGGTCGGCAAATCTTCGGCTGCGGCCAAAGTGTTTGAAGTCGATTCGCCGGAGGAAATTGAAGCGCCTGATATCAAAACCACCGGCACGGAGATTGAGGAATCGCTGGTTCGAAAGCTGTCGCGAGTTTGGGTGGAGTTTGAGTCCAGCCTGAATCACGTGCCCATTGTGGCAAAGATGAACGCGGGCCGTATGACCATTGAGGATTATCGATCACTGCTCTTTAATATGCGCCAGCAAGTGATCGACGGGTCGCGATGGATCTCCCGCGCGGCATCGAATATCACCCGCGAAAATTTTCCCATTCGGTCCGCCTTCATTGGCCACTCCAGTGATGAGCATCGGGATTTTGAAATGCTTGAGCGAAACTATGTTGCCGCCGGCGGTTCTCTGGAAAAGATTCAGGATGGCCAGAAAAACATCGGGAGCGAAGCGTTGTCCGAATACATTCTCAGCCGGGCGAGCCGCGAGAACCCGTTTGATCTGATCGGGGCGATGTTCATTATTGAGGGCTTGGGGCGTCGCGTAGCCCGGCGCTGGGCACTGCGAATTCAGGAGCAGCTTGATCTCGCTGATGATCAGGTGTCATTCTTGTTGTATCATTCTGAAAGTGATGACCTCCATTTCGAGAGGCTTGATTTGGTCGTCCAATCGGGCATCCTCACCGAGCAACGCGTGGAAGATATCGTGAAAGTGGCCAAAGTCGTGGCGCGCTTGTATCGTCTGCAGTTGGAAGAAATCGGAAATTATTAAAATGGCTGGAGCTGTCGAGCAACTTGAGCAAACCTCCCACGACCCAAAGGATCCCAATCCTTGGCTGGCCCTCTATCTGGATACCAGCGTGGCCATGGACCAGAACGCCAAGGCCAGCTTTTTGGTCGATGTATCATCGCGATCCCGGCAATTCTTTTTCCCCTTAATTCGCCCCTTTGCGCGCCTCTTCATTTGCCTGTTTCAAATTCTAAAAATTTTCGTGCCCAACAAACTTACCTCGCCGTGGCTGCTGCATCGACTCATCTATTTTGGCCTAAAATATTTTGTGTCACCGCAAGCCAATCTCCTGATTGTTCGCCACATGCACATTGGCAGCGAGTTGCTGGGATTCATTGCGCGCAACACCAAGGGGGTGGATGTTCCCCTGAACCCCCTAAAACCAAGTACCCTCGCCGACCTTAAAGAGAATGTGTTTTTACAGCATGATTTAAATATCTACAATTTCATCATCAACCTCAATCGCCAGTTGAAGGAAAAAAACATAGAGTTTCAGGCCACGGATGAACTGGATTTTGGCCCTATTACTGACGGTGAATTTGACATCGAGGATATGCCCAACGGCTGGTTCAACGTGCTCGATTTGGAATCCGCCATCGAGCTTTACACTCCGTTGTATCAATTGTTCCTGACGGACAGCGATTTTTGGCGCGCCTGCAATTCGCTGCAGTTGGATGAAACCGTGGCTCTTTACGCCACCCGACTGGTGGGGGACATGCGATTCATCGGGCTGGTGAACAATCGGCATCCCATTGTGCCGGAAAACATACTGGGCGCCGCTCACCGCCTGATGCTGCACGGTCTCGCAGCAGAATGTTTACACGCATTCTTGGTGCAACAAAAGCGGCAGCAACAAAAAACAAAGGATGCCGATA
>Ga0302135_10002412_pt1 | contig 11188 bp, 11 predicted proteins | sample CBN3_surface_MG_FD_203119 | JGI IMG/M metagenome (GOLD analysis project Ga0302135, IMG submission 203119) | Marine microbial communities from Western Arctic Ocean, Canada - CBN3_32.1 | ecosystem: Environmental > Aquatic > Marine > Oceanic | place: Canada: Western Arctic Ocean | collected... | reverse complement strand
ATCCACCCATTTCCTCGGCGTACCGTCGGGTTTCGACGGATCCCATTCGAGCTCCCCGGTAAATCCGACAACGCCGCGCACCTGATCCGCCAAGTCCCGGATACTCACCTCTTCCCCACTACCGATATTGATCAGCGGTGCATGATCCTCTGAGAATAAGCCAGCAACAACATCGGGTGAACGGGTCAATAAGAACACGCACGCATCGGCTAAATCAGCGTTATAAAGAAATTCCCGCCGTGGCGTACCTGTTCCCCAGACCGCCAGATTAGCGGCTCCGCCACATTTCGCTTCATGGGCTTTTCGAATGAGGGCCGGCAACACATGTGAAGTCGCAAGGTCATAGTTATCACCGGGCCCGTATAGATTATTCGGCATTACGGCCAAATACCGAGTACCGTACTGTCGATTGTAGGCCCAACACATTTCGACACCGGCGATTTTGGCAACTGCATACGGGCGATTACTCGACTCCAGCACACCGCTTAATAAGTGCGTTTCGTGGATCGGCTGTGGAGCATATTTGGGATAGATACAACTCGAACCAAGGAAAAGCAATTGTTCAACCCCACTCTCCCAGGCGCTGTGGATGACATTCGATTGTATTAAAAGATTCTCGCCGATGAATTCCGCCGGATAAGTGGTGTTGGCAAGAATGCCCCCCACCCGGGCAGCGGCTAATACCACAACCTCTGGCTTTTCCTGTGCAAAAAATGCCGCAGTAGCGGATTGATCGAGCAAATCGAGTTCGTCACGCCTACGGGTGATAATCTGGCTAAAACCACGCGCTACCATCACTCGGTGTATTGCTGAACCGACCAAACCTCGATGCCCAGCGATAAAGACTCGACTTTGCTTATCCACCACCTGCCACCTCTAACAATCAGTCATTAGGTGGGTGAGACTCATTAAGCTCACTCCTAGCCAGCGCCAAATCAACCGCCGCCATTTCAGCGACCAGCTCTTGAAAGGTCGTTCGGGCACGCCAGCCTAGAGCTCGCTGCGCCTCAGTCGGATCTCCAAGCAAACTTTCCACCTCGGTCGGACGATGATACCGCGGATCAACTGCAACAATAATCCGCCCGGTTGGGTCTATCCCCTTTTCATCGAGCCCACTTCCCTGCCATTCGATGCCCATATCGAGCTCTGTTGCGGCCGCCTCGATGAAATCGCGAACACTGTGTTGCGTTCCACTTGCGATCACATAATCCTTCGGATGTTCTTGTTGCAACATCAGCCACTGTGCCTCGACATAGTCACGCGCATGCCCCCAATCACGTTTTGCATCCAGGTTGCCCAGATACAGGCACGAATCGAGGCCACACCGGATTCTTGCCAAGCCCCGAGTGATTTTACGCGTGACAAATGTCTCTCCGCGAACCGGCGACTCGTGGTTGAAAAGAATGCCATTACAGGCATAGATACCGTAAGCCTCTCGATAATTCACTGTAATCCAATAGGCGTACAACTTAGCGACCGCATAGGGGCTGCGCGGATAAAATGGGGTTTTCTCAGTCTGGGGGACTTCACGAACTAGCCCGTATAACTCTGAAGTCGAGGCCTGATAAAACCGAGTCTTTTCCGTCAGCGAGAGAATGCGGATCGCTTCCAACAGTCGCAGCGCACCGAGCGCATCTGAATTGGCCGTGTATTCCGGCTCCTCAAAACTCACTGCGACGTGACTCTGTGCACCGAGGTTATAAACCTCGTCGGGCTCGACCTGCTGTAACGTTCGCACGAGGCTAAGCGTATCGGTGAGATCGCCATGGTGCAGGATCAAGCGGGGGTCACGCTCATGGGGGTCCTGATAGAGGTGATCAATCCGCTGAGTGTTGATCGAAGACGCCCGTCGTTTAATGCCATGAACGACATACCCCTTCTCCAACAACAGTTCCGCAAGATAAGCGCCATCCTGCCCCGTGATACCCGTAATCAACGCCGTCTTCGTCATATTTTTTAGCTGCTCTTAGGCCTCACTCAGCGCCCGTTCAAAATATCGAATGGTTTCTCCCAATCCCTCATCGAGATCCACCGCCGGCGACCAGTCCAGATTCGTTCTGGCGAGAGTAATATCCGGTTGGCGTTGCACAGGGTCATCTTCTGGCAATGACTCGTACACCAACTCAGAATGAGATCCGGTCATCGCAAGCACCTTCTGAGCCAGTTCGATAATCTGGAACTCTCCCGGATTGCCCAGGTTTATTGGCCCATGCAGCGCATCGGGACTCGCCATCAGTCGGATCAGCCCTTCAACTAAATCACTGACATAACAAAAAGAACGTGTTTGCTCTCCGCTCCCATAGATCGTAATCGGATTGCCCTGAAGCGCCTGCACAATAAAGTTGGAGACCACACGGCCGTCGTCTCGATGCATATTCGGTCCATAGGTATTGAAGATACGGGCCACTTTTATGGCCAAGCCATGTTGTCGCTGATAATCGAAAAACAAAGTCTCCGCGCACCGCTTGCCTTCGTCATAGCATGCGCGGATACCAACAGGATTGACCCGCCCCCAGTATGTTTCGGTTTGCGGGTGCTCTTCAGGATCGCCATAGACTTCGCTGGTCGACGCCTGGAGAATTTTTGCGCGTGTTCGCTTTGCAAGACCCAGCATATTGATCGCTCCGTGAACACTGGTCTTGGTCGTTTGCACCGGATCGAACTGATAATGCAGCGGGGAAGCAGGACAAGCTAGATTGTAAATTTGGTCTACTTCAACGTAGAGCGGAAACGTGACGTCGTGACGCATCAACTCGAAATTATCATAGGCTTGCAAAGGGACGACATTCTGCTTCGCTCCAGTGAAATAATTGTCAACGCAAAGAACGTCGCATCCATCTTCGACCAATCTTTTGCACAAGTGCGAACCGATAAACCCGGCTCCCCCTGTGACCAACACTCGTAAGGACATGAATAAGAATCCAATGAAACGACGTGAATTTTAGACGTTTTTAGTGGATCTCGCAGAGATTGGTAATTCAGCATAAGGCACCTCGTTATTAGTCACGACTCTACCCATAGCCGACGGCGACAGTTTCTTGCCGTTCTATACTCCTTTGGTACATCGGAGAACGCACCATGACACCACCCTTCACTCAACACGAATACGGGCAACGACTAGCAAAAACACGCCGCGTTATGGAAAAGCGAAATATTCAAGTGTTATGGGTTACCGACCCTTCAAACATGGCCTGGCTGACGGGTTACGATGGTTGGTCATTCTACGTTCACCAGGGCGTACTCCTCCCCTTCGTTGGTGATCCAATCTGGTTTGGTCGCGAACAAGACACCCAAGGTGCGCGTCGTACTGTCTGGATGGATCACAAGAACATCGTCGGGTATCCGGATCATTATGTCCAATCGACCGAGCGACATCCCATGGATTATCTCGCCAACCTGATTCTCGAATGGGGTTGGCATGAACAATGCATCGGCGTGGAGATGGACAATTACTACTTCAGCGCAGCTGCCTATCTCGCCCTGAAAAAAAAACTCCCGTCAGGCACCCTGATCGATGCGACCGGCCTTGTTAACTGGCAACGCGCGGTGAAGTCGCCGCAGGAAATCATGTTCATGAAAAGGGCCGGCGTCATTGTGGAGCGTACACACGCCATGATTCAGGAACGGGTGGAACCTGGGCTTCGAAAAAATGAACTGGTTGCAGATATATTTCGCACTGCAATTCGGGGCACAGAGTCGTACGGTGGCGATTACGCAGCGATTGTGCCCTTGGTACCGACGGGCCTCGATGCCGCCGCGCCACACCTAACCTGGGATGACCGCCCGTTTGAACACGGTGCAGGAACCTTTTTTGAAATTGCCGGATGTTACCGTCGATATCACTGCCCGCTTTCCCGTACGATCTACCTCGGCACACCGCCAGCTCAATTATTGCAGGCGGAAGAAGCCGTTCTTGAGGGGATTGAAGCGGCGCTTGACGTTGTCAGACCGGGAAACACCTGCCAAGACATTGACGCGGCTTGGAAAAAGGTCATTCACCGCTACGGGTTTAGCAAAGCAAGTCGTTGCGGTTACGCCATCGGGTTGAGTTACCCCCCTGATTGGGGAGAACGAACCATGAGCCTACGCCAAGGTGATCAGTCAATATTGGAACCCGGAATGACGTTCCACTTAATGCCCGCACTTTGGGAGCATGATTGGGGTCTGGAAATCACAGAAAGCTTTCTTGTCACCGACACAGGCCATGAAACTCTCTCCCATTTTCCAAGACCGTTACTCATAAAACCCTGATCATTGCTCTACGTCGGTGGTGCCGACGAGAGGCCTTTCACAAAAAGTCCCTCAATCGATTGTTATGCATGCATACAGAGACATACACCTACAGACAGGAATGGCTTAAACCCTAGGGTTTAGGGGGTAGGAGTGTTGAGAACTAAAGGATGCTGGTGCCGGCGAGAGGATTCGAACCTCCGACCTACGCATTACGAATGCGTTGCTCTACCAACTGAGCTACACCGGCTTTGATTTTAAAAAATTCGTTCTGATTATAAACCGGTCACCTCAGAGCAACTCTTCAAGTTACCTATTGCCTCGCGGTGATGGCACTGAAAAAGAAACACCTTCATCTTCCCGAGCCATCCCGCTGACGAGCTCACCACCCCAAGTCACCAATTTATCAATTACCTCAACAATCAAACGTTCTGGCGCCGATGCGCCAGCAGTCACTCCAACAAGTTCGCATCGCTCCAGCCATTCTGGCTGAATCTCACTGACGTCGTCGATCAAATACGCATCGGCCCCAGATTCTGCAGCGACCTCGCGGAGCCGGTTGGAGTTGGAGCTCGTAGGCGATCCCAGCACCAGCACTACATCGGCTCGTTGGGCAATACTGCGGATTGCATCCTGCCGATTCTGTGTGGCATAGCAAATATCACCCTTCCGCGGTCCATCGATACCAGGGAAACGAATCTGCAGTGCCGTCACGATGCGCGTCGTGTCATCGACCGACAGCGTGGTCTGCGTCACATAGGCCAAACTGGCAGGGCTTGTGACCTGCAACTCGTTGACTCCATTAAGATCTTCCACCAAGTAAATGCCGCTATCACACTGCCCGAGAGTTCCCTCAACCTCGGGATGTCCCGCATGGCCGATCATCACTACTTCTTTGCCTTCCGCTCGAAACCGCCGCACTTCAGCATGCACTTTGGTCACCAATGGGCAAGTCGCATCGTAAACGTTCAACCGACGACGGCTCGCTTCCTTAATGACAGCCCGCGACACGCCATGCGCACTCAAGATGACTGTTGCCTTGTCCGGCACCTCATCAAGTTCCTCGACAAACACCACTCCACGCTCCGACAAATCCGCCACGACCGATCGATTATGTACCACGGCATGCCGCACATAAATCGGCGTACCGTACCTCATCAGCACCTCCTCGACCGTCTGAATAGCACGATCCACGCCGGCACAAAACCCACGTGGGTTAGCAAGTTCAATCTGCATGGGTTATCCGTGCCTCTCCATCACCGCCAACACCTCGACTTCAAATCTCAGGTTCTTACCAATCATTGGATGATTAAAATCGACCTTAACCTGCCTGTCATTGACCTTGAGCACCTGTCCTGCCGAGAAACCATCCGCATCCACAGAACATGCTACCAGCGCGCCCGGTTTCGCTTCGATATCTTGGGGGAAATCCACCAATGGCACTGTTTGAATCAGTGCGGGATCGTGCCCACCAAAGGCGGCAAGACCCGCTGTTACCGGCATCGAAAATCGCTCCCCTGCCGAGCGTCTCACTAATTCCGCTTGGACACAGGTCGAGACAAAACCGGCACCCACTGACATTTTACAAGAGCCATCATCCGATGACTCGAACTCCTGCCTACTTTGTGGCAAAACCCGGCAACGAACTCGATACACCCGCTCGCCCTCAAGATCAATCTCTATCATCGTCGTCGGGAAGTACGAGTTAGATCTATCAATAACACAATGACCCCTAATGTAATCACAGCATCTGCCAGGTTGAATGCGGGCCAATGCCATGCCTGGTAGTAGAAATCAATGAAATCCACGACATAACCAAACCGAAGTCGATCGGTCAGATTACCCAGCGCCCCACCAAGAACCAATGCTAAACCTGCTTCAAACAATGCTTCGCCCAACCGCGGGCGAAATAAACGCCACACAATCCACACACAAACAAACAATCCAGTAAGGGTCAGAAACCACTGTGCCCACTGGCCCTGGTTAGCGAGCATGCCAAATGCGGCACCACTGTTGTGAACATGGACAAACCTCAGAAAGGACGTCAGGTCGATCGCTTCCCCGAAGGCCATGTGTCGAACCGCAAGCTCTTTCGTCAACAAATCCAACACCAATAAAACCACGGCCAAGCCAATCAAAGAGAATGCCCACCGCGATCGAGAAGCATTGACGACTGCCATTAGACCGTGGGCTGGTTTTCTGTTAACCATGCCGCTGCCGCCAGAGTGTCTTTACGAATCTGTTCCTTCAATGCATCGAATGAGTCAAACTTCGTTTCAGCGCGAATGCGCTTCCTGAATATCACTCGAACGCGATCTCCATAGAAAATTCCTGAGAAGTTAATCAGGTGCACTTCGAGCAAAAGACGATCACCGCCAACCGTCGGCCGAAAACCCAGGTTAGCCACCCCAGGTAACAGTCCTTCCGCTACCCCCTCAACCTCAACAGCAAACACACCGCGCAACGGTGGATTATGGCGTTCAACCAACAAGTTGGCCGTTGGAAACCCCCAAGTTCGGCCTCGTTGATCACCATACAGAACACGACCTGAGATAGCGTAGGGACGCCCCAACAAACGTGCCGCGAGCGCCAAATCGCCGATTTGCAACGCCTCTCGCACTCTCGAGCTGCCAATCTTCTCGCCGTCAATCGATACAGCAGCGACTCGAGACACCCCAAAGCCGTACGTATCTCCAAGCGCCTGTAAGCTTTCTGCAGTGCCGGAACGGCCCTCGCCAAAGCCGAAGTCATAACCAACCACAACGTGAGAAGCGGACAGCGACTCAACCAAATATTTCCTGACAAAGTCATCCGCAGACAAGGATGCCAATTGTTCATTAAAGCGAAGCGCGATAACCCGCTCAACTCCGTAATCGCGAAATAATTCGAGTTTCTCACGCACACTACTCAAACGATTCAACCTGATGTCTGGCTGGAAATAAGTCTGAGGATGGGGCTCGAAGGTGACCACCGTCGACTTTAACGAGAGCTCCCTAGATCGCGCCTTAAGCGTCTTGATTAGCTGTTGGTGACCCAGATGAAAGCCATCAAAATTCCCGATAGCGACAACAACCGATGCCTTCCCACGCGCCGGGTTCCGGAGATCTCTATACCAATCCACTGTTGAAGCAACTCATTTCAGCATGAAGATTAATCAACCTCGGCATCACTGATTTGGCCATGCCCAATCAGGCGCCTCGGAGTCAACAATCGCTGCGATATCCTGGCGGACGTTAGAACTATCGGATACCCCATGATAATAGGCCAGACGAACCTCAGGATACTTCCAGCACAAAAAGCCATCCCCGGTAAAGAAATCAACATGCCACAAACCTGTGACAACCGGCCCCAGTCGTTCGATCTTGTTAGACCAGGTTTGCACGGTTGCGGCATAGGCTGACTCCCGATGACCAAGGCGTGGATCGCAACTCAATGTATTTCGCACCGCATCCCTTAGCGGCAACCATTCCGAATGTGCTGCTCTCGTAATTTTTCTAATCAAAGGCAGAAGCGCTTCTGCTTCGCTCAAACTAAAAAGCCGCTGGTCTCCTGGCTTGCCAATCTGCGGCACCTCCAAGGTATGCGTTTTTTCAGTCACTCTCACGACGCGTATGATTCAACAGCTGATGAACACGCATTCCAAATAAGTAAAGCGCTGCGACATAAATTCCAAAACCGATCACCACCAGTTCCAATAACATTGAAATTCTTTGTGCAATGGCCGCCTCCAACCAAGTTGCATTCTCGAAACAACGGTACCACAGGACTGCGCTCATCACAGTTGTTGCCGCAAAAACCCGCCCAAGGAAACGCGACCACCCCGGAAGTGGGTGATACACACCGTCACGCCGTAACCACCAGTAGAGCAATGCGGCATTCAGTAGGCCCGCAATCGACGTGGCGACCGCCAACCCCACATGCTGGAAATAGAAGACCAAGACCAGGCCAAACGCAGTATTGACTATCAAGGAGAAGACACCCGCCCGGACCGGTGTTCTCGTATCCTGGCGGGCAAAATAGCCTGGCGCAAGCACCCTAACGGAAACATAACCGGCAAGGCCAGCTGAGAACCCAACTAATGCCTGCGCTGAATGCTCAACATCCACGACAGAAAATGCACCGTAATGGAAAAGTACAATCATCAATGGAACGGCCAGGACAGCCAGACTGGCTGCCGCCGGAATAGAAACCAGCAATCCCCACCTTAACGCCCTATCCAGGGTATCGGAAAAATCCCGTGTCGCTCCAGCGGCATGCTGCGCCGACAAACTTGGCAACAGGACTGTCCCGAGGGCTATTCCAAAAACACCGAGTGGAAACTCCATGAGGCGGTCAGCGTAGTACAGCCAAGAAACACTGCCGGTCACCAAAAATGATGCGAGCAATGTGTTGACCAGCAAATTGATCTGAGCGATCGAGGCTCCAAAGGCAGCCGGCAACATCAAGCGAAATACCCTACTGATGCCATCCGATGTCTGCGCCGCGGTCACCCCAGAGTCGCGCAGGCGAGGGCGCGGCAATCGACCCACTTTGACTAGAAACGGCAATTGAAACAGCAACTGAATCACTCCAGCAATCAATACACCCACTGCCAACGCAACCGCGGCGTTCGGGAAATGGGGAATCAACACAAACACTGCCCCAATCAAACTCAGATTAAGAAGAACCGGCGTGAGAGCGGGTACGGCAAAACGATCGCGAGCATTGAGAATACCGGCAGCCATCGCAACCAACGAAATGCAGAAAATATACGGAAAGGTGAAGCGAAGCGCATCAACAGTCGCCGAAAACTTGATCGGATCCTCCCCGAACCCAGGCGCAAGAATCCTCACAACCCATGGCGCCAGCGTCATGCCGCCCAAGGTGACCAGCAATAGCACCAGACTCAATCGACCGCACAGAACATCAAGGAAGCGACGAATCTCCTGCTCTGTGCCCAACGTCTCTTTTTCCGTATAAACGGGCACAAAAGAAGCGGAAAAAGCCCCTTCGGCAAAAATTCGACGCAGGAAATTGGGAATCCGGAAAGCGACAAAAAACGCGTCAGCAAATACGCTCGCACCTAAAAACTGGGCAAAGGCCATATCGCGAATGAGCCCTGTGATCCGCGATAACACCGTCATTCCACTGACAATCGCAGTAGATCTGAGGATTTTGTCCGTCATAGACGTTAGCCGGGGCGGTGATCCGATGTTAGGCACCCGTCCCGAGAAACACAGACAAGGGACCGCGCCATCGCGAATCCTTATTGACAAATCGATGAAAAATCAAAATAATCGCCGCCCCTGCCATACGCGAGAAAATTTCTTGGCAAATTCCGCCCAAGCTCGTAAACGAGCCCGACAAGCAATCGGGCGCCGCTCACGTAACGTCGCTCGAAGATCTGCGCTGCGCACACACATCAAGAAGTTCATGACTGTTGCAGAATCGGGTGAAAAAGACAGTGCAACAACAGCCTATCAGACTGCTGCTTCGAACATTGATCGGGCTTCACAGAAAGGCCTTACTCATCGCAACAAGGCTGCCCGTTTGAAACGCCAGTTAAATGCCAAACTCAAGGCAATGGTCACTGCGTAGTCACCAGCTTTGCTCTTTGGAGCAGTCGTCATAATACGACAAGATTGTCCCGATGAATCAATTCAGGTTCATCGACATATCCGAGAATACTCTCGATATCGTGGCTAGCCCGACCGATGATCTGTCTGGACTCAATAGCGCTGTAGTTGATCAGACCACGAGCAATCTCGACTTGCCCGGCCATTGTGGTACAGGCCACGAGATCTCCCCTTTCGAACTCCCCTTCAACGTCAGTGACCCCGACGGGAAGCAAACTGCGTCCGTCGCTTTGAATCACCCGGGCGGCACCCGGGTCTAGATATAAACGCCCAGCAACCCGCAACTGACCCGCCAGCCACTGTTTCCTCGCAGCAATACGACTGGCCACAGCACGAATCCGAGTCCCCGGATTCTCACCGTCAGCCACTTCCAAAAGGACGTTTGAACGATGCCCGGAAACAATGAACGTATCTGCACCCGACCGGGCGGCCTTCTCGGCCGCGTGGATCTTGGTCAACATACCCCCTCGCCCTTGAATACCCCCCGGACCTGCCACGCTTTTGAGTGATGGATCCCCGGCTATTGCTTCTCGCATGAGTACGGCCGACTCTGATCGGCGCGGATCCGCATCAAACAACCCCGCTTGATCGGTCAGAATCACCAGACGCTCGGCTTCAATTAAGTTAGTAACTAACGCTGCCAATGTATCGTTATCACCAAACTGGATTTCATGTGTCACTACTGTGTCATTTTCATTCACGATCGGAACGAGACCTAAATCCAGCATAGTCTTCAGTGCGCTTCTCGCATTGAGATATCGAGAGCGATCGGCAAGATCCGCATCGGTGAGCAGCACCTGGCACGTAGTAATTTGCTGATGGTTAAACCAGGTTTCATAACTCTTAACGAGGCTAGATTGACCAACGGCGGCCGCGACCTGCAGGCGATGCAATTCGTGCGGTCGTGTAGTCCAGCCCAACCGAAGCATACCAGCGGCAATCGCACCTGATGAGACCAACACGATGTCGATACCTCGGTCACGGAGCGCCGCAACCTGCGCGACCAAATCACTAATCGCGTCCTCATTGAGACCAACTCCTCGATCAGCCAGCAATGAACTGCCGACCTTGACCACCCAACGGATACGGTCACCCTCACTCGTCATCGCCTGATCCTTCGTCTTCCCGCATCAAAAACAGAAATGCATCGCGCATGACACGGCGACAGCCTTCCCCAGTTACCGCCGAGGTCTCATAAATTGGAGCCGTCCATCCCAACGTCGCCTGTAGTGACGCCTTGATCGATCCTAAGTCGACTTCTGGGACCAAATCCGTTTTATTAAGCACAATCCAACGCGGCCGTTCGCTGAGCCTGACATCAAACTCACGCAACTCGCGCGTTA
>Ga0302135_10002407_pt1 | contig 11198 bp, 6 predicted proteins | sample CBN3_surface_MG_FD_203119 | JGI IMG/M metagenome (GOLD analysis project Ga0302135, IMG submission 203119) | Marine microbial communities from Western Arctic Ocean, Canada - CBN3_32.1 | ecosystem: Environmental > Aquatic > Marine > Oceanic | place: Canada: Western Arctic Ocean | collected 2017-09-15 | reverse complement strand
GCCGGGCCTCGACGAGACTAGCGCCGCAGCGTAGAGCACGTTGACGGCCCGTATGGCCACGTCCATCGCCGATGTCCAGTTGATGCCGTAGGGATACGGGTTGGCCTGCCGCCACGACCGCCACTGCTCGACGAGCGCGTCTGCATAACAATTTTCCCCTGACAAGTAATAGGCCTGGGCCAATACGACACCGTGGTGAAACCGGCTCAGCTCCCAGGGAATCTTCACGTCGGCTCCGGTGCCACCGGCATTAATGGGGGTCATGATCGAGTAGAAATCGACCGGCCACAGGTGACCGCTGTTGGGGTCCTCGTGCCAGCGGATCGGGTCGCCCCAGTCGGTGGGCCCGGTACCCAGAAAATCGAACCTGTGTTCCATCGCCTCGTCGGCTGCTGCCATGATCCGGCGCACGGCATTCGGGAATCGGGCGTGAAACGCATCCGGGTCAAGGTCGTGCGGAATAACGTTCTGGGGCACGTCATCGTTGTCCCAAGAGTCTTGACCCCAAAACCGGCGATAGATACCCGTTGGCAGCGCTCGGCGTGCCACCCGGTCCGCCAATAACACCGCGCCAAGCGGTCCGAACGTGCCGAAGTAGTAGCTGGCCAGGCGAACGAAGCCAGAGGCCTTCATCAGTGTTGGCCCTCTATCCAAACGTCGTGCCACAGGGCGAGGTTCATCAGGCTCCAGACCTCTGCGCCCCTTTTCGCCTTACCCGACAGGTGCTGGTCCACCAGTTCGTTGACGTAGGGCATGTGCAGACGGCTTGCCAGAAACTCCGACGACCTAATGACGTTAGCCGCATAGGCGGCAACTGACGGACCGATCATGTTGGTAGTGCCCCCGCAGAAGCCTTTTTTCGGCCGGTCGATGACGCCGGGTGGCAGCAGCGGTGCGGCCGCCTCTTTGAGGATGTGCTTCGTGCGGCCGTTCTTGTACTTGAGCGACGAAGGAATGGACAGGGCCAATTCGACCAGCTTATGGTCGAGGAACGGGACCCTGGCCTCCACCGAGGCGGCCATGCTCATCTTGTCCACGCGCATCAACAGCAACTCCGGCAGCCGGTGCCGCAACTCCAAATTGATCGCCCTGTCGAGGAAAGACATTCCCGGCCTGGCCCGGTCGTACTCCGCGTAGTAGCCAGCGATCACGTCGCTGTAACTGCTGTCGCCTGCGCCGTTACGAACGAGCCGCCGTTTGTCTTTACCGGAAAAAACGACCGCCCCGCCCCAAAACAGCTCCTCATTCGCTGCCGCGCGTCGGATGTACTCGGCCCTGCGTCCGGGCATGAGCGCCGGTGCTGCGAGCGCGGCGAGGCGCTTAACCGGCGCTGGCAGCCTGGTGAACGGGCCAAACGCTCGGCGATGAAAGTCGCTCATCACCCCGTAGCCGGTGTATCCGGCGAACAGTTCGTCTGCGCCTTCTCCTACCTGCACCACAGTGGTGCCGCTGTCTTTCGCCAGCTTGCTCACGAAGTAGAGCGGCACGCAGACCGGGTCGGCCAGTGGCTCGTCCTGGTGGCGAACCATCTGGGGTAGAAACTCAACAAACTCGTCTGGCGTCACCTCGACTTCGTGGTGCCGGGTGCCGAAGTGCTTGGCCACCCGCCGGGCGTGCTCGCTCTCGTCCGATTCGGGGTCGCCCTGTAGAGAAACAGAGAACGTGTCCACCGGCCGATCCATCATCTCGCTCATCATCGCGACGTTGAGGCTGGAATCGACCCCGCCGCTGAGGAACACGCCGAACGGCACGTCGCTCATCATCCGCCGATCAATAGACTCACGCAGCCCGTCTCGGACGAGCGTTGCTATTTCCTGCTCCGACGCGTCGCCAAGGTCTACGCCCCCGGAAGTCGGTGTCCAGTAAGCGCCGATTTCAACTCGCCCATCCGATTCGACGGTGAGCCAGTACCCCGGCTGGAGCTTGGATATGCCCTCGAACATCGTACTTGGGGCCGGGGTCGCCGACAGCGTCAGGTAGTGTCCCAGCGCCGCGTCGTCTACCTCAGCCGAGACGCCGGGCCACGCGAGTATCGCCTTAATCTCTGACCCGAAGATCAGCCCGTCCGGCGTGGAGCGATGGTAGAGCGGCTTAACCCCCAGGCGGTCTCGCGCCAGCAGCAGCCGTCCCCCGCCGTTTTGGCGGCCATCGAAGACCGCCAGGGCGAACATGCCGTGCAGTCGGTCCACCACCGCGTCGCCCCACTCTTCGTAGCCGTGCAGAATCGCCTCGGAGTCCGAGCCCGTGCGGTACCGATGGCCCAGCCCTTGAAGTTCCGTCCTCAGTTCGGCGTGGTTATATATTTCGCCATTCACCGCCACACAAATTTCGCCATCAGGGCTAACGAGTGGCTGGTGCCCGCCCTTGGGGTCGATGATGCTTAATCGTCTGAAGCCGACGCCGTAACGACCACTCGTGGAAACGAAGCTACCCGAGTCATCGGGGCCCCTGTGAATGAGAGTGTCCGCAGAGCGCTCAAGCGCTCTCCGGTCGATGCCCCTGTTTCCCGGCCCCAATAGTGCGCCCACGAACCCGCACACCCTAGGAGCCTCCCAACGCGCCCGTGAGGGCCGCTGCAACCCGTTCGCCTGCCTTGCCGTCCCAGTACTCAATTGACGGTCGCGCCGATGCCGCTCGGCCACTCTGGGACAGGGCTTTTACCAGGGCTTCCCGTAACCCGGACGAGGGAACGAGGGTATTGGTCCCCTGCTCAATAGTGATCGGCCTCTCGGTGTTCTCACGCACGGTGATGCACGGCACGCCCAGGAACGTGGTCTCTTCTTGCAGCCCACCCGAGTCGGTCACAACCAGGCGTGCGTTGGCCTGCAGGGACAGGAAGTCCAGGTAGCCGAGCGGTTCGACCATAGTTACGGAGCCACTCTCGCCAGTGTTACCAGTGTTAGCGGGAATGCCCATCGCATCGAGGCGCGCCCGGGTGCGTGGATGAACCGGGAATATAACCGGCATAGACTCCGCTAAAAACGCCAGGTCGTCCATGATCGCCTTCAGCGCTTCTGGCCTATCGACGTTGGACGGCCTGTGCAGCGTCACCAGCGCGTATTCTCCCAGCCCTAATAGGCCCGCTGAATTAAATTGGCCGGACAGGTCTGGCCAGCGGCGCTCGGCAGCTGGCTGCAGCGAAATCAGAGTGTCGATCATCACATTGCCTACAAAACGAATACGCTCGGCGGCAATGCCTTCGCGGGCAAGGTTGGCGTCGGCATCCCGAGAAGGGGTGAGGAGCAGGTCCGCGAGATGATCGGTGACGACCCGGTTGTGCTCTTCCGGCATCGTGCGGTCATAGGACCGCAGCCCGGCCTCGACGTGAGCCACCTTAAGACCCATCTTGGAAGCCGTGAGAGTCGCGGCCAGCGTCGAGTTTACGTCGCCCACGACCACAACCCAATCGGGACGCGCCTGTTCGAACACGGGCTCGCAGGCGCTCATCACCGCCGCCGTCTGCGCAGCGTGGGTGCCGGAGCCCACGCCAAGATTCACGTCTGGAGTTTGCAGCCCGAGGTCCCGGAAGAACACCTGCGACATCTCTTCGTCATAGTGCTGCCCGGTGTGGACCAGCGTCTGGGTCACGTCGTCGTCCAGCGCAATCAGGGCATCAATGACCGGGGCAATCTTCATGAAATTGGGTCGGGCGCCCACTATGTGTACGACTCTCAAATGAGCACCAGCAATTAAGGCCCGCTGGTTAGCTGGGCCGCAACGTCAGCAATGGTCGTTTCCAGGGCGATCTCGGGTTCCCAGCCAATGGCCTTCCGAATTCTGCGGGTGTCGGGTACTCGCCGCATCATGTCCTCGAACCCCGGCTGATAAGCCTGTTCGTACGGCACCAGTATCGGGTCATCGCCGCCCCCGACTATGCGACGAACCAGGCGGGCCAACTCCATAATGGAGATCTCCCGCTCGGAGCCGATGTTGAAAACATCCCCAACGGCCGCGTCCGACTCGGCGAGGCCGACAATGGCCCGCACGACGTCTCGCACGTCGCAAAAACACCGCGACTGCGTCCCATCCCCGTAAACGGTGAGCGCGTCGCCTTTCACTGCCTGTTCGACGAACCTGGGGACGACCATGCCGTACATGCCCGTCTGCCTGGGTCCAACGGTGTTGAACAGCCGAAAAATGGTAACCGGCAGCCCTTTTTGCCTGTGGTAAGCAAGGGCCAAAAACTCGTCTACCGCCTTAGAAGTGGAATAACACCATCGGGCCTTCGTCGTCGGCCCCAAAAGACGGTCATCATCTTCGGCAAAGGGAGCGGACTCACTCTTTCCGTAAATCTCTGAGGTGGACGCTATGAGCACCTTGCTGCGGTAGCGACTGGCGGCGTCAAGCACCGCGTGCGTGCCGAGTACGTTGGTTTCAATTACCCGCACCGGGTCATTGACGATCAGATCCACCCCCACCGCCGCGGCGAGGTGGTAAACCACGTCGGTCTCGCTCATCAGACGGTCCATGACAACTTCATTGGTGATCGATTCGATAACGACCGAAAAGTCTCCGTTGTCTTGCAGGTGCTCGACATTCTCCAGGCTCCCAGTCGAAACATCGTCGATGACCGTGACTTTGTAGCCGCGAGAAAGCAGCGCCTCAGACAGGTGAGAGCCGACGAAACCGGCGCCGCCCGTAATCAGGACGCGGCGGCCGCCACCATTCGGGTTGGCGTTCGGGCTGGCGAAATTAGCAGACGTCACAGCTTCACCACCTTGTCACGGCCCGAAGTGAGGTTCCCGGCCGCGTTTCTGGTGTCCATTACCAGGCGGCTGGCCCCCACAATGCGCTCCCAGTCGTATGACGAGTGATTTGTAGCAATGACAACGCAGTCCGCCGCCGCCAACTCCTCGTCGGTAATCTCAACCGACTCCATGCCGACCCCGTCAACCTCTATCGCCGCCACGTAAGGGTCGTTGTACAGCACAGTTGCCCCGCGCGCTCGGAGATGGGAAATGAGTTCCAGGCTGGGGGACTCCCGCGTGTCCGACACGTCGGCCTTGTAAGCGGCACCGAGCAACAAAACACGCGAGCCGTTCAGAGACTTTCCCGCCCCGTTCAGCGCGTCAGACACCTTCTGGACGACATACTGAGGCATTCCCTGGTTTATCTGTGTCGCCAGGTCAATGAACCGGGCGTCGTAGTTAAGGGTTCTGAGTTTCCACGAAAGATAATGAGGGTCAATCGGAATGCAGTGCCCTCCAAGTCCTGGACCCGGGTAGAACGGCACGTATCCGAACGGCTTACTGGACGCGGCGTCTATAACCTCCCACACGTCCACATCCAGGTGGTCACACATGATCGCCACTTCATTTACCAGGCCAATATTGACCGCTCGAAACGTGTTTTCCAGCAGCTTGACCATCTCTGCGACCTTGGGCGACGAAACCGGGACGATCGTGTCAATCGCCGTTTCGTACAGCGCCTTCGCTACCTCAGTACACTCGGGCGTTATGCCACCGACTACTTTAGGGGTGGTCTTAACCGTGTAGTCGGTGCGGCCGGGGTCAATTCGTTCAGGGGAGAAAGCAACGAAATAGTCTTTGCCAATCTCCATATCGGCATTGCGGGAGGGCGCGGACAGCCTGGGCAGTATCACCTCTTGCGTCGTACCCGGATAGGTGGTGCTCTCCAAGACCACCACCATGCCGGGATGAAGGCGACTGGCTACCTGGTCGCAAGCCGAGATGACCGCTGACAGGTCGGGGTCCCGCGTCTTGGCCAGGGGAGTCGGTACGCAAATGATGACGGCGTCCACGTCCGCGAGCGCATCAAAGTCGGTCGTGGCCCGCAGCGAACCGGCGTTCACCATCTTGGCCAGGGCATCGTCTGGGACATCCGGAATGTGGCTGACCCCATTGTTGAGAGCCTCAACCTTGGCCGCGTCCATGTCGATACCAACCACCTTGAGGCCAGACTCGGCAAAGGCAAGCGCGAGCGGTAGGCCAACGTATCCGACGCCGACAACGGCCACTGCTGCCTCTCGTTTCTCGAACTTACTAAGTAGTTGCTGTTTCACTTAACTTCCTGATTAATTCTTGGTCACGTTGGGGGCCATGTCGTGACCCGTCAAGTCTCCGAATCTTCCGTTGGAAATGACGACCACCATTTTGCGGTTGACTCCGCTGCTTACCAGCCAGGCTACGAGGTCAGATGAATCCCCGGCAGCCGCCACGACTATCGCCTCGTTTTCATCGGAGCCTATTTCGCTCGCGGGCCGCACCGACCTGCCCAGCAACTCCCGTTCACCCAGATCGCGGCTATTAAGTGATCCGTACCCTTCATACCCTTGATCTGCGCAGGGGAGTGCCCCAGCCGAGTCCGTGGGTGCAGCGTAAAAGCCGACTTTGGCAACGCCAAGGTCGGTCAGGGCCAGGTACACCAGTTCACTCATATCGTCTGGACCAATTACCGCTACGCACGGTCGTTTCGACAGTCCCGCCTCTTTTAACTCGGCCGTCACGACGGTGCGAAAGGCTTTGTAGCTGCGCAGAAATCGCTCGACCATCCCCTGAGTGAGGGCCTCTTTGTGCGACACGCCCGTGGCCGTGATGGCGTACGACCAGCGCCGCCAACCAACCTTAGACGTCCGAATATAACCCTGGTCCGCGAGACGCCGAATAAGAACGTTGGTGGCCCCCAGGGCAACACCCAGGCGGTCAGCGAGTTGGCGCTGGCTGACGTCCGGCCTGTGGCTGACCTCTTCCAGTACCTGCAACTCCCGTATGGAGGCAGCAGTGGCAATGCTATGTTCACGACCCGAACGCATAATTTCGACTATATGACCCCTCCGTCGCACCGTCAAGCGGTTTGCAGGTGTCTGCGACGTCGGCAATGTCTGCGATGCAAGCAGTGTCTGCGGCGTAGGCGACATCTGCAGCCTGGGCAGAGTGCGCGTACGCCGGAACTTGCTCCACCCCAGCTTCACCTCAGGCACGTATAATTTTCGCGGAGCCCCGACCCAGTTGAACCCAAATGCCCCCAGTAGCCGGGACCGGCCGCACAAAATCTCCTCACTTCCGGCGCTCGATCTGCGCTGGCAGTTACCGCTCGCCGTATCCATCATCGCAATCGGGCTTACCGTCTGGGTTGCGGCTGCCTACATGGTCCCGCTGGCCTTCACTGCCGGAGACCGGGTAGACAGCCTTACGTCGGTTTCGCTATCTTCCCTTTTCGCCGCCGAAACAGGTGCCCTCGAAAGCCTCACAAACGACCTTGAGGAGCTGGATTCAGACATCTCCGGTGCATCAAGAGCGTTTCGTTGGGTGGGTCAGATGTCCAAAGGACTCTCGTGGGTACCTCTTGTAGAGCGTGAAGTGACATCGTGGGAGTTCGCCGCCACTCGTGCCGAGCGCGACGTGGAGGCCGCACTCGCTCTCATCGCCGGAACGCAGGCCGTGACCACAGCATCGGGCGCGGTGGGTGCCGCCTTTACCCAAGACGCAGCAACTGGAGATGCCGCCAATGGGGCGACCACAGCCGTAGAAACGGCTCGCACCGAGTTCGCCCGAGCAGCCAGTCGCCTTGAACGGGGCTGGCCGGAAGCCGAGTCCGGCGGCATCGCGCTCAGGTTGCCCGGACTGCGGTCTGCGGTAGCGAGCATGGAGTCAACCGAGGCCCGCATGGCCGCCGCTGCGGACGTGGGCCTGGCCACTGGCGACCTGTTCGGCATCGCACTGGAGATAGCCAGCGCCGCAAAGCCCATCGTCGGCCCAATCCTCGGCACAACAAATTCCGAGTTACCAGGCAGCGACGAACTGGCCCGCCTTTTGACGACGATAGCGGCAGACGCCGACGAGGCCGCTGTGGTTATCCAGCAAGTCGCCGGTATGCTCGAAGAACTCGGTGACGCGGGCTCACTGCAACGCGACCTCGCCGACCTGGACCTGCTCCTGGCTTCGGTAGGCGATCTGACCGCAGCCGCGGGAATGGGCATAGACGTCCTGCGCCCAATACTCGACCTGGCGTCCGGCGACGGCCAGGGCCTGTTGGGCGGAGCGGAGCTAGCGGTGGCGCTTGACTCCATTGCACGAGACTCCCTGCGACTCGACGAGGCCATCGCCCTGGCCGACGCGGCGGCGAACGCCATTGAACAACTTCAACGGCAGGGGTCCTCTGCCCTACTTGGTGGGCCGGTTTCCGAACTCGCCACGGCCGCGCGCTCCTTTCACAAAGGGTTGGAGCTGGTCTCCGGCCTGTCTCGCATCGGCGACTCCCTCTTTGGCCCAGGCGAAGAACGTAGCTATCTCGTACTGGGGCAGTCGGCAGACGAGTTGAGGCCGACCGGCGGCTTCGTATCGGCGGTGTGGGTCATCTCGCTTTCAGACGGCGCACTGAACCAGGTCGAATACTTTGACGTCGTGCGGGTCGACGACTACGATCGAATAGATCTGTACCCAGTCGGGCCGCCAGGGCTGGAAGAGCACATGAACGGCTGGGTGTGGCTCATGCGGGACGTCTCGTGGGACCCCGACTTCCCCACCAGCGCCGTAGCCGCGCAGGACATCTTTAACCTTGGTCAACGACGTGAGGTAGACGGTGTCATCGCAGTCAACCAGTGGGGAATGCTGAAACTTGTCGAGGCCCTCGGTTCCGTGGCTTCGCCCGACGGGGGCGAACCCATCACCTCTCGGAACTTTTTAACGCTTATGGAGCTGGGCACCGACCGCCACGGCACGTCCTACTCAGACCTCGTCGTCCGAGGGCTCTTCGACGCTCTAAGACAGCCTCGTAGCCTGTCCCAGCTATTAGAGCTGGCGGCGGCCTCTCTACGCGCACTGGAAAGCCGAGACTTGCTAATTCAGGTCAACGACAACGCCGCTGCCGAAGTAATCGGCACCCTGGGCTGGGGAGGCGACGTCACAATAGTCGATCACGACTACATCGGCGTATTCGACTCCAACGTCGGTTGGAGCAAGGTTGACCGCAACATTCAGCGAGGCCTTAACTACTCCGTCGACCTGAGCGACCCGGCCAGACCCAGGGCCAGCCTGCGGGTGACATACCGCAACCACAGCGCCCCCGGTTCGCCGCCCTGCAACCCTCAGTGGCGCTTTCGGGGCAGCGACTACTCCACCCTTAAAAACGCCTGCTACTGGAACTATTTGAGAGTTCTAATGCCGGGGAACGTCCGGCTGCTCGCCAACACCGAACTGCCCTTACCGGAGCAGAGCGTGTCAGTCGAGTCGGGGTTCGGGACGCCGGGGCAAGATACTTCTGACGTATCGACGAACCATGGCCTGACCGTTTTTTCTGGACTGGTCAGTATCGAAGCTGCTACGAGCCGCGACATCTCCCTTGTCTATGACCTGCCCCCGTCTACCGTGGAGGTTCAGGACCGCCGGTTGATCTACAGACTGCTCATCCAAAAACAGCCAGGTGTACCCCGAAGAGGGGTGTCAATTGAGCTGCGGGCACCTGAAGGTTTCCGGCTGGAATCCTCATCGCTTCAGCCGTCCTCAGAGACCGGTACGACAGTCAGGTTCGAGACCTCCCAAACGAGTGATATCCTTTTGGAGGTAGTTTTCACCTCACCGACCGCTGTAAAGGCGAGAAACTGAGCCAATTCATCGGTAGTCTTCGGCGACCGGCAAGACCGGCCGTCCCGTTTTACCTGCGAGCCGTATATTCGGCCCGGCAGTCGCTCTCGCCTCTGCGCTGGGGGTTGGCGGCGGCCGTAATGGCCGTGCTCGCGACAGCCTGTGTCGGCCCCGAGCCGGTCCCGGCCGCCGCATCTGTTCCGACTCCGGCCCGCGATGAGACGGTTCGAGTGTTGGCACGCGCCTCGGTCCTGGTCACCAGTGAGCCGGGGATAGTCCGCACCGTCGCCTCAATCAATGTGGAGCCGACCCAGGTAGTCCTCGACGCCGGGTCAAGCGCATCACTTTCGGCGAACGCCTACGACGGCCTGGGCCGAGAATTCGACGACGTAACGTTAATCTGGAGCATCAGTGACCCCCGGGCTGGCAGCATCAGCGGCAGCGGGCAACTGCTCGCCGGTCCGACACCGGGAACATTCCGCGACGCCGTGACGGTCACCGCCGTGAGGAATTCGGTCGAGGGCATCCAGTCCGTCGCGTCTTCCGTCGATGTGACGGTGGTGGGAGAAGCCGCCCAAAGCATATTGGCTTCAATTAGCGTGTTCCCCGGGCAAACCACCGTGTCCAAAAACGAGGTCTACCGGATGAGGGCGGCGGCCTTCGACGGGGACGGGCAGGTCATACCCCAGGTGAACCTGCTGTGGTCGGTAGATGTTCCAGCGCTGGGCCGAATCAACCAGCTCGGGTACCTGACGGTATTCGGGGAAGAGGGCGTTTACGAGCAGTCCGTGACGGTGACGGCCATCTGGGAGGGCGAGACCCTCTCCAAGACCGTCGACGTGTCCGTTACCACTCTTGCAGGATCGGACGATTTCCTGGCCGTACAGGCCCTCCCGGAGACGTTCCGGCTTCACTCTGGTGATCAACTGCAACTGACTGCCGTGGCCCTCGACGCGCTTGGGCAGATCGTACGCACCGCGCAAATACGTTGGAGCGTGGTCGACCCATCGGCCGGTTCGGTCGACGGCGACGGCCTGTTCACCGCCGCAAAAGACATCGGGGTGTTCACAGAGGCCGTGCGCGTCGAAGCCGTCTCTCTTGGGGCCACCGGCGAAGTGTTATCGGCAGAAGACTTCGCCTCGGTCGTCGTGCTGGGTGAAGAAACCGTCCAGCCGTTAGCGGCCATAAGAGTCGTACCCGGCACACTGGTAGCGCCATCCGGTTCGCGACTGGTCATGATCGTCCAGGGAATAGACGAAGCAGGCCTGCCCGCCCCGGACACGTCGTACGCTTGGGAGGCTCTCGACTCACTCGTCGGTGAAATTAACCCGGCAGGTAGCCTGCAGTTAACCGGCGGACCGGGCATCTACACAAAGGCGCTAAAGGTAACCGCCGTACAGGGCGCGGGTGACGAACAAACAACCCTGACCCGGCTAGTAGACGTAGTCATTACCGGGCGTCTTAACTCAGTAACCATAGAGCCCGCCCTGGCCACCGTAGTGCCTGGCCGGACCATCCACTTCGCCGTCTCATCGCAGGACCGCCAGGGCAACTCCCTGCCCGGCCTAACGGTCCTTTGGCGGCTCTCCGACCCGTCCGCAGGCACAATCGATGCCTTCGGAAACTTTACGGCCGGCAACGACGCGGGCCTGTACG
>Ga0302135_10002399_pt1 | contig 11229 bp, 4 predicted proteins | sample CBN3_surface_MG_FD_203119 | JGI IMG/M metagenome (GOLD analysis project Ga0302135, IMG submission 203119) | Marine microbial communities from Western Arctic Ocean, Canada - CBN3_32.1 | ecosystem: Environmental > Aquatic > Marine > Oceanic | place: Canada: Western Arctic Ocean | collected 2017-09-15 | reverse complement strand
GACATCAACGTTACAAATCCAGAGGTCTTTGCCGAATACGCCGGTAAAGTGCCGGCCAGTAGCGGAGCTTACGGTGGCAAGTACCTGGTGCGCGGCCCCGACAAGTGCGAGCCCGCCGAAGGTGACTGGAACCCAAAACGCTTCGTATTGGCCGAGTACAAAGACTCAGATACCATCAAGGAATGGTACTGCTCCGACGAATATACTGAGCTGACCAAGCTTCGCCAGAGCGCGTCGACTGGTACTTTGTTGGTCGCTGAAGGCGTGGAACCGGCGGACCAAGGAAGAGGCACCGGGACACCCGGTTACTTGATCGGAGACATTGAAGTTACAGACCCGGATTCGTACTCTAGGTACGCTGCGGGCGTTCCGGAAACGGTGGCACTCTACGGCGGGAAATACCTGGTTCGTGGCGTCGCCGGTGAAGAATTAGAGGGTGGATGGACTCCTAAACGCCTGGTGGTTTTGGAGTTTGAGAGCATCCAGCGAGCCAAAGAATGGTACAACTCCCCCGATTACGCCGACTTGAAGAAGATTCGACAGAGCGCATCCAAAGGTAACTTTATCTTTGCCGACGGCGCATAAATACACCCTGACTGGGTAATCGGCATCAAATTATCGGTGTACAGTAATTGAGAACGAGCTAATGGCAACTGCAAATAAAGACATCAAGAAGATTAACCTTCCTGTGGAGGGCATGACCTGTGCTGCCTGCGTGGGGCACGTAGAAAACGCCCTGAATGACGTACCGGGCGTTATTGAGGCATCGGTCAACCTGGGCACAGAAAAAGCAGCGGTGGAGTTCAACTCCGCCGAGGTAAAGTTCCAGGTGATTCAGGACGCCGTTTCGGGTGCTGGTTACAAACTGGGTACCCAATCGGCCTCGCTGAACATTGGCGGTATGACTTGCTCCGCCTGCGTGAGCCACATTGAAAATGCACTCCGGGATGTGCCCGGCGTGGCTGTTGCCAACGTGAACCTGGGCGTGGAAAGAGCCTCAGTGGAATTTGTCCCTGGCATTGCCGAACTTTCAGACCTGCAGGCAGCAGTGGAAGGTGCCGGCTACCGGGTAGAGGGTTTCAACGACTCCGGAGACCAAGAAAGAGAACTGGAACGGCTCTCCAAGGTTAAAGAGATACGGGAACTGCGGAACCGTCTGACCATGGCCGGCAGCGGCGCCATATTGCTGTTCATTGGCACATTTGATGTCTTCCCCTGGGTCGGCACGTTCATGGGGCAGAGCTACTACCCGTTCCTGCTTTGGGCGTTGGCGACCCCGGTGCAGTTCTGGGCTGGTTCCAATTTCTATTCATCTGGCCTGGGTGCACTGCGACACGGTACGTCCAACATGCACACCCTGATTGCCTTGGGCACGACCGTCGCCTACGGCTACAGCGTGGTGGTGGTGCTGCTTGACTCCTTCTCGCCTGGGGTGCTGGCCGACAACGGAATAGAAGCCAAGGTCTATTTTGACACCGCCGCCATAATCGTGGCGCTGATACTGCTGGGACGCTTCTTGGAGGCCGGGGCACGAGGCCGAACCTCCGAGGCCATTCGGCGTCTTATTGGTCTACAACCAACGACAGCGCGGGTGGTGCGTGACGGCCAAGAAGTGGATATTCCAGTCGGGCAAGTTGTCATCGGAGATACGGTGCTGGTCCGCCCTGGGGAGAAAATTCCCGTGGACGGCCTGGTGACCGACGGCTATTCTGCGGTGGACGAGTCCATGCTCACCGGCGAGAGTATGCCCGTGGAAAAAGTGCCGGGCGAAAAAGTCTTCGGCGCAACGATAAATACCAATGGTGCTTTGTATTTTGAGGCCACCCAAGTGGGCGGAGAAACGGTCTTGGCTCAGATAATTCGCCTGGTGGAAGACGCCCAGGGCTCCAAGGCACCCATCCAACGCTTGGCTGACCAAGTGGCGTCCTACTTTGTGCCGGCGGTCATCGTCGCATCATTGGCAGCGTTCGCTTTCTGGATGCTGTTGGGCCCGGCACCCGTTTTGACCTTCTCCACATTGGTCCTAGTTTCAGTGCTGATTATCGCCTGCCCCTGCGCCCTGGGTTTGGCCACACCAACGGCAATCATCGTTGGCACCGGAATGGGAGCAGAAAAAGGAGTCTTAATCAAGCAGGCACAGGCCCTGGAGATTGCCCATAAGGTCGATACAGTGGTCTTGGACAAGACCGGCACGCTTACAACCGGAAAACCGATTGTGACCGACCTGTTGGCTCCTGACGGCGTTTCAGAGTCCGAACTATTATTCTTGGCGGCGTCCGCCGAGCGCGGCTCCGAGCACCCACTGGGTGAAGCGATTGTCAGTGAAGCCCAAGCCAGGGGCCTCAATTTGGAGCCGGTGACTGATTTTAGAGCCATCCCCGGCCGTGGTATCTCAGCCCAGGTTAAAGGGCAAATGGTACTGTTTGGCAATCAGGCTCTGATGGAAGAATCCGGCGTGGAGTTGGACAACCTGGTTGGGCAAGCCTCAGAATTGGCGCCACAGGGTAAGACGCCGATGTATTTGGCCTCAGATAATAAGGCGATGGGCCTGATTGCGGTGGCTGACACCGTGAAACCGGAGGCATTCTCCGGCCTGGCCAGATTGCGCCAGATGGGCCTGGACGTGGTGATGCTCACCGGCGATAACGTTCAAACTGCCCATGCAATTGCGGGCCAATTGGGCGTAGAAAATGTAGAAGCCGAAGTTCTGCCCCAGGACAAAGCCGCTGTCATCAAGAGGCTGCAGTCCGAGGGCCGGGTGGTGGCAATGGTCGGAGACGGCATCAACGATGCCCCAGCCTTGGCCCAAGCCGACGTTGGTTTGGCCATGGGCAGCGGTACTGACGTTGCCATGGAGTCGGCCGACATCACTCTGATGCGCAGCGATGTTAATGGTGTGGCTACGGCTCTAGATCTGAGCCGTCAGACCATCCGGACCATCAAACAGAACCTCTTCTGGGCGTTTTTCTACAATGTGATGCTGATTCCCGTGGCAGCAGGGGTTTTGTACCCTGTCTTCCAAGGAGTTGGTGGTGTGCCTGGCGGCCTGGAGTTCTTTTTTGGGGAACAGGGCTTCTTGAACCCGGCGTTGGCCGCGTTGGCCATGGCGTTCAGCTCAGTGACCGTGGTTACCAATTCCCTGAGACTACGGCGCGCCAATATATAAAGTTCAATACTCGATCAGATGCTACGGAGGAGATGATTATGGCTACAGCGATAGACCCGATATGCAAGATGGATGTGGATACTGACAACCCGCCCGGTGGGCAGAGTGAACATGATGGCACAACCTATTACTTCTGCGCCCCTGGCTGCAAGGCGGCCTTTGATAAAGAACCTGAGAAGTATCTAGGCGAGGCTGACGGTCACGATGACCACGGGGATCACGGGCACGACCATGATGAACATGGGAATCACGAAGATCACGCTGACGATGAAGACCACGCTGGTCATGATGACCATGAAGATCACGAAGACCACGATCACGGGCCTGGTGGTCACAGTCATGGCCATCACATGCCGGAGCGAGAGGAAGCAGCAACGCCGGCCAACAAACCCGGCTTCTTCGCCAGGTTGTTCGGCAAGAAATAAGAACCCATTGCTGTGATGCCGGATTTCCCCGACATCTAACTTCTATGTTGCTGTCACTTTAAGCGAAGCGAACGGTCTCGTTGCTGTTGCGGCGACCAAGCTGGGTGGCGACGAGATTCTTCGGCTGACGCCTCGAAATGACCTGGTGGGGACAGGGTTTTTGCGAACAGGTTCTTCGACTAGCTCAGGACGAGCGGGGCGATAACCTGGCGTAATTCATTCCCGTTATTGATATTGCCAAACCCTTTTTTCTGTCACCCTGAGCGAAACGAAGGGTCTCGTTGTTCTTGCACCGACCAGGTTTGGTGGCGACGAGATTCTTCGGCTGACGTCTCAGATTGACATGGTTAAGGAACAGCATTGCTGGGCCCAGGCCCTTCGACTAGCTCAGGACGAGCGTGGGAGGGGGAAGCCGTTCCCAAGGTTGTGACTACAAGGTTGCTCGGCGCTGGCTGAGGGTTAGGCTTCTGCGCCGTGACAGCGTTTGTACTTCTTGCCGCTCCCGCAGGGGCAAGAAGTGTTGCGGCCTACCTTGCCACCATTGCCAACCGGGGCTGACGCGCGCATCGGGTCATTGATAGCCTTCATGGGGCTTTCTTTGGAGATGGGCGCAGCGGCTTGGCGACGGCCAGTGCCTTGCGGCGGTTGCTCCGTGAGTTGCGCGTGGAAAATGGTGTGAATCACTTCGTTCTCGACCGCAACTTGTAGGTCTCCGAACATCTTATGGCCTTCAGACCGGTAGACCACCAAGGGGTCACGCTGGCCGTAGGCTTGCAGTCCAACTCCGGTCCGCAGGTTCTCCATGGCTGTGAGGTGCTGAACCCAGTGGTTGTCGATGGCCCGGAGCAGCAGCAACCGCTCTACGGTGCGCAACTGTTCTGCGCCAATGTCCTCTTCCCGTGCCTGGTAGACTGTCTCCGCGAAATCGACCAGTATCTCTTGAATCTGGTCTCGACTCCAATCATAAACCTGTTCTTCAGTGGCCAGTTCCGGGGGCAGCGGACAGACTTGCCGGATCTCGTTGATCAGACCCTCGGCGTTCCAGTCGTCTACATGCTTAGTTGGTAGATGGTGGTTTGCTGCCGAAGAAAATTCGCGCCGCAGCATCTCAATGAATTTGAGCTTGAGAGACTCGCCGCTAAGGGCCTCGAACCGGTCTTCATAGATTATCTCCCGCTGTTTGTTCAGTACATCGTCGTACTCCAGCAGGTGTTTTCGCATGTCAAAGTGATAGCCCTCCACTTTGACTTGGGCGCCGCTGATGGACTTGGTGATAATCCCGTTTTCCACGGGAGTCTCTTCGTCCAACCCGGTCCAGCTCATCACCTTCTTGATGCGCTCTCCGCCGAACCTCTGCATCAGTTCATCTTCCAGAGAGACGTAGAACTGAGACTTGCCCGGGTCGCCTTGGCGTCCGGCGCGGCCTCGCAACTGGTTGTCGATGCGGCGTGCGTCGTGGTGTTCGGTGCCAATCACATAGAGTCCGCCAAGGTCAATTACTTGGTCGTGCTCGTTCCTCCAGCCATCACGGTCGGTATCGCTGCCACCCAGGACGATGTCAGTGCCACGACCGGCCATGTTGGTAGACACAGTTACGGAATTGATTCGCCCGGCCTGGGCGACGATTATGGCCTCGTGTTCGTGGTTCTTGGCATTCAACACCTGGTGAGGGACACCGCGTTTTCGCAACCGTTCGCTCAGATACTCCGAGTCTTCCACGGAGGTGGTGCCAATCAGCACCGGCTGTTTAGTCTCGTGAATGTTGGCAATGTCTTCAATTACTACGTTCCACTTGCCGTCTTCGGTCTGGAAGACCAGGTCCGAGTTATCTTCACGGCCCAGGGGTAGGTTGGTAGGCACCGAAACTACCTCAAGTCCGTAGATCTTGTAGAACTCGTCAGACTCGGTCATCGCCGTACCGGTCATACCGGCCAGTTTCTCGTACAGGCGGAAGTAATTCTGCAGCGTGATGGTGGCGTAGGTAATGCTCTCCCGCTGAATCTTGACGCCCTCTTTGGCTTCTACGGCTTGGTGCAGACCATCTGACCAGCGGCGGCCAGGTTGGAGACGGCCGGTGAAGTCATCAACGATGACCACCTCGCCTTCCTGCACTACATAGTCTTTGTCTCGGATCTTGTTGATCTCTGCTGTGAGGGCGTTCTCTAGATAGTGAACCTGATGAAAATTCTCAGGGTCATAGAGGTTGTCAATGTTGGTCCATTTCTCCATCTTGGCAATGCCTTCGGTGGTCAGAGAAATGGACTTGGAGCGCTCGTCAATTGTGAAATCGTCTTCGTCGTCCAGGCGGGTAACCAGCTTGGCGTAGGTCTGGTATAGCTGTACCGGCTCTTCTGCTGGGCCGCTGATTATCAGAGGTGTTCGGGCTTCATCAATGAGGATGTTGTCTACCTCATCGACGATGGCGTAGTGAAGTTCCCTCTGTACCCGGTTTGCTGCCTCCAACGCCATGTTGTCGCGGAGGTAATCGAAACCGAATTCGTTATTGGTGCCGTAGGTAATGTCAGCTTTATAAGCCTCCGGACGGGAGACCTGCCGGAGAAATTCCATGCCATTTGGCGCTTCAGTTACTTCCGGGTCGTATATGAAGCTGGCGTCGTGCTGCAAAACGCCAACTGTGAGGCCCAGGGCGTGGTAGACCGTACCCATCCAGACTGGGTCGCGGCGGGCCAGGTAGTCGTTAACGGTAACAACGTGGACGCCCTTGCCCTCGAGTGCGTTGGTGTAAACGGCCAGAGTGGCGACCAAGGTCTTGCCCTCTCCGGTCTTCATCTCTGCAATCTGACCCTTGTGCAAGACCAGTCCGCCAACGAGCTGAACGTCGTAGTGGCGTTGTTTAAGGCTCCGTCGGGCGACCTCCCGGACGGTTGCAAAGGCTTCAGCAACGATGTCGCCCAGGGACTCTCCTTCGGCCAACCGAGTCCGAAACTCCGCAGTCATTCCTTGGAGTTCCTCGTCTGTCATCTTCTGGAAATCAGGCTCAAGTTCGGTAATCCCTTTGGCCATGGGGGTTAGCCTCTTGATTGCCTTTGCGTTGGGGTCGCCAAGAACTTTTTGGAGAACGGAAACCATGGACTTTCAGACCTCTCAGATTATCACCGTGAACTGGCAGGCTGCATTGTGCATCCCGGTGGCCGGTTCCAGGCGTCTCAAATCCAATTATATTGTATCCAATGCCCTCTGTGGTTGCACGCCTAATCTAGTTAGAGATCAGGCAGGAAGGCAATGTTCAGGAGTGATTTAGTCGTGACTGCTGGCTAGATGCTCAGGCCTCGTAGATTGGTTAGTCCTGATTGACGCGTCCAGTCTTTGAGTTCGGCCAAGATTCGCCATGGAGCGTGCAGCCCAACTAAATTGGCACTACCTATCTGTACGGCAGATGCGCCGGCCAGGATGTATTCCGCTGCGTGCTCTCCGGAGAATATGCCGCCAATGCCGATTATGGGCACGTCTATTGCTTTGGAAACCTGGTAGACAAGGGCCAGGGAGATGGGGCGCAGACCGGGCCCGGAGAGCCCTCCGGTGATATTACCTAATACTGTCTGGCGAGTCTGGGTGTCTATATGCATGGCCGGCATGGTGTTGCAGAGGCTGATGGCATCGGCCCCGCCATCTACGGCCGCACGGGCAATTTCGACGATGTTGGGTACGTTGGGGGCTAGTTTGGCCAATATAGGCCGGTTCGTGTTGGCCCGGACGGCGGCTACCGCCTGGGCTGTGAGGCTGGCGCTGTGGCCAAAGAGTGATCCATCGGCCACATTTGGGCAACTGAGGTTCAGTTCAATGCCCTGGTAACCAGTACCTTTGTCGGCCATGGCAGCCATCTCTCCGAACTGTTCTACGGAGTCTGAGGCAAAGCTGAGTAGACAGGTGGCGTTCCATCGGCCCCAGCCAGGTGTGACGTCTTTTAGACCCGCTTCAATTCCGGGGTTGGTGAGGCCAATGGCGTTTAGAAATAGGATATCGCCAGCATCCCAGGCCTCCCGGTAGGACGTTGGGTACCACTGGGGTTCTGGGTTACCTTCCCTGGGAAGGTGGGTGAACGTTTTAGGGACTACGGCGCCCAGTTCACCCAAATCCATATCCTCGGTGATGCCCCTGCCGTAACCGTCGTAACCGAAGGTGCCGGAGGCAATCATCACCGGGTTGGCCAACCGCAGGTGGTGGGGGTTATTTGGGGCTAGGTCTACGGATAGGTCTAGCCCCTGAGCAGACTCTGTACTACTCGTCTCCCTCACCGTCTGTTTTTTCGGCTGAGTCGTCGTTCCCCTCCGCATCCTCACCTCCAACGGCTGGGCTAGCACCATCTTTGCCGTCTTGGCTTTCGTCGTTGCTAATTGGTTCGTTGGCTTCGTCTTCAGTGGTTTCTTGGGGTTCCTCGACGTTCATTTCGGGCGTTGAGTCGCCACTGTTGTCGTCGCCGTCGCCATCAGTGAAGATGTTGGGTTCGGGAGGAGCTTTTTCTTCAGCCGGTTTCTGGTCAAAGGCAGTGCTGGGGGCGCCGGTAGGAGCATCAGTTGCTCCCAACCAACCACCGGGTGACACTGCGGCAATGGCCGGTGCCCGTTCTGGTTTCAGCAGTTCTGCCATGCCGGGTATTTCTACCCGAGCAGGGATGAGCCTGCCGATGATGACGTTTTCTTTCAGTCCCTGGAGCCAGTCCTGTGCCCCGCTGACCGCTGCTTGGGTTAGCACCCTGGTGGTCTCCTGGAAGGAGGCCGCAGACAGGAAGCTGTCGGTCAAGAGGGATGCCCGGGTAATGCCGAGCAGGATGGGCTTGGCAGTGGAGGGCTCTCCACCTTCCGCCAGAACCTTATGGTTCTGGTCTTGGAACTGGAATTGGTCGACCATTTGGCCAGGGATTAAATCTGAGTCTCCGGTGGACTCCACCTGAACGCGGCGGAGCATCTGCCGGAGGATGATCTCAATATGTTTGTCATGAATCGCCACACCCTGGGAGACATAGACCTGTTGTACCTGGTTAACCACGTAGCTTTGCAGGTCATCCCTTCCTCGGATGTGCAGGATATCGTGAGGGTTCATGGGTCCGCTAATCAGCGGGTCACCGGCCCGAACGGTATCGCCATCACTTACCATCATGTAGGAAGACGCGTGAATGAGGTGTTCCCTGGCCTCAATGTCGTCCCACACTATGGAAATGATGTCTGAGTCGATCTCAATTCTGCCGCCAACGTTGGCGACTACCTGCTTAATGGATTCGCCCTCGCCAGATTCAGCAGCTTCCGCGGCTTCTTCGGCGGCCTTCTTGATGGCGGCCTTGGATTTTTTACCCTTGAGGGCTGGCATAGTCGTGGCCAGAACCATTCCGGGCTCCACGGTTTCGCCTTCGTCCACTAGAATCTGTCCACCTTCGGGTACCAGATAATCTTCGCGGAACTCCTCACTGGTGACGATGCGCAAGCGGCGGCCTTCCTCGTCAGATTCCATTTCTATTAGGCCGTCAATGTCAGCCAGGATGGCAGCGCCCTTGGGCACGCGGGCCTCAAAGAGCTCTTCCACGCGAGGTAGACCACTTGTAATGTCCAGACCGGCGATACCGCCAGTGTGGAACGTACGCATGGTTAGCTGTGTTCCAGGTTCGCCAATGCTCTGGGCGGCGATAATTCCAACAGCTTGTCCCATTGAAACAGTCTTGCCAGTGGCGGGTAGTCGGCCGTAACAGGCCTGACAAACGCCGCGGCGGCATCCGCATTTTAGGGGCGAGCGGACCGGAACCTCTCTGATGCCAGCATCAACTAATAGCTGGCCCAGGTCCAAGTCAATCTGTTGATTTCGCTCAAGCAGAATCTCCCCGGTTTCCGGGTGGGCGACCGACGCAGCGGCCAGTCTGCCGTTAATCCGGTCTGGAAGAGTCTTGCCGGTGGTGTCTTCCGGACGTGGAATCATCCAGTAGGCGTCCATGGACCCGCAATCTTCTTCTAGGACAATCATTTCTTGGGCAATATCGATTAAACGCCGAGTCAGGTAACCACTGTCTGCGGTTCTGAGGGCGGTGTCAGCCAGACCCTTTCTAGCTCCGTGAGTGGAGATGAAGTACTCCAGGGCGGTTAGACCCTCACGGAAACTGGACTTGATGGGCAAGTCGATGATTTTTCCTTTAGGATTGCTCATCAGACCGCGCATGCCAGCCATCTGTTTGATCTGGGAGATGTTACCTTTAGCGCCCGATACCGCCATGACAGCGATACCGCCGTAGTTGGGGAGCTCCTCTTCCACGAACTCAGTGGTTCTGTCAGAAGCAGCAGTCCAAGCTTCTACGGTTTTCGCGTAGCGCTCTTCCTCGGAGATCAGACCAGAAAGGTACTGATCCTCGAATTGGTTCACCTGTGCGGTGGTCTCGTCCAAAACTTCCTGTTTCTTACCCGAGACCTTGATGTCATTGATGGCAATTGTGATTCCAGACTCGGTAGCGTAGTGGAATCCCAGGTCTTTGACGCCGTCCAGTACGTTGGCTGTCTCTTCGTTGGAGACGGTTCGGTACAGGGTGGCGGTCAGGTCTTTAAGGGCTCCCCGGTTCATCAGGATGTTCTGGTAACCAATCTCCACGGGAAGAATCTCATTGAAGATCATCCGACCCATAGTGGTCTCCAGCCATTCGCCGTCATAGTTACGCACTTCTCTGACTGAGATGGGAGCGTGTAGGTCAATGAGGTCAGACGCGTAAGCGATGTTGGCCTCGTAGAAGTCGTTGAATTTGCCGCCGTGGCCGTCGGTCTTCTCCCTGATTTCAGTCAGGTAGTAGCAACCCAACACCATGTCTAGCGTCGGCGCGACCAGCGGTTCTCCAGAGGCGGGTGACAGCATGTTGTGCGTGCTGAGCATGATTTCTTTGGCTTCAAGCACTGCCATCCGCGATAGAGGGACGTGAACGGCCATCTGGTCACCGTCGAAGTCCGCGTTGAAGGCGGAACAGACCAACGGATGAATCTGGATGGCGTTTCCTTCAATGAGTACCGGCATGAAAGCTTGGATGCCCAGCCTGTGTAGCGTGGGGGCGCGGTTGATTAAGACCGGCCGGTCTTTAATCACATCTTCCAGGATGTCCCAAACTTCCCCGCGAGCCCTCTCCACCATGCGCTTGGCATTCTTGATGTTGGGGGCAATGCCCAAAATCACCAGCCGGTGCATGACGAACGGTTTGAACAGTTCTAGGGCCATGCGCTTGGGTAAGCCGCATTGGTCCATTTTTAGTTCGGGACCCACCACGATGACGGAACGTCCGCTGTAGTCCACCCGCTTACCGAGTAGGTTCTGACGGAAACGTCCCTGTTTGCCGCGCAGCAGGTCAGACAATGACTTTAGCTTGTGGTTATGGCTGCCCTGAATGGGGCGGCCACGGCGGCCGTTATCGATTAGAGCGTCAACGGCTTCCTGCAGCATGCGTTTTTCGTTGCGGATGATGATCTCCGGCGCACCAAGAGACATGAGCCTCTTCAACCGGTTGTTGCGGTTGATCACCCGGCGGTATAGGTCGTTCAGGTCGCTGGTGGCGAACCGGCCACCGTCCAACTGCACCATGGGGCGCAGTTCCGGAGGCAGCACCGGCAGCACGGAGAGAATCATGTCCTCAACGCGGTTGCCGCTGTTCCGGAAAGACTC
>Ga0302135_10002398_pt1 | contig 11232 bp, 10 predicted proteins | sample CBN3_surface_MG_FD_203119 | JGI IMG/M metagenome (GOLD analysis project Ga0302135, IMG submission 203119) | Marine microbial communities from Western Arctic Ocean, Canada - CBN3_32.1 | ecosystem: Environmental > Aquatic > Marine > Oceanic | place: Canada: Western Arctic Ocean | collected... | reverse complement strand
GAGGGTCATTCACCAGCGCCACGTAGTCGTCGAATGGAATGTCCACGTACTTCCGCGCGAACTCCTGCGGCGTCATCTCACCGTCGCGATGGAACATGTCGTCCTTGTCGTTCCACTGCCAATCAAATCGCTCCGGCGGTGTCCCGAGGTGGATCGCCAGCATCCGATAGATCGCGTCCAGCACCCCGTCTTTCGTCTCGCGCATCGCGTCTACCGAGGTGCCAGCCTCATGCTGCGCCCGGATGTCCCGAGCGCCCTCGCGCAGCTTCTGTACCAGGTGCCGGTTCATCGGCGTCGTGTTCTCGGAACTTTTCGTCTCCGGCATCACTGCCTTCGGTACCAACCCGTACTTCTTCACCAGGCTCGCGAACATGCTCCACTGCCCGCCGTCGTCCACCGGGTGACTCAGCAGCCACGCGACGACACGGTCGTCTACTGGACGATCAGCCGTCTCGATCATCGCCTCAAGGAAGTAGTTGGCTCGCTCGAACTTGTCCCAGAAGAACAGATACGTCTGCGAGAATTCGAAGTCCTTCAATCCCATCTGCTCCATCGAACCCACACGGAACAGGTTCATCCCCGCGAACAGCCAGCACCGCCCAGACTGCTTTTGATCCGTCACCGTCCACTTGTCCAGCAGGTGCGAGAACGTGTGATCTGTCGCCGTCACCACCGCGCGGTTCACCGCCACGGCATCGATCGGGTTCCGCGTCACCGCGTTCTGAGCCAGCCGGTTCCGAGGTTCCACGTCGAACGCCTGGCGCAACGCCGCCGCGCGCTCGCCATCCAGCATGCCCGGCACGGGCCGCGCTACCCCAGTCTTCGCAGAAGTTTCGAGAGTCATCAGGCACCACCTCGCATCGGATCATCGTTCGGTAGCTAATCATTACTCGGACGGTTCCCGCGGAGGCAAGCTCACGTCAAGACTATCGACGAACCGACACGGCGATCGTAACGTTTTGGCAGCCGTGCCTGAAGTATCGCTGACGATCTAGAACAGCACCTGCTCCGCCATCAACCCGCCGATCTCATCGCTCGACAGCCCGAGGATCTCCGACGCGATCTCGAACGTGTGCTCTCCGAGCAGAGGCGCCGCACGCTGCGGCTCGCACGGCGTCAGCGACATCTTGAACCCAGCCCCGTCATACGCACGCCTCCCAGCTTCCGAATGATCGAGGTACCTAAAGTACTCCCGCGCGACGAGCTGCTCGTCCGCTAATACCTCCGTCGCGTTCAGTACCAGGCCCGCCGGCACACCCGCCGCCTGCAGCGCTTCCAGCGCCGCGTCACCGTCCTGCTCCACTGCCCACGCCGAGATCAGCGCGTCCAGCGCATCTTCGTTCGCCTTGCGATCAGTCACCGAGGCGAAACGAACATCGTCCGCCCACTCCTCATGACCACAGACCGCGGCGAGGCGACGCCACTGCTCATCCTCGACGCAGCCGATCGCGAGCCAGAGATCCAGCCGGTCCCCTCGGTCACGCACCTGGTATGCGCTGTGCGGGGCGGCGTACGGCACGTGATTCCCCATGCGCAAGTGTTCGCCACCGCCGTTCGCGAAGGCGAACAGCGGTCCCGCCGTCGCCGCGACCGACGACTCAAGCTGCGACATATCGATCATCTGTCCCTCACCGGTTCGGCGCTGGTGGAACAGCGCCGCCAGGATCGCCGTCACCCCGTGTATTGGGTTCACCACGTAATCCGGGTAGTTCGTGCCCACTCCAGCCGGCGGGTTGACCTCGGAGCCCGCCAGATAGTTCACACCACAGACCGTAGAGAGCACCGCGCCGAATCCACCGAACTCCGAGTGCAGCCCCGTCATCCCCTGCATCGTCTGGTACACCGCAATGATCCCCGGGTTCGCCTCCTGTATCGTCTCCCAGCTCATCCCGATCTGGCGGATCGCCCGAGGCGTGAAGTTCGTCATCATGATGTCGGCCCACTTCACCAGCTCGATCCCCAGCTCGTGGCCCCGCTCCGTCGTCAGATCGATCGTGATGCTCTTCTTGTCCGAGTTGAAATTGTTGTAGTACCCGGAGAGATTGAGGCCCTCGGCCCCGACTGGTCGAGGTGGCGCCACCCGTAGCCCGTCCGGCCGCTTCGCCGTCTCCACACGCACCAGGTCGGCGCCCATCCCGGCCAGCGTCCGCGTGCATATCGGCCCGGCGCCGAACCACGTGAGGTCCAGGACCTTCACGCCATCGAGCACGCCCGGCGTCCAGTCGTCGCCGTTCGCACCGTTCGTCGTCATGACGACACCACCCCGGCAGACACCAGCTCGGCCAGCTCTCCCACATCAACGCCAACTTCAGCGAAGAGTTCGTCGTTATGTTCGCCCAACAGCGGCGCTGGCCTGCGCAATGTCGCCGGCGTCCCCTGCAACTGCCACTGCGGTCCCGGGTAGCGCAGCGTCACCCCCCGTCCCGGATCATCGAGGTCCACGAACCAATCGCGCTCCTTGAGCTGCGCGCTGTCCAAGATGTCCTGTGGCGTGTTCACCACGCCGACAAGGATCCGTCGCCGCTGCCCCTCCTCGTAGAGATACCGCTTCGGGTGCTTCCGACAGAACGCGCGCACCACCTCGTCCATGTGGCCCAGCCGCTCCATCAGCGGAGCGGCCTGCTCGGGGTCGGCCGCCATCGCCATGATGAAGTTCGTGTTCATGCTCTCGTGGATGAACGTGTCATAGGGGTCCTGATCCAGGTCCTGCTGATCGTTCGTCTCCTGCATGAATCCCAGCAACCCCACGAAGCCGGAGCCTGCCAACCCGGAAGCAACCAAGAACACGTGCCCATCCGCAGCATCGTGCAGCCCCGAGCCCGGCATGTTCAGGCCCCGCATCGGCACCCCGCGCTCGCGGTTCGTGCCTAGGATGTCCGCCTGCATCATCGCCGTCTCCTGCGCGATCGACAGCGCCTCCTGCATCGAGACTTCCACCCGCTGCCCCTGCCCCGTCGCCTGGTGGTACACCAGCGCGCCCATCGTCCCCGCGGCCGCATTAATCGATGCGCCGTGGTAGCCCTGCATATCCGGGAGCTGCTCCGGCGGCCCGTCACTCTGGCCCGCAAGGTGCATCACCCCTGACATCGCGCAACCCACGATGTCCGAGTAGGCCCAGTTCGCACGCGGCCCGGTCAGACCCCACCCGGTCACCGAGGTGTGAATCAGGTCCGCCTTGACCGCGACCAGATCGTTCGTCGTCAGTTGAAGCCTCGCCGCCTCGGCCGGGCTAAGCGAATCGATCACCACGTCTGCGGTCTTCACCAGCTTCAAGTACAACTCGCGCCCGCGTGGCTGAGTGAGGTCCACCGTCACGCCGCGCTTGCTCGCGTTCAGCAGCAAGAATTGCAACGCCGACTCGGGTGCTTCGACTTCGGGAAGAAACGGCGCCCAGCGCCGCGCCGGATCGCCGTTCGGCGGCTCAACCTTGATCACGTCCGCACCGAGATCCGCGAGCAGCCGCCCGGCGTAGTGCCCGATCGGGCCACTCGCGTCCAGGATGCGCACACCCTCGAGTGCCATCGCCATGACGGTCTCCTCCACGCCACCCGATTATGCGCGTACGGCGGAGCGCTCGCGAGTGTTCGCACTCCCAAGCGTAGAATCAGGCCCGCAAGCAAGGAGGAGTGTGATGAAGCTCGGACTCAACATCGGCTACTCGGGCGCCGAGATGACCCTGCCGGTCGAACTCGTGCAGCAGGCCGAACGGCTTGGCTACGACTCGGTCTGGACCGCCGAGGCTTACGGATCGGACGCAATGTCTCCGCTCGCTTACCTGGCGGCAAAGACCGAGCGGATCCGCCTAGGCACCGGTATCGTCCAACTCGCCGCCCGCACACCGGCCGCCACCGCGATGACCGCGCAGACGATCGACGCGCTCGCCGGCCGTGGCCGCTTCATCCTCGGGCTCGGCGTCTCCGGCCCCCAGATCGTCGAGGGTTGGTACGGGCAGCCCTGGGGCAAACCGTACTGGCGCGTTCGTGACACCGTCTCAATCATGAAAAAGATCTTCGCCCGCGACGAACCAGCCTCCCACGATGGTCGCGAGATCTCGCTCCCCTACACCGGACCCGGCGCGCTCGGCATTGGCAAGCCGCTGATGTCGATCCTCCACACCAACCCCAACCTCCCGATCTGGCTCGGCAGCGGCGGCGAATCCAACGTGCGCATGGCCGGCGAGCTGTGCGACGGCTTACTCCCGATGGGCTTCGTCCCCAGCCGCGCGCCCGAGTACCGCAAGTGGATCGAGGCCGGCTTCGCCAGGGCGGGTAACAGCAAGGGCTGGGACGGTTTCGAGATCCAGACCACCATCGCGGTAACGATCACAGACGACGTCCGTGCGGCCCTCCGCGCCCTCAAACCTCGCGTGGCTCTCTACGTGGGTGGAATGGGCCACCGTGACCTGAATTTCCACAAGGAACAGATGATCAAGCGCGGCTACGGTGAGGCCGCCGAACGCATCCAGGAGCTGTACCTCGCCGGCCGCAAGGCTGAGGCGCTGGAGGAGGTACCCGATGACTTTCTAGACGAAGGCGCGCTGATCGGCCCGCCTGCACGCATCAAGGAGCGCTACCGCGCTTGGGCAGACTGCGGTCTCACCGGCATCACCGTCAGCACCCGCGAGCCCGAGGCGCTGGAGCTAATGGCCGAGATCGCCGAGGTGCATCCGCTAGTGGGAGCGGCATCCTGAGCGACTCAAAAATTTACACTCGCACCGGCGACGCCGGCGAAACCGGCCTCTTCGGGGGACCGCGCGTCTCGAAGGACGACATTCGAATCGAGGCCTACGGCACCGTCGATGAGCTGAATTCCGTGATCGGCGTCACCAGTTCGGTACTCGCACACAACGATCTACGAAGTTGGCTCACTGTCATCCAATCGAACCTGTTCGATATCGGCGGGGAGCTGGCCACTCCCGCGATCGACCAGCGGATCGAGCGAGGCCAACCGATCGGTCCGCGAGTCAGCGACGACGACGTGTCCACGCTGGAGAGCTGGATCGACACGCTCGACGATGAGCTAGCGCCGCTCCAGCGCTTCATCCTCCCAGGCGGGCACCCGGCGGCGGCGCAGCTCCACCATGCCCGCACCGTCTGCCGCCGCGCCGAACGCCGTGTCGTCACGCTCACCCAGATCGAAGCGGTTTCCGGCCCGCTGCTGCGCTACATCAACCGGCTCTCGGACCTGCTGTTCGCCATGGCCCGCGCCGTCAACTCCCGCGCCGGTGTGGACGAGCCCGAGTGGCTCGGTCGCGACGCCCGCGGTTAGCCAGCAGCGACCGTCGGAACGCGGCGAACTGCTGGCGTCCGCACGTCGTTTCGACACCATCCGCGCCGTCCTCGATGGCAGCCTCGATCCCCGTCCACGTATTCTCTGGCTTCGTCCCCATCTGCGTACGGTCGAAATGACGAGTGGACTTCCATCGGCCCCCCATCTCACCCAGGCCCGCCTGACCGCCGCGCGAAGCGTAGTGCGCTGCCATCAGCCGCGTCAGCGAACCGACTAGCCCGTCAGCTCCGAGTTTCCCGCGCCGCCATCGAGTGGCGCGCGCACCATGATCCGCGTCCCGTCGCTCGACACGTCATCGATCACAACACGACCACCGTGTAGCTCCGCCTGCTGCGCCACTAGAGCCAGCCCTAGCCCGCTCCCACTGACTTGGGTGCCAGACCCACGAATGAAACGCCCAAACACCCGCTCCCGGTCAATCGGTGGAATCCCTGTCCCGCGATCTGTCACCGCCAGCGACCACTCAATCTCGTCGTGGTCCAGCGATACCACCACCGTCGCGGCGCCGCCATCCGAGGGCGCACCGTGCGTGACCGCGTTGCGCACCAGGTTGTCCAGCAGCACCCTCAGGCCCTCCGGCCAGACCCTCACCGCGGGCGGTTCCCGTCGGACGTCCAGCGTGATCGTCGCCTCCGGGAAACGCGTCTGCAGCTGTGCCACCGTTCCGTCCACCAGTTCCCCGAGGTCCGTCGACTCGAATAGGTCCGCCGCCGCCAGCTCCCCGCGTGCCAACAACCGCAACGCCTCCAGCGCATCCAACAGCCGATATTGCTGCGACATCACGTCGCCCACAATCGCGTTCCGCTCCTTCACCGGCAGTTCCGGATTCGCCGCCAGCACCTCCAAGTTCGTCTGGATGCTCGTCAGCGGCGTCCGCAGCTCATGCGCCACGTTCCCCGTGAACCCACGCGATCCATCCAGTGCCGCCTGCGTCTGCGTCGCGCCTTCCTCGATCCGTTCCAGCATCGCGTTCAACGACTGTGCCAGCTCATCCACCTCCGAGGGCCCCTGGTCCATCGGCACCCGCACGCTCAGGTCCGCCGTCTCGCTCACCCGCTCCGCCTCGCGACGCAGCCCCGCCAGCGGCCGGATTGCCACGGTCCCCAGCAGCCAACCAATCAAGCCCGCAGCCCCCACCGCGAACGCGCCCAGCCCCAACAGCAAGCGGAATAGCCCCGTCAATCTCGACTCGATACCCGCCATAGACGCCGTCGCCTGCAGCAATACTGGTCCTCCGTTATTCGGCGGACGGGGCAACTCCTTGGTCAACACGCGCCACTGCCCTCCGTTCGCGCTCTCCGTAGAAAATCCCATCTCCACCGGCAATGGGATCGCCGGGTAATCGACGCTCTCGAAGTACAGGCCGTCAGCACTGATCACCCGCGTACCGACGAATAGATCCTGGCGGAAGCCACGCTGCTCTTGAGGTATTCGATTCCCCTTGACCAGCCTTAAGAACGTCGCAGGAGCAACCGCAATCCCAACCTGCCGCTGCAACGCCTCATCCAGATCGTCCCGCTGCGCTCGCTCGACGAGCGTCAGCAATATCACCCCCAGCAGCACCACCACCGCGATCGTCGAGATCATCGAAGACAGCGCCACTCGCGATCTCAGGCTCATGAGCGCAACACAAACCCGACGCCACGCACCGTCTGAATTAGCCGCGGCGCACCCTCTGCCTCCAGCTTCTGGCGCAGGTAGCCGACGAACACATCCACCACATTGCTGTCGATCTCGAAGTCGTAGCCCCAGACCCGTTCCAGCAGCTGCGAGCGCGACAGCACGATCCCGTCGTTACGCGTCAGCACCTCCAGCAAATCGAACTCCCGACGTGTCAGCTCAATCTCACGCTCGCCCCGGCGCGCGATCCGCCGCGCCGGGTCGACCACCAGGTCGCCGCTCTCGATCAGCTCGCCATCGCCCGCCGCTACTGCGCCAGCACGACGCAGTAGCGCGTGCAATCGCGCGACCAGCTCCGGCAGCGCGAACGGTTTCACCATGTAGTCGTCCGCGCCCGCCTCCAGACCAGCAACGCGGTGCGACACCTCGTCGTTCGCCGACAGCACACAGATCGGCACGTCCTCGCCGTTGGCGCGCAGCGTCCGAGTGACACTCACTCCATCGAGGTCAGGCATGTTGATGTCCAGCACAATCACGTCCGGCGACCGCAACTCCACCTCGCGCAGCGCCGCCACCCCGCCCGAGGCGCTGCGCACGGCGAAGCCCTCGACGCGGAGCCCGCGTGCGAGAGACATGACAATCGCCGGGTCGTCGTCCACGACCAACACGTCTGCCGGCTGCAGGTTTACAGCGCGACTCCTTCGTCAACTGGTGCGTCACCACCGTGGCGCGAACCGAATCCCGGTCCGCCGCGACCGTCGCGGGACCGCGGGCGGTCTAGGTGAATCCCACTGTCCCCACGGTACTCACGCATCAGCTCGCCGAACCCTTCCATGTCGCTCTGGTCCAACTCCGCCTGCAACGCAGCGTACTGTGTGTCATCGATGATCCCAGCTTCAAGCAACTGTTCCAGCTTGTCACCGAGTCCCTCAATCTGCCGCTCGTGCAACGTGTCGCTCGCGTACGCCGCACGCATCTCGGCGGCCTCGGCCTCGGTCAGCTTGCCGTCCACCACGCCCTGTTGCTGCCGCGCCTCGAACACGGCGTCGAACGCCGCCTCCAGCTCACTGGCGACGAGGCCCAGCTCCGCCGCGACATCGGCAATGAACTCGGCGCGGTGCGCCTCGCGCTCCTCGGCGGTCATGTCCTCAGGCTTCTCGACGCCCGCCTCCTGGCGCGCCGCAATCACTGCTCGTACCGCATCGCGGAACGTGTCCACCTCGATGCCGAGCTGCTCGCCCACTGCCGTGCCCTCGGTGCCTCGGCGGTGCACGGGGCCGTGGTCACGGAATCGACCACCGTGGTGGTTTTCGCCGTCGACTATTTTCTGAATTGCCGTCGTCACCTGAGTCGAGGCCACTGCCTCGCGCGTGCCACTCAGAACCGTCATCGCGATTCCGCCGATCACGACGGCGCCGAGTGCTCCTGCGATCGATAGTTGGCTGTTCCAACGCATTGTTCGTTCCTCGTGATCTGGCTTGTGGTTCCGTTGAATCAATCATCGGCCACAACTCTAAGAAAACTCTGAGAGCACGCTAAACCTTTGATAAGACTTTCGTGGATCTTTGTCTCGGACCTTCCGGCCTCAACCGCCTGCCGTCGCTCACGATTTCGGCGCACGATCCTCAAGCCTCACCACACATCGAAATTCACGAGCTCTACACTCACCGCCCCGCAAGCAGCCGCGAAGCGCAACCAACCCCTGAAGGGGGCTTAGAATTCGATACCGGGTTGGGCATTGATGCCCTGATCTTGGAACGGATGCTTCACCAGTCGCATCTCCGTCACCAGATCCGCGTACTCCACCAGCTCTTCGGGGGCATCACGTCCGGTGATCACCAGGTGCAACGACTCCGGCTTGTGCTCGCGCAACCAGCCAATCACCTCGCTGGTCTCCAGCCAGCCGTAGACCATCGGATACGTGAACTCATCCAGGATCAGCACCTCGTAGTCCTCGCCCTTGATCCGCTCCTGCGCCAGCGCCCAGCCATCTCTCGCCATTTGCGCCGTCTTCTCGATGTCCTTGCTCGTCCAGGTCCACCCATCGCCCGTGCCCTCGATCTCGATACCTGCCGCCCGAGCCGCCCGGATTTCTCCGTAGTTCGCGGTGTCGGGCTTCAGGAACTGCAGCACGCCCACGCGCATCCCCCGCCCCCGCGCCCGGAACGCGACGCCGAACGCCGCCGTCGATTTCCCTTTGCCGTCTCCGGTATTGACGATCACTAGGCCCTTGCGCCGCTTCGCCGCGCGCACCTCTTGCCGGTACTCCTCCGATTCGATGTGCTGATCATCCATCGGCTGCTGTTTCGTCATGATCGAACCGTATCACCACGTTCCGCTTGTCCGAGAACCGTCGAACGCGCGAAACTGCCCCAATGACCGCCACACCGACCGTAGGCATCGTCGGCGCAGGCCAGCTCGCCCGGATGATGATCGAGGCTGCCACCCCACTCGATATCCCAATCCGTCTGCTCGCCGCTAACGCGAACGACGGTGCGGCCCGGATCTGGCCGCAAGTCGACATCGGCCTGCCCAAATCAGCCGAGGCACTGCTCCGCTTCGCCGAGCAGTGCGATGTGATCACATTCGATCACGAGCTCGTGAACCTCGACGCGATCCGCACGCTCGAGGCCGCCGGCAAGCGCGTCTACCCTTCGGCGAACGCGCTGCTATACGCGCAGGATAAGTTCCACCAGCGCACGGCCTTCCAAGCGCTCGGCCTCCCTGTCCCGCCTTTTCGCGAGGTCGCGTCCGCCGAGGAGATCGTCGCCTTCGGCGCGGAACACGGCTGGCCCGTCGTCGCCAAGGCACAGCGCGATGGCTACGACGGGCGCGGGGTCTGGATCCTCGATCGCCCCGACGACGCCGCGCAACTCGCCGCGGACGCCGCCGCGAACAGCGTCAAGCTGCTCGTCGAGCGCTTCGTTCCGATCGAGCAGGAGCTGGCCTGCCTGATCGCACGCCGTTCCGACGGTGAATTCGTCGTCTATCCTCTGGTCGAGACGGTTCAGCGTGACGGCATCTGCCACGAGGTAATCGTGCCAGCTCCAGTCACCCAGCCGCTCCGCGAGCGCGCCGAGGCACTGACCATCGCCGTCGCCGAGGCGACTGGCGTCGTTGGCATCATGGCGTTGGAACTCTTCCTAGTAGACGGCGAGTTGCTGATCAACGAGATCGCGACCCGCCCCCACAATTCCGGCCACTTCAGCATCGAAGCCTGCGCCACCTCGCAATTCGAGAACCACCTGCGCGCCGTCATCGACTGGCCTCTCGGCTCAACACAGCTCCGCAGCCCGGCAGCGGTCATGGCCAACCTCTTGGGCCGCGGACAAAATGATGTGTCACCAGGTGTGCGGAGCGCACTGACCGCCGATGATTCAGAGGTACACATTCACCTCTATGGGAAAGAATCGCGTGATGGCCGGAAGATCGGTCACGTCACCGCCCTCGGCGATGACCTCGATGAGACCCGACGGCAAGCCACGAGGGCTGCCGAGCAACTAATGGCCACGACCGCGTAGCCGGTCGTCGAAGGGAATCGACAATGACCACCGAAGTGCACCCTCAGATCGGCATCGTGATGGGCAGCGACTCGGACCTCGAGGTGATGCGCGACGCGGCGACCATCCTCGACGAGTTCAAGGTGCCCTACGAGGTTCGCGTAGTCTCCGCCCACCGCACCCCGCAAGCGATGCTGGTCTACGCCGAACGTGCGGTCGAACGCGGGCTGCGCGTCGTCATCGCCGGCGCCGGTGGCGCAGCTCACCTCCCGGGGATGATTGCCTCCGCCACCACGCTCCCGGTGATCGGCGTACCCGTTCCCCTGAAGCACTTCGATGGCCTCGACTCGCTGCTGTCGATGGTCCAGATGCCATCCGGCGTCCCCGTTGCCACCGTTGCCATCGGCAACGCTCGCAACGCGGGACTGCTGGCGCTTCGCATGCTGTCGGTCTACGACGACACGCTGCGCGTCCGCATGGAGGAATTCCAGGAGGAACTTCGCCATGCGGTCACCGAGAAAGACACGCGAGTCAACGCCGAATTCAAATTGACACACCACTTCGCGAACTAAGCCAGCGCGAGATTCGGTCACGTTGCCAGGCTACGAGCCGGTAGACGATCTCGCGCAGCCCTCGCAACAGCGGGCGGTCCAACAGTGCGACAGCACCTCCGCCCGGCAGCAGCCGCGCCGCCCGAGTGACACTCTCGCCGCCGTGATATTCAACGCCATCGAAGCTGACGAAGTGCGCGCTCGCCCGCAACTCGCGCTGGCTCAACTGCTCAAGAATCCCCGTGCGCGGGAGTCCGGAGAACGGCACCAGC
>Ga0302135_10002397_pt1 | contig 11237 bp, 13 predicted proteins | sample CBN3_surface_MG_FD_203119 | JGI IMG/M metagenome (GOLD analysis project Ga0302135, IMG submission 203119) | Marine microbial communities from Western Arctic Ocean, Canada - CBN3_32.1 | ecosystem: Environmental > Aquatic > Marine > Oceanic | place: Canada: Western Arctic Ocean | collected... | reverse complement strand
AGCAGGATCGAAGCCGTATTCGAATGCCCGCTACACCGATTTTGCTCGCTTCTTCTGGTTCGGATCGGCTAATAACCCTGCGCGGCCGACGAACAGGTCTCCGCTTCTCTTCAGGACCCCAGCCATTTCCCATCTGGCTATCTGAAGGGTTGCGCCCGGAGCGTCGGTGTCTAGGCCGGCGGTGATTTGTTCCATGGTGAAGGTGGTTACTTCGCTTGAGGATCCTGACGTGGGGGCCAGGATGCTCATCACCTCTACTGCGTCGTCGACTGAGGTCACTGGGATTGCACCGTCGGCAATGAGTAGGTTGCAGCCTTCTGAGGTGCGGCGGTTGATGTCTCCTGGTACTGCCAATACGTCGACGGCGTGTTCAAGGGCGTAACGAGCTGTGATGAGCGCCCCGCCCTTGACGGTTGCTTCCACGACGACCACCGCTCGAGACAGGCCCGAGATGATTCGGTTTCGGGGAGGGAATCTCCACCCCGACGGCGGTGTTCCCGGCGGGTACTCGCTGAGGACCGCTCCCCCGCTACTCAGAATCTCCTCGCCAAGAGCCTCATCCGCCTTCGGGTACCAGCGGTCGATGCCGCACCCGAGAACCGCCCACGTGGGAGTTGTCGACGCGTCAAGGGCGCCGCGGTGAGCCTGGGTGTCGATGCCTTTGGCTAGTCCACTCACTACCAAGTACCCAGCCGCCGACAGAGCAACGCCAATGGCTAGAGCCGTCTGCATCCCGTAGGAGGTGCAAGCTCTCGATCCAACGATGGCCACTCGCGGCTGCTTGGCAAGCTCGCCCTTAACGAACAGCGAGTCGGGAGCGTCCGGAAGCTCAGCGAGGCTCTTCGGGTAGTCGTCCCCTCCCCGAATGATCAGGCGCGTGTCGCTACCAGCCAACTGATCCACGCGATCCTGGTAGAGAACCGCAGCTGCGGCCTTGGCGTGGTCGGGCACCTTGACTCGACCTCGGCAGATACCACCGAGTAGCTGATGCGGGCCGCCCAAGCGTTCCTCCAAGTCTCGTCTCCGGTTGGGATGCATCCCAACAAACGCCAGTTGAGTTCTGCTTTCAATCAGAGATGTCACAGGTGGGCCCGCAGGCCTAGGGCTTCGGCCGTGTGAGCTTCACTCACCTGGTCAGAGCCTGCCAGATCAGCGATGGTCCTTGCCACCCGCCTCACTCGGTCGAACCCACGACCAGTCAGTACACCCCGCTCCATCCCTGCCCGCAGCATCCGGATCCCACGCTCATCCCAGTCGTGTTCGTCAAGATCCTCGCGCTGCAGACCGCGGTTTAATCGTCCACGCTCGATCTGCCTGCACCTTGCAGTGGCAACTCGTTCGCGAACATCTGCTGTCGATTCCCCCTCTGGACCCAGCATCACATCAGGATCGACGCTCTCGACCACCATCCGGATATCGAACCGATCCATCAGCGGACCAGAGAACCGCTTCCGATACTTCTCGATACCTGCCTCACTGCAGGTGCACGAGATCTTGTTGTCACCCTTGAAGCCGCATGGGCAGGGGTTCGAAGCAGCAACGACCTGGACGTCGGCCGGGAAGCGCACGGTGATCCCTGTTCTCGCGATGGTGATGCTGCCGGACTCCAGCGGCTGCCGGAGACCATCGAGAACGGTGACCGGGAACTCGCCAAACTCATCAAGGAAGAGCACTCCCCGATGAGCCAAACTGACCTCTCCAGCGCGAGGCATGCCAGAACCTCCGCCGAGAAGAGCAGCTCGAGAGGCGGAGTGATGAGGATCTCTGAAAGGCGGTGTTCTAATCGAGCGCCGTTGCATCCCCGAGGCAGACCACACCAACCCGACCTCCAGGGCTTCTTCGTCAGTCAGTGGCGGCAGAATCCCGGGAAGACACGACGCCAGTAGGGTCTTTCCGGTCCCTGGCGGCCCCGACAGCAGAAGATGATGCCCCCCAGCCGCGGCCACCTCCAACGCTCGGCGGGGTCTGGCTTGCCCTCTCAGCACAGCGAGGTCTCTGCCTTGATGCTCCTCAACAACGGGAATATCCGGAAGGCCTCCTCCCTCGAAGGTTCCGCCCATCACACCGAGCGCCTCTGCCAGTGACCTGACCACCCGAATGTCTGCTCCAACGACGACCGCAGCATCGGTTGCAGCTCCGGGCGGGAGCAGACAAGGAACTTCCATATCCCTCGCCACCATCGCAGCACCTACACCTCCCCGAACGCTCCGCAGGGACCCATCAAGGGCAAGCTCCCCCAGAGCCACTACCCGCGCCCGGGCGGCGAGGCCCGAAGCCCCCAACGCTGCTAACGCCATGGGGAGGTCGTACGCACTCCCCTGCTTCCGTAAATCAGCTGGAGCGAGGTTGACAACAATCGTCGAGTTCTGCCGGCGGATGCTGGATGCGGACATGGAAGAAAGAATCCGTGCCGAGGCTTCTCGAATGGCCGTATCTGGGAGACCTACTATCCGAAACGATGCTTCCTGGGCGGTGTAGACGTGGGCCTCGGCGACGACCGGACGCGGTTCAACACCCACGAGGGCGACTGAATGTACTGAGAAGAACACACACCGAACGTAAGCGATATTGGCCTCGCAGGCTAGAGGGCCGATTACGTCAGATTTCGCGCTCTTGTTGGCCCTGCCTCACTCTGCCCCTCAGAGGACTTCTCGAAAACCAACTGGAACCTCCGCAAGTTCTTCTGGTTCCCTAGCCTTGGCATGCGAGGCATCCAACGGCTCACCTTGCTTTGTGATGTACCAGTCCTCTCAGGCGCTGGTGTCGGCGGCGGCTCGCTGGCATACGCCAACACACTCTAAGAACCGCACGACTCCTTTTACCACGACCCACAATGGGACAGCATCACCGACTGGCCCGCACTTCGAACTCGCCAAGATGATGCTCGGCCTAACCGACAACTCTCACCACACCCCTGCCGACGACGTGGCCCTCACAGTGGCGACCCACTTCGGCGCCGAAGACACCTTCCGGCCGACCCCGGTAGGCGCGTCCCCGGCTTCCGCTCGGAGCGACCATGAAAGTCAGGATGCCGAGATGGTGTATCGGGTTTCTCCCTGGTCGCTCACTGAGTTCGCCCAGACTCGTTCACTAGTACCGGGACGGTCATCACACTGACCGTCCCCGCGGGGAGCGAGCATCCGCTCCATCACGAGTCGGCCCATTTCTCGCCAGTCTCCCCCAGACCCCTGCGGTAACATCCTCAGCCGCATCAATAGTTTGTCCAGCCGCCATCGACAGTGAGCACCTGCCCCGTAACGAAGTCGCCAGCCGAACTTGCCAAATACTGGCATGCGACCGCGATATCGTGAGGCTGACCTCGGTACTTCAACGCTTGCACTTGGTTCAGCCAGGCAAGAGTCTTTTGGGGATCACTCCCCTCTTCGACCTCGCGCTCAACCTGGATCGCTCCAGGAACAATGCAGTTAACCCGGACACCATTGGACCCTTCCGAACGAGACATCGCCCGAGCGAAGGCAACCAGACCACCTTTGGTCGTGACATAGTGGAGGGCTCGAGGGTCACCGTTCGTCGCCATCACCGAGCCGATCGTGATGATCTTGCCATAACCTCTCTCCCTCATCCCGTCGATGGCCGCAAGCGCGCCGACGAACGCACCCCGAAGGTTGACCTCCATGATGCGATCCCACTCCTCGATGGCGATCTCGTCCCATGGCAACTTTCGAGATTCAGCAGCGTTAAGGACGAGCACGTCCACAACACCGAATGCGCTGCCAACGTGTTCGACGGCTGTGGCCATGTCAGAACCGCTCGCGGCATCGGCAAATACAGCCATCACCCGATCCGAGCCGAGCTCCTCGATGAGAGAGGCAGCCAGACGCTCATTGCGCTCGGTGCCTCTGTGTGTGAGTGCCACTTTCGCACCTGCAGTCGCGAACCTGCGCACGATGGCTGCGCCGATACCTCGCGTAGCACCGGTTATCAGCGCTACGCGGCCATCGAGCGAGAACGGGTCCCCGGAGTCTGTCGGAATCGTCATGACCTGGCCTTCTATCGGGAGATGATGTCACTGTTCGGACCGAATCAGCCGACTACGAAGACTATACGAGAAGATCCAGCATTTTGACACCAGATCTCGGGATAATCTCACTGATCTCGAGAGGGTCGCGGGTGGCGTCGAGCACTTAGCCGATCCGCGCTCATGACAGCGGGGCGGATTCGCGTCGAGCCGGTCAAGCGAGGAGACAACCATGCCCGAACACGGCAATCACCATTTGGCTTCCTGCCGACTACCGCGGGCAGGACTGTCAACAAACCTGGCAGCGAGGGCCTCACCATGATTATGGACTGGAAAACCCCGGTCTGAGCCCAAGCGGACCTGCTTGGACCCGTCGCGCCACATCTCGACTTTGGGAAGATCACTGTCGGTACAGCTCGTCTGTGCCACGAGAGCTATCTCCTCGCCATCCGAGGCGTGCCGACCGCGCATGTCCTGGATCACGACGTAAAATCCGGCTTCGGCCAGCGACCCGCCCTGATCGACGTACAGCGGGAGGTCCGTGTCGCACAGCGTTCGGCAGGCGAGGGCGGGAAGAGTGCCCGGCCCCCGTGGATGGTACGCGTCTGCACTCAAGACCGTCCCGTCCCACGTGAAGCGCGGAAGGTCGATCTCGATCTCAATGCCGTCTGGAGCCCTCACTGATCCTTCCCATCCGAGAGTCGGTCGGCCCATTCTTCGATCGGGACGTCTGGCTCCGGGAAGAATCCGGCTCCGGATCGGCCCGACTCACGTCGGTATATGAACACGGTCCGCTCGTACACCACGGCGGTGACGCCTTCCTGGTTCAGGCCTCTCGTGCGGAATCGGACGATCCCCCCGTAGGGTCGCGACTCCGACCCCCGTTTGGACAGGACCTGGGACTCGGCGTAGAGGGTGTCGCCGACGAACACCGGTGCCGGTAGCGAAATGCGATCCCATCCGAGATTGGCGAAAGCGTGGTGCGATGTGTCGATCACGGACAATCCGAGGACGAGCGCCACCGTGAGGCCGGAATTGACTATGATCCTGCCGAACGGCGTCGACTCGGCGAAATCGCGGTTGAAGTGCGCTTGGTTCGTGTTGAGCGTCAGGAGGGTGAACCACGTATTGTCGGTCTCGGTGATCGTCCGTCCATACGGGCTGCGATACACGTCCCCAATGTTGAAGTCCTCATAGTGGCGGCCGATGCCGGCCCCGGAGTCGGTCATGTCGCCCTCGCTGAGTTCCCGATCCGATGAGCCTTGGCACCGCAGACAGGGCGACCCTCTCGGCGCAGGCCTAATACTGGGCGTCCCGAATGATTTGTTCCACGCCCGACGTCGGCCGATCTGGTCTGCTCAACCAAGCGCCCCTCCTCGTCGCAATTGGTCGATCCGATTTCGATCGTATGCAAGCAATCCCGCGAGGATCGCCTGCTCGTCCTCGCCTCTCGCCGGGGCGCGCCGATGATCGGAAGCATCGGAGCGAAGCGGCGACCCAACCTGGCGAACGGTCCCAAGCGTCTCGTGCTCGACCTCCACCAGGAGACCGCGGGCCGCCACGTGCGGATCGGCGAGCGCCTCTGGGACGGTCAGCACGGGAGCGGTGGGAACACCTGCGCCCTCCAGCGCCTCGACCCAATCCGCTGCGGTGCGGCGTGCGAAGACCTCGTCGAGGATCCGGATGAGTTCATCACGGTTGTGACGTCGAGTTCCGAAATCGTCGAACCGTGGGTCTTCGATCAGATCCGGGCGGTCGATCGTCTCTGCGAAGCGTCGCCAGAACTTCTCCTTGGCACAGGCGACGACAAACCAGCCACCACCTCTCCCCTGGAAGAGTTGGAACGGTACGAGCGACGGATGCGCCGACCGGCCGATCCGCTCCGGTGGGATGGCGTCATTGAGATACCACGTGGCTGGATAGGTGAGCATAGCGAGCGCCACGTCCTGAAGAGCGAGGTCGAAGTCCATCCCCTTGCCATCACGCCTCGCCGCGTGGACACCCGACAGCAGGGCAATGGCGGCGTAGAGCCCACCGGAATAGTCGACCAGCGAAAGCCCGGACTTCGTCGGAGGTGCGTCAGGCTCTCCAGTGAGTGTCATCCAGCCGGCGAGGGCCTGATGGACGTAGTCGTATCCCGGCTGGTTGGAACGGGGACCGGTCTGCCCGAATCCCGAGAGAGACACGCAGACGATCTGTGGATTCACGTGGGCGAGATCGCTATACAGAAGGCGCAGCTTCGCCGGGACGTCACCTCGCAGGTTCGAGACGACGGCATCGGAGACCCGAACCAGGTCCTCGAACACCTCTCGGCCGCCAGAAGTGCGGATATCGAGCCCAAGCGAGCGCTTGTTGCGGTTGAAGGTCTGGAAGAAGGCGGAGTCCTCTCCCTCCTGGAGCGGTGGGACGTATCGCGACACGTCACCGCCCGAAGTCGGCTCTTCGATCTTGATGACGTACGCGCCAAGATCGGCGAGCTGCAGCGAACCAAAGGGGCCGGAACCGTATTGCTCGATGGCGATCACTCTGAGGTCGTGAAGCGGCTTCATCGCCCGCACCGCTGTGCGAGTGGAGCCCCGACCAACAACCGGAAGAGCAGATGGCGGGAGCGGATCGTCAGCGGCCGGCGCCTCGACGGTCGATCCGACGCCTCCTTCGACTCTCTCACGACATCCTGCATCGAATCAATACAGCAGGGCTCACTTTCCGAAGTCCCACACATCCTCGTCCCGTGCATCTCATGAGCCGCTCAGAGGAGACCGATCCGGGCGCCATGCGCCCGGATGAGCCGAGGGTGGCGGATGATCGCCTCGGCGAGCAGGTTGCCGTCTCGGGCGATGGCACCGCCGTCCTGCCTCCAGGCAGCCGGCACGGGCTCGGCTTCCTCGAGTTCGCCACCGGTCGCCCTGAACACCGTGTTTGCGATCTCGACCTAGCGAGGGTGGATCAGCGCCCGTCCTAAGAATCCACTGCGGCGCATGGCGATCGAGGACTCGCGGAAGTTGCGCGGATCCTCCACCTATTGCATCGAGCGCGGCTAGGTGGGGATACCACAGCCGCTGGCCGCTCGCAGGGGGATTGTCACTGACCTGAGCTGCCCTCGAACGACGAGCCCAGCGGTCTGATCAGTGAGAGTGCCTCGGTAGGTGCTCGACCACGCGGTGATATCCGGTGGCCAACTCGAGGCAGGCCCCCGAGCCGAGCTGTCCTACGGTGCTTCGATAGATCTCCTGCCACGGGGTCTGATTCTCGAGTTCCACAGGGACGTGTACCTCCCATCGGGCTGCGATCTCGGACTCGGAGAGCATGACATCCACTCGTCTCGCACCGATGTCAACGCGGATGCGATCACCCGTCCGCAGGATCGCCAGACCCGAACCCGCAGCCGATTCGGGCGAGGCATTGAGAATCGAAGGGTTGCCAGAGGTACCGCTCTGGCGCCCATCACCAAGGGTTGGCAGCTCGAAGGTCCCTGACTTGATCAACTTGTCTGGAGGCTGCATGTTCACGACCTCGGCGGAACCGGGATAGCCTATCGGGCCGCTGCCACGGATAACGAGTATGCAGCTCGCGTCGACTTCGAGAGCAGGGTCGTTGATGCGCTCATGGTAATCCTCCGGGCCTTCGAAGACGATGGCCCGCGCCTCGAACGCCTTCTCCTCACCCGGAGTAGAGAGGTATCTTTCTTGGAACGTGGGCGATATGACCGACGTCTTCATGATCGCCGAGTCGAACAAATTGCCACTGAACACGACAAAGCCGGCGCTGGGCATGAGTGGATCGTCGTATGGCCGGATCACGTCAGGGTCCGTCGTCACGATGTCGCCGTAGGCCTCGCCGACCGTCTTCGCTCCAACCGTCAGGGCCTCCGTGTTGATCCTCCCTGCCCGAATCAGCTCGCCCATGACCGCGGGCACGCCTCCAGCACGGTGGTATGCCTCCCCCAGATACGAGCCCGCCGGCTGGCAATTCACGAGGAGGGGAACGTCGTGGCCGTGGACCTGAAAGTCCTCGATGTCCAGATTGATACCCATGTGGCGCGCAATGGCGATGAGGTGCACGGGACAGTTCGAGGAGCCACCGATGGCGGAGTTCAGAACGATTGCGTTCTCGAAAGCGGCACGCGTCATCACCTTCGACGGGGTCAACTCCTCCCAAACCATCTGGACGATGCGTCGACCCGTCTCGTAGGCCATCTGGCTGCGCTCGCGGAAAGGCGCCGGGATCGCCGCACACCCTGGGAGCATCATTCCCAGCGCCTCCGCGAGAGAGTTCATCGAGAGCGCCGTTCCCATCGAGTTACAGTGACCGGCGCTCGGCGCCGCCGCTGCAGCCATCGAGATGAACTCGTCGTACCCGATCTCACCCTCGGCATGGAGTCGGCGCGCCTCCCAAATGACCGTGCCGGAGCCCATGAGTTGGCCCTCCCAGTAGCCGTCGACCATCGGGCCCCCGTTGATCGCGATGGCTGGGAGATCCACCGTCGCGGCCGCCATCAGCCCTGCAGGCGTGGTCTTGTCGCAGCCGGTCGTCAGGATCACTCCGTCGATCGGGTATCCGTGGAGGGTCTCCACCAGGCCGAGATACGCCAGATTGCGATCGAGAGCTGCGGTCGGACGGCGCCCCGTCTCTTGAATGGGGTGTACCGGAAATTCTAGCGCCACACCCCCGACATCACGGATCCCATCGCGCATCCGCCTCGCCAGATCCACGTGAATCCGGTTGCACGGTGACAGATCGCTCCCCGTCTGGGCGATTCCGATGATCGGTCTACCCGAGTTCAGCTCATCCCGTGTCAAGCCGAAATTCAGATATCGCTCCAGGTACAGCGCCGTCATTCCGGGATTCTCCGGATCGTCGAACCAGTTCTGGCTGCGAAGCCTTCGATCGTCCCTGTCGGTCTCCATTTTCCTCCGTATTTCTCGGCCAAGCCGTTCCGTTCCTGGCTTCGGGGGGGACGGTCCACGTGTTCGAGATCATAGCAGGCCCGCCCTGGACCTCCGGACGAGGAGCGCACTGTACGTGGCCCATTCTCGAGACGCACGAACGGCGCGGTTACCCACTGTGAAGCTCAGACGATATCCGCAGGTATTCGCTGGGCCCGCGGTTCGAGCCCTCATCAGAGGCATACTCTTGCCAGCGACCTGCTCGTGGCAGGGCGCCCGATGCTCCGGAGCCTCCGGGAGCTGTGCGGCGAGACGGTCAACCTCGGGATCATGGGACACGACGGCATCCTGAATCTGGATATCCTCGAATCCGGTCAGGAATTCCGCACATCGGTGAACGTTGGCGCCCGCGACCACCTGCACTCCACCGTACTCGGCAAGGCCATGCTGGCGAGCCTTTCAGCGTCGGAAGCCCGCGCTGTCCTCTACCGCACCGAAATGGTCGCAAAGACACCCGACGATGATCACCAAAATCAGCGAGATGATCGAGGAATTGGAGCACGTGAGGGAGTGTGGATACGCACTCGATAACTAAGAGAATGACCCTGGGGCGCGGTGCGCAGCTAAGCGTGTCGGGGCCACATCTGTGCCGCTCTCGGTGAGCGAGTACCTGATGACGAGGTGGGAGTATCTGCCGATCCTGGAATCCGAAGCCGCCGATGTCATCAGGATCGACTCGACCAGGGCGGGCGGATTCACGGAGTCCCGAAAGATCGCGACACTCGTCGACACATTCGGGCTTCCGGTGACGATGCACGACTGCACCGGCCCTTTCACGATGCTGGCAGGCTTGGCGATCGCCGCCACCAACCCGAACGCCATGTACCAAGAAGTCGTCCGAGCGTATCTCCATCACATATACCCTCTATGGGTCGACTACGTCCTGACCGTCCATGACGAGACCGTACCGGTTCCACAAAGAGTCGGTCTCGGGGCCAACCTCGACCCCGCCCCATCGGAGCGTCCCGGTTGCCACGCCCGCCGCACCCACATCGATCGATGAATCACGCATCCGAAACGATTCTCTCGTTCACCAGATGCTCCATCCGCCGTCGACGATGAGGACGTGTCCGTTGACGAATGCCGACCCCTCCGCCGACAGGAACACGACGGCGGTCACGAAGTCCTCGGGCTGACCGTTGCGCCCCACCGGGGTGTGGTCGGCATTCCGGGCCCTGACTTGAACTCCCTCCTCGCCCGGCTTCGACCACGAGATCATTCCGGGGGCGAGGGAGTTCACGGTGATTCCATCGCCGCCCAGTTGACCCGCCAGGTAGTGGGTGAGACCGTTCACCCCATGTTTGGCAGCCGTATAGGCACCCGCTCCACCACTGGCAGTCGTGCTACGCGGGTCCTGGCCGATTATCCCGTAGACCGAAGAAACATTGATGATCCTACCGAATCCCCGCTCCGCCATCTTCGGGCTCAACAGATGGATCAGCCGCATCGACGCCACCACGTTGATCTCATAGGTGCCCCGCCAATCATCGGGAGACTGCTCCGGCCACGGCTTGATGAAAGGATCACCGCCGTGGTTGTTGACCAGGATGTCGATCTGCTCGGGCATTTCATCCAACTCCTCATAAACCGCATCGTCTGTCAGATCCCCAACGATATATCGATGCTCCGGGCCCAACGTCGAGAACGTCTCGGCCAGCGCATCCCCACTCCGAGCGACACTCACCACCCGAGCACCGTGCCCAGCCAAACCATGAACCAACGCGCGACCGAGCCCATAACCACCCCCAGTCACGAGCGCAGTCTTCCCACTCAGATCGAACATGTTCCTGTTGATATCCACTGTCACGACTCCTCTGCCGATAAAAGGACCAGAGCCAATCGACCCCATCCAAACACAACGCTTTGTCGATTCACCAGATGCTCCATCCGCCGTCGACGACGAGGACGTGTCCGTTGACGAATGCCGACCCCTCCGCCGACAGGAACACGACGGCGGTGACGAAGTCCTCGGGCTGACCGTTGCGCCCGACCGGGGTGTGGTCGGCAAGGCGCTCCCAGAGCTCTGACGCCTCATCCGTCGGGTCGGGGTGCCATGTGATCATTCCGGGGGCGAGTGAGTTCACGGTGATTCCATCGCCGCCCAGTTGACCCGCCAGGTAGTGGGTGAGACCGTTCACCCCATGTTTGGCAGCCGTATAGGCACCCGCTCCACCACTGGCAGTCGTGTTACGCGGGTCCTGGCCGATTATCCCGTAGACCGAAGAAACATTGATGATCCTACCGAATCCCCGCTCCGCCATCTTCGGGCTCAACAGATGGATCAGCCGCATCGACGCCACCACGTTGATCTC
>Ga0302135_10002393_pt1 | contig 11248 bp, 8 predicted proteins | sample CBN3_surface_MG_FD_203119 | JGI IMG/M metagenome (GOLD analysis project Ga0302135, IMG submission 203119) | Marine microbial communities from Western Arctic Ocean, Canada - CBN3_32.1 | ecosystem: Environmental > Aquatic > Marine > Oceanic | place: Canada: Western Arctic Ocean | collected 2017-09-15 | reverse complement strand
ACCTGCCCATGACGCCCGGATCACAAACCAGCATCTGGCGTGACATGAAGGTCTACAAGGATCACGCATACATCGTGGCAGACGCGGCCAACCAGCACGGGATCCAAGTCTTCGATCTGACCCGGCTGCGTGATCGCTCCACCGTCCCGGCCACATACGAGTCGGACTTCATCTACGATGGCATCGCGAGCGCGCACAACATCGTGATCAACGAGGAGTCGGGCTTCGGCTATGCAGTTGGCAGCAGCAGCGGTGGGGAGACGTGTGGCGGCGGACTGCACATGGTCAATCTGGAGACTCCGAGCCGTCCGGAGTTTGCGGGGTGCTTTGCCGACCCATCCACGGGCCGTAGCGGCACAGGCTATTCACACGACGCGCAGTGCGTCGTGTACAGCGGGCCGGACGAAGAGTATCAAGGCAAAGAGATCTGCATGGGCTCCAACGAGACCGCTCTGAGCATTGCCGACGTCACGGACAAGGCGAATCCGATCGGGATCTCCACGGCGACCTACCCCAACGTGGCCTACACACACCAGGGCTGGCTGACCGAAGATCAGCGGTACTTCTATCTCAACGACGAGGGCGACGAGCCCGCCGGAACGGTGGCGGGCACGCGGACGCTGGTCTGGGATGTCACGGACCTGGACGACCCGATTCTCGTGAACGAGCACATCGCAGAGACGACCACCACGGATCACAACCTGTATGTCCGCGGTGACACGATGTATCAGTCGAACTACGGCAGCGGGCTCCGCATCCTCGACATCTCCGATCCGGTGAACCCCACCGAAGTCGGCTTCATCGATACCACGCCGTACGGTGGTGGTGGTTCGTGGAGCAATTACCCGTACTTCAAGAGCGGCATGATCATCATGACGAGCATGAGTGAGGGGCTGTTCGTGGTGAAAGCCAGGCCCCGGAATCGTCTGATCAGCTGACAGCCGAGCGGTCGGCGCTCGATTTTCCGAAGGCGGCCTCGTAAATGACCGGTGGGGGTGCGTCTCCCCACTAAGGGTCGTACCATCTTGTGGCGATCCGGTGAGCGCCCGAGGCCCACCGATGGAGGTGACCATGATGGCGACCCTACGTGATGTGCAGTGTCCTCCTTGTGGTGGCTTCGGCCACCTGACGGCCTTTGCGAGAAGGTTCGCTTGGGCTGCGCTTGCGGTCATTGTTCTGGGTGGACCTGCCGACCTGATCGCCCAGAACCCCAGCAATCCAGGGCCGCATCCACCGAACGCGGGTGTCCCTCAAAACATGCCGCCGGGTATGCGAGGGAGTTCGAACATCCAAGTGCTCTCGCACATTCCGCTCGGTGGATTCACTCGAGTCACGGACGTCGAGATCGAACAAGAGCCGTCCCGTCCCTTCGCATACGTGGGGAAGCGCTGGCAACCTTCCGGGTTCGACGTAATCAGCCTCGAGGATCCAGAAAACGCTGAGATCATCTACTCGTGGAGGATCGAGAACGCGGAGCTGCATCAGGGATGGGGATCATCGGACGGGCGCTACTTCAAACTGAACGACCGCTACTACTACGTGCAGGGGACCTCTTACCGTCAGGGAGGTCCCGACTCCGAACTGGGGGCCATCGTTTTCGACGTCACGGGGCTTCCCGATGTCTCTACGGTCGAGGAGGTCGGTAGGATCTACTCCCCAGAGGAGACTCCAGGCGGTTTCCACAACATCTACATGTACAAACACTCCGATGGGAGAGCGCTGCTGTTCGCGACCACCCGGTCCCCTCGGAGCGTCTCCTATGGAGTCGTCATTTACGACATGGAGCGGTTCTTGGCCGGTGACGCCGACCACGGCCTGGTGGGCACCATTCCGCTGCCCGAGCCGAGAGGAACGGAAAACGGGTACCACGACATCTACGTCGGTTACCATCCGGACAGCGGCCAAGACCGATTTTACGGACCGGGGCCCGAAGTCACGATGGACGGGGGCATGTACGTCTACGATGTGACGGACGTCCCCAACCCGAGCCTCCTCGCCCAGATCGTGGGAGGGATGGGACAGACCGGCGCACACACGTTCGTGCCCACCCCGGACGGGCAGTACGGGTTCAGCATGACCCTTGGGCAGAAACCCATGCTCGTGTGGGACCTGAAGCCCGGGCTCGATGGGACCGTGCCGAACATCACCCGGCCGATCGGCTCGTGGACGTCGACCTGGCCCAACACGCTCCACAACTTCGAGGTCCGCTGGCCCTACATCTTCATAGCCGGCTACGAGGAGTCCCTGCAGGTGGTCAACGTGATGGATCCGACTAACCCCTACACGTCGGGTTATTACTACACGTATTCCGGGCCTCACGAGTCGCGTGGTCCCGGCGGCGACAGCAACGGCGCGTGGGGTATAGACGTGCGAAACAGCGACGGACTGATAGTGATCAGTGACGGCACCACCGGCTTCTGGGCGTTCAAGATGGACGGCTTCGAGGGCTGGAACGGGGACGACTGGGGGATGCCCGATGTGTCGAGCGCTCAGGACTGGGACAACGGGCCGGCGGGCGCGCGGCGGCCCGTGAGTTAGAGCCTCGCCCCCGTCCGCTCCTGCACGTACTCGAAGCTCACTCCAGGACTCAGCTCGACGACCCGAAACCCCTCCTCGACCACTTCGATCACGGCGAGATCGGTGTAGATACGATCGACGACCCCGACTCCGGTAAGCGGATAGCTGCACGACTCGACGAGCTTGGGCTCACCGTCGTGCGTCGTGTGCTGGGTGATGACGTAGACCGTCTTCACGCCGGCCACGAGGTCCATCGCGCCGCCGACGGCGGGGATGGCATTCGGCGCGCCCGTCGACCAGTTCGCCAGGTCGCCTGACGCCGAGACTTGCATCGTACCGAGGACACACAAGTCGAGATGTCCGCCCCGGACCATCGCGAAGCTGTCCGCATGGTGGAAGTATGCCGCCCCCGGATTCGCCGTCACCTGGTGTTTGCCCGCGTTGATCAACTCGGGGTCGCCCGCACCCACTTCCGGTGGGGGGCCCATTCCGAGCAGTCCGTTCTCGGTGTGGAAGATCACCTCGCGGCTTTTGGACAGGTGTGTGGCGACCCCTTCCGGGATGCCGATCCCGAGGTTGACATAAGCGCCGTCGGGGATGTCGAGCGCGCAGCGCTTCGCCATCTCGTCTCGCGTGAGGCCGACGCGAGCGCTTCGCTCGCTCACGGGTACGACACTCCTTCAGCGACGAGGACGGACTCGTGCGCCGGGTCGGCGACAGCGACCACACGGCTCACGAAAATGCCCGGCGTGACGACGACCTCGGGGTCGATCTCACCGGCCGGAACCACGGAGGACACCTGCACGATGGTCGTCTTCGCCGCCATCGCCATGAGGGGGCTGAAGTTCCGGGCGGTCTTGTTGTAGACGACGTTGCCGTGACGATCCGCGGACCGTCCCTTGATCAGCGCGAAGTCGGCTGACAGGCCGCGCGCCAACAGGTAGTCCCGACCATCGAAGCTTCGGCGCTCCATTCCTTCCTCTAAGGGAGTGCCCACGGCGGTGGGCGTGTAGAAGGCAGGAATGCCGGCGCCCCCGGCCCGGATCCGTTCGGCCAGGGTGCCCTGCGGCACCAGCTCTAGCGCGGTACGCCCACTTCGGTACAGGTCGGGGAATACCGTCGAGTTCGTGGAACGTGGGTGCGAACAGATCATCTTCGAGACCTGCCCGGCCTTGAGGAGAGCGGCCAGACCGACCTCGCCGTTGCCGGTGTTGTTGTTTACGACCGTGAGGTCGGTGGCCCCGAGGTCGATGAGCGCATGGATTAGCTCGATCGGGCTGCCCGCCTCACCGAAGCCTCCGATCATCACCGTCGCACCGTCGAAGATGTCGGCGACTGCCTCCGCTACGCTCGCTACCTCCTTGTCGATCACTGAAGTCGCCTTCGTCACGCCTCGGGCCGCCAGACGCCCTCGTCCACGAGCTGCTGCGTCACGACGTCGGTCGCCTCCCTGAACGCGGTCACCGCCGTGTCGATCTCTTCCTCCGAAATGATGAACGGCGGGGAGAAGGAGATGGTGTCGGTCTGGGGCAGGGCCCGCCCGATGACGCTCCGCTCGAAGGCCTCCTTCGTGATGCGCCCCGCGACCTTCAGCGACGGGTCGAACGCGACGGCCGGATCGCGCTCGCTCACGAACTCCACTCCGCACATGAGCCCCATGCCCCTTACGTCGCCTACGAGCGGGTGATCCCCGAAGGCTTCCAAGAGGCGCTCTTTCAGGTAGGCGCCGCGTGATGCGACCTGGTCGACGAGTTGGTCATTCTCGATCACATCCAAGTTCGCGAGTGCGGCTGCTGCGGGACCGGGATGCGCGGTATAGGTGAACCCGTGACCGAACACACCGAATCGCTCCTCACCGGATACGACGGTTCTCCAAACCTCTTCCGACACCATGAGCCCGGACAGCGGAGCGTACCCCGAAGTAACACCCTTGGCGAGCACGATCAGGTCGGGTTCGATCCCGAAGACATCCGTCCCGAAGGGGCTGCCCAACCGCCCGAATCCGGTGATCACCTCGTCGGCGATCAGAAGGATGTCGTGGCGCTTGAGTACCTCTTTGATCGCCGGGAAGTATCCCTCCGGGGGTACGATCACCCCTCCCGCACCCATGACCGGCTCGGCGACCATGGCGCCGATCGTGTTCGGGCCCTCCGCCTGGATGAGCTGCTCCAGGTCATCCACGAGTCGGGCGACGAACTCCGCATCGGTCAGGCCCGCGCCTTCCCACAGCGGCCGTGGCGCCGTGGTATGCTTCACGAACGGCAGCGGAAGGTCGAACCCCGCGTGCGGGCCATGCAGCCCGGTCAGGCTCCCCGAGACGATCGTGACGCCATGATAGGCGCGTTCGCGGGCGATAATCTTCTTCTTCTTCGGCTTCCCGCGGACATTCTGGTAGTACCAGACCAGCTTGACTGCGCTGTCGTTGGCGTCCGAGCCCGAGTTGCCGAAGAACACCTTCGACATCGGCACCGGCGCCATCTCGATGAGCCGCTGGGCGAGCAGGATCGCCTGGTCGGACGACACTCCCGAAAAGGTGTGGCAATACGATAGCGTGCTCGCTTGCCGTTCCAACGCCTCGGCGATCTCCTTCCGTCCGTAGCCGACGTTGACGCACCAGAGCCCCGCCATGGCGTCGAGATACCGCCGCCCCTCGGCATCCTCGAGCCACGCTCCCTCGCCTCTGATGATGACCGGAGCCGGCCCGCTCTGCTCGTGCGTGGCGAGCGCGGTCATCGGGTGGAAGAGGTACCGCCGATCCAGTTCCGACAGGGAAGACATGGGTGAGCTCCTAGCGCTGCATTGCCGATCATCCGACGTACGGTGACTTTGGCCTGAGGAATCTTCCTATGGCCATCATCGTGCGCAAGGAGATCTGACGTTGAAGATCGAGTTCGAGGGCAAGGTCCTCGAGGCGCGCCGCGGCGAGAGTCTCGCGGCAACGCTCACAGCGCACGGTATCCGCTCGTTGCGCACCACCGAACGGGGTGCCGAACGCGGCGTCTTTTGCGGCATGGGTGTGTGCCAGGACTGTCTGGTCGAAGTCGACGGGCAGCCGAACCAACGCGCCTGCACGTTGAAAGTCGACCGACCCATGAAGGTCCGGCGTGAAGCGAGCGGGCGGCCCCCCCCCGCATCAGGCGCGGCGGAGGGCCGCCCTCCGATCACCATCGAGGAGATCCCCATCGAGCGCCCGGACGTGCTGGTGGTGGGTGCAGGACCGGGAGGGCTCGCCGCCGCCTACGCCGCACGCCTCGCCGGCGCGGAAGTGCTCGTGCTCGACGAGGGGTCGGCCCCGGGTGGCCAGTACTTCAAGCAGTGCTCCGCCGCGGACGTCGTCCCGCCCGACGCGCAACATCACGAGGGACGCCGCCTCATCGACGACGTCCTAGGTTCCGGCGTGACCGTACGGTCGAACGCGTTGGTCTGGGGAGCCTTCGCGCCGTTGGAGTTCGCAGCGACGATTGCTGGGAGCAGCTATGTCGTGCAGCCGAAACAGGCGATCGTCGCATCAGGCGCATTCGACCAGGGCTGGCCAGTGCCCGGGTGGACCCTTCCGGGAGTCATGACGACCGGGGCAGCCCAGACCCTGTGGCGCACTGCTCGCCGCCTACCCGGCGAACGCGTGTTGATCGCCGGCAACGGGCCGCTCAACCTCCAGCTCGCTGCGGAGCTCGTGGCGGGCGGGGCCGATGTCGTGGCCGTGGTCGAGGCGGCGCCTGCCGTGGGGGTGCGCCGGGTGAAGGAGGTCGCGACCATGCTCACTAGTGCGCCCGGCCTCGTGGCCGACGGAGTGCGCTATCTCTCGAGGTGCCGCCGGTCCGGCGTGCGCCTGATGAACGGATCCGTCCTGACGTCGGTGGTGCCCCATTCGGGCGGTCTACGGGCCACTATCGAGGGGCGCGAAGCCGTCTGTTTAGAGGCGGATGTCGTGTGTCTGGGCTATGGATTCGATCCCTCTAACGAGCTGTTGCGGGCGCTCGGATGTGCACACGCGTTCGATCCCGAGCAGCGCCGGCTCGTTACGGTGTGCGACCCGCGGGGCGCATCAAGCGTCGACGGCGTCTGGGCCCTCGGTGACTGCACCACCCTCGGAGGTGCGCGCGTCGGGCTGGCTGAGGGCACCCTCGCGGGGTTCGCCGCCGCACGAGCCTTGGGTCGCCCGCTTTCGACCGAGGCCGTTCGCCTAGAGGCGCAGGCTGAGGCTGATGCCGCGCGCCATCGCCGCTTTCAGAAGGCGCTGTGGCGGGTGTATCGAATGGACGAGTCGCTACGGCCACGGCCCACCGGCGACACAGTGATGTGCCGGTGCGAGGAGGTATCCTACGGCCAGGTCGAGGCGGCGCTGGCCGAGGGAGCGACCTCGCCGGGTGAGATAAAGCAGCAGACCCGACTCGGGATGGGGCGTTGCCAGGCGCGGTACTGCGGGCCGGCGCTCGAGACATTCCTGGCCGAGCAGACTGGCCGCCCGCGTGACGAAAATTCCGGGTTCGCCCCCAGGGTGCCGGTCAAGCCGGTTTCGGTGGGCGATCTCGCGAACCCGGCCGGGGCGTAGTGCACCCGCCCACCTCGAGTGACCCATCCCTGCGCGACCCATCCCCGCGCGACCCACTCCCGCGCGACATTGAGACGGTCGTGGTGGGCGGCGGGATCCTCGGACTGTGCGTCGCCGGGTTCCTCGCCGAAGAGGGTCGCGAGGTCGCGATCATCGACGCAGGCCGCCCCGAGGGCACCACGACCAACGCCGGCAGCCTTCACGTGCAGATGCAGAGTCGGTTCTTGCGCATGCACCCCGATCAGGTACCGGCCCTGGAATCGGGCCTCCACCTCTACCCGAAGGCGGTTGCGTTCTGGCTCGAATTGGAGCGTCATCTCGACGCCGACTTCGGGCTCAAAGCCTCCGGGGGGCTGATGGTCGCCGAGAGCCGGGAACAGCTCGATTTCTTGGCCAAGAAGGCCGAGCGCGAGCGAGTTCTGGGGCTCGACGCGAAGATCCTGGAGCGGGCCGAGCTCGATCAGATCGCTCCCTACATCGGTCCGGCGGTGGTCGGCGCGGAACTGTGCGCCGACGAGGGCCGGCTCGATGCGCTCAAGGCCAACACGGCTCTGCGGCGGTGGGTTCGCAGAGTCGGCGTCGTTGTCATCGGCGAGACACCGGTCGATCGAGTGAGTTGTGACGGTGTGCGGTTCAAGCTCGACACATCTCGGGGCACCGTCAGCGCGGCGACCCTCGTCATCGCCGCGGGGCCCGGCTCACGGTCCCTGGCGGAGCCGTTCGGCCTCACTCTCCCGGTGGAGACCGAGCCGTTGCACATGAACATCACCGAACCGACGGATCCGTTCATCGGTCATCTGGTCCAGCACGCGGATCGCATGATCACGGTCAAGCAGCTCTCGAGCGGTCATGTGGTGATCGGGGGCGGTTGGCCGGCGGAGCTGTCCCCTTCCGAGGACTACGCTGCGGTCCGACTGTCCAGCATTATCGGAAACACCTCGCTCGCGCAGCACATTGTACCGGCGATCGGTAGGCTACGGATCATCCGCACTTGGGCGGGCATCAACACTCCGACGGGCGGTCCCGGCATCCTAGGCCCGATTCAGGGTGCAAAAGGGGCGTTCTTGGCGATTCCGGGGGAGGCTGGCTACACTCTTGGCCCGCTCTCGGCCCGGCTCGTCGCCGATGCGGTGCTCGGCCGGCGACCCACGGAGGACTTGGAGCCGTGCTCGCCGAGTCGATTTCGGTAGCGCAGGGAGACAGCATCGCCCATGACAGGTTGCCCATGACGGATTGGCCAAGCATCGAGGGTCGAAGCATCACGCGGCGTGACGCGCTCAAGCATCTTGCAGCGGCCGGGCTCGCGACCGCGGCGAGTGCGTGCGGTGGGACGGACGCGAACGGGACCGGGGGCGTCACACTGCGGTGGTGGTCGACCCAAGCGGCTCCCGCTCAGCTGGCGGCCTATCGGGCGCAGATCGCCCTGTTCGAAGCGGCGCACCCCGGTGTGGAGGTCGTCTTCGAAGCCATGTCGGACGAGGGCTACTCGACCCAGCTCGCTGCCGCTTTTGCGTCAGGCGAGGTGCCGCACCTCATCACGCATATGCCTTCGTTCGCCGTCCAGGGTTACTACGCTCACGGGCTGATCGAGCCGTTCGACGACGTCATCGAAGCGATCGGCGCATCGGACTTCTACCTGGGGGCGAACGACGTCTACCGCGCCGCCGACGGCCGATACGTCGGCACCGCCATCGGAAATACCGCAGCCGACATGCTGTGGATTCGACGTGACCTGATGGAACGAGCGGAGATCCAGGCGATTCCCGAAACCTGGGACGAGCTACGCGCGGCCTGTCGAGCGATGCAGGGAGGGGGTATCTACGGTGCGCCTCTTCCGTATGGATTGAACTCGGCGAACTCGCTGACCTTCATCGGCTTCGTCCATCGTGCCGGCGGCTCGGTCTTCACTCCCGATCTGGAGATCGCCCTGGACCAGCAGGCGACCTACGATGCTCTCGAGTTCTACCGATCCATGTTGGAGCTCTGCCCTCCGGGCGCATCAGGGTATTCCTGGGGCGAGATGCTCACTTCCTTCGTGAGTGGCGCCACGGCCACGGGGCTCTATGCCGGCCGGGTACTGGCCAATGTCGCGGCGCAGAACCCCCAGATCGCGGATTCGATCACCTGCGCGCACTATCCGAGGATGTCGCGAGACATTCCGGCTTGGACTTATAACGACTTCCCCTGTGTGTGCATTCCCTCGGCCGCCTCGAACAAGGCGGAGGCCAAGCTCTTCGCGGCGTCTCTTTTCGATCCTGCGGGATATATCCCCCAATTGCATGCCGCCCCCGGACACGTGCTGCCCGTGCTCGAGACCGTCGCCGAGGACCCGGCATACCGGGACAACCCGATCATCGACAAGTATCCGGAGGAGATCGACCTCATGGCCTCCGCCGCGGCGCAGGGGTACAACCTCGGATTCGAGACGAAGGCCCACCAACCGAATCCGAAGGCGGGCGAGGTCATTGCCTCGAACGCGATCGCCGAGATGGTGCAGCGGGTTGTCCTGAACGATGAGGATGCCCAGGTCGCCGTCGGCAATACCGCTATGCGCCTCGAAGAAATCATGCGCTCCTGAGCTTGATGCACTCCGTGCCACCCTCGCTCGAAAAGCGCTACGCCATGATTGGCGCGGTGCTCATCGCCCCGACGGTGTTGGTGTTCTGCGCCGTCATCCTGTATCCGCTCATTTCGGCGATCTATCTCTCCCTGTTCTCGATCTACACCCCGACGCTGGCCGGGGAGTGGGTAGGGGTGGACAACTACGGCGCACTTCTCGCCAGCGGAGACTTCTGGAACGCGGTCCTCAACACACTGATCTGGACGGTGGGGACGCTGACGCTGCAGCTCGTCTGCGGCGTGGCGGTGGCACTCCTGCTCAACCAATCTATCGTCTTCCAGTCGTTGGCCCGGAGCCTCATCCTCTTCCCCTACTTCCTGTCGACGGTCGTGGCGGTGCTCGTATGGCGGTGGCTCTTCAACGACCTCTACGGGATCCTGAATCACGTGCTGCTGATCGCGGGGTTGATCGATGCGCCGGTCAACTGGCTTGGCCAGATGCCTAACGCCATGATCTCGATCATTCTCGTCGGAGCCTGGAAGTACTTCCCGTTCGTCGTGATCGCCGTGTTAGCGCGCCTACAATCCATTCCGGAGCAACTGTACGAAGCCGCCACGATCGATGGCGCCGGTCCCTTCCAGCGGTTTACCGACATCACGCTTCCGCAGCTTCGCGACGTGCTCGTGGTGGTCGTCCTCCTGCGCGCGATCTGGGACTTCAAGGAATTCGACTTGATCTACCTGATGACCGGGGGCGGACCCGTCAAGGCGACCCAGACGCTGTCGCTCCTCGTCTATGAGGAAGCGTTCAGACTGAACCGTATGGGGATGGCGTCTACCTACGCCGTAGCCATGATGCTGGTGTTGCTCGGGTTTACGCTGCTCTACCTCCGGCAGACCAATCGGCTCGAGGAGGGTTGATGCACGCGGCACGGGCCAAAGTGATCTGGAGCGTCATAGCTTGGACGATCGTGCTCGCGGTCGTCTTCCCGTTGATCTGGATGATCGTCACCTCGGTCAAACCGCAGTCCGAGCTTTTCAGCATTCCGCCCACGCTGGCGCCGGAGACCATCACATTCGAGCACTACGTGCGGCTCCTGACCGAGACCCCTTTCCTCCAGTACTTCCGCAATTCGATGATCCTGGCGGTTACGACGACCCTCGTGGTCGTCACGCTCGGCACGCTGGGAGCCTACAGCCTCGTGCGGTTCAAGTACCGCGGCCGCGAGACCCTCGCGACGCTCGTCCTGTTCACCTATCTGATGCCCTCCGTGGTGCTGATCATCCCGCTGTACTTGATGATGGTGAAGCTGGGACTGGCCAACACGCTCACGAGCCTGGTGATTGCCTACACCACGTTCGCGCTGCCATACGCACTCTGGTTGCTGCGCTCCTTCATGTCGGGCATCCCCGAGGATCTCGAATCCGCGGCGCTCGTGGACGGCGCGGGCCGTATGGGGGCCTTCTTCGACGTGATTCTCCCGCAGGCCCTGCCGGGCGTTGTCTCGACGGCGCTGTTCACGTTCATCCTCTGTTGGAACGAGTATCTCTTCGCGCTGGTGCTCGTGAACTCCGACAGCGTGCGTCCGCTGACCGCCGGTACCATGAACATGCTGATCA
>Ga0302135_10002382_pt1 | contig 11272 bp, 11 predicted proteins | sample CBN3_surface_MG_FD_203119 | JGI IMG/M metagenome (GOLD analysis project Ga0302135, IMG submission 203119) | Marine microbial communities from Western Arctic Ocean, Canada - CBN3_32.1 | ecosystem: Environmental > Aquatic > Marine > Oceanic | place: Canada: Western Arctic Ocean | collected... | reverse complement strand
CGCGGTTTGCTCGCCGGCCAAAACAACCCAGCCGCCCGCCAAACGGCGACCAGCGAATCGTTGGCGATACTTCTCGGCGGGGGCAAGGACCATTTCGATGAGGGGTATCGCAAGTTGCTTGCCATCCGCCGCCGACAGGTCAAGGAATACATGCAGCGCGTACGTTCCGCCGGATTCGGCGAGCGTTTTGAAGACGGTCGGGCCGACCCCGAACTCGTCAAGTACGCGCAGGCCTGATCGATGACTGTCAAAATCAAACCCCGCCCGGAAGGCCGAACACGCCGGATGGGCGAAAGTGAAGACGTCGAGATTCCAGAACCCCAATACGCATGGATGGGCAAGAGCCACCAATGGGGGACACGGGTTAAGGCAGGTGACAAAGGTCTTACGCTCGGCAGCCTCAATGTGGGCCACTACGCCGAGGTTCCCGAATTCTGGGAAGACCAGACCCGCATGCCCCGGGGCTCGGTTGCCGGTAGTGCGGTGGTGCCGCCGATTGGCTACAGCGTCAGACACAAGTCCGGACTCTGGGCCGACTGTGCGGGCGATTTGTACGAAGAAGCGATCCAGCGCCGATGGGTGCCGACGACCGATCTCGACTGGTCTTCCGTCGAGCCGCTCGATGACGCTGTTGAACGTGCGATGTGCCAGCTTTGCACCGAATTGATCCAGTGCGCCAACGTCGAGATGGAGTCCATTGCGAGCTGGCAGGAGGAACTCTCGTACGGCTTCCATGAGGTTAAGCAGTTCCTCGCCACCGTCACTTTTGACGATGCCCGACACATGGACGCGTTCCGCAAACGTGCGCTCGCTAACGGCGGCGGGCTCGGCGTGGAGAGCAAGGGCATCCTGAATCGCATGATTCTCGAGAGCCGCGGCGGTTGGACAGAGACTGTTGCGGTCATGTTTCTACAGCGCGGTCTGCTGACCCAGACGATCTACAAACACGGCGTCGGCTTCGCCCACAACGCCGCTGAGCGGGAGATGTTCAGCCGCTCCATGCAGGACAAGGCACGCCATCTGACCTATGCCGTCGAGCATCTGAAGTACGCTGTCAACCACAACGAAGGTCAGGGCCCGATTCTCAATCAGGTGCTCACCATCGGCGAAGGTATGCTAATCGCAGAACTAAAGGACCCCGCGCTGCGTGAATCGCTGATGATCCTGCTGGCAGGCTCGCTTGAGGCAGCGCCATCGGCGGGGAAGGCTGCTTTCGAGGGCTTGATGGGCGACTACCTGCGCCAGTACGCCGCACTCACCGACTGGATCGGCGTATCCCGGGACGACGGCTTGCCACCCGACCTGGCCCGATATCTGGAGGCGTGATGGCTGAGTTTCCATCCGTCGACTGGTTTCACGCAGTCCGCAGTGTATTTAACGAACACGACGAATATCACGGGGCGGGCGGCGGTGCCTGCGACACGCGCTTCGGCGTTGTGGTTGAAGACGACGTCTACGCGTTGACCATGGCCGGGTTACGGTGTGTTGATGCCGTCTCGATTTCCGCAGATGAGCTGCCCCAGCTCGACTTCTATCTGCTCATGAGTCATGGGGATTGGCGCGTCATGCTGGAGAACATCCGGGACAACGGCCGGGCCGCCCTTGATCAAACCCTCAATACGATTGACCTTGACCGCGAGGAAGGTCTTGCCCACTCGGCGGCAGAGGATCAGTACAAGCAGGACCTCTTTTTTCGGTACAACCAAACACTCCAGCATTTTTTTGACGCGTCGAGTCGCGTTGAGACGTCTTTCAGCGACAGCGACTGACCGGGCGATTCACCACCAACTCTCGACAACGTGGCCCTCCGGGCAAGACAGGTAGCAAGCGATGGCACTCAGCATCAAATGGTTAAAACAGGCGGCCCAGCGTGCGAACGCCGATACGGGCTTCCGCAGGGAAGGCAACTGTGACGCGGTGGTCGGCCTCTGCGTGGGGCCTCAGACGTACTCCGTGACCTTCGCCGGCTTTGCCTGCACCGAGGTCAGTGCGATTGCCCGGAACGCGTTGCGCGAGGTCGACTTTTACCTCGACATGCCGAAGGCTGACTGGGAAAACTGGCTCTCCCGGCGCAGTGCCGGCGACGGTCCGACGCTGGCAGAACTGGACCTTGAACGACAACTTGTCAGTGCCAACGACCCGGCACGGGGTCTGGCGTTCACACGCTACCACCGTAGTCTTGACGCCTACTTTCGACTTGGCGCCAGTAATGCCGATTTATGAGTTCCGCTGCGACGAATGCAGCGCCATCTCGTCGGTCCTTTGGCGTGGCGAGACCAGGATGGCGGACGTCGCCTGCGACGGTTGCGGCGGGAAAACGCTGAGCAAGATCATTTCCGGCGTGTCGGTGCACCGAAATATGTCGAGCAAAATGTCCTCGCTTGATCCGAAGTACGACAAGATGATCGACCAGGCTGTCAGCCGCTCACCATTGACCGACCCGCAGACGCATCTCAACAAGCTAAAAAACTTCAAGTCAGATTAAACGAGTCTGCATCAAGATACGCCGGAAAGTCTGCCCGGAACGCGCGCCACGCAGCGGCATCGAGGTCGGCAAAGCCAACCGTGTCCTGGTCACCCAGGTCGAGCACACCGTCACCGCGGTAGTCGAGCACAACAGAATCGCCCGCGTACTTGTTCCCGTTGCCATCGCTGCCCACCCGATTGACGCCGATGACGTAACACTGATTCTCGATAGCGCGCGCGCGGAGCAGGGCAAGCCACTGTTCACGGCGCGGTGCCGGCCAATTGGCAACAAAGATCAGCACGCCCAAATCACCGTCTGACCGACTCCAGACCGGAAAGCGCAGGTCATAACAGACGAGCGGGCAAACCTTGAAGCCGCCGGTTTCCACCAGTAGTCGCGAGGTGCCCGCGGCGTAATGCTCGTGCTCATTGGCCATGCGAAAGAGGTGACGTTTGTCATAGGTCCGATGCACCCCATCCGCCGCGGTCCACACCAGACGGTTGTAGTAGCGACCGCCGACCTCGATGATCACAGACCCGCATATCGTGCTGTCGAGTTCACGCGCCATCGCCGCAAGCCAGCCGACCGTTGCGCCGTCCATGGGTTCCGCCAGGCGCGCCGACGCCATACTGAAACCCGTACTGAACATCTCCGGTAGAACGACGAGGTCTTCGTCACCGTTCAGCGACCCGCGCAGTCGCTCGGCAAGCAGATCTCTGTTAGCCGCCGGGTTCTCCCAGACGAGCGCTGTCTGCACCAGTGCCACTTTCATGCCAAACATCCCGGAACAAAGACCCGTGGCTGAACTCGCTTTCGTCCCAAAATTGTCATCCTGACAATTCCCGGGAACCGGTTTCTAAACAAACCTCGACTCTATTGCAGACAAGAGGCTCGCAGTAGAGGGGCGCGCAGAAAATGGCCAAGGCGCTCACCGACTGATCCCGCGCAGCCGCGATGCCGCTTCCCGCAAGGTGTCGTCATCCTTGGCAAAGCAGAAGCGGATGATCGCATCCTGTGACGATTCCTTGTAGAAAACCGAGACCGGAATCGCCGCGACTTTGACCTCTGTTGTGAGGTAGCGGACAAAGTCGACATCAGGTTCGTTGCCGAAGGCTGAATAGTCAGCCAACTGAAAGTAGGTGCCAGCGCTCGGCAACAGTCTGAAACCCGATGCCACGAGTTCCGCCCGAAAGAGATCGCGCTTGGCCTGGTAGAACTCAGCAAGCTCTGCATAGTGCTCCGGGTGGCGCTCCATGTAGGTTGCAAGGGCCCACTGGGTCGGCGTGTGGGTCGTGAAGGTGACAAACTGATGCACCTTGCGGAACTCGGCGGTCAACACCGCCGGTGCCACGCAATAAGCAACCTTCCAGCCCGTTGCGTGGTAAGTCTTGCCGAACGACGAGATGACGAACGCCCGTGACGCCAGCGCCGGTCGCGTAAGCAGGCTCTGGTGCGGCGCACCATCGAAGACCATGTGCTCGTAAACCTCGTCAGAGACGATATGAAGATCGAAGTCCTGAAGGAGCAGTTCCAGGGCGTCGAGGTCTGTCGCATCGAATACGGTTGCCGTGGGATTGTGCGGCGAATTGACCATCAGCAACCGGGTATTGGGTTTAATCGCGGCGCGCACCCGATCCCAGTCGACCGAGAAGTCCGGTGCCGCCAGCGGCACGTGTTGGACGGTGCCGCCGGCCATCGTGACTGCCGGGTCATAGGAGTCATAAGCAGGATCCAGCACAATCACGTCATCGCCGGCATGAATCATCGCCTGGACTGCAACGAAAATGGCCTCAGTCGCCCCCGAGGTGATCGTGATCTCGTGTTCAGCATCGGCGGCGCATCCGTACAGCCGCTCACACTTCTCTCGGACCTGGGCCCGCAGCGCCTCAACACCCGACATCGGTGGATACTGATTGTAGCCATCCCGCATGTACTGGCTCAGCAAGTCGATCAACTCAGCTGGCGCATTGAAATCCGGATACCCCTGCGACAGGTTAATCGCGCCAACATCGGCAGCCAGTTTCGACATCACCGTGAATATGGTTGTTCCAATGCCAGGCAGTTTTGTTTTCATCTAATTTATTTTATTAAAACTAATCAGTTGGAATATGTACTTAATGCTATATAACACCAAGCCAGTCCTGTGGTTTGAGGTACCTTTCATACAGCAGGGCCTCGGGCGTACCCGCATCCGGCTGCCAGTTGTAGCGCCAGGACGCGACCGGCGGCAAGGAAGCGAGCACCGATTCGATGCGCCGGCCTGACTGGAGGCCATAGCGTGTGCCGCGATCAATCGCGAGATTGAATTCGGCATACCTGCCACGGCGATAGCTCTGGAAATCCCGCTCCCGCTCGGTATACGGATGGTCACGATGCCGCTCCAGAATCGGCATATAGGCAGGCAATATCTGATCGCCGATGCTGCGCACGAAGTCAAAACTCCGGTCAAAGCCGCCTTCAGTCCAATCATCGAAAAACAGCCCGCCAACGCCCCGGGCTTCGTTCCGATGACTCAGATAGAAGTACTCGTCACAGGCTGCTTTGCACCGCGGATAAACCTCATCGCCGAACGGCAGGCAGGCTTTGCGGGCCGCTTGGTGCCAATGGACGACGTCCTCTTCAAACGGATAGTAAGGCGTCAGATCGAAGCCGCCGCCAAAGTACCAGTGGGTGTCGTCAACCAGAAAGAACCGCAGATTCGCGTGCATCGTCGGCTGGTAGGGATTGCGCGGGTGCTGGATCAGGGAGATGGCAGCCGCCTGAAAGCCGCGCCCCGCAAGCTCAGGGTTTCGCTCTGTCGCCGCGGGCGGCAAGCTCGCGCCGATACTCCACGTGAATTGTACCGCGCCTTTCTCAATGACAGCACCGGCCTCGAGCAATCGGGGGCGCGATCTGCCGCCGCCCGGCGGATAGATGTCCTCGCTGCTAAAGCCGTCGCCACCGTCGAAGTCCCCGATCGCCTGGCAGACCGTGTCCTGCAGTTCAGCGAAGTACGTCGTGACGGGTTCGATGTCGATCATTTTTTCCTCCGGAGGCACTTCGGCACACAACAGGCGCATTCGAGCCATGGAGAGCCGAATCCGGGAACACCGGTCTCAGGCCTCCGCAAACTCGTCAGATCACGCGCTTGTCCTTGAGCGATTGCTGTTCTTCGGCACTGTAGCCGAGTTCAGCGAGAATCTGTTCCGTGTGTTCCCCGAGGGTCGGCGCGCGATGGCGTAGCTTGATCGGCGTCTTCGACAACCTTACCGGTTCGTGGACAATCGGCGCGGGCTTCGGCAACCCCGGATAGTCCACGTCCTTAAAGATGCCGATCGCCTTAATGTGCTCGTCTTCCAGCGTCTGCGCAGGCCGCATCACCTCACCGTACGGAATCCGGTGTTCGGCCAGGATCGCCATCGCCTGTTCATTGGTCTTGTCGGCGGCCCACTCGGTCGTTCGATCACTGATGTCCTTGGCATTGTCGCCCCGCGCCTGGTCGGTGGCATAGCGCTCGTCGGTGAGCCAGTGCGCTTCGCCCATCAGATTCGCCCAGCGCTCAAACAGCGGATTGCCCACCACCTGGACCATCAGCCAACCGTCGGCGGTCTTGATACAGTCGACCGGTGCCGAGCCCTGGCCGCGGTTGCCGGAACCCTCCCGATTGATATCGAGCACCGCCTGTTCGATCAGGTTGGCGTTGTTGAACGTCAGCGACGTGCGCAGCAGGGAGGCCTCTACATGCTGTCCTTCGCCCGTTTTCATCTTGTGAATGACAGCCGACAAGGTGCCAAAGGCGGCGAGCGATGCGGTACCGAAGTCGCAGTACGGAACGAACGACTTCATCGGCTGATCCGGCGATCCGCCCATGTACATGTTACCGGACATCGCCTGCGCGACCCCGTCGAAACCCACCTTGTCGCTGTAGGGACCGGCCGCCCCGAAGGCGGACACAGTGGTGAGGATAATGTCTGCCTTGACGGCTTTCAGCGAGTCGTAATCAAGCCCCATCGCGACCAGCGTTGGCTGTGGCAGGTTGGCAATCACGACGTCTGCGGTCGCAACCAGTTTCTTGACGACTTCCCGGCCTTCAGGTTTGGTCGGGTTGAGCGTCAGACCCAGCTTGTTCCGGGCAAGCTGGATGAAGCCCGCACCTTCACCCTTGTCATTAAGCGGTGAGGTGTAGCGATCTTCACTGCCGTCGAGCTTCTCGATCCGGATGACCTCTGCGCCCAGGTCGCCGAGCAGGCAACCACAAAACGGCCCTGCAATGTATCGACCGAAATCCAGTACCCTCACACCGTCCAGAACTGATTGCATGCGTCCCAACTCCATGAAAAACGGCCGGTAACATATCGAATAGTCTGGACCTTTGCACGTTCGGCGAACTGCAGCCTGACAGCCCGAAGGGAAGGCCGGCGCGGGCGTACCATGTCATCGCCACTGTTGCCGATGCGTTAACATGCGCGCCGGGTCCGCTGATCCCAGGACCTGCCGGAAAGCGGCCGGCCAGACCGATACATGGATTTCATTCGCTTCGCGAGCCATGAATTTCCGGCACGAAGCCTCCTACTACGCAAGGAAGGACGGAAAAGAAACTATGCAAAGCAGTACCTCCAACCCGCGACTAACCCTGTCCGAAGGTGATCTTGGTCCGGTGATGGCGAGCCTTCAGGCCGCGAACGAACGCTTTACCGCCACCTATCCGGGCATTCAGGTTGACCGCGTACCGGTCCACACGGTGTACGGCGGCGCACAGCTATACAAGGTGGGGGTGGCCGACAAACTGGCGCAACTTGCACGTCGTAACCTGGCCGAATTCGCGCCGACGTTCGTTGATTTTGCCAGGGCTCTCGAGTTCGAGGGTGCCAAATCCCTGCCGCAGGACACCGGGTCGCTGGCGCCATTACAGGCTGCCCTCGAAGTAGACGCGACCGCCGTCCGCGCCACCAATCCAGCCGCATGGCTCGCGTGGACCGTCTACCAGCGAGTGCAGCGCAAGCTGGAGCGCGAAGCGGTCGAAGACCAGCGAATTGACTTCGAGGACGGCTACGGGGCACGCGAAGATGCTGAAGAGGACGGGCACGCGCTAGCCGCTGCAGCGGCCATGGCGCAGGGATTGCAGGCAGACAACCTGCCGCCGTTTACAGGCATCCGCGTCAAAGCTCTGACAGAAGAAGCCAAGGCGAGATCGCTGCGCACTCTCGACATCTTCATGTCCACATTGCTCTCGGCGACCAGCAACGTCCTGCCGTCGAATTTTGCGGTCACGCTACCCAAGGTCACGAGCCCCGAGCAAGTTTCCGCGATGCACCAGTGCCTCTCGTTGATCGAAGCACATCACGGTCTGGTAGGCGGCGTCATTCGGCTCGAATTGATGATCGAGACGATCCAGTCGATCATCAATCCGAGCGGGGAGAGTGCAATTCCTGCGCTGATGCGTGCGGGGAAGGGCCGTGTGACCTGCGCGATCCTGGGCACGATGGACTACACCGCGACCTGTAACATCGCCTCGACACACCAGAGTCACGCGCACCCGTCGGCTGAGTTTGCGCGGATGATGATGCAGGTTTGTCTGACAGGCACCGAGGTGACCATCTCGGACGGCATCACCAATGTCATGCCAATTCCGCCACACAAGGCGACGCCCGACGCGCCCCTCAACCTGCAGCAACACGAGGAGAATCGACGCGTCGTGCACGATGCCTGGAAGCTGCACTTTGACAACATTAGCCACACGCTGCGGCTCGGCATCTACCAGAGTTGGGACCTGAACCCTGCACAGATTCCGGTTCGCTACGCGGCGTTCTACTACTTCTTTCTGACCGGTCTTGAGGCGGCAACCGCCCGCCTCAAGACCTTCATCGACCAAGCCGCGCAGGCCACGCTCGTCGGCAATGTGTTCGACGACGCGGCGACCGCCCAGGGCTTGCTCAACTTCTTCATCAGCGGCATCAGTTGTGGTGCCCTCGAGCCTGACGAAGCGATTGCGACCGGGATATCCATGGCAGAACTCCAGGGCAAGTCCTTCCAGAAAATCGTCGAAAACAGGGTGAACGCATGAGCATCGCGCAGGCGTTGGAGCAAGCTGGTGACCGAATTAGCGAGGGCCTCGCTTACGTCAGGCGATGCTGCCTCGACGGTGCAAAGGTGGACACGGCAAGGCTGGATCTGCACCAACAGGCCATCGCCGATCTTTCACTTAGTACAGCCGAGATCGAGGCGGCGCGCGTGCTACAGGATTACGCGGCGTCACGGGGCGAGATTGAACGGTCGCTGGCGGACACGTTCGCCGCCGAAGCGCTGACTCTCATGTACCAACGCCTGCAGCGCAGTCCGGCAGATTTCGGCATGGATTCAGTCAACATGCCGCCTGGCACGAGCGCGCTGTGCGCGCGTCACCTACGCCATGACGCGCTCGCCTCGGTCGGCAGCTCCGTGGTTGACGCGGACGGTTTCATTGGCGAACGCGGACTCGGCGAAGAAAAAGCGCTGATGGCCAATGCGTTTCGACAGTTTTCCGACGACGTTGTCGTGCCGCTCGCCGAGGGCATTCACCGCGAGGATCGCATGATCCCTGCGGCCATTCTCGATGGACTGCGCGATCTTGGCTGCTTCGGCCTGTCAGTGCCTGAGCGCTTCGGGGGATTGTTGCCCGACGACGGAGAAGACAGCCTTGGCATGATCGTGGTGACAGAAGAACTGTCCCGCGCATCACTGGGGGCGGCAGGCAGTCTCATAACACGACCCGAGATTCTTGCGCGCGCGCTGATTGAGGGGGGCACAGAAGAACAAAAGGCCAGTTGGCTCCCGCGCATAGCCCAGGGTCAACCGCTCCCCGCCATCGCGATCACCGAGCCTGATTACGGCTCTGATGTGGCGTCCGTGCAGTTGAAAGCGATCCCGGACGGTGATGGCTGGCGCCTCTCTGGCGGCAAGATGTGGTGCACTTTCGCTGGCAAGGCCGGCGTCTTGCTTACCCTGGCACGGACAGACCCCGATTCGAGCAACCATCGGGGACTCAGTCTGTTCCTGGTCGAAAAGCCCGAGTTCGATGAGCACGAATTCACGGTCAGCCAACCCGGTGGCGGTCGACTGACCGGCACGGCCATTGCCACGGTCGGCTACCGCGGCATGCATTCGTTCCAACTCTTCTTTGACAATTTTTTTGTCCCATCCGCCAATCTGATCGGTGAAGGACAGGGGCTTGGAAGGGGTTTTTACTTCACGATGCGCGGTTTCTCGGGCGGGCGCATTCAGACCGCCGCGCGCGCGTGCGGGGTCATGCAAGCCGCCTTCGACGCGGCACTCAGCTATGCCGGTGAGCGCAAAGTGTTCGGCAAGCCCGTCGCGTCCTACCAGTTGAGCCGTATCAAACTGGCGCGGATGGCCGCCTACCTGCTCGCTTCACGTCAGTACACTTACCACGTCGGTCGCATGATGGATGAGGGTGCCGGGCAGGTGGACGCCAGTCTGGTCAAGCTATTCGCTTGCAAGGCAAGCGAATGGATCACGCGCGAGGCGATGCAGATCCATGGCGGTCTTGGCTACGCCGAGGAGTCCGCGGTCAGCCGCTACTGGCTGGACTCGAGAGTTCTCTCGATATTCGAGGGTACCGAGGAGACGCTCGCACTCAAAGTGGTGGGACGCGCCCTCGTCGAAGCGGCGTGACCCGAATCGCCTGCAGTAGCGAAGAGGCGAGGAGAAAAGCACGTTTAGTCGATTCGGGTACCGCCCGGTTCGGCGATGACCGCATGCGTGATCTCGCCAACATTTTCGATCTCGATCCGCACCTTGTCTCCGGCCTTCAGGAATTGCGCGGGTTTCATCGCAGCCCCGACGCCTGACGGTGTCCCGGTTGCGAGCACGTCGCCCGGTTCCAGCGTGAACGCCGTTGTCAGATGCTCTATCTGCTCTGCGATCTTGTGGATCATGTGTCGTGTGTTTGAGTCCTGGCGGATCTCGTCATTGACCCAGGTCCTGAGTGCCAGACCCTCGGGATCGCCGATCTCATCCGGAGTCACGAGATACGGACCTATGGGGCCGTGTGTATCGAACGACTTGCCAATCTGAAAGGTCGCCGCGCGCGCCTGCCAGTCACGTACGCTGACGTCATCGACTATCGTGTAACCCGCGATCACCTCAAACGCTCTTGACGCAGGAACGTGGCGACAGGTCTTGCCAATGATCACGCCAAGTTCGCCTTCATAGTCGACCATGTCCGACGCAATCGGTTTGTGGATCGGGTCAAAGGGCGCGTTGACGCACGTGGTTTGCTTGTTAAACCACATCTGCACAGGCGGCACATTGCTACCTGTCTCGGCAACGTGCTCGGCATAGTTGAGTGCGATCGCAAGGACCTTACCCGGGCGCGGCACCGGCGCTTCAAGCTTTACGCTGTCGACGGCGATGCACTCGCCGCCCGCGGCAATCGCTTTGCGGGCAGCTTCCATGCCGGCGTCACCCGCGTTCAGCAACGCCAGCATGTCCTCGAATCCCGTTGCCTCAAGACCCAATATGCCGTCGTCTGTAAGGGCACCGATGCGCGTGGATCCGTTATGGGTGCTTCGGTCATGGGTGAAGGTGACTAGCTTCATGTCGCGGCCTCAGTTTGGGTCAATGGGTAGATGCGGGTCGGTTTGGGTAGATGTGGATCAGTTTGGGAAAATGTGTGGATCGGTCGGCCTGCCGATCACCCCGCCTTGTTGCCTCCACCCCCGGCAGGCGCGGACACTTGCGGCAAGAGCGCATGCCGCGCCGCGGCCACCGGTCGCTGCGGCTGGCGCGCGTGTGCAAGCGCCGCGACGTCGGGAAGTCCGAGCATCC
>Ga0302135_10002381_pt1 | contig 11273 bp, 9 predicted proteins | sample CBN3_surface_MG_FD_203119 | JGI IMG/M metagenome (GOLD analysis project Ga0302135, IMG submission 203119) | Marine microbial communities from Western Arctic Ocean, Canada - CBN3_32.1 | ecosystem: Environmental > Aquatic > Marine > Oceanic | place: Canada: Western Arctic Ocean | collected 2017-09-15 | reverse complement strand
CGGCTGCCAGGAAATCAACGAATCGACGGAAACGAACCGTGCGGCCCAGGTCAGAATGGAGCAAAATCCACAAGTGACGATTTGGTGACGCCGATGTGCCGGGCACACGGATCAGATCGGGAAAAATCTCTTCGCAAATTACTGGCAAGTTGGTCATACCATATCCAGCGCTTGCCAAGCTTGCCCGCATGAAACCTTCAGCGACATGCTGCTTAACTGCAGCCCGGGGGAAGTTTGAGTGGCTAAGCCAGCCTGGTAAGTCGCTTGGGCCATCTCAACCGATCCAAGTGAGTCCGGTTCCGCCCAGACCGGCCTTAGGAACCGTGGTATCGATATACTGTTGGCTAGCGTAGGTACACATTGCTAACGCGTAAAGTTTGCGCGCTACAACATCATCACTCACCTCATAGGCAACGTGCAGCGAAACGTTGGTCTCGGCCTGGGGGATATTTTCCTGCAAACCAGACAGCCGCACTTCGATTTCGATGCCGGGATACTTCTCAAAAAAACGCGCCAAAATTGGCGCGATAATCGTTAGTGCCAATATTGGGGACACCGAAAATCGGATCGTTCCGGTCTCGGTCCGGTCGAGACCTTCCACGCGGCGGCGGGCGTTCAGAAATACCCGCTCGGCGTCTTCTGCAAGCGGTACGATCGTTTCACCGGCCTCAGTGAGTTGCAGACCCATTTTGGTTCGCTGAAAAAGTTGAACGCCGTAGGACGCCTCAAGTGATTCGATATGCCGGTCGACGGTGCCATGGTTTGCGCCGAGCAGATCGGCCCCTGCGCGCAAGCTGCCGCCGCGCTTACCGAGTTCTGCCGCCAACCATGACAGCGCGTCGAGCGGATGGTCGGGGGCGTCACGCCTCGCGATAGATGACGGTGCCAGAGCACTGCTAGTATCGCTTTCGTGGATTGAACCGATTCCGGCTAAGCTCGCCCTCGGCGATCAATGGGGGTGAGATATGGCGAAGACCGATTGGAAATTCAGCCTGGTGTTTGCGCAGGGCCAACCGCTGCTGGAGGCGGTGAAGCTGTGGCAGGCCTCGGAAGATGCCGGGCTCGATATGCTGGGGATCGCTGATTCGCCCAACCTGCTGCGCGAGCTCTATGTGTCGGCCACGATGTGCGCGATCAACACCAAGAAGGCCGACATCATCACTTACGTCACCAATCCGCTGACGCGTCACCCGTCGGTCACGGCATCGGCGTTCATGTCTCTCAATGAACTCGCGCCGGGGCGTATCGGCATGGGCATCGGCACTGGGGATTCGGCGTTGTGGTCGATCGGCCAGAAGGGTGCGCGGATCGCGACGATGCGGGAATACATCCTCACGGTGAAGGCATTGCTGCGCGGTGAAAAGGTAACCTGGCAGGGCACCACCTTCGAGGCGGCTTGGAGCGGTGTCGAGCCGTTCGATCTGCCGGTCTATGTGGCCTGCGCCGGGCCTAAAATTCTGCGCATGGCGTCCGAAGTCGCCGATGGCGCGATCGTCACGATGGGGTTTGCGCCCGAAGACGTCGCCTACGTGCGCAACATTATCGACGAAGGCTTGGCCGCTTCGGGCCGCACGGCGGATGATTTTCAAATTTGGTGGAACGCCCACATGGCGTTTGATGAGAGCATCGAAGCGGCGGCCGAGCGCAGCATGGGGTGGTCGCCTTATTGGCTGACCATGGGTAGCCTCGAGGGCAAGGGCATCCCCGACGATCTCAAGGATAAGCTCAAGCAGCTCAACGCTGATGCCCACAATCTCGATGCCGTCTACCGCACTAAGGACCGTCAGAAAACCCTGGTCGATCGGGCCAAGGAACTCGGGCTCTACGACTGGATGCTGTCGCGCTCGCCGCGGTTGTTTGGAACTCCCAAAGACATGGCGGCTCGTTTCAGTGAACTCGGCCGCGAGCATGACATGAAGCAGTGGATCCTGTTCATGATCAGCCGCTCGTCATGGGACGCGTCGCCGCATGAGGAACGCCTCGATCAGATCAACAAGCTCGGCCGCGAGGTAATTCCGCTTATCAAATGATCCCGTGCTTAGGCCACCGGCCACGGCGGCGGCATCGATACACCGGTTCGCTCGCGCCAGTCGATGCTGGCTTTGGCGAGTTCGCCTTTGATCATTTCTTCATCGACCGTGAGCATCGTGCGGTTTCGCATCACGATCTCACCGTCGATAATCACCGTATCGACGTTTTTGCCGGTGCCGGAATAAATCAGCGCTGAGACCGGCTGGCGGCCGGGATGGAACTCGATGCCGGAGGTGTCGACCAGTACCATGTCGGCGCGCTTGCCGGTTTCCAGCGAGCCGATCTCGTCATCCCATAGACAAGCGCGGGCGCCATCGATGGTGGTCATTTCGAGCGCCTTATAGGCGCCCCAAACCGTGGCGTCGGCTTTCATGTCCTTGTGCCCGCACGCCGCCAGATACATCACCCGAACCATGTCGAGATGACCTCCCGCGGTTGCCGAATCCGTGCCCAGAGAAATGGTAATCCCGGCCTCGGCCATTTTCGGCATCATGCCATTGGAAAACACGCCATAGGCGCCGAGCATCGACGCGCTCGGGCAATGGGCGACCTTACAATCGGCCGCGGCCATGAGTTCAATCTCGCGCTCGTCGGGGTAGCCCATATGCACGAGATAAAGATTGGGCCCGAACAGGCCGAGGTCGTGGAAACGGGTCAGCGAACGGCTGCCGAAACGCTCGATCATCGCTTCGTTCTCGCCTTTGACCGCGGCGGCATGGGCGTGGATGCCAACCCCGTCGCGATCGGCCAACGCTTTGATGCCCTGGCACAGTTCGTCGCTGACGTTGAACACATAACGCAGGCTGTACCAGGCGCGTAGGCGCCCATTGGCCGCGTCGCGCCACCGTTTCACGAACGCCTCACCCTCGCGGAGATTGGTCTCGGTATCTTCGAGCGCGTTCTCGTCGACGGCCATGGCCTGATCGCCCATGTCTCGGGTCGAGCGCGTCATGATGCCACGAATGCCGACGTCGATTGCCGCCTGGGCCATCGAATCGGCGTGCAGGCCACCGGGGTCGTTGAAGCAGGTGGTGCCGTATTTGATGGCTTCGACGAAACCGCCCAGCGCGCTGAGATAGGCCTGCTCTGGCGTCAGGGCCGCTTCATACGGGTAGAGCCGCTTATAGAGCAGCGTGAAAATATCGACGTCGTCGCCGATGCCGTTGGAGAGGTATTGATTGGGATGATGGTGACCGTCGATTAGGCCCGGGATTGCCATCATCCCCTTGGCATCGATCACGTGCGCCGCTTTATGGGCTTCGCGAACCGCTTGTGTCGGTCCTACCGCGACGATGCTGTTGCCCTCGATCGCGATGGCGCCATCGGAATAGATCTGCCGATCGCGATTCATCGTCACGACATAGGCGTTGGCGACGATCAGGTCAGCCATATACGGTTCCTCCCCCAGACAAAGAGCGCAAATCTAAGAAGCCGACGCCGACCGGTCAACGGATGCCTGCGTCAATCGAAAAATAGTAACTCCCGGCGATGGACAATATATTCCGTGGAATGTAATTTTACCGTTCGCCCGAACCGCTAAAACCAACCCGCCATTGTCGCGGTGTGCCCGCCGCGCTAGAAGATCGCCAAAGGGAGGCGATCATCATGGCGAGCGAGACACCGATCGAGATGAAGGCTAAATTCGGCATCAGCCTATCGACCCGGGCGATACTGTTTGATTGGGGCTCGCTCGACGATCTGCTCGACATGACCGTCATCGCCGAGGACTCCGGTTATTTCCACGGGGTCTGGGTGGGCGACAACCTGCTGTCGAAACCCCGTGTCGAGTCTATCGTCACGCTGTCGGCAATGGCTGCACGCACCCAGCATCTCAAACTTGGGACGGTGTGCCTGGCGAGCTTCCCGATGCGCGATCCAATTCTGTTCGCCCTGCAATGGGCGAGTCTCGACGTGCTCTCGCACGGCCGTACCATCTTGACCGTATGTAATGGCGGTTCCACCTTCGACGGACCCCAGTTCGCCCACGAGCTCGAAGTTATGGGCGTCGAATCGCGCGACCGCGTGGGCCGTGTGGTCGAGGGAATCTCGATCCTAAGGCGGTTGTGGAGCGACGAAGTGGTGACGCATTCAGGCAAGCATTACCAGTTCTCCGAGGTCGACTTGCATCCCAAACCGGTGCAACCCCATATGCCGATTCACCTCGCGGTGAACCCCCGCGAAGGCGAGGTCGACGATGAGGTTATTGATCGCATCCTGCGCCGAGTTGCAGCCCACGCCGATGGTTGGCAGACCGATTCAACCCCGGTCGATACCTTCAAGAAACGCTTCGATACGATCCGCAAATACGCCGATGAGCTCGGCCGCGACACCGCTGACATGGACGGATCCCTGCATCTGATGGTCAACATGAATGAGGACCGCGACCAGGCGTTTGAGGAGGCGACCACGTTCTTAAGCTCGTATTACGGTGCCGGCACCATTTCACGCGAGCGCGCCGAAACCTGGCTTGCCTATGGCTCGCCGCAACAGGTGATCGACAAAATTGCCGCCTATATCGAGGCCGGATGCACGATACCGATCCTGCGCTTCGTCGCCCCGCGTCCGCGCGAACAACTACAACGCTGCATCGAGGAAGTCTTGCCGGCATTTCGCGCCTAACACGGCGGCGCGAGTCGTCGCTGATTGGTGCAGTACTTGATATGTTACCAAACGCTCGTTTGATAAATAATTTTGAGCAACCGCGCTAATCATCGGTGGATAGAGCGCCCGCAAGGCACCGAGTTTGATCCTCGAAAAGCACCGATATCACCGTATTTATTATGGTTTAGATGAATCAAACCCACGTCTGGATGATGCCTTGGCATCGTCCGCAATCCTGATGACCGAAATCGTCAACCCCGGCGCATCACGTTGGAATATGGCAGAGTTACGGCGTGCCCATTCCCCGTTTGGATGACGGTCAACTCGTGTGCTCATACAGCCAACTAAGGAAGTGGCTCGAGCTTACATATAGATAACGCGTAATCGAACGTGCGTTCGATAAAATAACCGACTTGGGTTCAATTCAAACATCAACCAAAGTAGGTCCGGCCTTTGAGGTTCGGATGATTGTGATAAAAATAGATAGATGGCGCCAAAAGGCGCAGAGGATGATGCGGAGCGGTAAAATGAAAAAATTTCTTATCGGTATGGCTTGCTTGTGGAGTTGGTGGGGTTTGTCGACCTCCGCCGGTGCAGCTGAAATGGCATCCTCGGCGTTAAAAAACGCGGACGGCGCGACAGTCGGGACCGTGACACTCGAATCCACGCCGAATGGAACCTTGGTTCATGCCAAGTTCACGAAACTCCCGACCGGCGCCCACGCCTTTCACGTCCATTCGATCGGCAATTGCGTGCCGCCGTTTAAGTCAGCTGGCGGACATTACAATCCCCACGGCATGAAGCACGGCATTCACAGCCTTGGTGGCGGACATGCCGGAGACATGCCGAACATCACCGTGCCCGGCAGCGGCGCGTTGGAGATCCAGGTGCTAAACACCCGCGTCAAGCTGGACGGCAGTCTGTTTGATGCCGATGGCGCGGCGTTCATAATCCACGCCGGCACGGATGACTACAAATCCGATCCGGCCGGCGCGGCCGGCCCGCGTATTGCGTGCGGTGTGATCCGGAAATAGGCGGCACCGGCGCGCGCGAGTCGCACGGCGATCTCAATCCAGCATTAACAGCTGCCACTTGAGATAGGCTGATTCCGGGAGCTGCGGATGTACCGGGTGATCCGGCCCAGCGCCGCCCGATGCCAGGATTCGTGCGCTGCGATCAGCGGCACTGACACCTTGTCGCACCTCAACCGCAAAGCTCACCGGATCGGCTAAATGAGAACAGGACGCTGTAAAAAGCAAACCCCCGGGAGTGACGAGCCGGGCCGCCAAGCGGGCGAGCTTGCGGTAACCGCGTAATCCTTGGGCGAGCGTCTTGCGCGATTTCACGAACGCGGGTGGGTCGCAAATGACGATATCGAACCTTTCGCGGCTTTTCGCGCGCGCCTCGAGCTCCGCGAATACCTCCCCCCTCACGAACGAGCATTTCTCTGCCAATCCGCTAGCGACGGCTGCCTGAGCAGCATGAGCTATTGCTGGGGCCGAGCTGTCTATCCCAACTGCACTATCGGCTTTATGGCTTGCCGCTCGCAGAGCAAATCCGCCGACATAGCAATAGAGATCAAGAACCCGTCGCCCCTCACATAGCGGCGCGAGCAAATCGCGGGCCGGTCGTTGGTCGAAATACCAGCCGGTTTTTTGCCCGGCCAGGGTCTCGATACTGAAGCTAATCCCATCTTCCACCAATTCGAGTGGTTGATCCGCGGCCCCGCGAACCAATTCGACCGTTCGCTCGAGCCCCTCCATTTCCCGCACCGCACTATCGTTTCGCAAGATGATCGTTTGGGGCGAAATCACCGCATCAATGGCGGCGATGAGGTCGTCGCGAAGAAGTTCTACGCCAGCCGTATTGAACTGCAACACGACCGCGTCACCGAAGCGATCGATTACAAGACCGGGCAAGCCGTCCGCTTCCGAGTGAGCGAGACGATAGAACGGCGCATCAAAGAATCTTGTTCGTAGGTCCAGCGCCGTGGCGATGCGTTTTCGCAGGAATTCGCGATCTACCTTCTCGTCGGCTTTGCGCGACAGAACGCGCCCGGCGATGAGGGAGTTGCGATTGAAGGTCGCGGTGGCGACGAACGTGCCGCGTTCGTCGACGATCGTTGCGAGCTCGCCGGATCGACTTGCGCGCGCGGTATCGTCCATCTCGACTTCGTTCGAGTAGATCCACGGATGGCCGCGCTTAATACGCTGGCTCTCTTTGGGCTTCAGGCTAATCGTGTTCATCTCGGGGACAATTTTAAAGTTGTGGATCTAGGCAGGCCGGCTAGATGTCTCGTGACGGCGCGTATACTGCGTTTCTAGCCGCCTATTACAAGCGGGTACCATATGTTGGATTCCATCCACTAGTTTTGGTGACGGGTTGGCGATGAAGATAGTGGTCATAGGTGGCGGGCCCGGCGGGCTGTATTTCAGCGCGCTGATGAAAAAGGCTGACCCGGCCCATGATATCTCCGTTTATGAGCGCAACCGGGCGGACGACACGTTCGGATTTGGGGTGGTGTTCTCGGATGAGACGCTCGGCAACTTTCTCACCAATGATCATGAAACCTACCAGCGCATCACGCAGAAGTTTGCATATTGGGACGAAATCGAAGTCCGCATAAAAGGCGAGACAATAATCTCCGGCGGTCATGGATTCGCAGGCTTATCCCGGCTGGTGTTGTTGGAAATCCTGCAGCAGCGTTGCACCGAGCTCGGTGTCGAGATGCATTTCCAGCACGAAATAGACGATCTTGATCAATTCGCCGATGCCGACCTCATCGTAGCCTGTGACGGGATCAACAGTGGGATACGCGAGCGTTACAAAGCTGAGTTCAAACCAATTTTCGACTGGCGCAAAAACAGGTTCTGCTGGCTCGGGACGACCAAATTCTTTCCCGCCTTCCGCTTCAGCTTCCGCGAGACTGAACACGGCGTGTTTTTCTTCGGCGGCTATAGCTACGACGATGGCTACGCGACAGTGGTTCCCGAGTGCACCGAGGAAACCTGGCTCAACGCGGGTCTCGATCAGGCCAGCGAAGACGATACATGCCGCTTCATGGAGGATGTCTTTGCCGAGGATCTCGATGGTCATCCGCTACTCAAGAATCGATCGTTGTGGCGCAATTTCCCGACAATCCGCAACGAGCACTGGTATCACAAAAATATCGTCCTGCTCGGCGACGCGCTGCACACCGCGCATTACTCGATCGGTTCGGGCACCAAACTGGCGATGGAGGACGCCATCGCGCTGGCGACGTCGTGCGAACGCCATCCCAGCGACGTCCGATTAGCGCTCGCCGATTTTGAAACATCTCGGCGCGATCAGGTTGAGAAAACCCAATGGGCGGCGGATTTCAGCCTGGCGTGGTGCGAGCAGATTCAGCGCTATTGGGATCTGGAGCCGATGCAATTCGCGTTCAGCTTGTTGTCGCGTAGCAAGCAGGTCACATATGAGAACTTGAAACTACGCGACGCCGATTATATCGATCGCGTCGATCGCTGGTGGGCCGGGAAAATCGAGCGCGATCAGGGCATCGCCATTGCCGGTGCGACGCCACCGCCCCCGATCTTCACGCCGTTTCGGTTACGGGAGCTGGTGGTTGTTAACCGCATTGTGGTCTCGCCGATGGACCAATATTGCGCGGTTGAGGGAACGCCGACCGACTGGCATTTCGTGCACATCGGCTCTCGCGCAATCGGCGGGGCCGGCATCGTCTGCACCGAGATGGCGTGCGTCTCGAAAGAAGGGCGCATCACGCCTGGCTGCGCCGGAATGTATGAACCCGAACATGTCGACGCTTGGCACCGGATCGTCGCATTTGTGCACACCAACAGCCGCGCAAAAATGATGATTCAACTCGGCCATTGCGGCCGCAAAGGATCGACAGCGATCGGGTGGGAGGGGATGGACGAACCGCTGCCCGACGCCGGTGCCAATTGGCCGCTTTATTCGGCGTCGGCGATCCCTTATTCGCCAACCAATCAAGTGCCGATCGAGATCGATAGCGCAAAAATGATGGAAATTTGCGACCAGTTCCTGCGCTCGGCGGAGATGGCTGAGGCCGCTGGATTCGACATAATCGAGCTTCATATGGCGCATGGGTATCTGTTATCCAGCTTTATCTCGCCGCTAACCAACCTTCGCTCCGATATTTATGGCGGCTCGCTCGCCAACCGCATGCGCTATCCGCTCGAGGTCTTCGATCGGGTCCGCGATGCGTGGCCGGTCGGCAAGCCGATGTCGGTGCGAATCTCTGCAACCGATTGGGTCGAAGACGGTGGCTTCACGAGCGATGACGCCGTTGAAATATCGAGGATGCTGGCCGATCACGGGTGCGACATCATCGATGTGTCGGCGGGGCAGACCACCAAGCAGGCCGAGCCTCGCTATGGACGGATGTTCCAGACGCCGTTTGCCGATCAAGTTCGCCAGGAAGCCGGTTGTGCGACGATTGCGGTGGGCAACATAACCAGCGCCGACCAGGCCAACACCATCGTTGCGGCCGGCCGAGCCGATCTTGTGGCGTTGGGCCGGCCGCATCTCAACGATCCCTATTTCACCCTGCACGCTGCCGCGCATTACGGCCACGAGGCACAGTCGTGGCCAAATCAATATCTGAGCAGCAAAGAGCAAACCTATCGCTTGGGCGACCGTGCCCGCGTCGAGGAACGGCTCGCGCGCACGCAGCAAACCGCGGTCCGGGGCCGCTTGGAGCCGCGCAAAAATACTGAGGGACCTGGAAACGACAATTCGTAATAAACTTGTGCCAGACTTAAGCATCGTTGACTGAGGCGTGGATCGGGCTCGGCCTTGCATAGCTGGAGCCAGAGAACATCGGATGAACGAGTCGAACGCATATATCGCCGCCAATCGCTTTGGCCTCGGCACCAACGGCCGTCACTTGGCAGCTATCAGGTCGGATCCTCGTGGTTGGCTGCGCCAGCAACTCACGATCTCGCAACCGCCGCCGCAACTGGACCATCTCGCTGCGGCATCGACCAACCTCTTGAAGTTCTATGCAGCTCAGAAAAACGGTGCGGCCGAGATCCAGAAGCTTTTTCGCACGGAGTATAGAGAGATCTATTTTCGCGAAGTGACGGCTCGCACCAAGGCAATGATGCGTAGCGAGAGCCCGTTCCGCGAGCGGTTGGTCATGTTCTGGAGTAACCATTTTACAGTGTCAGCGCTCGGCCGATCGTCGCCGGGCTAGCCGGCGCCTTCGAACGCGAAGCAATCCGGCCGCACGTCACCGGGCGCTTTGGCGACATGCTACTCGCCGCGACCAAGCACCTGGCAATGATCCTGTATCTCGACAACGCTCTTTCGATCGGTCCAAATTCTCGCGCTGGTCGCTACCTCGATCGCGGGCTTAATGAGAATCTAGCGCGCGAGGTCCTCGAGCTTCATACGCTCGGGGTCGACGGTGGTTACGGCCAGCCCGACGTGCTCGCCTTGGCGAAATTGATCACCGGCTGGAGCCTCGCCCGACCGGGCCGCCAGCCCAATCCCGGCGAATTTCATTTTCATGACCGGGCTCACGAGCCCGGCGCCAAGGTTCTGCTCGGCAACACCTACGATCAGGGCGGCATCGACGAAGGCGAAGCCGCGCTTCTCGCCTTGGCACGGCATCCGGCGACGGCCCGTCATATCGCGCTTAAGTTTGCCCGCCATTTCGTCGCTGACGAGCCGACCAAAGCATTGGTGAGCGACCTCGCGGGCATATTCACCGAAACAGACGGTGACCTGTTGGCCCTGGCCGAGGCCGTGATCGATCGTGCAGAGGCGTGGCAGGCGCCGCATGCCAAATACAAAACTCCTTACGAGTTTGCTCTCTCAGTGCTGCGCGTCACCAGCTTTTCCGACAACGCCAAGCGCCTCGTCGGATCGTTCAATGAACTCGGCCAGCTGCCTTTTCGCGCGCCTTCGCCAGCCGGCTGGCCCGATGTGGCGGCGGCCCGGGCCGGGCCCGACGCCGTCGTTCGGCGGGCGGAGTGGTCGTTCGCTGTCGTCCGACGCGTAGCTGGCGGCGCTAAGCCGCTTCGACTATTGGACATGACTCTAGGGCCACTTGCTTCCGCGCGAACGCGCGAAGCGATTGAGCGAGCCGAAAGCTCGGCGCGCGGTGTTGCGCTTTTGTTTGTAAGCCCGGAATTTCAAAGGCGATGACAATGCTGAGAAACCTGGTCTCACGGCGCCGCGAGCTGGAAGGTACCGCCGCACTCGCCGCGACGAGCGCTCTGGGAAACATCGGCCACGCTGCGCGCGCTGACGCCGGCGGGGAGAAACGACTCGTCGTAATGTTTCTACGTGGTGGTCTGGACGGTTTGGCCGCAGTGCCGCCATACGGGGATCCGGCCTATCGCAAAGCTCGCTCGAGCCTGGCGATTGCCGCTCCCGGCGAGGCCGGTGGGGTCGTTGACCTCGACGGGTTTTTTGGCCTTCATCCGAGGCTTGCGCCGCTCTTGCCGTTCTACCGCCAGGGCGAACTTCTGATCGTGCATGCGCTCGCCAGCACGCACCGGGGCCGGTCGCATTTCGACGCCCAGAATTTGATCGAAAATGGCACAACGATGCCCTACGGCGCCGAAGATGGATGGCTAAATCGCGCCCTCGGTAGGCTTGATTCGGATGGCCGC
>Ga0302135_10002379_pt1 | contig 11274 bp, 13 predicted proteins | sample CBN3_surface_MG_FD_203119 | JGI IMG/M metagenome (GOLD analysis project Ga0302135, IMG submission 203119) | Marine microbial communities from Western Arctic Ocean, Canada - CBN3_32.1 | ecosystem: Environmental > Aquatic > Marine > Oceanic | place: Canada: Western Arctic Ocean | collected... | reverse complement strand
TCTGTCTTGATTTTCCAGGCGGCATTCTCCTGATGCGTCAGCCGGAGGGCGCGTCCGCTGAATTGCTTACCTACCAGCGATTGCCGCTTGGGGAGCTGCAGTCGGCCGAGGTCGAAGTCGCTGAAGTCGGCGATCCTCGCGAGGTGGGCGCGATGCTGCGTGGCCGCTTCGGCGCTCGCATCGAAATTGAGAAGACCCGCCGTACCTTTCAGTGGCGGCGTACGCTGATTCACCTCGACCAGGTCTTTGGCCTCGGGATGTTCGTGGAGCTGCAGATTCTTGTCGCCGATGATGACGATCACGCGGCGGAGTCTGAACTACGCCGCGTGATCGTGGCGCTGGGGATTGACGTGCATAGCTCGGAGCTTCGCTCGTACGCGGACATGCTGGTCGAGCGAACAGCTCGGTAGCGGGCGCCCGGGAGGGAACGAGGGCCTCGATGTTCCGCGTCGAACTGCGGGATTGGGTCGAAGAGGCGATTCAGAGCTAATTGCAGTCTTCGTTTCACCATCATCTCGAATCCGACCGCGGGAGACGAACGGACTCTCTTCCAAATCGGTTCGACGACGATGACGTTCACCTCCACGTTGCTGATGCAGGAGGTTGAGGCCGGCAGGCTCGATCTGGAGGCACCGGTGCGGCGTTACCTCCTAGAGTTCCGGCTACAACGCAATGAGTGGTCCGAATCGGTGAGTGTGCGGCACCTGCTCACCCACAGCGGCGGCTTTGATGGCGACTGGTTTCTCCGCTACCCGCACGAAGACGGGGGGTGGCTTGCTGCGGTTGTTGCCGCGAGGAAGGAAGTGCGAGTTCGTGGCCAATCCGGTAGCGTTTTCGTACTCGAATCTCGACTTCGCGATTGCTAGCCGGATTGCTGAAGTGCTCGGCAGCGACGCCACTGGGAACCTAGTTGAGCAGCGTATTTTCCGTCCGCTTGGGATGAGCAACTCGACGGATTGGACGCACGAGGCGCTGTCGCGCCGCTACGCCAGTGGACACGTGGTGTGGGGTAAGCGGGTGGAGATCACGCATCGGGGGCACCTCGTGCGCAGCGCTGCTCACGGCGGCGCGATCTCGGACGTGTGCGATCAATTCCGCTGAGTCCGCTTCCAGATGGATGATGACACTGGCGTGAACTCCACGGTCGTGCGCACCGAGTACTGAGTGAGCAATCGCTGAGCAGGATGCAGCGGGAGCATCTGCGACGCGGTTCACTCTGGATCGAGGTCGAGCCACACCAACAGGGAGGACGCCCGCCGCCGATCCAATGGGCGCCCGCTCCTGTGCGCTTCACCGTGCCGCAGGTGCTCGAGGCGATCAGTGGCGCGTTTGCCGGCATGAGTGATGAGCCATCTTTGATGGCGTCGGAGACGTGCCGATGTGGTTGCGCTGGGACGGGTGGCTGATGTCGCGACGGGACGATTAATCCGAGGCAGGACACAAATTCTTGACAAAAAGAACTAATGTTCTATCATGATCTCTACGCCCGTTGTATTCGGAACGGGCGTCGGATCGATTGCACGAGTGAGGAGAGCGTCGATAACCTGTCTCAGCTCGACCAGTATGATGATTCCGAATGGAATACATGCTGGTTGTCCACGATAGGCACAGACAATCCGGGGAGAGTGGGGACTGAATCTCACAGTCCCGCACAGTCTGTGGAGCGCTCTTTTTATAAGTCACAGTCGGTCCGGCGCCGTTCCCTGAAAATGACGGCAGTCCCGGTTCCGACACGCCGAGAGGGTCATCTGACGTGAAGGTAGTGTTCCTGGAAACCGTTGAGGGTTCGGGCAGTATGGGCGAGGTGCGAACCGTCCGCCCAGGCTATGCCCGGAATTATCTCTTGCCACGCGGCCTAGCCGCACCGGCAACGCCTGAAGTGCTCGCACGGGCTGCACAGCTTCGTGAGGTCGAGGACGAACGGCAACGGGTCCAGGATGAGCATGCTCAAGAACTTGTCGGCAAGTTCTCGAGCAACCCGCTCATCATTGCTGTCCGCGTCGGAGAGCAGGGACGTCTGTACGGCTCCGTCACCAGTGCGGACATCGCCGAGAAGGCTGGGGAGATTCTCGGCGAAGAGTTGGACAGACGTCGCGTTCTGCTGCCCGAGGTAATCAGGAGCGTGGGTGTGTATACCGTGCCGGTGCGGCTATCACGTAATGTGGTGCCGGACATGCAGGTGGTTGTGGTGGATGCCGAGGCGCCGGAAGGCGTAGAGGCCGCCGCCGATCTGCTACTGAAATCGCTACTTGTGGTGATGGAAGTGCTACCTCCTGTGGCTACGGTTGAAGACACCGACGAAGACGCGGCGGAGGCATCCGCCGTTGACCTAGAGACCGAAGGTGCGTCGGAACCGGGCGACTCAACCCCGGACGAGGAGGCAGCTGCCACCGAGTCCGAGGAGGAAGCTCCGACTTCATAGGCCGAACTCGCGGATGGATTTGGTGATCGGCCTTGTCGGTAGACGGGGCCGTCTTGCTGTCTTCATTGCGCCTGTCTCGCTGAGGTAGAGTTTCCTCGACAACGAGGGAGCTGTTGGTGGTCTTGGATAGCCGTCCTGCGCAGATCCGACGGGACGATCGCTCTCAACAGGCGGGGCTGCCGCCGCACGACATTGCTGCCGAAGAGGCAATCATCGCCGCGCTGCTGCTGGACGATGATTCATATGCGCGAGTGCTTCCGATCGTCCGTCCCGAGGATTTCTTTCGAGAACAGAACGGCTGGGTCTACGAGGCCTGTCTGAGCCTGTCGGAGCGTAGTGAGTCGCTGACCGTCCCGACGGTGGCGCACGAGCTGGACCGTGAAGGGCACCTTGAGGCCGTGGGTGGCGAGCCATACCTCCAGGAGATCGCCGGAAAATATTTCACCGCCATCGGCGTGGAGGCTCACGCACGGATCGTGGCCCGTGATTCGATGTATCGACGTCTGATGCAGATCGCCGGCCAGATTGCCCAACTCGCTAGTGCAGGTGGACCGGACGCGGCGCGTGTGATCGGGGAGTCAGAGGCGCTGCTGTTGGGCCTTCGCACGGCGGAGTCCGCCGGTGACTTCAAGCGCCTCCGCGAGTTGCTCGATGGCTTCCTTGAGGTGCCAGCCGAGGAGGATGAAGGCGACGCTGACGTTCGTTCCGGTTTCATGGATCTCGATGAATTGCTCGGTGGCTTCAAGCGCGGTGATCTGATGATCCTCGCCGCCCGCACCGGTGTTGGCAAAACCTCGCTGATGCTCAACTTCGCGAGGAACGCAGCCGTGGGAGGCCACGGCACCGTCGCCCTGTTTAGCCTTGAGATGGGGGGCGAGCTACTTGCCATGCGGATGCTGTCCGCCGAGTCCGGAGTGAAGATGGCGCGTCTCCGTCTGGGCCGCCACGGTGAGGACGAAGAGTCACGCGTGATGCACGCCCACGGCCAGCTGGCCGGTGCTCCGATCTTCATCGATGACTCGGCGATGCTTTCTGTCCCGGAGATCCGAGCCAAGTGTCGCCGTCTCCAGGCCGACCACGGTCTTGATCTGATTATTGTGGACTATCTGCAACTGCTCCACGGCGCGGGTCGCATCGATACCCGTGCCAACGAGATCAGCCAGATTTCCCGCGGGCTCAAGGAGTTGGCTCGCGAGCTGAATGTCCCGGTGCTCGCCGCTGCTCAGCTCTCGCGTGCAGTCGAGAGCCGCAACCCGCACATCCCGATGCTCTCCGATCTCCGTGAGTCCGGTTCGATCGAACAGGATGCGGACATCGTAATGTTCATCTACCGGGAGGACATCTACCTTCAGGCCGAGGGCTGGCAGGACCAGAACCCGGGTGCGTCCGGCGCCCAGCATCCCACCGGCCTAGCGCAGATCATCGTTGCTAAGAACCGCAATGGCCCCACTCGCACGATCAGTCTTCGCTGGGTGCCCGAGACGGCCAGTTTTCAGGATCTCCTACTCCGTCCCGAGCCGTACGGTGACTTCGATGAATTTGACGATCCGACGATGCTGAACTGATGACCACCGACCAACCAATCGCCGAGGAGGCTCCTCCGTTCGAGGGCTTTCGTACCGGCACGCAGGCGATCACGTTGCCTGCCGAGCTGTTCAGTGAGCTGCTGCCACTAGTTGAGGGCGAAGCGGAGCTGCGAGTCACCCTCTATGCGTTGTACTCGATTGGCCGCAAGCGCGGCCAGCTTCGCGCCGTCCGCGCGAGCGAGCTGGCGCGCGAGATCGCACTGATACGCAGTCTTGAGGGGTGCGGGGGCACTGAGGTGCTGCAGCCCGCGCTCACTGCAGTCGTTGCTCTTGGTGCGCTGCTCGATTGCCCGCTTGATGATGGCGACACTCTCTATTTCGTGAACAACGAAGGCGGACGGCGTCAGCGCGAGCGAGTTCAGGGTGGCTCACTGCCACTGAGCGATAGGCGCCGTGCCGCGCCTGTCACCAGCGTTGAGCGCAGCCAGTCGGTACTGGTCTATGAGCAGGAGATTGGAACGCTGACGCCCGCCATCGCCGCGGCGATGAGCGAGGCGGAGGCGCACTACCCCGATCTATGGGTGGTTGATGCGCTGCGATTGGCGGCGACGAACAATGCGCGCTCTTGGCGCTATGCGGAGGCGATCCTCCGGCGCTGGAAAACGGAAGGACGCGATGATGAAGCAGCTCGGGGAGATGCTCGAACCGCCGACCCGTACGGCCATGTCTACCGTCGCGAATAGCGACACAGAGACCGTTCCGAGCCCCGTTGACGATGGTACCTGCGGTATCTGTGGTGGCGCGCGCTTCGTGCGCGTCACCGCAGATGTCGATGATCCGCAATTTGGCCAGCCGGTCCCCTGCGCCTGTGCGCTGTACGAGGATGGCAAGACGCGCCGTCAGCGGTTGCTTCGTTACTCGCGACTGGGCCCGCTGCATCGGATGTCCTTCGATTCCTTGATTGGCGGCGGCCGCTCTACGGAGCCTGCGGCTCAGAGTCGCTACCGTGAGGCGGTTGAGGTGATCGAGCGCTTCGCCGAGCACCCTGAGGGCTGGCTGGTGCTCACCGGTCCGCACGGCGTTGGCAAGACTCATCTGGCCGCCGCGATCGCGAATCGACTGGTCGACCGCGGAGATCCCGCGCTCTTCCTCTCTGTCGCCGACCTACTCGACGAACTCCGAGCCAGCTACGATGAGGATTCTGACCTCGGTTACGAGCAGCTGCTCGCCCAGCTCCGTGATGCGCCGCTGCTCGTGCTTGATGATCTCGATGGCTACTCGGAGACGGCGTGGGCGCGCGAGAAATTTGTCCAACTTGTGACGCACCGCTTCAATGCGATGCTTCCCACCGTCTTCACCAGTGTTCGCACTCCAACAGAGATTGATTCGCGCCTCGGTAGCCGGCTGACCGATCCCGCAATCGCCCAGCTTGTGGAGTTGGGCTCGGACGCCGCGCCGCGCTTCTTCACGGTTGGCGCGATGGGCGAGGTGGAACTTGGGCGATTCCGCTTCGAGAGCTTCGACCCGACTGGCCGAGGACTGCGCGGAGAGTCGCGCCGCAACCTCGAAGGTGCGTTCCGGCTCGCACGCCATTGGGCGGAGCAGCCAGATGGCTGGCTCGTCTTTCTTGGCTCCAACGGTTGCGGCAAGACTCACCTCGCGGCCGCAATCACCGGCTACCGGCTGGAACAGGGAGACAAGGTCGCTTTCGCGAACGTCCCGGACCTGCTTGATGAGCTGCGTGCCACGTTCGCGCCCGGCGCGCCCGAACGCTTCGACCGCCGCTTCCGACGGCTGCTGGAGGCGCCGTTGCTGATACTCGACGACTTGGGTGCCCAACAGACGAGCGCCTGGGCGGAAGAGAAACTCTACCAATTGCTCAACCACCGCCACCTACAGCGCACGCCAACGATTGTGACGACGAACCGCGAGCTGAAGGATATGGAGCCGAGGATCGCGTCACGGTTGGCGGACTTGCAGACCTCGACGGTCTACCAGCTCACTGCGCCGGACTACCGCACCGGTGGCGCGTAGCGCGTTGAGGTCGAAGTCGACCGCGATCTAGGAGCTGACTGGCTTCGGCTGCACACCCTCTTGCCAGGTGGCGCCGTCTGGGCCGTGTTCCTTCTTCCAGACGGGTACCGTCTCCTTGACGCGGTCGACAGTGCGGAGTGCGGCGTCAAAGGCGTCTTTGCGATGGGCGGCGGAGACTGCCACGAGCAGTGAGACCTCGCCGATTTCGAGTGTGCCCGTGCGGTGGTGGATTGCGATTCGGTGCACTTCGCGATCGGCGAAGTCGGCGAGCACTTCTTCCGCGACGAGGCGGAGCTGGCGCTCGGCCATTGGCGCGTAGGCCTCGTACTCCAGACGCAGCACGGGGTGCCCTTCGTGGTGGTTGCGGACGGCGCCCTCAAAGAGCACCGCGGCGCCACTGGCGGGGGTCATTACCAGCTCGCGCAGCCCCATGGTGTCCAGCGGTAGCACGGTGACGAGGAAGGGAGGCGTCGCACCTCCAGCGATCGGCGGGATCAGGGCGACGGTGTCACCGTCTTTGAGCGCGGCGTCGTCGTTGAGGATGTAGTCCTCGTTGACGGCGATGGCGACGCCGGTGAGATATGGCTTCAGCTTCTCGTGGGATGCGGCGAGGCGCTCGCGGAGGGCGGAGACCGGGACGAAATCGGCCTCGAACTGCTCGGTGATATCGCCTCCGACGATGTCGCGCAGTCCGGCGAAGAGATGGACTGTCACCTGCACGCGAAAGCTCCTCAGAGGTAGTTCGGGGTGAATCTCAGTATAGGTTGTGGATTCATGTGATCGGGGGGATTCGACCTAATCGAGATGTCGCAACGGAGGTTGCCTCACGGCGAGCAATGCGACGTAGGCGAGCATCAGCAAGCCGGCGGCCGGGTAGACGACTTCCAGTCCGACCGCCTGTGCGACTAGGCCGACGATCAGTCCGGCGATCTGCATGAGCCCACCGGCGAGCAGCAGCAGACCCATGACACGGCCCAACAGCCGGTTGGGTACCTGCCGCTGCACGATGGTGACGCTGAGAGTGAGTACAAACTGGTAGGAGAGTCCGACGAGGCCGTTGAAAAGGAATGCGACGATGATGATGCGGCTGAGCCCGAATCCGAGGACGCCGAGCCCCATCAGCGCTGCTGTCGCGAGGAACCAGAGCCCGGTGTGTCGGAGGTCGGCTCGCCAGCTGAGCCAGGTTGATGCGATCAGTCCGCCGCCGCCCCAGAAGAGCATCATGAGCCCCCAGCCGGAGACATCGAGGAGGAGGATGTCGTCCAGCCAGACAGGGACGAGGATGCCCATCACGCTCATGCCTAGGGCGGTTAGTGCCCAGTTGGAGAACACGACCCAGCGGACGACCGGGTCCTGACGCAATGCCGCGATGCCTTGCCGCAGGTTGTGGAAGACCGATTCGCTGGACGCGTCCGGGTCTGACGCGGCCATCCTTGCTATGCGGGTAATCGCGAAGAGCACCGCCAGATGGCCGAGTCCGGCGAGCAGGTAGGTCTCCGCGAAGCCCAGCCGCTCGATCGATAGCCCGACGAGCGGCGCGGCGGTGAGCAGGGCGAGCGACATCACCATTTGGTGCTGGGTTGCGGCTCGAGACAGCAGCGGTTCCGGGACCGAATCGCGAATCATGGCGGTTCGGGTTGGCTGATCCTGCGCGGTCATGATGCCGAAGCTGGCGAACAGCAGCAGCATCACCCAAAGCCAGATGCCCTCACCGGCCTCGACCGCGGGGATGAAGAGGAGTCCGCTGACGAGCAGTACGCTGGCGAGGCCGGCGATGTGGCTGATTGTCAGAACCGTGGCTCGGGGAAAGCGGTCGGCGAAGGTGCCGCCGAAGAGGACGTAGGCGAGAAACGCGAACCCTCGGAGGGCGGCAAGCAGGCCGAGCAGCACGACCCGCTGGCCCTCGGGCGCGGTGACGTTTACATACCAAGCTTGGGTGAGGAATAGCGCCGGCATGCGCATGTTGGAGCTGAACTGCATGAACAGCAGCCACCGAAAGTCCGGGTACGCGAGTGTGGCGAAGCGCGCCGGCGGCAGGGTGAGGCCAGTTGCCACCGCTGGTGTTTCTGGTGCAGGGGCCTGATGCGACTGAGCGACGGGCATGGCGGTCATCGTATCCCGCCGGGGGGTTGTGTGGATGTTGCGTCGCGGACTCACCATGTTGCTCGAGCTGGTGCTATCTGAGCGTGCCGAGTGCGTGCGCTTCGCCGCCGCGATCCACCCTGAATGTGCGGGGGAGCTGCCTCACGCCGATGGGGTGAGCTGCCTGCGTTGCTGGATGCCATCGCAGGTGAGCGCGGTTGGCGCGATCTGCGAGCGCTACGCTGGCGGTGCCCGTCTCACGGAGCTGGACGGGCACCGCCAGTTGTTTTCGCTTCGTGGGCAGCGCCCACTGATCCGATTCTGGATGAGGAGTTTCGAGGCGTGACCGCGCTGCTAGACCTGCTGTCGTCCGCGCTGGTGAGCGAGGTGCAGCCGAGCCGGCAGCAGGATGTCGTTGTTCCGATTCCGTTCTCCGCAGCGCGCCAGCGACGGCGCGGGTTCAACCAGGGCGAGTTGATGGCGGAGCGGCTGGCCGCAGCGGTCGGCCGACCGCTGCGGCTCGATCTGCTGGAAAGCGCGCGTGAGACGGAGGTGCAGGCACCGCTGGATGCTGAGCAGCGGCAGCAGAACGTGAGCGGGGCGTTCAGCGCGCGTGCGGTGGGTGGGCTGTGGGTGCTGCTGGTCGACGATGTCACCATGACGGGCACGACGCTGAACGAGGCGGCGGGCGGGGCTCACGTCTTCGGGCTTGAGATCCCTCGCGAAGATTAGGCGGGCGCGGAGGTACACTGTCCCAATTCTCGTCATTCCGTCACCAGCGGTGATCCCAGCCGTCCGATAGGTCTACTCACGTGACGTCACCCCGATCAGCAGCGACCGCCACGTCGTTTATCGTCATGCTTGGCGGCTACGGCGACGATGGACTGGAAGTGCTGATGCGTCGGGCGCTGGAGGCCTCGGCGTTAGACGTGCTGGAGGCGGCGCTGGAGACCGGCTGTTACGGAGACGTTGTGCTAGTGGCGGACCGCGCGCCTGCCGAGGCGCTGCCGAGCGGTGTCCGACTGACGCTCGATGGCGAGGCGGAGCCGTTCCACTTCGGCAGGCGGCTTTCGGAGACGGTGGCTGAATCGGGTTGCGATCGTTTCGTCTACGTGGGAGGGGGCGCGGCGCCACTGCTGAGGGCGGACGATCTGGCCTCTCTGGCGGGAAGGCTGGAATCCGAGGGCCCGCAGTGCATCACGAACAACTTCTACTCGGCCGATCTGTTCGCGCTTAGTCCCGCTGGATTGCTGAGGCCGATCGATCCCTGGCCAGCGGCCGACAACGGCGTACCGCGCGCGCTAAAGGAACAGCTTGGCGTGGAAATCAAGGAACTGCCTCGTAGCACGGCGACGCAGCTCAATTTGGATTCGCCGATCGATCTGGTCGCGATCGGGCTGGCCGGCGCTGGCGGCCCGCGGCTGCGTGCGCTGATTGCGCAGTGGGCGCCGGACGGCGAACGTGTTGCCGCCGCAGCCCGGGTGTTTACCGACCGTCATGGCGAGGTGCTGGTCGCTGGCCGCGTCAGTTCGCGGGCCTGGGCTTACCTGGAACGGGAGACGGCGTGCCGCGTTCGATTGCTCGCGGAGGAGCGCGGGATGACCGCCGCCGGGCGGGATGTGAATTTCAGCGCACGCTCGATGCTTGGCCAGTTGATCGAAGCGGTGGGAGCGGAGCGCTGTTTCCAGGAGTTAATCCCGCAACTTTGCGACGCGGCGTTCATCGATATCCGTCCGGTGCTAGCGCACCTTGGGTGGGAGCCATCGCGAGCCGATCGGTTCGCGGCTGATCTGGGTCTCGCCGATGAGATTGAAGATCCCGGCCTGAGCGCGTTGGTGGCGGCGGCGGCGGCCGCACCGGTGCCGATTGTCCTGGGCGGGCACTCGCTGGTGGTGGGTGCGCTGATGCTGCTGAACGACTGGGTGTGGGACGCGCACGACCGGCTGATCGCCGATCAATAACGAGACGGGCTCACCTGCGTCGACTGCTCGGCGCTTATCAGCGTGCTTCGCTACGATGCCTGTCCAGGAGACGTAGCGCCCCGTAGAGCCACGCCGGATTCGAGTCGCGGGAGTCCAGAACAATGAGCACTGATACCAAATTTGAACCATCGCTGGCCGAAGTTGATCCGCAGATCGCCGACGTGGTTCGGCGCGAGGAAGTTCGCCAGAGTTCGGTTCTGGAGATGATCCCTTCGGAAAATTACGCCAGCCGCGCGGTGATTGAGGCGGTGGGCAGCGTGCTCACCAACAAGTATGCGGAGGGTTATCCCGGCGCCCGCTACTATCAGGGAAACGACATTGTGGACGAGGCCGAGAACCTGGCGCGCGACCGCGCGACGGCGCTGTTTGGAATGGATCACGCCAACGTCCAGCCGCACTCCGGCACGCAGGCGAACATGGCTGTCTACCTTGGGGTGATCAAGCCGGGTGACACGGTGATGGGCATGCAGCTTGATGCCGGTGGTCACCTGACGCACGGACACTCCGTGAACGCGAGCGGCAAGCTTTACAATTTCGTCTCCTACGGCGTGGACCGCGAGACGGAGACGATTGACTACGAGGCGATGCTGGAGCTGGCGAAAGAGCACCGACCGAAGCTGATCGTGGTTGGCGCGACCGCGTACCCGCGTCAGATCGACTTCGTGCGGGCGCGCGCGATCGCTGACGAGGTGGAGGCGGTGCTGATGGCGGACATGGCGCACATTTCCGGCCTGATCGCCGGTGGCGCGCACGTCAGCCCGGCCGGCCACGCACAGATTGTCACGACATCCACTCACAAGACGCTGCGAGGTCCTCGAGGCGGGATGGTGCTTTGCGATCAGAAATTTGCTCGGCGCGTCGATCGAGGCGTTTTCCCCGGTTCGCAGGGTGGACCGATGATGAACGTGATCGCGGGCAAAGCGGTGATGCTCAAAGAGGCGGCGACGCCCGCCTTCCAGGAATACGCTCGCCAGACGGTGGAGAACTCGAAAGTGCTGGCTGAAACGCTGGAGGCGGCAGGCCTACGCCTGGTCTCTGGCGGCACGGAGACACACTTGGTACTGGTGGATGTGACGCCGCTGGGGCTGCTGGGCAAGGTGGCCGCAGAGGCGCTGGAGATTGCCGGAATCGTGACGAACTACAATGCGATTCCGTTCGATCCGCAGCCGCCGACGATTGGCTCTGGCGTGCGAATGGGGACACCTGCGCTGACGACGCGAGGGATGGG
>Ga0302135_10002378_pt1 | contig 11276 bp, 9 predicted proteins | sample CBN3_surface_MG_FD_203119 | JGI IMG/M metagenome (GOLD analysis project Ga0302135, IMG submission 203119) | Marine microbial communities from Western Arctic Ocean, Canada - CBN3_32.1 | ecosystem: Environmental > Aquatic > Marine > Oceanic | place: Canada: Western Arctic Ocean | collected 2017-09-15 | reverse complement strand
CAAATATTCCAATTGGCGATATATTCTCCCACCATTTGAGGGAGGTTGTGCGGTTGTTCGACCGGGGATTTGGTGGGTCGGGATATACCCCCCCGCAGCCCGCGACATTGCGGAGAATTCATGGAATTTTGTCCGTCGACGAGAAGAGAGACAGCGGCGTCCACGTGCGCGCAGCCTTGATGATCCGGCCAAATAACGACAGCTGATTCGCCCCTGCCTCCTCCTCCTCCTCCTCCTCCTCCTCCTCCTCCAAGGTGTAACGTCCGCGCTTGGCGGTGCTTGAGGGCGGGCTCGGGTCTTCACGGTCGACCCGAAGGCCGGTCCTCAGCATCGTCTTGAGCCTGCCGTCATTCAGCTCCACGACCTCCTCCCACGCGGAGACGTCGAGCGGCTGTCCGCCCACCCTGCTAACGAACTGGAAGCCAAGCGAGTAGTAGAAGCCGGCCGCGTTGGAGAGCGACGCAAGGGCGATGCCCTTGCACCCCAGCGCGTGGCACGCCGCCTCGGCCACTTTCATCAGGTACTTGCCGTAGCCGACGGTGTCGCCGCCCGCGCACACGAGCGCGACGTACAGGTAGCGACCCTCGAAGGCGCCGTACGCTGGCATGTGCATCTTCTGCTTGTATTCGGGCGTGTCTAACAGCTGCAGGAACAGGTGGCCGTGCTGATTGTCCTTGTCGAGGAAGTACCACTCCGTGACCTTGGCCAGATCGTCGCCGTAGTTCTCCCACGACACCGTACCGAGGCCGGGGCCCCGACTGCACAAGATCGGGAACGTCTTGTCGATCCAGTCACTGTGCAGGAGCTTGAAGGTGCTCTTACGATCCTTCCACGAGTTCGAGCGCTTCATCAGCGGCTGCAGCGCGACCGTCGCGCCCTCGACCTGCACGGCGATCTCCTTGCCGCTGTAGTTGCGAGGGTCGGCCACGCCCTCGTCGGCCGCGCCCTCGAGGGTCTTGAACATCAGGTAGCCATCGATTGCGCAGTTGTAGTCGGAATTTTCATTAAGTTTTACGGTTAAGTCTTCCGAGTGCGTGATGCAGCCCTTCTTGCCGCCCCCGCTCCGCGCCACGTGCTCAAACAGCCCCGTCATCGTGTTCGTTACAAGGGAGAGCCTGGACAGATTAGGAAGCATCTTATTCCCTTTCCTGTGGCACCGCTTTCGAATAGTTATTGCAAAGGGGCATCCGCCCGGGTCGTGTCCGGGTCACCCCCGCTAACGGAGTCGCGCCTGGCCAAGCTGCTCGGTGCCGGGAGGACTTCGGTCCTGCCCGTGTGACATGTATAGCATAGGGGCAGACTACGAGCGGCACCAGCTCGAATGCCGTGAGCGCATGGCGTTGCTCCACAGGACGAAGGTGTCGCTCCAAAAGACGCAAGAGACCTACGAGCGGTGCGTTCGCAAGCATGGCCTGCGATGGTATTGCCTCTTTAGTACGGCGGCCATTTCGGACAAGCCTCTGCCCAAAGGCCTGCGTTACCTAGACGCCGGTGCCATCCTATGTCCCCGTAAGCTCGTCGAAGCGAACGACAGGTCTAAGCTCAAGACCCAGGTCAAGGCTTTCGTCCACAACTACGTCAAATCTAGCCCTCAGATCAAGCAAGCAAAGGTCCGTTTCATGCGAGAGAAAGGTACGTACTATTGCCAGCGCTGCAAAACGGCTGGACATCGCTCCTTGCATACAGCGCACGTACACTGCCAGCTGGTGACGATCGTCGACAAGGTGCTTAAGGAGAATCCGAACGTGATCTGCGGGACGACTCTAGCTCGAGCAGTATTCGAGGCACACGCCGGTCTCAAGCTGTGTATTGTGTGCTCGAATTGCAACGGCGAGCTCGACGGTAGAACCTCAGAGCAAAAGGCAGAGCAAAATGCAACGCAGCAGACGAGTAGCAAAAAACAAAAGATGGCTGATTATGCAAACGGTACAGACAAGCTGGCAGATTACTTTCGAGCAAAGGAACCGACGACACACCCAACCGCCTGAGCGTGGCACACAGCGAGTCGTAGCGGGCTACCGACCCAGGCGTCTGACCGTTTGGCAGATGCTGTCGCCGCGCTGGTTCGGAAGCGGGTGGGAATGGCCGTCACAGGCACCGGTGTCGTAGCCGAGCGGCACACGGGCGCACTGAACGACGCGAGAGTCACACGCACTCGATTCGTGAGCACGCCGGCGGTGCATGGAAGGACGATCTATGTATGTGTGCGTGTGTGCTTACCCAAGACTGTGACACATGCAAGCACAGTTCTGAGCTGTTCACGAGGCCCGTCTGTAGTATGCCGAGGACTCCGAGGATGTCGGCGAAGGCTTCGTCTCGTGTCGATGAGGACGAGCAGGGGAAATCGGATAACAGTCCATCTATCGTCGTGAGGTTGTAAGGATCCTTAAAACCGAGTACAGCGTGCGAAAATTCGTGGGCAAAAATATATCCGGCTCGTGACGCGAGCGACGCATCGTCGTAGGCGCCGTCTGCGAAGGGACGTGCGCTCATGCCCAAAAGGTAGAAGGAACAAGACATGGCAGGCCAAATGAAGGCATTCGCTGTGAGCGCCGTGTACGGCGAGTGAGCTTCGCACGCATGGTCACCATCGTATACCAGCGTCCCTTGCCGGTCGAGGAAGATGCTGCGAGCCTGCTTCGCCGCCATCACAAAAACCCCGTCCGCGCTGTCAAAGCTGGCGACGGGGATAGGTCGCGTGGCTCCTCCCCAGGAGCCTCGGGGCGCACCCGGGATCCTCATGCGCACGTTGTCGATCAGCAAGGCTACGGCATCGGGGTCGGTCAACGCGCCCCGTATCGTCGCGTCGTTTCTCAGCACGTGCGTCACGCCGACACGCGCCACTTCGACCATCCAATCCATCCGATCGTAAAGCCTCGGCGAGATCACTATCTGATGATGCAGCTCGTCGGTCTCGTCGGGAAACAGCATTCGAGTCAGCTCGAGACACGCCTCGCCAGCCTCGCCAGCCACCAGCTGCGAGAGCGTCACGGTCGATGCGTTGAGTATATCCTCTGATGCTACTTCGAAGAGTGGAGAATGATTGGGCGGCGCCTTCAGCGCGCCAAGCGACGCCGCTGCTGGCAGCTCCCGTTGCATTCTAGTCCGCCACCTGCTCGCCGGGCTGGCGTCCGGCGTCGCGGCGTCGCCAGGCGCGGGAACCAACGATTCGAGGCTGAAGGCACACATCGCGGCGAGCCCGTGTAGGTAAGCCTTGGCATCGGCGAGAGCACCGTTGACTAGGAGATGAACATAGCCATCGAGTTCCGCTTGATACAAATCGAGGTCAAACACTCCGGCGATGTGATCGTCTTCTGCCGGCCGCTGCGTCGCGGCGCGCAAGACCTGCTTGATCTGTTCCGTGGTCGCCTCTGGCGACGAGTCGGCGTACCCATTAACGTGTTTGTTGCTCACCTCGGCCTGTGCCTGAAGCGTGGTCGAGGCCCCGACGATCTTAAGGGCGGAAGCCATGGCGTACGGATCAAAGGACCTGCCGCGCCTAACCGACGTTCGTAATCCGTTTACCTTCAAATTCCAGCCGAACAGAATCGGCGCATCGCAGTAATGGCCCACCAGGACGCCCAGGGATTTCAGCGCCGTGGTCTCGTCGGCCACGCCCTCGATGGCCGCGACTTCCACTAGGTACTCATATGCGAGCTGGCCCGCTGCCCGCAGGGCGCCGCTGCCGCCCAGCACCGCCCGTTGACACGCCGTGCGCAGTTTCCCAGGGTTGGTGCCCGAGAGGCGCGAGCCTGCGTACTGGGCGGCCTCCGCGCTGCGCACGGCCGCGGCACGCTCGGCCGTGTCGTCGAACGCGAGGTACTCGACGGTCTGCACCAGCGACGGCTGCAGTGCCACTCCGCCGTTGAGCCACGCGCCGCACGCGCGCTCGTGGTCGGTGGACGCACTCGGCTCCATCACCTCCTGATCGAGCGCGTCGGGGTAGGGCCGAAGCAGCATGCAGGTGCTTCTGCCGGTGAGCTCCGAGAGCGTGAGCCGCTCGCCCACGCCGCACATTCCCCTGGTCAGCCCCGCCAAGTTGCTCGACATCGAGGCGGTGTCTTGGAACAAAAGGTCTGACATTAGAGGCACTTTGTTTGCAAACGAGCACTGGAATGTCGGAAACAACGCCGATCCGTTCATAGCAACACACGTACCATCTTGAAGACACCAGGACCTGACGAGGCATGTCCAGCCTGCGCCCGCGGCTGCAAACAAGGTGGCGGACACCAGTACCGCAAGTGCCTCCCACGAGCCCGTCTGTGTCACCATGGAATGCTCTCGAGGGTGCTCTCCTCTCCTCCTCCTCCTCCTCCTCCGCTCCGCTCTGCTCTGCTCTGCTACACTACCGGTCACACGGTTGCTCACTTATGCGATGAGCGTCTCTCGCTCTCTAGCGTTCCCGCTACTCGACGCGCGCCCCTTCTTCTTGTTGTTCGGAGCTCCTCCCGCGAGGTTCCCGCGCGGTCTCCTAGGACTCTCCGTGGTTCGTTCAGACAGACCCCACCGCTATGATGAAGGTGACGAGGCTACCGAGATGGTAACTGAAGCACCGAAACACATCATCATCAACTACCAATATACCGTCGGTGTTTCGGTAGGCCTCCCAGGAGTCCAGTACAGAACCGTCACCCCGCCAGGGTCCTTCGAACCAAGTCGTCCGTGTCACGATGTCCTCGTCGCCGTCGATGCTGAAGCAGGAAGGACCGACCTATGGTGAGGCGGCGCTGGAATATCTAGTAGAGAACGCCGGGGACTCGGACGAGGATGGCTTGCAGGCGCTCTGCGAGGAGGCATCCGAGTACTTGCAGCAGGAGGACTGGGCGGAGTTGACGCCCGAGGGGGGCGTCGAGGACCTCGACGCGGACGGCCGCGCCCAGCTGCTGGTCGCAGTGCGCGAGCGCATGGAGATGCGGAAGGCTTCTCAAACCAACATGGAGTCCGACCCCGAGTACGCTGAGGGAGAGGGAGAGGACCTGGATGACGACGAGGCGGAGGAAGAGGAGATCGCCGAGGTCGAGGAGAGCAATGCCATCGGCAAGGTTGAGAACCTCGCGCAGAAGATCGACCACATGTCGCTCGCCGATGTTCCCGAGCCGTTCGTTCTCTGCTACAGCGGTGCCACGTACGGCGTGCCGACAGAGTCCATCCTGTATCGTGGCAAGCCCGTCGAGTTCTCCTTGAGCGACGGCATGAAGATCCTGTGCTCCAAGTCGCATCACGTGTGGAAGGACGTCTTGACCTCGCACATCACCGTCGTGCAGTCGACGATCCGCCACAAGCCGGAGGGTTGGTACCCTGGCAAGGACGGCACGGACGAGTCGGACCTCGACTTTGAGACCTTCTACTACGTGACCGCCTTCGTCACACCCGACCCCAACGACCCCGAGTCGGTGCGCAAGGCCGAGTACGACAAGCGCCGGCTCCACCACGTCTACACGTGCGTTGGTGTGAAGATGCTCGCGCGGTTCAAGAACCTCAAGACCCTGAGTAACAGGGCACGAACGGAGCGTGCTTGCATCCTCAACTGGGTTGCTCCGAGAAACCCACAGGTCAACCCGCAGGTGGCCGGCTGGACACGCTACGACGGACTGAAGATTCACACGGCGTTCGTGCGTCCGGCGCCTACGACGCGCGTCAAGGGCTCTCACAAGGCCCGTGGTGGCCAACCCGCGAGCGAGGCAATGCCCCCTACCAAGAAACGCGTCGTCGACGAGGGCTCCACGTCGAGCGCCAACGACACCGAGCCGGCGGTGGACGACGACGACGACGTGGGCACGCTGGCACTACAGGCCGGACTCAAGAAGCTTCGCAAGATCGCCGTGGGCGCCAAGGCCCATGCGTGGGTGGAAGGAGGATACGTGTGGATCGCAGAGCACCACTAGAAAGCATTTGACTCGCTTGGCACAATGAAGGAGAGAGAGAAGGAGAGAGAGAAGGAGAGAGAGAGAAGGAGCCATGATACGGGACGGCAAGCCGACCTTCACGGATGGTTCACTGTTCGACCCCAAGAGCTGGGGAATGGAGCTCAAGTGGCCTGGGTGGGCCTACGAGTCGCCACCGCCACTACCGCCCGAGCCGCCCGCTCCGCCGATGATGCCCCCGGACGATCGATGGCGGACGGTGAGCGGACCTGTAGCTGTGCTGTGTGCCTTCTCGTTGGGGGCGACACTGAATTGGTCGTGTGGACGAAACGTGGGTGAGTCGGCATGCGCCTGGAGGTTGGCGTACAGTCCACACGGGAGGGCATTCGGGATCTGGGGTGTGATCTATCTGAGCATGGTAGGCTCGATTGCTGTGCAGCTGGTCGATGGGTTCGGTCCCGTGACGTACGCGGCCGAGCCGTGGACCAACTACCTGATCGCATGGTCCTGGATTCTTTGCGGATTCTGGAGCATCGCGTTTTCTAACGCGGAGCGCCGAGATGCGAGAGCGGCACTGGGGTTGGCGGCCTTCATACTGGCCTCCGCCACGATCACGGCAGTGGGTGCCGTCTCCATCGAATGCTCGTGGCGAACCCGAGACCCTTGGCGACTGATCGCCGTGGGTGTGCCTTACAGCATGTTTGCCGGGTGGCTGAGCCTGGCGTGCGTCCTCAGCATAGGAATCTTTATCAAGTCGCTCACATACCGACCGGACGACGAGTGCTACCGAGAGACTAGAGCGTACTCGACCAGGCTGTTGGCCGACCCCGTCGACCGGCGGTCGTGGAGCAGTGCTGTGCCACTTTTGGTGGCGACCGCAGTGTCGATCTATGCGTTCCTAATACCGGATCCCATACTCCCACTGCCGGTGGCGTGGGGAATCGTGAACATGAAGGGACACGTGAAGAACTGGGTTGCTATCGAGCTGCTGCTCGTCACATCTATCGCTTGCGCTGTAGCCTCGGTAATGGATGTGTGGTTGTGGTAAGAATTAGTATGTATAACTTACTTGGCTCTGTTACTGGCGATAGTGAACCGCAGCAGCGGCATCTGGTCATCGGGTGGACAGTCTGATGCGGGGATAGCAAAGTCAAAGAGAGCGTTGCCTCTGTTGGCGGGTGCCACATCGGCGTTGCGAGCACCGCTTCGTTTCCCCATTAAGTACCACAATACGAGGCCGATTGCCAGCAACAACGCCGCAACCCCACCCAGTGCTATCGACACTATGGCGCCGGTCTCTATCTTGCCGGTCTCTATCTTGCCGGCCTCTATCTTGCCGGCCTCTATCTTGCCGGTGCCAGTACCGTTCATGCCGCCAGCCGCCATTGTCACTAGGTCGCCGTACGCGCCCCCCGTGCCTTCCAACGCGAGCGTTAGGTCGCTGTACGCGGCCCCCGTGCCTTCTAACGCGAGCGACTCGGCGTCCACGCCGGAGAGCACCGCACACAGCAACACACCGTAGGACCGGCCCATGAAGGTCGTTCGACCACGCCCGTACTTTCCCCGCGTACCCCGGGTGTTATGTGTAGGCCTCATGCACGAGACTTTGGCATGCGACGCTTTTTGCGAGGTGGCTTTGCTGACGGCGGCTTGGGGGCTCGTTCCTCCGGCGCCGCGCCGAACACCGGCTTGGCGTTGTGCGCAATGTGCGTCAGGACGACCCGCGTCTCGAGCACGCGGTGGCCCGTGGCGACCCACGGGCGGTGGTGTGACGGGCAGTACCACACCTGAGCGCGTTGCAGCATGCCATCGTGGGCATTCATGCCCGCGTGCATATGCATGCGGGCATGCATATGCATGCGGGCAATGCGTTAGAACCAAGTGATAATGGATACCACCCTCAAGGGCGGCGGCAGCGTGGCGTTGGGACCCGCGATGTCGAGCGGGGCCTTGACCTCCTTCCAGCGCGCCCCGGTGCCCTCTGGGTTCTCGACTGCGCACGGGCGGGGTGCAAGTGGTCAGACAAGATCTTGTCCATAGGGTGTCGACGGTTAGAGCCATTGTAAACGACGTACCTAAGCCACAGAAGCGGCAAACCTTGCGCGCGGCCGCGCGGGCGGTGGGCAGCGCGGTGGGGTCCACGTCGAACATGGTGTGGTCGCAGCGCATGCAGCAAAGGTCGCCGCCGTACCGATGGTAGTTTGGATGCACGCGCACGATACTCGCACAGTAGCAGCACATGCCGTACCACGCCTTGTAGACGCGGATGATCCTCCCGATAACGGGTATGGTGACCATGGCGTTCGCGCCGCAGGCCACAGCGCGAGGCCGTTGCTCGAGCGCGTTCTTGGCGTCGCGCCGCACGCGCGCGGCCACACCTGGATCACCCGAATCGCCTCCGCACCGCGTGGCTATGACACGCGACACCGCGGCCCGCTCGATCTGCTCCCGCTCGATGCACCGCCGCTTCATGTCGTTCTCGAACGCGACCGCCCCTCTCAGCGCGGCTGAAGACCGCTTTGCGCAGTGCAGTCTGACCACGCCGGGGGCACTATCGGTGGCGATTTGGCACGCGGACACTCCGAGCTCGTTGAAGACGCTGCCGGTGGCGCTGGTTACGTACGCGTTGGCTACGCGGCGGCATTCGGCGCACACACAAATGGACGTCGAATGGACGGGGAGTGGAGCGTTCGTGTTCTCCGTTCGCAGCCGTAGGTGGAGCGCCCTGGTCTGCATGGCGCGCGCACGCTCCCCGAGGTCGACGATCAGCACCTCCTCGCAGAGCCACGCCGCGCGTGCGTAGGAGAGAAACTTGGCGGCGTTGCTGGGACCCGCCTCACCGATCATGCGCGCGGCGTTGAGCGGCGACCGCCCACCACCACTGGGCTGGGCCGTGACCCCTTCGATGCCCAGCTCGGACGCCGCCTCGCTCAAGGTGAGGATGCCTGCGGAAGGGTTCCGGAGGGCGACGCGCTGCACGGCCAGCGCTTCCGAGTCGTCCAGCTGTGCCGCAAGCCGCGTGGCTGCGTTCATGCCGTGGATGCCCATGTGCTGCGTCTCGTCCAGCCTCGAGATGCGCAGGCTGTGCGACTGGCCGAACGCCCAGAAGGCAATGAAGTGCGCCTTGAACGCCGCCGCCCACACGTCTCCGGCGAGCGCCACGAGGGGCTGACGCGCGTGCACGTCCGCTGTCCCCTTACTGCGGTGGTTGGGAAAGGCAAGGGTCCGCAAACTGGTCGAGGCATGTGGAGGTTGAGGGTGTGGGTGGAGCGAGCGAGCGAGCGTACCCAAGCCAACTTGGGTCCCAGCTCTCGTGCTGGGCGTCGTCGTTGGGTTCGGCGCCTGGGTCGAGCTGTCGCCCACGGAACGCTGCGGCCACCACGGCTTGGATGGACTCGGGCGGCGCCGACGAGGCGCCAGCCAACAGTTTGCCGGCGTCGGCAAACGCAGCCATGGCGCCCTCCATGCCCGTATGGGGGAACTGGGTTGGAGGCTGGTGCAGATGGCGCACGGGGTGGCCGAGCGACGCGAGTGCCGCGTGCGTCGCTGGCGTGGTGGCCATGATCGATGCGATGGTCCGCCGTACGGCCTCCTTGACGTACTGCGCGGAGGCGACTACCGCGTCCTGTGACAAGTTGGCCATCCGCAGCGCCACCATCCGCGCCTTCCAGCAGGGCCGCGTGGTTGGGTGCAGCTGCGGATGCATCCCCGTGAGGCACACGGCAATCGAATGGAGCACCACCGAGCGCACACCGGCGTGGACCATTGCGTCCTTAAGGACGGTGTTCCAGCCCCTGGCGCCAGGGTTCCTGCGACGTGAACGCTAAGTGGTCAATCAAGGCCCGCAGTGCATCAAACATTGTGCAGTTGGCCCAAGTGCATGAAGCATGTTCCGGACTCAAGGATTAGGGTTCATGGTATTAAGAGGCGTACGTTGCCCGCGACAGCAGCTGCACCAATGGCTCCGCCACCTTAGGGTACGCCGCTTCGTTCTTCGTGGCCACCCGACGAGCGAACAGGTCCGAGAGGTCGAGGCCGGAAGAGGCGCAGGGAAACGTGGCCACCGTCGGCTCGGGTGGGTCGATGGCGCCGTCGGCGCAAGCAGCCACGTACTCCGCATGCGCGCTGGTCCACACGGCACAGCAGTAGGCGTCGTAGTACAGCTGGCACGCACGCTTGCGAGACTGCATGTCGTCGGGAAGCTCGGCTCGGCTCACGGGCCAGAGCTGCTGGCAGCACGCCGCAGCGTGCGCCTCGAGCTTGGCGCCGTAGCTCACCCTGAGCGCAGCGACGTCTTTCAGGTCGAGTGGAGGCTCGTAGGAGGCCGCCGCCTGCTCGAGCGTTCCCACTATCATGCAGTCGGGACGGGGCTCGTCGTAGGCGGCGTCGACGCGTCGGAGCGCATCCAACACACCCGCCTCCTTCCAGTCCACACAGAGGGGCCGCAGAGATTTCAAGCCGACGACGGAGCGGCCGCCGCCGCCGCCGGCTGAGCAAAACCCAGCCCGGTCCCAGTGGGATCGTCGGAACCTATGCCCACCTGCACGATGTGCGGCCCGCCCGGCCCCGTCACGTAGCGATAGTGAGACGAGCTGAACCTGCGAGGAGGGACACGAGCGTGGTTGGTGGGTTCGCGCTACTTTCCTGTGGAGTGGGCATTGAAGAGCGGGAAGGTTCCGGGTTCGGCGCAGCGAGGCGCTTTCCTGACGATCGGTTTCCACATCATGGCCGAGAAGGCGCCCTCGCGCGCCGCTCGACTGTTGCTGGAGAACTCCTCGTCGACGAAGAGCATGGCCTCCGGTTTGTACCCATCGGTGGCGTGCACGATGCTCGCGTTGATCGGCAGCTCCGTCATCGACCGGCCGAGCTCGGTGAAATCCGCGTCGCTCCCCGTGCCAACCGGAGGAAGCACGCCCACTACGTTGCCAAAGGCTTGCGCCGTGAGTGGCGCGCTGGTCACCTTGAAATTGGCGTCCGTTCGCGCTTGGAAGTAAATAAATGTGGTGAAGTATCGAGTGCACACCAGGCACTTCTTGCGCCGCGGTGGCAACCCGGTTCCAGACAAGAAGGCGGCCCTCTCGTCGGGCAGCAGGAACTCGGTGCCCACAAAGGCGAGGTCGGTGTCCTCTCCGTGCTTGCACTTGGCCATGTAAGAGCAAATGCATCTGTCGCCGCTGATGCACGCGCGCTCGCCGATCTGCAAGTTGGGCGGTCGTAAGTAGCTGTCGTCGAATGCTTTTCCAATGATCGGTATGTCGGGCACGCGAATGCTCGCCCTATTGAAGACGTCAGAGACGAGCTGCATGGTCGTGCGGCTGCAGGCCTCCCTGTGCCGGAGGGAGGACATGGCTGCGCTGTATGCTAAGGGCGCATGCGGGGTGGGGGGTTGTGAGGCGGGGGTTCGAGTCGCGG
>Ga0302135_10002375_pt1 | contig 11288 bp, 10 predicted proteins | sample CBN3_surface_MG_FD_203119 | JGI IMG/M metagenome (GOLD analysis project Ga0302135, IMG submission 203119) | Marine microbial communities from Western Arctic Ocean, Canada - CBN3_32.1 | ecosystem: Environmental > Aquatic > Marine > Oceanic | place: Canada: Western Arctic Ocean | collected... | reverse complement strand
ACCTCCAGCCAATTGCCGGCGGCGCGGCCGATGGGGGTGTTCATGTCGGTGAGCAGCGCGGTGGTTTGCACGCCGCATTCAGTGGCGAGGTTCACAATGAATTTCGCCAACGCGCGCGCGTCCTCGCGGGTGCGCATAAAGGCGGCCGCGCCAAACTTCACATCCATCACCAGCGCATCCAAATTCTCCGCAAGTTTTTTGGAGAGGATGCTGGCGGTAATTAACGGCACCGACGGCACGGTGCCGGTGACATCGCGCAGCGCGTAGAGCGCTTTGTCGGCGGGAGCAATCTCGGCGGTTTGGCCGCCGAGGGCCACGCCGATGCGTTGCACTTGCGAAACAAATTGTTCTGCTGAAAGTTGGGTGCTGAATCCCGGGATGCTCTCGAGTTTGTCCAGCGTGCCGCCGGTGATGCCAAGGCCGCGGCCGGAAATCATCGGCACGCGATAGCCGAGGCACGCGAGCAATGGCGCGAGCGGTAGCGAAACTTTATCGCCCACGCCGCCGGTGGAATGTTTGTCGACCAGCGGCCGATCGTCGTTGGGAAATTGCAGCACCTTGCCGCTGTCGCGCATCGCCAGCGTGAGCGCGCGGGTTTCGGCCAAGGTCATCCCCTGAAATTGAACGGCCATTAAAAACGCGGCCATTTGATAATCGGGAATTGTGCCATCGGCGAAAGCCCTTACGGCATCGGCAATGGCTTCGGGCGAGAGTTCACTGCCATCGCGTTTTTGCTCGATGAGTTTTAGAAAGTCCATGCGTTGGCTGTGCTGCCGACATCTTGCCGGCAGGATTGAGGTGGCCAATGATCAACGATCTGCCGGCAAGATGCCGGCAGCACTTTTTCAGTCCACGCGCGTAGCGTAGCCGGTGAACTTGGTGGCGGCAATGGTGGCGTTGTGGCCGCCGAAACCAAAGGAGTTACTGAGCGCGGCACTGATCTCCATCTCGCGGGCCTCGTGCGGCACGTAGTCGAGGTCGCACTCGGGATCAGGGTTGTGCAAATTAATGGTGGGCGGGGCAATGTTGGTTTGCAATGCCTTGGCCACGAGAATCATTTCCACGCCGCCGGCCGCGCCGAGCATGTGACCGGTGGCGCCTTTGGTGGAGCTGACGGCGAGCTTGTCCGCGTGATCTTTGAACACGCTGCGGATGGCTTTGGTTTCGCAAATATCACCCTGCGGCGTGCTGGTGCCGTGGGCGTTGATGTAGTCGATGTTTTTGGGATCGAGGCCGCCGCTGCGCAGGGCCATCTTCATACAACGCGCCGCGCCTTCGCCATCGGGCGCGGGGGCGGTGAGGTGGTTGGCATCAGCGGTGTTGCCGTACCCAACGATTTCGCAATAAATTTTTGCTTCACGCGCCTTGGCGTGTTCCATCTCTTCGAGCACGAGCACGCCCGCGCCTTCGCCCATCACAAAGCCATCACGTCCAATATCAAAAGGCCGCGACGCGGTTTTGGGTTCATCGTTGCGGGTGCTCATCGCTTTCATCGCGGCGAACCCGCCCATGCCCATGGGCACCACGGCGGCTTCAGCACCGCCGGCAAAGATAGCTTTGGCGTCGCCCATCTTAATGGTCCGCCACGCTTCTCCGAGCGCGTGAGTGCTCGTGGCGCACGCGCTGCACGTGGCCATATTTGGCCCGCGCAATCCGTAGTAAATTGAGAACACGCCCGAGGCCATATTCAAAATTAGCATCGGGATGGTGAACGGCGACATCCGGCCGGGGCCGCGTTCGGTAAGCACGGTGTGCTGCGCTTCCTGCGTGCCGAGCCCGCCGATGCCGCTGCCGATGAAGCTGCCGATTTGGTCGCGGTCGAGTTCCTCAAGATTCATTCCCGAATCCTCGAGCGCCTTCCAGCCGGCGAAGATGCCCAACTGCGTAAAGCGATCGGCGCGCCGCACTTCTTTGGCATTGGGAAAAGCGGGGGAGGGATCGAAGTCTTTCACCTCCGCGGCGATTTGGCAGGCGAAGTCGCTGATGTCAAACGAGGTCACACGATCGATGCCGCATTGGCCGGTGATGACGTTTTGCCAAAACGTCTCCACTTCGCAGCCGAGCGACGAGGCGACGCCCATGCCGGTTACTACTACCCGTTTGCCTATTACACTTCCCATAAACCCGTATCAGTTTGCCAAAAAAAAGGGCAGCCGGAACCATGCTGGCCAGCTGCCCGAAATGGTTGCGGCGGTTTAGCTCTGGGATTCCTCGATGAACGAGATGACGTCACCCACGGTGACAAGCTTCTCCGCTTCTTCATCGGGGATTTCGTTGCCGAATTCCTCTTCGAGGCCCATCACCAGTTCCACTGTATCCAGCGAGTCCGCACCGAGATCCTCGATGAACTTTGCTTCCGGTGTAATTTGCTCAGGCTTAACACCCAATTGTTCCACCACGATTGCTTGAACCCGGTCCTTAATGCTCTTTTCTTCAGACATATTTGATTGCTCCTAAAAGGTGCGTTGCTTGTCAGCCAATTCAAGCCAAGCGTCAAGCTCCGAGTCGGGTTTTTTTATTCACAAAAAAACCGCGCTCGGGGACTTTACATCACCATCCCGCCATCGACCGTCAGCACTTGGCCGGTAACATAGCGCGCCGCAGGGCTGGCAAGGTACAATGCCGCGCCCGCGATGTCGTCCACCGCACCTAATTCTCCCATCGGGATATTGGCTTTGATGGCGTCCTTCACTTTGTCGCTCAGTTCGTCGGTCATGTCCGTGGCGATGAAGCCCGGCGCGATGGCGTTTACTGTGAGACCGCTCTTGGCAAATTCTCGGGCGACGCTTTTAGTGAAGCCAATCAGCCCCGCCTTGCTCGCCGCGTAGTTCACTTGGCCCGCGTTGCCCGTGATGCCGACGACCGACGCGATGTTGATGATGCGCGCGTTGTCCGCCTTGCGCAGTGGGCGCGCGAACGCTTTTGTCAGCGTGAACGCGCCTTTGAGATTTGTATCCAACACCGTGTCCCAATCCGCCTCGCTCATGCGCATCAGCAACCCATCACGCGTGACGCCGGCGTTGTTCACTAAAATATTGATGCCGCCGGTATCCTCCAAAATTTTCGCCACCGCCGCCTCGACCGCTGCCGTGTCGCTCACATCCACCGCCACCGCCCAGCTCTTGCGGCCCAGCGCCGCCACTTCATCCGCTACCGATTGCGAATTGGCTTCCGTGCGCGAAACGCACACCACATCTGCGCCCGCCTCGGCGAACGCCAGCGCAATCGCGCGCCCAATCCCCCGGCCCGCGCCGGTGACTACTGCAGTTTGATTTTCAAGTGACATCGTGTGTGGTGAGTAATGTTATTCGTTCAAAGCCGCAACCGTTTTTTCCAGACTCGGCACATCGGCCACGTTGTGCACTTCCAGCCCGCGATCGATGCGGCGCATAAAACCAGTGAGCGCGCTGCCCGGGCCAAGCTCGATGAAGCGCGTGAAGCCTTCGTCGATGAGATGCCGGATGGACGCCTCCCAGCGCACGGATGAAGTCACTTGCTCCACGAGACGCTGCAAAATTTCGCCGGCCGTTGCGTGGGGCTGCGCCGTCACATTAGAAATCACCGGCACCGCTGGCAAATTCAAATCCACCGCGCGCAGTGCCGCCTCCAGTTTCGGGCACGCGCTTTCCATCAGGCGCGAATGATACGCGCCGGCCACGGGCAAAGGCAGCGCGCGTTTGGCACCGCGTTCCTTAGCCAGCGCGCAGGCATTTTCGATGCCCGCCGCCGTGCCGGAAATCACCAGTTGGCCCGGGCAATTTAAATTCGCCAGCTCCACCTCCTCCGCCGCGCACACCTCGCGCGTGGCCGCTTCGTCGAGGCCGATAATCGCCGCCATCGCGCCCTCCGTCGCATCACACGCTTCCTGCATAAACCGCCCGCGCTGCCGCACCACGCGAAGTCCATCCTCGAAAGACATCACCCCCGCCGCCGTCAACGCCGTAAATTCCCCCAACGACAAACCCGCCGCCGCCTCATACTTGAAACTTGAACATTGAGCCTTGAGAATTTCAAACGCCGCCCAGCTCACCAGAAAAATCCCCGGCTGTGCATTCTCCGTTTGCGTCAGCGCATCCTCCGGCCCCTCGAAACAAATTTGCGAAAGCTCATACCCCAACGCCTCATCCGCCCGCGCAAACATATCCCGCGCCACCGGAAATGCCTCCGCAAGATCACGCCCCATCCCAACCGTCTGAGCCCCTTGCCCCGCAAACAAAATCGCCGTCTTAGCCATCGCGCAAGGCAGTACACGCAAAGCCACCGTCAAAGCAAGAATGAGTTTGAACCGCCAAGCCACAAAGACGCCAAGAAGGTAGAGTGTGCTCTCCGAGCGCGCCGTTTACTTTTGTTTCGCCGCGTCAAGACGCTGCTTGAGTCTGCCGAGTTCCTTGTCCCGGTTGTGCAAATAATCCTGTTGGGCGCGATAAGCAGCGGCGCGTTTTTGAATCATCGCCTTGTAGGTGGGATCGTCCTTCAACGCCTCACGGGCTGCAGCGCGTTTCTGTTTGATGGCGTCGTCGGAGACAAACAACTGGGGATAATCAGACTCAAGTTTGCGCTGGGCAGCTTCGGCGGCCGCGATGAGTTTCTGATAGGCCGGATCTTTCTGATGCTTTAGCCGGGCCCGCTCGAGAACCGCCTTGCGGCCGGTGGCGGGTCCCTGATCGATGGCGGGATTCTGCTCCACGAGATAGGCCTCCAGCGCGCGGTTGGCGCGGTGCGTGGCGGAGAGCGTCTCCTTGTAAACGGGGTCCTCGGCGTGAAGTTTCTTGCGTTGCGCGGCAATTTTCTTGCGGAACGACTTGTGGGAACTGAACACCGCGGGGAAGCGCTTGACCTTCTCGGCATCGAGGACGTCCACCGTCTCCACCAGTTTGCGATAGACAGGATCGTTGAGGTGAAAACGCGCGAGGGTATTGCGCTTGCGAATCTCGTACTCGTTGGCGAGCGTTTTTTTCACGGGGAATTGGCCGGCGACCTTTTGAATGCGCGCCAAGTTCGCCTCGCGATCCCGATGCCGCCGAGCACTGAAGACCTGTACGTTGTCGAAGGACGCGCCGGCCCGATCCACCTGCAACGCGAAGTACGTGCGTTCCTGGTTGATGATCGGGTGCTTGGCGTAAACAAGATGCTCGGCATCGAGATGCGCCACCGCCTCGTCACCGATAAACTCAATCGTCATCGTGTACCACTTGCCCGGTTCAAAGTCATACGCGCATTCGCCGTGGCGCATGGAGAGCCACGGCCCGCGCTGGTCGAGCGCGGTTTGCAGGTAAAAGTGGTCGCGGCGAATGTGGATCACCGTGTTGTAGTGCCCTGAGGCACCGGTCACGAGGCGCAGATCCTTCGCGCCATCCTTGGCATCAAAGCGAAAATCAAACCGCACTAGCGCGTCCTTGAAATTCGGGTCCTTGTAAAAGAGCCGCTTGTTTTCGCCGGCAATCTCGTTGCGGCGCAGCACGCCTTTCTCCACCTGCCACTCCTTATTGAAATGCCAGTGGCTGCTCACCTGCCCCTCGGAAAAGTGTTCGCCAAACTTCAAGTTGTGCGGCTCAGCCAGCAACGGCCGCGAGGGAATGCGCGCGCCCGCTTGAGCCCGCCACTTCGTCAACCGTCCCTGCAAATCGCGCACGCGCTTGGGCTCATCCGCCGCAAGGTTGGTCTTCTCGGATGGATCCTTGGCGAGATTATACAACTCGTGCTTCCCCTTGCGCGCAGGATCGAAGAACTCGAGCAATTTCCAGTCGCCCACCCGGATTGCCCCACCGGAAACGCCGCCGAGAAAATGCGGCCGATCCAGCGGATAATGCCAGTGCAACGCCTCGCGCTTGGGCGCCACATCGGGATTCCGCCACGTCTCAAGAATGGACACCCCATCCAGCTTCTGCTTCGGATCCGGTTGCACGCCACCGGCCTCCAGCAGCGTGGGATAAAAATCATGATTCACAACCGGTTGCGATGAAGTGCGCCCGGCGGGCACAGCGCCATTCGGCCAACGCACAATCAACGGCACCCGAATGCCGCCCTCATACAGCTGGCTCTTGCCGCCACGCAACGGCCCATTCAATGTCACATTCACCTCGCCGCCGTTGTCGCTGCTAAAAATGAAAATCGTGTCCCGATGAATCCCCAACTCGCGCAGCTTGCGATCGATCATCCCAACGCCATCATCAACGCTCTCCAACATCGCGGCCAGATGTGGATTGTGATGCGTAGCCCAGTGATGCCCGGCATCGCCCTTCAGCCCGGCGTCCTCACACAGATAACACCTCTCACGCCCACTCGGCCCCGGCTTGTGCTTCCGACGATATTTCTCCACCAGATCTTGCCGGCCATTGAGAATCGTGTGCGGTGCGAAATGACTGAGGAAGAGAAAGAATGGCTTGTCCTTGTTCCGCTCGATGAATTCCACCGCCTCCAGATTCAGCCGGTCCGTCAAATACTCACTCTCGCCCAAACGATTCTTCGGCAGGTCGACCCACGAGATCGGCTGTGTGCGAAACACGTACGGGAAAAAATTCGCCCCGTTCCCCACACCCTTCACCTCGCTGCCCGTGTTCCAGCCAAAGCCATGGTCCGTTGGCCGCAGTTCGAACTCCGCCCCGTGATGTTTGTAGCCCGTGAGATGCCACTTGCCCACCATGCCCGTGGCGTACTCGTGCTTCGACAAAATCTCCGGCAACGTCACTTGGCTGACGGGCAGCGCGTTCGAGGAATTCGGACGCAGATAATCGATGATGCCCACCCGCGCCGGATGCTGCCCCGTGAGGAACGCCGCGCGATACGGCGAACACACCGGCGCCGCCGCATACGCATGTGTAAACCGCACCCCCTCCTTCGCCAGCCGGTCCAGATTCGGCGTCTCGTTGAACCGGTTCCCATAACACCCCAATTCCGCCCAGCCCAAGTCGTCCGCCAACACAAAAACCACATTCGGTCGCCGAATCTGCGCTGCGCCATCCAGAGTCAACCCGGCCAAGACAAGTAAACAAATAATCCGATTCACGCGGGAGAGCCTCCCAGCCAAACCCACCGCCATCAAGATAAGTTTCAGTTTGAATCGCCTGCCCAATCAGCTCCGTGCGAGCATCGGTGATATTGAGTTTCCTAGCCTCGATCCGGCAGGAATATTGAAACTACTTCCGCTGATACACGCGTACCCAGTCCACTTCCATTTTAGACGGAAATGACGTCTGAGCATTAGGATTCCCCGGGAATTTTCCCCCTACTGCAAGATTCAACACGAGGTGAAATTGCTCAGTAAAGGGCGCGGGGAACTTCCCGCCAACGGTGTCCCATTTCATTTTTGTTTGCCAGAGCTTGCCGTCGAGATACCAGCGAATTTCTCCGGCTTCCCACTCGATGCCAAAGGTGCGAAAGACATCTGTGAAGTTTCCTTCCGCCAACTTGAGCTTGCCGGTGGATTGCCGGTTATTCGGCCACAAGCCACCGAAATGAAGTGTGCCGTGATACGTATTCGGTTCGTGGCCACGAAATTCCATGATGTCAATCTCGCCACTGGCCGCCCAAGAACCAAAAACGTCGTGGGTGGGCAGCATCCAAATAGCGGGCCAAAGGCCCTGGCCGGCGGGCAGCTTGGCGCGGATTTCGAATTTGCCATAGCACCAGTCACCGCGGTGCTTGGTGCGGATGCTCCCCGAAGAAAACTGCCGTTGGGTCCCGGCAATCTGCGCGTTATCTTTGTGTGCCTCAATGATCAGCCGCCCGTTTTCCACACGAATATTTTTTTTGCGGTCGGTGTAAATCTGCAATTCGTGATTGCCGCCTCCGAATGCATTTTCCTTCACGCCCCATTTCGAGTAATCGAGTTGCTTGCCATTGAATTCATCGGACCACACTAATTTCCATTTCTCAGCCGAAATGGCTGTAATTGAATTCAGGCAAAGTAGCAGGGCGCAGAAGTAAATTCTCATGCGAAAAATTGTAATCGGGCGGTCCATGGGGGACAACTGAATTCCCCCCAAACTCCTGACTCCGAGCCAACGAAAGAAATCATCAAGGGGTTTGACGCGCAATAACACGACAAGCCAGCCTGCGGCAAATGCTGAAACAGATACTTCGGATGACGATGAATATCGCCAGGACGAAGCGGCCTAAGGGCCAAACCTAAAGAGCCGTCGGGATGCATACCGGCGTGTCTCTTGGGGTTTTTACTTCGTGGTGTTGAAAGATATCGCGATTAGGCAAAGCCTTTTGCAGTTCAGCAATCTGTGCCTTGGTGAGGTCAGTTGATTGCCGCCTAGATACAGTTTCTCCAGCCCCTTCATAAGTCGCTCTTCTTTGTTATATGCCAATTGGTTTATTCCTCCCCAAAAAGCCTTTTGCGGAAGTCCTTTTTTGTTGATTGATTCTTTTTGGCCTGAAGGCGTCTTTCTTTGGAGCCTCGGGTGGCCCGGGTAGGAATTCTCTTTTTTCGTTTTTTGTTTAACGCTTCCAGTTTTTTCCGTAGCCGGGAAAATGCAATTTGCTTGTTTCGGTATTGACTGCGCTCATCCTGACAGATCACAACGATTTTCGTTTTCCGGTGTGTGATCCGCACCGCGCTCTCGGTTTTATTGACGTGCTGTCCGCCTTTTGCGGATGCGCGAAATGTCTGAACATCGCATTGCTTTGACAGGTCCGCATTGGAATCGGGAATGGAAATCATTCCATCACCTGCCAAAGGCTGTGTTTATTTGCGCGACAATTTCTTCAGGGTTGTACGAAGCCTTTACAGGAAACCGCACCAACGGGATAGCGCAAGCGGCAAACGTCTCATTTTTGAATGCATCATTGCGCTTCTGTGATTGCCTGCTGTGGGAAGAGTCATCCAGTTCCACCACCGCATAAATTGTGGAGTCGCTCGGATTGCACAACAGGAAGTCCACATGCTTTGAAATAATTCTGTTGAGCGCACTGGTTCGAGATTTTTTTTCCATGCCTTTTTGGACGTCCACGATATCCGCCATCCGTACCTTTGAGAATATCTGGTAATGTTCAACGGGGAGCGAACTCCTCAATGTACAGTAAAACTCCTGTTCGGCCGGAGTCATCAAAGTGCCTCTGGACACATATGCCCCCTGCGCCGGCTCTTCTTTGCCCTGAAATTTTAAAAAGATGGAGGCGGCAAATGACTAGTACCAGAAAAACTCCAACAAGGATGATTGTCATGCTAGCAAACATGCCCGCCACCGTACGGCTCAGCGGCGCTAGTGTAAATGCTGTTGGGGATCGGGCCGGGTGCCAACGCGCTAATCTCAACGGCTGGATGGAAATTCAGTGATGTGGGCCTTTTAATCGGCCAGTCCGTTTCAGCCAATCTTCTGCAAGCTTGGGCCAGTTGGAAACGGGGTCTTCAGATGGCCGCAACCCGTAGCCATGACCGCCGTTGGGAAAGATGTGCAGCGCCGAATGTACCCCTGCGCGTCGCAGGGCCAACCACATTTGCACACTGCCATCTGCGGAAACAGGGTCGTTGCCGGCGTGGATGAACATTGTTGGAGGCGTGTTTTTGTCGACAGGCACTTCGGGCACGAGTTTGTTTTTGGTGGGGTTTTCCACGAGATATGCCGGGTAAATCAAAATAGCAAAGTCCGGTCGGCAGCTGGCCTGTTCGGCGGCATCCACGGCTGGATAAATTCGATTTTGAAAATTTGTCATCGCGGTCGCCGCGAGATGGCCGCCGGCGGAGAAGCCAAGGATGCCAATGCGCTTGGGATCGATCCCCCACGCCTTGGCATGGTGGCGCGTCAGGCCAAGCGCGCGCTGTGCGTCCTGCAACGGGGCCTCGTGCTTGGGGCGATTTTTGCGACGTGGCACGCGGTACTTTAGCACAAGCGCTGTGACCCCTATTCCGTTAAGCCATTGGGCTACTTCCGTGCCCTCCAAATCCCACGCGAGAATGGAGTAGCCACCGCCGGGGCAAATCACCATCGCCGCGCCATTGGGTTTCATTGGTTTAAAAATTGAAAGCGTCGGTACGCTAACATTTTCAATGCGAATGACTTTTTTTTGTCCGGGCCGTGCCGGGCGCGGTGCCTCCGGGCCGATATCGCCCTGTTCGCCAGGGGCATTTTTGGGCCAGAGTTTGAGAATTTTCCACGGCTCAATGGCTTGCGTAGAAAGTACGCTGCCGAGCAGCAAGGTCAGTATCAAGTGTATTCGCATCTGCAGATTATGAGTGAATTATCATTTGACGTATAGCAAATAGAGTTACAGGGGAGCCGGGAGAGGTTGGGTTTGTCGCCCCGTCGCGTGCATCGACTATAAGACCCATACCCGTAACGAGTTTCCCATCCTTACCGAACTGAAGGACACGTCTTCTTAATTTTTCCGTTCCCAGAAATCTTTGTTGTCCACGAAACAACTGTGTCTCTATTCTCGAGCTTAGAGGTTGCATTCGGTGGGCCGAATTCAACCACTGCCTGATCTAGGGTGTGGGTTACTTCGTGGCGATGTTTCCTTTTCGTCGCAGAGGAGCTACCAACCGTACCGAGAAAAAAACGCAGGCGGAAGTTGTTCAGCCTGACTATCACCGGCCAGCGTGAATACGATTCCCATCAGTGCGGGAGCCGGGTTGTGACGTTGGTTGCAGTTGCCCAGCCCCCAGCGCATCCCGACCGCCAGTAACTCGAAGGAGACGAATTTCTGTTCCTTGAGGTTGTACGTTGCGCGGCCTAGCAGTTTCGGTTCGTAGCCGATCTTCTTCGGGGACACCAATGATGCGCGAGTCTCTCCCTCAAAACTGAGCGACACGAGATCGCCTTTAACCTGAAGCACGGTGGATGTTAATCGCGCCTTCTCGATCGCCTCCTTGGGGAAGAATGTGTAATTCAAAGCGTGAACATTATCGAGCAGATGAAAGCGAGCCAGACGTTGCACCAGTTCACGCGGTACGTTGTGCTTAGTGCCTTCCTTTGGTTTAGCGGGAAGCAGGGCGCGGGCCTCGTCTTTGCGGAACCAGGCGTAGTCCAGATTCGAGTCGGGCCAACGCTCGCGCTTCCGGTCACGGGCGACCACACGCAACACCAGGCCGTCGTCGGGATACAGCTTCTCCTTGCGGCGCCAGTTCTCGGCCGCTTTGGGATCGGGAGCCTTGGGCAATAGCCGCTTTTCGCGGGGCAGTGTCGCCCACTTTGCCAACCCCTGCTTCATCATCTCCACGAGTACTTTTGAGTTGGCGCTAGAGCTGGCCGCGAGCAACTCGCCGCTGGGAGTCACCGCGTAGTGTCCCTGCGCGCCTCCTCGATTTCCCTTTTTAATTGTGCGTTGCTTGGCGAATTTTCGAA
>Ga0302135_10002372_pt1 | contig 11295 bp, 9 predicted proteins | sample CBN3_surface_MG_FD_203119 | JGI IMG/M metagenome (GOLD analysis project Ga0302135, IMG submission 203119) | Marine microbial communities from Western Arctic Ocean, Canada - CBN3_32.1 | ecosystem: Environmental > Aquatic > Marine > Oceanic | place: Canada: Western Arctic Ocean | collected 2017-09-15 | reverse complement strand
TCCATGGCGATGATGAATCTATCGCCAGAACTGGCACCGATATCGTTGCGTTCCAATGTCGTGGTCGCGGGCAGCACGATGTCCGCGTGACGGGCGGTGGCGGTCCACCAGGGTTCATGCACAATGACGGTTTCCGGGCGCCGCCAGGCGTCGATCAGGCGGTTGATGTCCTGATGATGATGGAACGGGTTGCCACCGCACCAATAGACCAGTCGGATGTCAGGATAGGTGCGGGCTTCGCCGTTAAAGTCATAGGAACCGCCGGGGTTCAATAACATGTCGGCGATCCGCGCAACGGGGATGAAACTACCTGCATGGTTGCCACCCGCGGACAAATTGGGCGCGGCGATGGGATTAAGCGCCTTGCCCTGGACGTTCATGCTGCCATAGCCGAAGCCGATGCCGCCACCCGGCAGGCCGATTTGCCCGAGCATGGCGCCCAGCACGGCGGTCATCCAGAACGGCTGTTCGCCATGATCGCCGCGTTGTAGGGAATAGGCCGTGCCTATCATGGTGCGTCCGCCCGCCATTTTGCGGGCCAGGGCGAGAATGGTCTCGGCGTCGATCTCGCAAATTTCAGCGGCCCACGCGGCGTCTTTTGGCTGGCCGTCGCTGTCGCCCATTAAATAGGGCAGGAAGCGGTCAAACCCGGTGCAATAACGCGCCAGAAACGCCGTGTCGTGCAAGTCTTCTGCGACAAGCGTATGCGCCAGTCCCAACATGAGTGCGGTGTCGGTGTTGGGTCGCGGCGCCAACCAGTTGGCATTCAGTACTTTGGCGGTGTCGTCGCGCAATGGGGTGATGGAGACGACTTCGACCCCGGCTTCCGCTAATTTAGGCAGCCATTGACCCGACGAATGTTCGCCGCCGCCGCCCGGTTCAATTTGGGTGTTCTTATGACCGATGCCGCCGAAAGACACGAACAGGTTGGTGTGTTTGGCGATGTCGCGCCAGGACGTCACCTTCCGGATCGCTCGGATATCCCCCAGAATATGTGGCAGGATCGTCAAGCCCGCGGCGATGGAGTAGCTCCCAACTTGCGCCGTATAGCCGCCATAGCGGTTTAGGAAACGCTGCAATTGTGTCTTGGCGTGGTGGAATCGTCCGGCGCTGGACCAGCCATAGGAGCCGCCAAAAATCGCCGCGTTGCCGTGGTCGGTTTTGACGCGGGTCAGTTCGTTTGCGATGAGGTCGAGCGCCTTGTCCCAGGTGACGGGGACAAACGGTTCGCCGCCGCGTTTTTCCCGTTTGCCTCCCGGGCCCTCTTCCAGCCACCCGGCACGGATCATCGGTTCCGCAACCCGGCTGCCATCGTACAAGGCGCTGGGGATGGATTGCAGGATTTCCGAGGGGTGGTCGTCCTTGTCGAAGGGTTCGACAGCGACGAGCCGACCATCTTCAACCGAGCCGCTAAATGCGCCCCAATGGGAACTGTGATTGATTTTCATGGCTCGCCCGATCCCCGTGAATTGAAGAAGTGTAACGCTAGTCATCCGACCGGTATTTGACCAGCCTTAAGGGTCTGATCGAAATGCTTGAATCCCGGAAATTTCGTTAATCAGGCCACCAACCTATTGATCTAGTGGTGCAACGGGCTGGTCATCCTCGAGTTCTGGTCCGTCGAGTATTGATAACTCGGATTCTCATTCGAATGGGTGATTCAGGGAATCCCGCTGGGCCTATTCTTTGGATACAGGCCTTTAAACACTGGCAGTCGCGTTAAAAGGGTTTCTCCCATGTCGGAGCATGACGGCGCTCGTGAAGAAATGTCGCTTATAAAGACGCGGAAGTCGTGAAGGGTGCCTATGGCAATTAAATTTCGGCAAGACATACGTGGGACACGGTATTGAACCTCACGAGGACGGTGTATTTGCAATGCCATCGCTTGCAAGCCGTGGAGGCTGCGAGACAATTAGTGTCGGGGACGGTGATAAAGGCTTTAGCTGACTAAACAAATTGTAATTTTTGATCCACTAATGGAGGCCTTAATGTTGTTTAGCGAGGATGACCTCGAAGCCGTCGCACACGCCTATCATGGCCAAATTGTATTTGGCAGCAACATTTACATAGCGCTAGAATTAGTGACGATTGTCTACCAGCATCATCATCCCTACGCCATCGCCAACAACACCCGTATCATGGTTGAAGGCGTATTGGCGCATCATCAGGTTCCCGAACCGACTTCATTATTTCAATAATTCGCGAAATGTGATCGCCTCGTCGATCAATGCGTCACGGGAAGGTGACTTTCCAGCCGTCATTAGGCGTTTGATGAAGCGCATGTCGCGCGGCCGGTTGAGTGAAATAGCGCCAACCAATTTACCTTCATTGAGCTGAAATAGAATGCCGTCCCGCCCAGACAAATTACCTCGAATGGCGATGTCGTCCCAGACGTCCGGCGCTCCAGACATTTGTAAGTTGACGCCGAATTGATCGGACCAAAACCAGGGAATTTCAGCGAAAACTGTGTTGGCGCCACACATATTGGCGGCGGCTGCGATGGCTTGGTTTTGGGCATTTTGCCAGGATTCAAGGCGAACATGGCGCCCCAGAAGCGGATTGAAATGAAAGGTCACATCGCCCGCAGCATAAATGTAGGGGTCGCTTGTGCGGCAGAATTCATCCACCACCACGCCATTGTTCACGTCCAAATTACCAGTTTGAGCCAAGGTGACGCCAGGGTCAACGCCAATGCCGACGATGACGCCGTCCGCAGGCACGCTGTCCCCAGATGTGGTGATGACTTCACGCACCGCCGTATCGCCGGTGAACCTCTCTACGCCCGTGTTTAAGCGGATGTCGACGTTGTGATGGCGATGAAGCGCCGCGAAGGTCTCGCCAATTTCGAGCGGCAATGCGCGGCCCATTAACCGGTCGGCGGCCTCGATGACGGTGACGGTGCAACCGCGTGATTTGGCGGCGGAGGCGACTTCCAATCCAATAAAGCCGCCGCCGATGATGACGATGGAATTGCCCGGCACCAATAGCGTTTCAATCGCGTTGCTGTCACCAATAGTACGTAATGTGTGGATGTTCGCTAATTCCGCGCCGGGGACGGCTAGGTGCCGGACTTGCCCGCCGCCACATAACAACAGCTGGTCATAGGACAATTGTGTGCCGTCACTATTTTTAACGACTCGAATGTCGCCATCGATATCGGTGGCCGTGACGCCCAGGTGCAACGTGATGTCTTTGTCGGTATAAAATTCGGCTGGGTGCATCGGCGGGCAATCTACGCCGGAATCAACCAACATTTCCTTGGATAAAGGGGGTCGTTCGTAGGGCACCATCTGTTCGGTGCCAATTAAATGAATGGCGCCTTCGAAACCATTTGCACGCATCGCCTCGACAGCGCGACCGCCTGCATGTCCCGCCCCAATAACAACAAAACTTTGTGAACTTGAATTGGACATTGATCTTCCCGAACATATAGGAGTGTTTAGCGTCTAACATAAATCGACTTTAAGACTAAACTTTTGCGATGGGAGAGCCAGAAATGAATGATGCCGCGCGCGTCACCATGATGGAAGAATTGCCGGAATCGGAAGCTATGGGTCAACTTGCGGAGATTTACGAAGAGGTTCGACGGTATTGCGGCGTCCCATATGTGTCATCGATGCAGCGATATTTAGCGACGATGCCAGGGTGTTTGGAATGGGTCTGGGCGGCGATTCGTCCCGCAATGATCAACGGCGTTGTACAAGAGGCGGCGTGGTTGTGCATGAATTCATTGTCACTGGCACCCTTGGCACCGGTATCGCGCCCGGCGCTGAGATTGTTTGGGGTCGGCGCAGAGGCTGAAATTGCAATTCGGGCGGCTTGCGACACCTTCGTTCGCGTGAGCCCGATCAACATGATCTTTGGCGGTTGTGTGCGTTATATTCTGGAAAAGGGCGACTTAAATGGAGCGGTTGGCTCAAGTGGCGATTGGACGCCGCCAAAATCTACCGCGAATTTACCGGCGTTCGTTGATCCGTCGACAGTGAGTGGGTCACAGGCTGCCGTATTGTCAGAGTTTCGGCGAGGTTTGGGCGACGGATCTTTCATACCGGGGCCGTATCGGATGTTTGCACGATGGCCCGCCTACCTGGCCCATGTGGCGACCGAGCTGGGGCCGGTTTTGGCAGGCCCCGGTTATGCGGGCGAGCGGGATGTGCTGTTTGATGCCATTGACGCGTCGGTGCCAAAGGTCGCCGCCAGTTTGCCGCCGATACCTGAAAACATACCAGAGCCGTCGCCGCAGGAGGCGACTTTAATACAGGCCGCTGTGGCATCTTACAGGCAAACCAGCGCCGAAATGATCATCGTGGGGACGCTTCTCCGGAACGCTTTACCCGTTGAAAGCTAGTGTTGGCAGGACGATGGCAGATATTGGTGGTGAACTGGAAGTCGATTTGGATCGTCGCGACTTTGCTTCCCAGCCAGAAGACGACATCGAAAGTATGCCATTTGTTGGCGCAAAATCAGAGCGTAGATGGCGACTTTTAATCATTTCGTCAGTGAATTGTTAAAAAATTAACGCGCTTATGGGTTTATGAAGTTTCGCGCTTGTAGGCCGGTCAAGGTGCTGGCTTCCTCGTCGTCGGACATACCGGTCAACGCAAAATCAAATGCCCTGCCGTTTTGTGTCGGTTTGTATTTGTCGGGCCGCCTTGGCGGTCGCGTCGTCGTCATACCCACTTCTTCGCCTTCTTCATGACTGTCGCCTTGGCGTGCTTAGTGGGGCGACCCGCGTTGCTAGATTTTCTCGATGCGTACTGTCTACTGGCCATTTTTGCCAAGCATCACCTTCAAATAAGAAAAGCCCAGCCTAGGTTTTGGATCTATTATTTGAGTACTTTAGAATGTAAAGGGTAAGTCACATGGGTACTCAGAGCATGTTAAGATTAATACTATAATTTGTGGCACGAAAACCCATATTGCAATATTGGGTGTAAATAGCTGACCATAAGACATCGACGAACGGCCATAAGCGCCTGTGAGCGCCATAGCGGTTCTTCCCTGGCTCTTTTGACCTGACGGTTCAGTGAAACAGCGTTCCGCCGTTAACGTTATATGCTTGGCCAGTAATCATTTCTGCCTCATCGGAGGATAAGAAGGCGATTAGGTTTGCCACGTCTTCTGATTCTACGATGCGACCAAGTGGATTCACCTGACCAAGTTGCTCGACGAGCTGCGCCCTGTAGGTCTCCAGCGGGACCCCTTGCCGATCGGCGGCTATCTGTTCCTGATAGCTCATTCGGTCCGTATTGACGCTTCCAGGGCATACTGAGTTGACCGTGATTTGGTGCGGCGCTAGGTCAAGAGCGGCGCATTGAGTCAAACCGAGTAGGCCAAATTTTGTGGCGGAATATGCACTGCTAGTTGCCTTGCCGCGCTTTGAGGCATCCGAGGCGGTATTTATAATGCGTCCGCCCTGACCGCGTTCCATCATATGGGGGACGGTATATTTTATAGTCAGGTAGACGGCGGTAAGGTTTATGTCGAGAAAGTGTTGCCACTCGGCTTCGTCCAGCTCCCAAACTGGTACCCGGTCTTTGCCAATGATCGCGCGGGCATTGTTGATCATGATATCTATCTTACCAAACTCACCGATGACCGTATCGATAAGATCTCGGACTTCTGCGTTGACAGAAAGGTCGCAGGCAACCGTCTGACATTTTCGCCCGTGCGCGCGAACTTCTTCGGCGACGCTCTCAATCCCTTGCCATTTGTCTCCGCGTTCCTGCGGTGGCAAATCGGATTGTGGCCGGGTGACATCGGTTAATGCTATGTCCGCTCCGAGAGCGGCGAGCTTGAGCGCTGTGGCGCGTCCAATTCCTTTGCGTCCGCCGGCACCGGTGATTAGTGCGACTTTTCCTTCGAGACTCGGCATATTTCCCTCCCTTGCTATCTTTCTGATGGACGGCCGGACGTCTCAACGGTACACGCCTGTTTCCCGTCGCAGCCCCTTAACCAACTGACTGAATCAGACTAGCTATCTTATCGAGTATCGGCAGCACTTGATCGACTTATTTTAATTCTAACGAGAATGTCACCTGTTCGTTACCTGTGTCGCGGCACTACTTCGGGGTATTCTCGTCAATTTTCGCTCCGAAGACCGAGACCGGTAGTCTGTCTGTGTCACGGCCTGCCTCCGTTGCCATCTGTTGGAAACGCGGCAATTGGTTCAGCATATCCGCGCCGCGGCCGCTAGACCGTCTGTCATTGGTCCTCCCGCCATGTTGACGGTCGCCGCCATTCTTGGTGAATGAGTCTGAATTCACAAGGCGTGTCCCTGCAGAACCGACATGTTACATTACCTTGTTGATTTAGCAGGCGAACAGTGAGGTGAACGTGGCGCAATTTGATCATATAATTGTTGGCGGCGGCGTTCTTGGTGCCTCAATCGCCTATCACTTGGTCCGGGAAAACGCCGGATCTATCCTGTTGTTGGAACGCAACACTCTGGCCAGCGCCGCATCGAGCAAGGCCGCGGGCCTCATGTTGCAGGTATCGACCAATACAACAAAAACAGCCCTGATCCGCCAGACGCGGGACATGGTCGATATTCTGTCTGATGAATTGGGCGAAGATGTGGGCTTCCACAAGGTCGGTAGTCTGCGTCTTGCGGCATCGGACAAACGCATATCGGAACTGGACGGTATGGCTGTCGACGCCGCAAATAATGACATTCCGTTTGAGTGGGTGACCCCGCGCGACGCCGGGGATCTAGTTCCCTGGTTGGATGTATCTTCGTTGCGCAAAGTAGGGTTTCTGCCGACAGATGGCTATGTCGATCCGTATCTGTTGAGCATGGCTTATGCCCGTGCCGCCGCAGCGCGGGGCGTTGAAATCCGGCAGCAAACCGCCGTTACCGACATACGAGCCGCAAACGGGCGCGTGATTGGCGTCGACACCGCCAACGGACCCATCGACAGTGAAAGCGTGATCGACGCGGCGGGGGCCTGGGCGGCGGTTCTCTCTGCCCAAATGGGTTATTTATTGCCAATGGCACCAGTGCGCAGCCATTACTGGATCACCAAATCCGATCCGGCCTATGGCGGCGATCATCCGGTCACGATAATGCCGGATGCGGGCGCCTATGCGCGTCCGGATGTTGGTGCGGTGCTGTTGGGCATTCAAGAACTACACTCCGCAACCTTCGACGCCCGCGAATTGCCCGGCGATTTGGCGACGTTTTCGCCAACTGTGGGGGAGGAACATTGGGATCGTCTGGCAGAAGCTGCCGAAGGGGTCGGGCAATTCTTTCCCGGAATTGCCGACGCGCAATTTGCCAATTATATTGCTGGCCTTTCCGCCTACACACCGGATGGCAAAATCATCCTGGGTCCCGTGCCGGGCCTGTCTGGATTTCTGGCGGCGGCGGGGTGTTGCGGCAGCGGTATTTCGCTGTCAGCGGGCATTGGCAGCGCAATTGCTGATCTGGCGCTGCATCGAACGCCTGGCGTTGATATCAGCGCTTTTGGCGCGAATCGCTTCGGCTCCGTTGACCCGTTCAGCACCGAATTCCGGGAGTGTTGCGCCACTGCCCGCGCAAATAAATCCCGAAATCTCGTCTAAACGGTCGCCTCTACCATGACCCATCGCCTGTCTTCGAAACATAGAGGCTCTTGATTTGACCATCGTCCAGCGGACTCATCTGGCATTGAACCATAGATTTACTTGGCGAGCCTCTCTGGCATGATAAATCTCCAAAACATCTGCAAAAATTTCTTAGCTGAACCCAAACGATCAGCTGTTTGATGTTGTCGATGGTACCTGCCGGTGATGTGGTTGGAAACTCAATCCACGATCGCCAGACCAACGATGAAATTCATCATCAATTTAAGTTCACTGATTGCACTTTCAAGGTTGCGATGGTCATCTATGACGTAACGGCGGAACACTTCAGAGGCTATGTACTTAATTGTTTTTGCGGCAATTTCTATGTTGATGTCATGTTGCAACTGGCCGCGATCGCGCAATGTGTTCAGCAAGAGTGTTATGTGATCTTTAAACTGTTCTTTGACCAAGAAGTAATCGAGCCCAAACTCCTCTGGCTCGATTGCTGCTGTCGCATGGATAACACGCCAGAGCTCTTTGTCGTGGCGGTTCGCGCCGCGCATTTGGGCAATGAGAAGTTGGCTTATAGCCTCGACCGGGTCGCCGGGCGGGTCTTTCGCCAATGCAGAGCTGACGCGTAGAGATTCAGATCTTCCACTCGCTAAAACATGCTTAAGCAAGGCGGGTTTGCTTTGGAAATAGTTATACACGGTGCCGACCGCCACATCCGCGCGGAGCGCGATGGCTTCGATGGAGGTCTCGCTATACCCCTGACGTGCAAACAACAGGGATGCCGCTTTAAGTATGCGAGCTTCCCGTTTTCGCTTCTTGCCAGGTAATACCCTGGCGCTGGTCCGGTGTACTGGTTTCGTTAAATCGCCCAATAAATTATATGGCCTGAAGTTGATTTCCGGGATCTGATTGTCAGCAAAAGCGACGGTACCCACAGTTTGGGCGATTTGCAAGTTGAACATATTCATTTTTGAACATACTCTAATAATGGGAATGATAGCGAAACCCTTTATAGGCAACTCGCCGCAACATTGGAGACACCTTATGTCAGATCCGGTAATCACTTGCGATATCAACGATCACATCGCGCTCGTTACGATGAATAACCCACCGGTCAACGCGCAGAGCCCTGCTTTTCACGATGGAATGAAAGAGGTCTTCGACCGAATCAGCGACTTGCCGGACGTGCGGGTCGCCGTGCTGACTGGGGAGGGGAAGGTGTTCTCCGCCGGTGCCGATATCAAGTCGCGCGCTGGTCGCGTACGTGAAGCCGGCGAACAATGGGCGCACAGCCGTCGCGGTAGAGAGACCTTTCACTCCATCGTTGAATGTAAAAAACCTGTGATCGGTGCGTTAAATGGACCAGCACTTGGGGCAGGACTTGCCGTCGCCGCGTCTTGCGACATACTAGTCGCTTCGGAAAGTGCGTCTCTTGGCTTGCCGGAAATCAATGTCGGATTACTTGGTGGTGGTCGCCACGCCATGCGTTTGTTTGGCCACTCGCTCACACGGCGAATGATGCTGACGGGCTATCGTGTTCCCGCGGCGGAACTTTACCGGTTGGGCGTCGTGGAGGTCTGTGTCCCGCTAGATGAACTTATGGACGCCGCGATGGGGTTTGCGCGGGAGATCGCCTCGAAAAGCCCGATTGCGACTGTTTTAGCGAAACATGCCCTCAACACGATTGAAGATATGAGTCTACGTGACGGCTACCGGTTCGAGCAAAATATGACCGCGGAACTTGGTAAATACGAAGATTCGAAAGAGGCGATGCTGGCGTTTGCAGAGAAGCGCCCACCAAACTTCAAGGGCCTCTAATTCACACCATTGAAACGACGCGAATACCTCCATAACACTGGAGCAAGCACCATGACTTACGCGAAGCTAATGTGATTTCGGGGGTTAGTTAGCATTGCCGTTGAAGAGTGCGATTTTCGTTAGGCGAACTCATGCGATATTAGAGCCCTAGGATTCTGCGTGCGATCAAATCTTTTTGTATTTCCTCGGATCCTCCTGCGATTGAACTTTTCCGAGAATCAAAATATTCCGGTGCCATGCGAAACAAGTATTTTGGTTCCGGAAGAGGGCCTTCACCACGAATTGCCAAAGGGTCATAGGGCATGGCTGAATAGCCACCGGCCTCGAACATGAGGCGAGCGACATCCTGTGTTGAGCGGTTTCTGCCGAGTTTGACGACAGATGCTAATTTCCCGACTGTACGGTCAGCAGTTACTTCCTGCATGATTTTTTCAGCAGTAACGCGCAGAGCCATGTGCTCTATCTTAATTTTAGCGAGCGACCGGCGGAAATCCAATGATTCCGCGACCGTCGTGGCACCGGCACTTTCCGATGTCGAAATTTTGGTAAGCGTATCGAACATTTCTTCTATCATCATAAAGTGTGACATGTTGCCGCGCTCATGACCGAGAAGATGGTTTGCCAGCGTCCAGCCTTCGCCCTCTTTACCAATGCGGTCAGTGATAGGTACTTCCACATCGTCAAGAAATACCTCGTTGAATTCATGGCGCCCATCCATCCGCAGGATAGGACGAATTCGAATACCCGGGCTCTTCATATCGATAAGCAGGACGGATATCCCCTCACGCTTTTTCCCCTTGTCGCTGGTTCGAACGAGCGTGAACATGCGATCGGAAAAATGCGCGTAACTGGTCCAAATTTTTGATCCTTGAACTCGATAGACATCACCGTCAGCGACGGCTGTTGTTTTAAGTGAAGCCAAATCCGAACCGGCGTCAGGCTCCGAGTATCCCTGGCACCAAAGTTCCGAGCTGTCGAGTATCTTGGGTACGAAGCGTTCGCGCTGGGCGTCGCTGCCGTATGCAAGAATGACGGGCCCGACCATTTTGACGCCCACTTCGACGATGCGAGGGGCTTTCGCACGGAAATACTCTTCCTCGTAGACAGCCCTCTCCCAAAGCGACCAACCTGGGCCACCATGCTGCGACGTCCAATTTACAGCGACCCACCCTTGGCGCGAGAGTATACCCATCCACTCGCGATACTCTGCTCCCGTCAACTCTACGCCGGCAGCCGTCTTGTCGCGAATTTGATCCGGGAGGTTGGTTTTGAAGAACGCACGAACAGACGCTCTAAATTGCTCTAAGTGTAGCGCACTCGATTGTGTGGTCATTTCGTACTACTCCAATTCTTTGCGGGGAATTCACTTGAGCAGTTTTGTTGCAGGGTTAGAAATATTGGTTAGTTATCTAAAGTTGGTGCTCCGTAGAAACATGAGCCATTCGAATTCGACAATACCTAAGCACTCAAACTCAGGATTTAACAACAAAATTGATATTTATTCATAAATGAATTTATTCAGTTCTACAAGAAATTCAGGACCGCTGCCTAAGATATCTAGTTAACCTATTGGTATACAGGAGTTGCCTCTAGATTATTTCGTTTTAAGCGCGGCAACGATTCTGCGCCGACATTCTGTGCAAGGGCATCGGCACAGACGGCTGGGGTTTTATCAAAAATCAGCTTGAGCGTACGGACCACATCCACATGGCTAGCTAATGATGTAGGCAGCTGGGTTGCAGACTGTAACAATCGTGTGGATATTCTCTCGCTTGACGGACGAATACCGAGTTGCGCTAGACCGGTTAAATGATATTGATAAATTTATAAATAATTATTTTATAACAAATGGTTATACATAATATTTGATATTTTCATACAAGTTTTGTCTAAAAATAGAAGACACTATTTTATAAAAAT
>Ga0302135_10002371_pt1 | contig 11295 bp, 12 predicted proteins | sample CBN3_surface_MG_FD_203119 | JGI IMG/M metagenome (GOLD analysis project Ga0302135, IMG submission 203119) | Marine microbial communities from Western Arctic Ocean, Canada - CBN3_32.1 | ecosystem: Environmental > Aquatic > Marine > Oceanic | place: Canada: Western Arctic Ocean | collected... | reverse complement strand
ATTTGAGCTCGAGGACGGCATATATCTATTAGCACCTATTACCTGGCTCGGGTTTCTTTCGCCTTTTTTCCTGGCTGCAAGTATTGGTGCGACCGTCTATGTCCTGTGGACATTATGGATGTGGAATTCCAAACGGCACGCGTTAACGCCCTAAAAAATCTGAAATCCCCGCTGCGCTAAGTGCCATCTTCCCGAGTTGTTGCAAAGCGGAACTTGAGAATAAAAAAATAGCGAAGATCGGTGCGATGATCGCGGCTGTGGCAAGGAGCGGCTCTGCGCCACCCACCCAAATGGCAAGCGGCACGACAAGGATAGCGTCATCGGCGTCAAAACCTGCAAAACTAGGCAGCTGTGCAGTGTGTTTCCCGGTCCGCTCCTCGATGTGCATCACCTGCCATTGAATCAGGACGACAGAAAGGCCGGCCGCCATGCCCATGGGCATGGCCCAGACACCGAAGGCGCCAACCTGCATGCGGTAACCGATGCCAATGAAAATCGCCATGTTTACCACCGCATCCGATACAAGATCGTAGCGATGACCCCACTGGCTCATCGTCCCCGTCAATCGCGCAAGCTCACCATCAATTCTATCCAGCGCAACCGATATCGTGAACAGCACGCCGCCAACATGCAGCCAAATTCCCGATCCAGCCGACACCGCAAGTGCCGCAGCAATCCCTGTTACAAGTCGCAGAGTTGTGACGTGATTCGGCGTTATAGTCGTACGAGCGAGCAGCCTGACAGATGGCCGAACGCCACGATGAATCCAAGTATTGTGACTCACAAGTAAGTACCACTAATGCTGATAGTAGGGGTTTAGCAGTACGCCGAGAGCAATCCAAGCCGGTCATGGCGAGATCAGCGTGATTGCCGGTCCGATGGAGCGCTGATAGGTTCGTCCAGCGCATATTTTCTTTGTTGAAGGCTTAAAAATGCCCGAAGTTCCAACCCTTTCCGAGGGGCAAGTCTGTGAGTTCGAACACGATGGATACCTCGTTGTTCGCGGTGCGCTGGGGACGGAGGCTATGGCGCGGATCGAGCACTGGTGCGACGAGCTGACGGCTATGCCGGAGGCGCCAGGCGGGCATTGGGTCTATTGGGAACAGAGCCTCACCAACCCAACCGAAAAAACCCGCTCCCGTATCGAGAATATCTCTCGAAATCACGCTGGCTTCGCGCAGCTAACCGATGCGCTAAGAAGTCCCGTCAGCCAGCTCGTGGGGGAGGAAGCAGTCCTGTTCAAGGAGAAAATCAATTTCAAACTGCCTGGCGGCGACGGGTTCGAGCCGCATCAGGACTCGCAAGCGGGCTGGAATACCTACGCAGATTTCTTCGTTAGTGTGCTGGTGTGTATTGATAAATCTAATGAGGAAAATGGTTGCCTGAAGATAGCTCGCGGCCATCATAAACGGGGCCTGTTCCGTATGTGGGAACCACTAGACCAAGTGGAGATGGAAGGCATGGGTTTCATTGCCTATCCAACCGAGCCGGGGGACTTAATTTTCTTCGACTGCTTTGCGCCCCACACGTCGGAACCGAACCGGAGCGAACTCTCTCGCCGGCTGTACTATGTGACATACAATCGGCTTTCAGCAGGCAAACAACTCGAGCGCTACTATGCAGACAAGCACCGGTCCTACCCACCAGACATAGAGCGTGAACCAGGGAAAGAGAACATATTTCGCGTCTAGATGCCGTTTCCGACGCCTAGTCTGTTTCTGTGTGGCTATTCTGTTTCTGTACGGTCAGCGCTAATTCGGGGCAATACAATATTTTTCGCGCGTTCCAGGTCTGATGGAAAATCGATCTCGATCCAGGACAAATCTGAAATATCCTCAAACTGGAACGTCCCACGCGGTGTCGCCAATAAGACGTCACGAATAGCAAATTCACATGTTGCTTCAAGCTTTCTGTCTGTCACATATGCCTCACAGGCATCGGCTAATTGCGCCGCGATGAGCGGCGATAGACGCAGAAATCCAGGCCACTCTCCAACAAGATCAAAATCACCCTCTACGATCTTACCAAATTCAATTATCTCGCCGTCACGAACACAAATCTTTACCGGCTCATCATCGTCTTCGATGGCCCGATCAAATAGAAAACAGTTCTCCGATTTCGAGTCGATAAGCCGATGGAGAAGAGCTGGGTCATAGAGCACATCCGCATCCATAAGCAGAACGGACTCGCCTGACCGCAACGCGTCGCGCGCTGTCGACAGCGAAATTACTGAACCCTCTCTAAAATCCTTGTTCTTCACCGGGCGGACAAATCCCGGCGGCGACCAAGTTTCCGCTTCTGCAACGATTTCGGCCATACGGAAGCCGCAAACCAACTCCAACTCCTCGACGCCTACATCAAGCAAATTCTCAATATGCCGCTGGAGTAGCGTTTTGCCTTCAAAGCGGAGAAGCGATTTAGGCAACTGTGTACCATCATCGCCAAAGAGGCGATTGCCGACACCAGCTGCCAACATGACTGCCTTCATAGAGTTTCTCGACTTCTCGCCCGGCCCGGCCTTACACAGCGCGGCGCATTACAAAGATCGATCTTAACGGCTACCTGCGTGTAATCCAACGAAACACGAATGAACATTTGTTCCGAAACTTTGCCAAAAGTGGGGTCTCCCGGCGGGTGCAACGGACGTTTAATCTCTCGCGACGCGCAAACGAGTTGATGCCAATCAGCCGAGCGCAACGGTGCGAAGAGATATTGCACCACATAGAAACTAGTCAAATTCATTCGAGAGCAAACATATGACCGTTCAGACGACCGAAATTTTTATGAAACAAACGCGGCATAGGCTCAGTATCAAAGCGAAGGTACAGGGCCTGTGCGAGATAACTGAGGATATCGCGTCATGGGTCGCGACCCAACCAGTGCGTGAGGGCATGTTGACGATTTACATTCGTCACACATCTGCATCGGTTCTTATTCAAGAGAACTTTGACACGGATGTCGAACGCGATATCGAGACATTCTTCCACAAACTCGTTCCGGAAGAACTTGATCTCTACACGCACATCGCCGAAGGCGAAGACGATATGCCCGCGCATATCAAGGGTGCGCTCACCCAGACACATCTCAATATCCCGCTTAGTGAGGGAAAGATGATGCTAGGGCAATACCAGGGGATTTATCTGTTCGAGCATCGTCGAATTCCCCGCGATCGAGAGATGGTCTTGCACACTATCGGACAATAATACCCAGCCACTAAACACATCCCAGCGAACGTTCACTGCGCCGAAACTGATTTAGTCTAAATATCCGTGTCGGCGGAACCAAGCCACGGCATCACGCAATGCCTCGAGCGCTGGTCGGGCACGGTACCCGAGCACCGCTTTCGCCTTGTCGCTCGAGTAGTACATCTTCTTTCTAGACATGCGAATACTGTCGACGGAGACGAATGGCTCAGAACCACCACCATATTTTGTAAAGAACTCAGAAGCATACGCTAGAGGCATTAGGAGGTTATGCAGCAGGCGGATGCGTGGGGCTGATTTTCCAACAATCGTCGCAATTTTTCCCAAAATCTCCTGAAGGCTCAAATTTTCGCCACCCAAAACATAGCGCTCACCAATTTGGCCATGTTGGTAGGCCAATAGGTGGCCACTCGCGACGTCGTCTACATGAACGATATTCAGGCCCGTATCGACGTAAGCGGACATTCGGCCCGAGGCTGCGTCGACGACCATCCGCCCCGTCGGCGTCGGCTTAATGTCGCCGGGGCCGACAGGCGCAGCCGGGTTGACGATGATCGCGGGAAGCTGTGACTCCTCGATGAGGCGGCGAACCTCTGCCTCGGCTTCAAATTTTGATCGCTTGTACGCACCGATCATATCGTCCGCCTTGACCGGCGTCTCTTCATCTCAAAGATTTCCATCAGCAGGAAGGCCTAGCGTGGCAACGCTGCTTGTATAGACAATCCTCTTAACCCCAGCCGCCGTGGCCGCACCCATAACGTCGCGTGTGCCTTTAACATTTGTACGGAACATGTCGGCGGGATCACGGACCCAAAGCCTGTAATCTGCAGCTACGTGAAATACGCCCTCGCAGCCGCGTACAGCGTCGTGCAGGGATGCTGTATCATTGAGGTCACATTCAACTATTTCAACATCAAGAGCGTCGAGGTTGGTTCGATTACTAGTTGTGCTACACCATAGCACGCACGCCAAATCCCTCAGCGACAAGCTTGCGGGCAACAGCAGAGCCAACGAAACCCGTCGCGCCAGTGACCAAAACCGTCAAAACGTAGCCATCACGATTTGGTCGAATTTGGCGTCATATCGTTTGATCAGTCACTTGCCGCCGATCTGGCAAGCCGCCCCCGATTCTTAACTTTCATTTCTTCCAGAATTTCGCTTACCGCCGTCAGCGCGCCTTCCATATTTGAGGTGTCCAAATGACCGATGCACCCCATCCGAAAGCTGTCTGCCTCCGCAAGTTTTCCGGGATAGATGACATAGCCCCTGGCACGCAAACCTTCATAGAAGATGTTGAAATCAAATCTCGGGTCAGCCGGCGTGTGAAATGTAACGATGATCGGGGCCTGCGATTCGTCTGGCAGCAGCGTCTCAAATCCGAGTTTACGCATGCCGTCAACCAACAAGCGACAATTCGCAGAGTAACGATTGAAGCGTTGCTGAACTCCGCCCTCTTCTTCGTGATCGAGGAGCGCTTTATGAAATGCCGCAATGACGTGCGTCGGTGGCGTGAAACGCCACTGTCCGTTATCGCCCATCGATTGCCATTGATCAAAAAGATCTAAACAGAGCGAGTGCGCATTGCCGGCGCTCACTTCAAGGGCATCCCGTCGGCAAATAACGAACGCGAGGCCAGGGACGCCTTCAAAACATTTATTTGAAGAAAAGGCGAGCGCCTCAAAACTAACGCTCTCGCAGTCGATTGGCAGCGCGCCAAACCCACTTACCGAATCGACAAAGAGGCGGCGACCATGACGAACAACCACTTCAGCAAGGCTCGTTACCGGATTCAAAATCCCAGATGTAGTCTCGCAGTGAATCACGGCAACATGACTGATTTCTGGATCACGTTCGAGAATCGTGTCAAGTTGGACGGCGTCATGTATCTCATTCTCGGGCACTTCATAGGTCACAGAAGCTCTATTTAGAACCTCACATATTCGAACCATTCGACGGCCATACGCACCATTTGCGAGAATGAGGAGCTTGCCGTTTGCCGGAACGAGCGTCCCGATCATGGCCTCCACACCGAACGTCCCACTGCCCTGAAGCGGCACGCATACATACTCCCCGTCATCGCCGACAATCTCCAGGACGCGTGCGCAGACATCTTGGCTCATCTCGACAAAGTCACTGTCGCGCGAGCCCCAATCGTGGAGCATGGCCTCCTTGGTTGCGATTGCCGTTGTCAGCGGGCCCGGTGTCAGAAGGATCGGATCGCGGGATCGTATCGTCATATAGAAAGTCCATCGGCAGGTGTATTCGTGCCGCCCGCACCTGACATAAGGAAGGCGCGAAACCTGCGCGCAACCTCCGCTGGCCCAATGGTCGGTCGACCAAGCGCATCAACGCTACCGGGACATATCCGCATGTGAATCATATGTGGCCCTAGGGCCGCCAGAGATTCCAGCAGGGCTTGCTCAAGACCTTCCAAACTATCGGTCGAAAACCCACTGCGATATCCGCAGGCAAGCGCAACGGTGGCGAAGTCAACGTTTTGGGAGACCGTCGATTGTCCGCCGGTTGAATCATGAACGCCGTTGTCGAGTATGAGATGGATGAGATTTTCTGGGGCCTGCGTCCCAATTGTCGCAAGTGTACCCATTTTCATCAATGCCGCTCCGTCGCCGTCCAAGGCGAGAACCGGCCGCTCGACGTTGAGCGCGACACCTAATGCCATAGCACTCGCGCAACCCATGGAGCCGACCTGATAAAGATGCTGTGGCCGGTCGGCCAGCGTGAACAACTCGCGCCCACTCTTCCCCGTCGTCGCAATGATTGCTGCCTCATCGGGAATGATCGCGAGTATTCGCTCCAACGCCGCCATACGCGTGGACCTTGGGTTATCTTCAGAGAGATTGGATCTTCGCCCGGCGGTCTGCAAAGGCGGTGGCAATTCATCGAGACTTTCATCCTCGACCGAACCTTTCTCCATGACGAAGGCAAACGGAAGATCGGTTTCCTCCATGGTCGACCGCGCCGCATCAAGCGAAGAAGAGATCTGACTATCCTCATCAGGGAACCGCTGATGGCAGACACGAATATTGTCGAGCACCTGCTGAGTTATTTCACCCATGAGCTCATGCTGCGGTTCGTCTTTGAGGCCCGGCTGACCACGCCATGTGACAAGCAATAACGTGGGAATGCGAAATGGCCAATTGAGCGAAGTAAGCGGATTGATTGTATTCCCCAGGCCGGAATTTTGGCACATGACAACTGTCCCCCGACCTGCCAGCCAGGCACCGGCCGCGATCGCAATTGCCTCACCTTCACTTGCGGCGCCGACATAGTCGGTGTTCCGATCGCTGATGACACGATTGATGATTGGCGTCAGAAACGAGCATGGAACGCCGGTATAAAAATCAAAACCCCTCTGCCGGGCTTCAGTTAGAAATTTGCTTGCAGAAATCATGCGCTCAAACCTGTCGCCAACGGCTAGCGAAAGTCACGCGCCTTCGCCAAATCGACAACGTCATTCACATCCAACCAGTGTCCGGCAATATATACGACTCGTGGCTTATGCCCCTTGGCTATCAGCCGGTTGACAGCATCCGGCAAACTGGCAGTTGAAAATGAACCATCCTCGCGCATCGCCTCAATCTCATCGCGCAACAACGCGGACCCTCGCTCGCTCAACTTAACGAGCCCGATCCACACACCGTCGGAGGTTTCATCGTCTAGATCGGCCGAAATTTGCTCCAACTCGATCGGCTGGTCCTCCAAATAATCGTCCGAAAACGGAATATTGCATTTGGCTAGATCAGATGTATTTGCAGCAGCTCGTTTGCTGCGGTCTGCGCCAATCGCCTCGACAACAACCACGATATCGCCATCCGTTTCGAGAAGGAGATCAAGAATATAGCGCCGAAACAGGATATCACCGTATGACAACACGCATTCGCCTTGAAGGGCATCCAATGCACAGGCCAGAGACGCCACTTCGCCGGTATTTGCATAATCGGCATTGATTGACTTTTTGATATCAGGCAGATTGATGGCTTCCTGCTTGTAGCCAGCAACGACAGAAATATCCCTAACACCTGCATGTTTAAGCTGTCCTGCAAGCCTTTTGAGCAATGGTTCGCCACCAACCTCCAACATGCATTTTGGACGATCAACTGTGAGTTCACCTAGTTTGCTGCCACGGCTTGCCGCTAAGAGTATCGCCGTCATACCGGTGCGCCCTGCCGGCAAGTAACGCTCCTCTGCTTCCACAAGTTCTGTATTGCCGGACAGCTCAAACACATCGTTCAGATCGGCGACTCTGCCCTCAACACCGATCAGGCTCTGATCGCTCATGATTTGTTGGCTGGTCTCGCGCATCGCAGAGATCGACGCTCTTAAATTGTGATTGGCCCAAATCGCAACGGATATAGCAGCCTCGCGAAACCGGTCTGTCGGCGTTATGTAATACTTAGTCGGCACGATCACCAAAGGCGCACGATTTGCCCACTCCTTAGCAAATTGCAATATTTCATCCGCTGTCGACTTGCGCGAATGGATCAAAATTCCGTCTGCCCCCGCAAGCCGATACGCTTCCGCGCGACGCAATGCTTCGGCCATGCCAAGCCCGGCAATCAACGCTTCGACACGCGCTACGATAGAAAAATCGTCATCGGTCTGCGCATCTTTACCAGCCTTGATCTTGCCGCAAAATTCATCGATGCCAGCCAGTGTTTGGTCGCCGTCAAGAAACGAGTTGGTCTTGGGGAATACCTTGTCTTCGATACAAACCGCGGCAATTCCACGCTGACACAACTTGCCAGTCAAGCGTCGGAAATTGTTGAAGTCACCGTAGCCCGTATCCCCGTCGACAAATATCGGTATCGATACCGCATCCGACATAAATTCGAGGACTTCTACGACTTGCGTCCAAGAAGCCTCATTTCGATCGCGCACACCGAGGGCAGCCGAAACGGATAATCCCGACGCCCAAATTGCCGGAAACCCCGCCTCCTCGACAATCTTCGCCGATAACCCGCTATGTGCCTCCATTACAAAACTCAGTTCGGAGGAATTGAGGAGTTGGCGGAAGGTTGCCGCCATTGTTGTAGGCAATGCCGCATGGGTGGACTGTAGGACTCTCACGTCAAACCGCTCCTGGAAACTACGTTGTCTAATTATTGTATTTAGCGACCAATGTCGCGCACCAGAGATGGTGTATTCGCACCAGCGTCATCTATAAGTATAACAGCGCAAAGAGAATTCATCTATTTGAAATTGACTTTTTCATTCAGTGATTGCGTGTAGGGTTTGTCGAAATTTCCATTTTTGCACTTGCTCTGTCATGTTACCAGCAAGGATCAGTCACTGAGGTTTGTTATAAAAATGGCACTTTTGCAGCCCGAATCCTTGGAGTAGGTTAACGTGTCCACTGGCAAAAAACGGCCCATACAAGTCGTACTCGCACAACCGCGAGGTTTCTGTGCGGGCGTTGTGCGGGCAATCGAAATTGTTGAGTTAGCCCTGCGCAAGTATGGCCCTCCCGTATATGTGCGCCACGAAATTGTTCACAACAAACGAGTAGTCGAAGAGCTCCGGCAAAAGGGCGCAATTTTTGTTGAAGAGCTAACGGAAATCCCCGACGACGCTATCACGGTATTCAGCGCGCATGGCGTATCACAACAGGTCGCCGACGACGCTGAATACCGCAATTTGCCCGTAATTGATGCGACATGTCCGTTGGTTGCAAAGGTCCACAAGGAAGGACAACGGTATGCGGCACGTGACTATGATGTTGTCCTGATCGGGCATGAAGGCCATCCAGAAGTCGAAGGAACAAAGGGCCGCATTTCCGGCATCGTTCATCTTGTCTCTTCCGCCAAAGATGTTGCCAAACTCAACGTACGTAACCCGGATGCTATGGCATACATCACTCAAACAACCCTTAGCGTCGATGATACTCGAGCTGTGATTGAAGCGTTGCAGCAAAGATTCCCGAAGATTGTTGGCCCGGACGTCCGCGATATTTGTTACGCCACGCAAAACAGACAGAGCGCCGTCCGCGCACTAGCACAGCAATCCGACGTCATAATTGTCGTTGGTGCACAAAACAGTTCCAACTCCAACCGATTGCGCGAGATTGGTGAAGAATCTGGTGTCCCAAGCTACCTTATAGACGATGCCGATGCTCTTGAACCTAGCTGGTTTGATGAAGCCGGCTGCATAGGGATTACAGCGGGTGCGTCGGCGCCAGAGGCGTTAGTTCAAGAAATAATTATGCGTCTCGGAGACTTTGGTGAAGTCCAAGTGCGCGCGCTGGAAGGCATCCGCGAGAATGTGCAGTTTAAGCTCCCTGATCAACTGCAGGAACTGGCCAGCTAGGCAGGGTTTGCGGTTGAAAACGCTGATAAATAGGAAGTTCAATTAAGTATTCCACTAATTCAAAAAATACGGGTCGCCGCTTATATTCTAAAGCAGCGTTTTATAGCCAATGACCGCTACCCGCTGGCACTCATGTTGGAACCGCTTTTCCGATGTAATCTTGCTTGTGCAGGTTGCGGCAAAATCGATTACCCGGACTCGGTCTTAAACCGCCGCCTCAGCGTTGACGAATGCCTTGGCGCAGTTGACGAATGTGGCGCACCAATCCTTTCGATTCCCGGCGGAGAGCCACTTTTATATAAAGAAATTGTGCAAATCGTTGAGGGAATTGTCGAGCGTAAGAAGTTTGTTTATCTCTGCACAAACGCGCTGTTATTGGAAAAACGTCTGGATCAATTCACGCCTTCACCCTATCTCACATTCTCTGCGCATCTCGATGGCCTTGAAGAGCATCACGACCGCTCCGTTTGTCAGACCGGAGTCTTCAAACAAGCCGTCTCTGCTATTCGAGCGGCACGAGACAAAGGATTTCGCGTAAACGTTAACTGCACGCTATTTGATCAGATAACGGCGGTCGAAGCAGCCGAGTTTTTTGATTTTGTGACTGACGATTTGGACATCGAGGGCATCACGATTTCGCCTGGCTATGCCTACGAGCGAGCACCTGACCAGGAGCATTTTCTCAGTCGGCAGAAAACAAAAAATCTGTTTCGCGATATATTTCAGGCCGGTAAAGCAAAAAAATGGCGGTTCGGCCAGTCAACGCTCTTCCTCGATTTCCTTGCAGGCAATCAACAATATCACTGCACACCCTGGGGAAACCCGACACGAAATGTGTTCGGCTGGCAGCGGCCGTGTTACCTCCTAAATGAAGGCTACACAGCAACTTTTAGAGACCTCATGGAAACAACAAACTGGGACTCATACGGCACTGGAAATTATGAGAAATGCGCCAACTGCATGGTTCATTGCGGCTACGAGGCAACCGCTGTGGCTGCAACGATTGCAAATCCGCTAAAGGCGCTAAAAGTTTTTCTCAAAGGGCCAATGACCGACGGACCGATGGCACCTGAAATACCGCTCGATAATCAACGGCCGTCTGAGAATGTGTTCGACGATCTTGTCAAAGAAAGACTAGTCGGCGCAGAGTTGAGGACCCGCCAACAATAAGGCGCGGTGTAGCTGGTTCAACGCCGCACGACTGGTTTGCGCCAATCGAAAGAGCGCCACAATGTCCCTTGGGTGGAAGATTATTCCGGTTGTAAGCACGAGGGGTTTAATACCGCCATCGTCTGAGACACAATCATTTACCCACTTAGGCACAAAGTCAGTAAATGTGTCAGCGACAACGCGCAAAGCCAGGAATGGAACTTCGGCATCGCTTGCAACTTCTGCGACCGCATGGCTTTCCATATCAACGGCAACCGCCCCGGAAGCTTCACGCAGTGCGAGCCTTTCGACTTCCGTCGTAATCGGCCAATCACTACCGGCAATTGTGGCGCTCCTGACGGGTGGCAGTTCATTAAGGGTGCGCAGCAACTTTTCTCGCCACCAATCCGTGGTATTAAACTTCTGCCCGGTCTGCGTGACAACTGTATCGGCAACGATGGTCGTGCCAAACCCCAACAACGGATCAAGGCCACCGGCAATGCCGAAACTCAGCAACGCATCACATCCCTCGGCCAAAAGGTCGAGGGCGGCATTTCGGGCATGGCCTGCATTTGCACCAGCACATCGGGTTTCTGGGCGCAAAGGCACGGGGAACGTT
>Ga0302135_10002369_pt1 | contig 11301 bp, 10 predicted proteins | sample CBN3_surface_MG_FD_203119 | JGI IMG/M metagenome (GOLD analysis project Ga0302135, IMG submission 203119) | Marine microbial communities from Western Arctic Ocean, Canada - CBN3_32.1 | ecosystem: Environmental > Aquatic > Marine > Oceanic | place: Canada: Western Arctic Ocean | collected... | reverse complement strand
ACCGTCTACGTGGTGCAACCGTTTTACCGCTCCTACTAGTACTTTGCGGGCCAGGCGAGGGTTTTCGTCTAAGAGGGTAGAAAATTCTCGGCGGTTCAAGGCTTCAATGACCATGTCGGTGTCGGCGGTAACGTTAGCCATGCGGGGTACGCCAGCAATGATGCTGAGTTCGCCAAAGAAGTCGCCGGCGCTCAAAGTGGCCAAAACTTTGCCTTTGCGGCGTACCGTGGCTTGGCCTTCCAAAATGATCATAAACTCACGCCCCGGCTCGCCCTCTCGGGTGAGTTGACGGCCTGCTTTTACGTTAACGGCCGTCATGAGGCGGCTCATGGAACGCAACTCTGCCTTAGAAAGTGCGGAGAAAGCTTCTATATCGGAAAGGGTGGCAGTGGCGTCTTTTGTGGTCATGGGAACTCCAAATTGTCGTTATTGCATTTTGGCCGATGGGCGAAGAAAAAAGCGTTAGAAGTGACGGTAAACACGTGTGCCTTGTGGCTCGCTACGAACGGGTGCGCTGGCGGAAAAGGCCCTCTTGGACCACCGTTGCTATATGCCTGCCCTCGGGGCTAAAGACTTCTCCTGTGGCCAACCCGCGTCCACCAGTTAGCCCGTGTGAACGAAAATCGTAGAGAAGCCACTGATCAGCGGCCGCCGGCCGGTGAAACCAAATTGCATGATCCAAACTGGCGCCGATAAAAGTATCGTGATAATCGGTGTCGCCTGAGCGGATTTCATCTATACGAGGATGCGAACTGCTGATGGCGTTCATCGGCAGGTCATCCGAAGCAAAAGCTAGTGCACAACACTGCAAAATGCGGTCGCCGACGTAGTCGCCGGCTACTCGCATCCATGCCGCGGTACGGCCCTTGCGTCGAATGGGTATACGTTGGTCGACCAAAACCCATTCGTCTTCGTCGGCTCCACTTCCCGCTTCTCCAACATCATCGGGTAGTTGTGACTCTTGGACATCGGCTTGGTCTTCGTCTATTTGGAACGAACAAGACAGATTGAAAATAGCACCATCTGATTGGCGAGCCACCACACGGCGAGTAACGAACGAACGACCGTTACGAATACGGTCCACTTCGTAACGAATGGGTTCGCTGCTTACCCCGCCGCGAATAAAATATGCATGCAAAGAATGCACGTGGTGATCGTCGTCCACGGTGAGCGCAGCGGCCCGCAAAGCCTGTGCCACCACCTGGCCGCCAAAAACCCGGCCCCACGGGTATTCCGGGCTAGTTCCCACGTAGACATCTGGGCCATGAGGCTCTAAATGCATGAGTTCCACGAAGGGAGGCATTTCGAATTTCGGTGGAGAGGATTGTTCAGTCACAGAGCACCATGGCGGCGTGAAGTGCCACGCCGTTTACTAGGGCGTCTTCGTTGAGACGCATACGGTTGGAATGGCACGGAGCAGCGGTCAGACAGTCGGCAATATCTGTGGGGCAAACACCGAGAAAAGCCATCACCCCAGGGACCTCTTGCAACACATAAGAAAAGTCTTCGCCGCCCATCATGGGGGAAGGCAAAGAGAGAAACTTTCGGTCACCCAACGTTTGGGTACAAACCTCGGCAAAACGGTCTGCCTCTGGCGCATGGTTTACCGTCACCGGGTAACCGGTGGTGAGCGTCACCTGAGCGGTGCAATTGTGGGCCAAGGCGATTTGGGTACACACCCGTTCGATGGCCGTCCGAATAGTGCTGCGGGTTTTTTCTGAAATGCAACGAACGGTGCCTTCAAAAAAAGCGCTCTCCGGAATCACATTGCTGGTAGTGCCCGCTTCGATATGGGTGACGCTGACCAACGCGGGGTCAAAAGCGTTTATCTCACGAGTCACTGCGGTTTGCAAAGCAGTCACCATGGCCGCCAACGCTGGGATGGGGTCCACGCAAAGATAAGGAGTAGAAGCATGGCCACCCTTGCCGGTCACCGTCACCTCAAGTTCGTCAGTAGAGGCCATCAGGGTGCCGGGTCGACAAGCGGCATAGCCAGTCGGAATATTCGGCGTGATATGTAAAGCGAAAGCCCGGTCAACGCCCTCGAGTACCCCTTCGTTGATCATGACCGGTGCCCCGCCGGCCCCCTCTTCGCCGGGCTGAAACATGAAGCGCACCCGGCCTTTAAGATCTTGGCGGCGGTCGGCCAACAAACGAGCGGCCCCCACCAGCATGGCGGTGTGGGCGTCATGGCCGCAAGCATGGGCTCGGCCGGCTTCGGTGGAACAAAAAGCTTCGTCAGTATCTTCGGTCATCGGCAAGGCGTCGGTATCGGCCCGCAACAATACGGTGGGGCCATCGTGTTCGCCTTCTAACTCAGCGACTACCGAAGTCAACCCGGTGCCGGTAGAAACCGTTAAAGGCAACCCAGCGAGGGCTTCAACAATTTTTTGTTGAGTGCGGGGGTTTTCTAGCCCCAACTCTGGGTGCTGATGCAGGTCGCGTCGCAAAGCGATCACCTGGCCGGCTACTTCCGCAGCACCTTCGAGAAGTTCATTCATGGCTTCATCATGGCCGAAAAAAAGCCGCTTGCCATGGTTGGCGGCGTTAACCGACAGTTATTTTGGTGACAACCCCGTCAACAATGTCAGCGTTTACTCGGTCTTGTCGATAATCCGCAGTGACGGCGTAGGCCTCACCATCACGAGAAACCACCCGAAAGACGTAATCCGCAGATTCTGTAGTCTCTTTTGCTTGGTCCTCAGCCATTCCAACTAAATCTGTCCAAGTAAAACCAGCAACGGGTTCCAACAAAATGATGGTGCCGTCGTCTGCCGTGAGTTGGGTGAGAAGGTCGCCTCCACCCGAAACGGTTAGGGGCGAAGAAGCTAATGCTTCAAGAAAGGCAAACCAGTCGGAATCTTCCTCACAAGCCATTTCAGTTATCGCCCAATCGGCAACAACAATGGTTTCGGTATCTGTGCCCCAAACCCACTGGCCTCCGTAACCGTTGCAGCCTGCGTTTCCGCCGAATTTTTGGTCAGGGTCAAAGGTAAGCGTTACTTCGTTGGGCGGTGGAGTAACTGCGTCAAGATTTTGTAGGCCAACCACCAACCAGTCGGAACCGACAAGCGGATGCGCAGCCACAGTAGTAGGCGGAGCCGAAGAAGAAGGAAGCAACGTGGTCGGTGTCGCAAAGTCGGTACTGGTAGAGCATGCGGCAAAAACCAAAAGGGAGCTAAGTGAAACGGCGAAACGTTTGTTGATCATGGGAATCCTTATCCAAGTTGTTGTCAATATATAAGACGTCGCCGGGGGCCGGTTTGGTTCCCGTTAAAAGAAAAAGCATGATGGAGCCATGAGAGCAGCGGTAATCACTCAACACGGCGACCCTGAGGTTCTCCAAATACAAGATATCCCGGCCCCGCAACCCGGGCCCGGAGAGGTACTGGTGGACGTTGCGGCCAGTGCGCTCAACCGAGCAGACCTGCTGCAACGCATGGGCCTTTACCCCGGCCCACCGGCCGACTTTGACGTGCCCGGCTTAGAGTTTGCTGGCCGAGTGACCGCCCTGGGGGTCGAAACAACCCGGTGGTCCGTAGGCGACCGAGTAATGGGTATCACCAGCGGAGCAGCTCACGCCGAGCAGTTAGTCGCCCACCAAGACTTGGCCATGGAAGTGCCAGAAAACATGGATCTCCAAACAGCCGGGGGACTGCCCGAAGTGTTTATTACCGCTTGGGATGCTTTGGTTTTGCAAGGCGGGCTTCAAGCCGGCCAAACTGCGTTAGTGCACGCCGGAGCATCGGGAGTTGGCACGGCGGCAATCCAGATTTGCCGGCACCTCGGAGCCAAAGTGATAGTGACCGCTTCGGGCCCCAAGGTTGCTCGCTGCACCGAATTAGGTGCCGACCTCGCCATTGACTACACCAGCCAAGACTGGGCAGTTGAAGTAAAAGATTTCACCGATGGCCAAGGGGTCGATGTGGTGCTAGACGTTATCGGCGGGGAGTATCTAGAAAAAAATGTGCGTTCGCTGGCCTTGGGAGGAACCATTGTTCAAGTAGGGGTCATGGGCGGAGGTAAAGCAACGTTTTCTTTAGGGATGTTGCTGCCCAAACGAGCCACCCTGCGGGGCACCGTATTGCGGGGGCGCTCAACAGAAGAAAAAATAGCAGTCAGCCAAGCGTTCTCAGAGCAAATACTGCCCGGTTTCATCAACGGAGCATTAGAAGTAGTGGTGGACCGGCGATTCAGCCTTGACGACATTGCCCAAGCGCACCACTACATGGCCAGCAACGCCAGCGTAGGAAAAATAATTCTAGAAATATCACCCGAAGGTGTTAACTAGCCAGCGGTAAAGCCAGGAACATCACGAGCGGCGGGCCCGGTGTAAATTTGCCGAGGACGGGCAATGCGCGACTCTTGTTGCAACATTTCGTCCCAATGAGTGAGCCAACCGGGGGTGCGCCCGATGGCGAAAAGTACAGTGAACATTTCTACTGGGAAGCCCATGGACTGGTAGATGAGACCCGAGTAGAAGTCCACGTTGGGGTACAAACTACGGCTAACAAAATAGTCGTCGGCTAAAGCCACTTCTTCGAGTTTGAGGGCAATGTCTAAGAGTGGGTTTTTGCCCGTTACTTCAAATACTTGGTGGGCGGTTTCTTTAACAATGACTGCTCGGGGGTCAAAGTTTTTGTACACCCGGTGGCCGAAGCCCATTAAACGGCCTTCGCCTGCTTTGACCGATTTGATGAAATCGTCTACCTGGTCGAAAGACCCAATATCTTCGAGCATGCGCAACACCGCCTCGTTGGCGCCGCCATGGCGGGGGCCATAAAGCGCCGAAGCGGCCGAAGCCACGGTGACGTAAGGGTCGGCGTGAGAGCTACCCACTACCCGAGCCGCTGTAGTGGAACAATTTTGTTCATGGTCGGCATGAAGCACAAACAACAAGTCCATAGCATCACGCAAAACCGGGTCAACGTCATAACTGCCGTCGGGGTTGCAGAACATCATGGTCAAAAAGTTGCTGGTGTAATCCAGTTCTGGGTCCGGCTGCACATAGGGGGCGCCGATGCTCTTGCGGTAAGCGCTGGCCGCCAGGGTGGGCATTTTGGCAATAAGGCGCAGCATCTGGGTGCGACGTACTTCGGGGTCATCGATGTTTTTGCCTTCGGGGAAGAAGGTAGACAAAGCAGCAATGGCTGAAATTAAGACCCCCATGGCGTGTGCGTCGTCGCGGAAACCTTCCAAGATGCGTTTGTGGAAGTTTTCGTGGATGGGTGCTTCAGCAGAAATTTCTGCTTTGAAGGCGGCGAGTTCTTGATCAGTGGGGATCTCGCCGGAGATCAGCAAGTAACACACTTGTAAGAAACTTAACGAGGGGGCTACTTGTTCGATGGGGTAGCCGCGGTAACGCAAAATGCCGGCCCCGCCATCAAGGTCGGTGATAGAGCTCACGGCACCGGCAGTGGCACCAAACGACGGGTCGGTAAACCAAATACCCGGCAAGAGGCTGCCCCAGGCTTTGGCGTCTATGCCACCATTGTCAATGGGGATTTCGACGGTTTGGCCGGTGCGGTTATCTGTGATGCTGATGCTTTCGGACACAGGGGCCTTCCTTCGCTTTTGCGGTCAAAAATTCGGTACTTTCTGACTTTACGGGGTTCTGCGCTGCTTAACGGCTTGAAAGACGCGAAAAAAGGCGAAATTTATATTTAAGCCGTGAAGGAGACTAAAGCGGGGTGTTGTCGTGGCGTCGCCGAGGAAGACGTTCACGTTTGCCGCTTAGCAGCATTAAAGCATTCGTAAGTTCTTTACGAGTCTCTGACGGGTCGATAACCCGGTCAACGGTCCCTCGCTCTGCAGCAATATACGGGTTCAACAAGCGCTCTTCGTAAGCCGCCACCAAAGCCACCCGCTCATCTTCGTCAGCCTGGCGATGTAAAATCTCTACCGCCCCCTTGGCCCCCATGACCGCAATCTCCGCCGTAGGCCAAGCCAACATTAAATCGTTACCCATGTAACGAGAATCCATCACAATGTAAGCACCACCGTAAGACTTGCGTAAAGTTACGCACACCCGGGGCACAGTGGCTCGGGCATAAGCAAAGGCCATTTGGGCGCCGTAGCGGATCATCCCTCGCCACTCCAAATCTTTGCCGGGGTAAAAGCCAGACGTATCTACCAAAGTAACGAGCGGCAAATTGAAAGCATCGCAAAAAGCCACGAACCTTCCGCCTTTTTGCGACGCAGGAATATCAAGAGTACCCGCAACCGATTGCGGTTGGTTAGCCACAATGCCCACCGACTGACCCCCCAAACAAGCGAAAGCAGTCACCAAGTTGGTGGCGAAATCAGCGCGCGGTTCTAAATAATGGCCATGGTCAACCAAGCTTTCGATGACGTGCCGCACGTCGTAACTGCCGGTTGGCGAATCAGGAATGAGCTCGGCCACTTCTGGAACCAAACGGTCCAACGGGTCAGAACAAGGCCACCGAGGGGGAAGGTCATGCAAACTGTCGGGCAAAAAAGTTAACAACTCAGCAAGCAACTCATCAGCGGCCTCTCGGTCAGGCGCGGTGAAATGAGCAACACCAGAGATTCTCGCGTGCTGCGAAGCGCCTCCCAACCTTTCTGCGGTGAGGTCTTCGCCAGTGTATTGGCGCACCATATTGGGGCCACTAATAAAGGCGTAAGCATCGTCAACCATGATGACCAGGTCAGCAAGACCCAACAAAAGAGCCGGACCGGAAACCGCCGGGCCAGTGACACAAAAAATAAGTGGAACCACCCCAGAGCACTGCACAAACTCACGAGCGGCGGTGCCCCAGCCATGAATACCCGCCACCCCGTGGGCTACATCGGCGCCACTGGAACTCAAATGGCAAACCAAAGGAAGCGACTGACGCCGAGCCATACGGGCCGCCTCGGCGAGATTTTCCCCATCAACAGGAAGCAACGCACCAAGATTTTCTCCGCCTACCTCAACACGGACCACACGCCGACCATCAAGGGAAGCCACGCCAAAAGACACGTTCCCGCCAGTACCAGACCGCAAAGCCAGCGAAGCAGCAGGTGAAGAAGAAACTTGGGACACGTTTAGGGCGATCTCTCAGGAGTAAGTAAGGGATTAGGGGACAACGGTACCTTAGACCGCTCGGACAATGATCAGTGATCAAAGGCCAAGTAAACCCCCGGTTGCAAAGGAGCAATGTCGCTCACCACGCCGGACAACACCTCAATGGTGGAACGAACCGGAGTAGACGGGGTAGTGCGTTGGTTAAAAGTTAAGCCCACCGATCGCCGGGTAAGCCCATCGATACGAATGAGCACCCAGTTGTCGTCGGGATGGTCAAAAGCTGCACTGGCCGGCAACAAGGCCGGGGCATGGCCTTGGAGGGCTAAGGAAGCCAGCAGCCGTAGACCGTCAACTTCTGCAGAAGGTTCAAGGTGAATCCCGATAGAAGCGAGTTCTTTATCTACGGCATCGCGAAAGGTCGTGCCCGCAGGGGTAAGCATGATGGGGTAGTCAGCGAGTTCACGAATGGTGATGGTTTTTCGGTTGGCCCACGGATGATCACGAGGCGCAATGATCACCCGTTCTTCTTCAAAAAGGTTCAAAGTAGATAAGCCGGCACCAACCACCGGGGTGTTCACCACAGCCATATCTAGTTCACCGTTAGAAATGCGAGAGAGAAGCGAGGTGGTGGTGGCGTCAACCAGCATGGGTCGCAAGGCGGGGTAGAGATCGTTGAGTCGCTGCAAAAGTGGGTTAGCCAGCCAACGAGCGGTGGTCCCGATGCAGCCGATACGCACCAAGCCAGCGACCTCGCTACGCATGGAAGCGATGTCATCGGTTATGGCTTGAAGTTCGTTACGAATACGCTGAGCGCGTTCAATGACGGCGTGACCTTCTGCCGTAGGCGACATAGTACGGCGGTCGATGAGCACAGTTTCTAGCTCAGCTTCAAGACGAGCGACATGGGTTGACACGTTGGACTGCACAGTATGTAAAGAGCGGGCAGCGCCCGAAAAACTTTGGTGGTCTGCTACAGCAAGCAGGTGGGTGAGTTGGCGAAGGTCCATCGCTAAGAATGATGCCACGAGCAAAGCCATGTTTGCTACCGATGGTCAGATTCTTGCCAAATGGCCCATGAGGCGCGACTAAAGGAAAATCCCTCTAGGGTTTCCTGCAAGAACCGCACAAAGCGAACCTTGCCACCTTTTTATAACCATGACCTCCACCCTCGCCATACACCTTGGCCCGTCCTTAGCCCATGCGGCCATTGATAAAGACGGCCGTATTGACCTGATTGCCTTAGGCGGAGATCAGGCAGGAATGCCCATGGTGCTCCACGTGGATGCAGAAGGAGCGGTCGTGGCGGGCCGTTTAGCCACCGAACGAGGCCGTAAAGAACCCCAAGGCCTGCTCGAAGACCCCATCGGGGTTTTAGCGGATAGCCAAACGGTTGAAGTAGCCGGACGCACCATGACCGGCGAAGTACTTTTAGCCCACCTGCTGACCCAAGTACATGCTCAAAGTGTCCAGGTGCTTGACGGCGCTCCCGACGAAACTTTAGTGGTACTCACCGCAGGTGGCCCCGATCAAAGCGTTTACGCCGCAGCAGCCCAACGGGCCCTCATGGGTAAAGTCGAGTTCGTAAACGAAACCCGAGCATGGTCAGCTATGGCCACCCACGGGCCATCAAATACTGATAGCGAATTATCGGGGGTACTCGGCGGGCTTTTCTGGAAGCGCCACGGTGACGCCCCAGCGGCCCCAAAAGTTCGCGTAACTCGCCAAGACCTTGGCCACGATGCTCCCGCCACCACCCGGGTACCTCAACCCCCACCGAGCGTGATCTCCGTCGGGTCTCGATCGGTTTTTGAAGAAGCGGCCCCGGTGTCTTTACGGCGAAAGCGCCGGTCGCCCTGGATGATCCTCGCTTTTCTCGCAGTGTTGGGTCTCGGTATTGTTGCTGTTCTGGCCGCCACCGGTGGCCAAGAAAAAGCTCCTTTGGTTGTCGCCCCCGCTACCTCCACCAGCACCTCAACGACCAGCACCACCACCACGCTGGCTCCCACCACCACGCTGGCCGTTGTCGAAGAAACCACTACCAGCACCTCAACGACCACCAGCACCACCACGACTACCACTACCACTACCACTACCTTGCCTCCCCTCGGTCAAGTAACCATGGCCCCGGTAGGAATTTTGCTTGACGCCCTTGAAAGTGACCGCAACATGGTCGCATTCGGTGACGCGGCAGACGACGTACTGCTTATTTTTGAAGAAGCATTTGGTGCACCAGATTCCGACACCGGTTGGAGCGAAAACGCCACCTGTTTTGCCCCCATGGTACGAACCGTTACCTACGGCGATAAAGAAATTGTTTTCGCCGACCAAGACATAGATGACGGTGAACCCGGAATAGGTGCCACCTTTGAGCAATGGTACGTTTCTGGCCCTTGGGCCGTGGATTCATCAATCTGGACGCTCAGCCGCATCGGTATTGGTTCCACAGTGGCCGATATACGCATGGCTTACCCAGATAATTTCTCCATTGAACTGGCTATCGACGGAGACCTCTCCGGGTTCTTTATTTTTGACTCAACGGGAAGCGGCGACGGTATTCGTGGTTTGAGCAACACCACAGAAGACACCGGGATCGTGCTGGACCTATGGGCCGGAGACGTGTGTAGCCGAGTTTTGAGCTAACCGCTGGTAAGCGTCGGGTACACAATCGCTAAGGCCAGCAAAGTTCCGCCGGCCACCACCAAAAATTTCCACCACCATGGAGCATCGCTCATGGCTGAGACACTACTTCTTGCGCACTCAATAAAGCCGAGACAAAAAGGTCAGGTTGGGTAGTGCACCCCACATGGTCAGCCGGCACCTCAAAAACCGCCGGGTCGCCAAGAGCAGCCATAAGGGCCTCTTGACGAAAAGGAGCCACCACGGTGTCTTGGGTAAAAGAAACCACCGCCGTTGGTACAGCCAAGCCGCCAACCCATGGAGAAGAATCAAAACCACCGAGCGCCCCGCCTGCTTCCAAAATGCGGTGTAGCTGCCCAGATTTAACTTCTTGATTGGCCCAAGCATCAAACTCTGAATCACCGATACCGAGCGTGCCTCCCCGAGATTCGGTGATTCGCTCAACCAGTTTCCACATCAAACTCGGGAAAAATAAAGCAAAAGGAGCCAAAAAGCTCATCATCAGATGATCCCGTTTTTCACGAGAAGACTCAGCAAAACGTGTAGCAGTAGCGCACAAAACTAAACCCTTCACCAAACCTGGGTGACGGTGAGCCAGCAGTTGAGCCACCGCACCCCCCATGGAGTACCCCACAACAACAACCGAACCCACACCCAAAGCAGTGATCACCTCTGCCGCATCATCGGCGCAACTCTCAAGAGAAAAACGGCGGCGCCCCCGAAGCCCATGCTGGCCATGGCCGTAGTGATCCCACGCGATAATACGGGCCTCCTGGCCCAACGCTTGATAAGAACGACACCAATTAAGGTCAGCGTTCACCGACCACCCATGCAGCAACACCACCGCCGGTTTTCCTGGGTCGGTGGCCAAAGGGCCAGAATCTCGTACCCGAAGCGAACGACCCGAAGGCAGCTCTATTGTTCGCCAAGGCGGAGCGGCCGCCAATTCTGTTGCAGCGTCCGGCACGGATTACTCGCCAATATCGATGATTCGCACCTGCAGGTCACCGTTCGGTGCCACGAAAGTTACTTCTTGACCCACCGAAGAACCCAAAAGAACTTCTCCCAGAGGGGAACGAGGCGAGACCACAACAACGTCATCACGTTGTTCTTCGATAGAACCCACCAACATGCGTTCTGGCTCGTCATCGCCTTCGTAAAGAACCGTAACGATCACCCCGGTAGTGACTTCATCAACCGGGCCTACGGGGCTTTCTACGATCTCGCAGTCTTCAAGGACGCTTTCTATATGCATAACGCGCCCCTCCATTTTCCCTTTTTCTTCTTTGGCCGCGTGGTAATCGCCATTTTCGGAAAGATCCCCAAGTTCACGAGCCGCTTCAATTTTACGAGCAATGTCAATACGCCCCCGAGTGGTCAGGTCGGTGAGTTCGGCCAGCAAACGGTCGTGAGCTTGTTGAGAGAGTTGATGTATCTGAGGCATACGGCGATGGTAGCCCTCGTAAGAGGTTGCGCCACGCTCCTGAGAAGCGATCGTTATCCATTTGACTGCCCCGGGGGGCGACTTGCTACACTCTTGACCATGAACAAAACATCTTCGGTAATTATTATTTTGTAGCGCACGCCTTTTGGTGTGCGCTTCGACCGTCCACTTAGTGGGCGGTTTTTTCTTTACC
>Ga0302135_10002368_pt1 | contig 11302 bp, 4 predicted proteins | sample CBN3_surface_MG_FD_203119 | JGI IMG/M metagenome (GOLD analysis project Ga0302135, IMG submission 203119) | Marine microbial communities from Western Arctic Ocean, Canada - CBN3_32.1 | ecosystem: Environmental > Aquatic > Marine > Oceanic | place: Canada: Western Arctic Ocean | collected 2017-09-15 | reverse complement strand
GTTTGGGTATAACAGATGTTGATCCACTTAAATACAAATTAGTATTTGAAAGATTTTTGAATTTAGAACGGAAAGAAATGCCAGACATTGACATGGATTTCCAAGATGATCGTAGAGATGAAGTTTTAAACTACGTAATTGATAAATATGGTGAAGATAAAGTAGCCCAAATAATTACTTTTGGCAGAATGGCAGCAAAAGCTTCTTTGAGAGATGTTGGTAGAGGACTTGGGATACCGTATGGAGAAGTGGACAAATTAGCGAAATTAGTTCCTTTTAAATCTAGAACGATCCAAGATGCACTAGATGGAAGCGAAGAGTTCCGACAGATTTATAACGAAAACCCGATTATGAAAAACCTAATCGAGAATGCACAAGGCCTTGAAGGCACCGTTCATCACATAAGTATCCACGCTGCAGGGGTGCTGATATCTGAAAACCCATTGACGGAGACGGTACCCTTGCAAAGACCATCGAGAGCTACTGAAGAAAGCAAAGTATTGATGACTCAATACTCTATGGACCATGTAGCTAAATTAGGTTTGCTAAAGATGGATTTTCTAGGCTTAACAAACCTCACTATATTGGATAAATGCCTTAAATTAATTAACGCACAATGTGAAGAACATATAGAATTGTCAGATATACCGTTGGACGATACACAGACATTTGAAGTGTTAGGTACCGGCAAAACCACTGATATATTTCAATTGGAAAGTGCGGGTATGCAAAAATATATAGAAAAGCTAAAACCATCTAATTTAGGTGATATAGCTGCTATGATAGCGTTGTATAGACCAGGGCCAATGGAACACATAGATACATTTATTGATGCTAAGCATGGTAAAACTCCAATAATATATCCGGATGAAAGCTTAAAAACATTGCTTGATGAAACATATGGTGTAATCGTGTATCAAGACCAAGTGTTGAGAATCTTACAACAATTTGCTGGTTATACACTGGGCGAAGCAGATATAGTCCGTAAGGCAATGGGTAAAAAAATTCATTCATTAATGATGGAAGAACGGGAGAGATTCATTTTAGGGTCCCAAAACATGGGATATTCTAAAGAACTGGCCGAAGAAGTATTTAATCTAATAGAACCTTTTGCTGGGTATGCTTTTAATAAAGCTCATAGTGTTAGCTATGCTTTAATTTCTTACTGGACTGCGTATTTTAAAACACACTATAAAATGGAATATATGGCTTCAGTACTTAACGCTAAATGTGATAACCCTGAAAAGATGATTACTTCAATATTGGAATGTAATAATTTGAAAATCAAAGTAGCGGCACCTGATATCAACATTTGTGCACCTTATTTTGACATCAGTGCCACTGAAAGTGAACAGATCAATTTTGGTCTTTCTGCAATAAAAAATGTAGGAATGGCGTCTGTTACTGAAATAGCAGCTGAGCGAGATAATAATGGACTGTTTGAATCCATAGATGATTTCTGTACTAGAGTTGATTCTAAATATGTTAATCGTAGAACTTTAGAAAGCTTAGTGAAAGTTGGAGCTTTCGATGCCTTTGGAAATCGTGGATCATTGTTCGATGCGTTAGAATCAATGCTCGCTACGATTCAATTAGAGTCTAAGATACGTAATTCTGGGCAAACTAAGATGTTTGAGATGGAAGGCGACAATACTGCTGGAAGCTTAGCTAAAATACCACTGAATGTTTCAAGCACACCGGATAGTGAATTACTTTTGTGGGAAGAAGAACTACTTGGGCTGAAACTTTCAACTATTACAAACGCAGCGGTTCAGTCGTATTACGGTGTAACTCTAGATAGTACAGACAAATTAGTTATTGGATCCACGGTATCAGTTTTAGGGATTATAGAGAGTAAATTCAATGGCGTGACTAAAAGTAAGAATGAAGAATATCTTAGATTAGATATCAAATTTTCTGATGGCAATATGACAGGATGGGTGTGGCCTCAAAGCCTAAAACAAACACAATTGCAATGGATAGAAGGGGTACCATTAAAAATAACAGGTAAAGTTCGTCAAAGAGGAGATTCCCCGAGTTTCCAATGTGAAAGGGCTGAGAGTATGGATGTGATGGATAAAATAAGTGAAAAAGTAGATCAATTAGAAAAACCACCAATAGCTTCTTTTGAAACTGATAATGTAGTAAAAACTACTGTCGACGCTAAACCACAAAATGTTACTGCAGCCAATGGTTTTATTGCAATTAAGATTTTAGAAAGCGAAGATAGCAGTGATGACGCCCATAAATTACGGGAAGCTGTTAAATTGATGTTGGAGTATCCAGGGTCGAACAGAGTAGTATTTAAAATTTTGACTCTTGGTAAAATGATTACTATGGATTTACCCGTTGTGACTGTGAGCTTGAGCGATAACATGGTAGACCGCCTGATAGCACTTTTGGGACCAGATTCTGTTGAAGTATCGGACGGCTATAAGACTCTGCAAGAAGTAGTTTAATTACTTCTTGATATTCTGAAATCTGATAGAGTCCACAAAAGAAACTAACAGCTGATATTGTATGATGACGTCTGCCTACTAGCACCTCAATAAAACGGTGTGGAAAAAAGTGCCCCAGATAGTAATATCTGAGGCACTTTCTTTAGTGGGATTGTTAAGCTTATTTGAAATGAGATGTGTTAAGCAGGATTCTTCGTTCACCAGGCATATTGGTGTAATCTAAATCTTTGTTAACTCTCCATACAGATACTATTTCCATTACTGGGATCTGATAGAGTCTGTCTGTGAATATCTCATAAACTTCTTCCATTAGCCTTCTTCGCTCTTCTCCACCAGCTGCGAGAGCCTGTTGCCCCAATGTGTGGGAATCAGCATCACAGTTTGAAGATCGAACTGAAGTACAGTTCATGTAGTAGTTAATTTGTCGACCGAAGTCAAAGTATTCTCCGCCCGGTGCGAAGTATACTAACCCTGGTGAAGCACCAGGGTCTGCAGGCGGTTCACCTGCATGCACTATATTAACCGCTTCTTCGTGAGTTTTGCCTTCTGCTAAAGCCTCTTTGTAAGCGACTGCTGGTCCAGCTTTGTGATATTTGGTCCATACACTAGGCTCAACAATGTTGATTTTTACGTTTATGCCTGCTTGTGCCCACATAATACCTAGAGATTCAGAGAGTTCTACGTCTTTCGCGTATCGTCCAGACCTGCTGTAATAGTTGATCTGGTTGTCGAAATTGTAGTCTGCATCGGCTAATAATTGTGTTGCTTTTGCTGGATCATATGGGTACTTAGGCTTCCAGTGGGTTTCTGTAATACCAATTGTACCTGGTATTACGTTAGGACCGCTAGAACATCTGCCTTATGATAAATTGAAGGGGAGGTCGCCCACCGACCTCCCCTTCGGGTTACATGCACGTTAGAAATCTTATTGAAGAAGCTTCTATCGCACTTGATGTTTGACTGACTTTACTTCAAAGTTATTGTCCAAGGGGCAGTGAAGTAAGGAACCAGTTTCCAAGGTTCGTAGTTAGCAATTCTCTTACCAGCTCCCCAAGGTACGTTAGAGTAGAAAGGTCCCCAGTGCATACCTTCATCTCTAATGAACTTGTAAGCAGCATTGAAATTATCATGCTGTTCTTGCCCTGTAACTACGTGATTCAAAGCCAAGTCTTGGATCACTTTGCAACGAGCAGCGCCGTCTGCGGTTTCTGGCTCGTTCATTCTCCAGCGGGTATCGTGGTTACAATAACCTCCAACTGTAATACTGGTGCCATCGTAACGAGCTTCGTTGTCTCTGATGAGCATGTCACCAGGCAAATTACGGTTGTTCCAGCTTTGCTTAATCGCAGCTTGGTCACCGATTTCGATATCAACATCGATACCAACGTTTTTCTTCCAGTCTGTCACCATTAATTCGGCAACTTGTGGTAAGAACGGGAACGAACCTGATTCCCAGGTCCAAATTTTGAAGGTTACACTATCGTCTAACCCTGCAGCTGCCCATAATTCTTTAGCTTTTGCAGGATCATAAGGGAATCCGTCTAAGTCTGAACTGTATCCCATTGCGTTAGTCGTAGCCCAGCCATGACCTTCGTGGGTAGCACCTTTGCCGTACAAAGCTTCTTGGATTGCACGGGTATCAGTACCATATTGAAGAGCTTGTCGTGACTCTTTTGTGAAGCACCACATGTCTTCTTCCCAGCAGTCGATGTAAATCATCCATAACATGGAGTTTTCTTCTTGCCAGAAAACATTCATCTCGGAATCAGCTTCTATACTTGGAACGAGGTTCATGTTAGCTTCAATGAGGTCAGCTTCTCCAGATTGTAGAGCAGCTAATCTAGTTGAACCTTCCAGGATGATTTCCATGTCTATTCCACCGATTTGAGGGATTCTGTCTTCTACGAAGCCATTGGCTTTTGTGAACCAATAGTCATCATTTCTATCAAAGGAGTATTTAACCCCTAAGTCGTAACTCTCCAAACTGAACGGTCCTGTTCCAATTGGATTCTCTTCAAATTCAGTGAAGCAGTCCATTTCGTTCGAGCCTTTTGCTTCAGCCGCAGCAATCATAGGGCGGACATATGCAGCAGGTAAAACCATGCCTTTTTCATCCTGACCGCTTTGAGAGAAGTTGAACGGGAAGTTCAAGGCAACTCTGTTTTGTGCGTACGTGATTTGGTTGTCTCCAGGACCAAGGTCCAAAGACTTGGTGTATTTAACATAAGCAGTTTCAGTTACATTGACACATCCAGCTTCTGCCATATCAACAGCTAATTGGCCTCGTTCTAGCTCTAAGCTGAGCATGAGGTCATCTACTGTTAACGGATCTCCATTGTGCCATCTGATCCCGTTGTCGTCGCTTATATCGATAATCCATGTGGTTCCATCTTCAGAAACCTCCCATTTACTAACGATACCAGGCACGAGATCTCCACCACCCATTGTAGAGACCATGTCGTCCATAAATACTCTTAAGTATTTAACGTCCGGTCCTCCTGCTAAAGGTGGGAATACTCTTTCCTCTTCGAGGTCCGCTATCAATACGGTTATCCTCTCATCGGAATTAGTTGCTTCTGTCTCTGTAGCTGCTGCGGCTGCTGGTGCTGCCGTGGGAGCAGCTGCTGCAGAACTTGACGAACTAGATGTATCAGATCCGCCGCAAGCGATTGCAAACATCGCTAGTAGCATGATTGATAAACTCATCAAAGCTAAACGCTTGATGTTAAGTGTAATCTGTTTTGCCACTGGGTTCCTCCTTACTCATGTCTATCCTATTAGGAGACACTACTATTTTTCAAACGAATACCAACCATTCTAAAACGCAATACTCGTTGTAACGCTTAGACTAATGTATTGCAAAAAAAATGTCAATTAGAGTACTGAAAAATTTCATGATTATTTCCGATTTGTAATGTTAATTTAGCCATAACTTACGAATCGTAATACATAGAGCAAAGACGTTATTGCTACTGTTTTAGGTTATTCATTGAATTTAATTGAACCAGTTTCTAACAGAACTTGTTTAGCGGAACGCTAAGAAAAAAGAAAAACCTCCTTTCGGACATTGAACCGAAAGGAGGTTTTTGTACAGGATTGTCTATCTGAAATGGGTTGTGTTAAGTAAAATTCTTCGTCCACCAGGCATATTGGTGAAGTCTAGGTCTTTGTTAACTCCCCATACAGCTACGATTTCCATGACTGGTATTTGGTACAACCTGTCACTAAAGACATCGTACACTTCTTCCATGAGCTTCCTTCTCTCGTCGCCAGCAGCTGCAATTGCTGTTTGCCCAAGAGTGTGAGTGTCTGCGTCGCAGTTAGATGATCTTACTGAAGCGCAGTTCATATAGAACTTAATTTGTCGACCGAAGTCAAAGTATTCTCCGCCCGGTGCGAAGTACACTAATCCAGGTGACACTCCAGGATCTGCAGGCGGTTCACCTGCATGCACGTCTGCAACAGCTTCTTCATGAGACTTACCTGCCTCTAGTGAAGCGTTGTATATGTGCGCTGGTCCGGCTTTGTGGTATTTGTTCCAAATAGTGGATTCAACCACGTTGACTTTAATGTTAAGCCCAACTTGATCAAAATAGATAGCTAAAGATTCTGCTAATTCAACGTCTTTTGCCCATCTGCCTGATCTAGTCCAATAACTAATTTCATTTGATGCGTCATAGTCAGCTTCCACTAACAATTCTCTTGCTTTAACTGGGTCATACGTATATTTTGGCTTCCAGTTAGTGTCATTTACTCCCAGTGTTCCAGGGATGCCGTTAGGACCACTAGAGCAACGACTTTGCTCTCCGAAGAGAGCTAATGCTATTTCTTCGCAATCTATTGAGTGAGCGATAGCTTGTCTAACTTTTAACTTTTTGAGCTCTGGGTGCCAAATTGTGTCAACGTCTAATGTGTTGACTTCACCGGAAACTATTTTGACCCATGCCCCGTGATCACTCTTGTCCAAGTCTTCTGCCATATCCCCGGCCATGCCCCAAGCGATATCAGCTTCTCCTGCTTGGATCATAGCAGATCTCACAGTTTCTTCTAATCTCCATACGTACTCTGCAGTATTTATGGTTCCAGCTTGGGTTAAGAAAACACTGTTGTCAGCATTGTATTTATCCCATTTGTTAATAGTGAACTTTTCTCCTCGAATCCATTCACCAAAAGTGTAGGGTCCCCAACCTATGGTATTACCAGTAGCTGCCTGGCTATCTCCGTCGTGTTCAGCGTGGTCTTTAGGGGCTCTAAAAATGGTGTACTGTGCGAATCTAGGAAGTGCTGGATTTGGGTTTGTAAGAGACCATTTAATTGTGTAATCATCAACAACTTCAGCGCTTGAAGCTCCAACTTGACCATAAGGCCCGCATTCTACGCAGCTACCTAAGTAGTCAATTGAATATTTAGCGGCTTCAGCATTCCAAGGTTCTCCATTGTGGAATTCCATTCCTTCTGCAAGGTTGAACGTCCACGAAGCGCCTCCATCATGCATTTCCCAACTTTCAAATCCCACTGTTGAGTGGTCTACGAAGTCTGGTCCTAAAAAGGATACAGGTTGGGTAATGTTATGGGTTATTTGGTTTGGATATAAAGTAGTTGATTTCCAAGTGTCTGGGTCAGACGGCTCTTGGTTAATAACCACTACTATGCTGTCTTTGGCAGGCTCTGCTTTAACAGGCGCTACAGTCGGCTTGATAGCAGGGGCTGCGGTTGGAGCAGCGGATACTGCTGGAGCTGATGCTGCTGCTTTGGGAGCTGCTGCTGCAGGCGCAGAATCAGAATCATCAGAAGTTCCGCAAGCCACTACAAATGCTATTACTAGCAAGAGTGACGTCGAAATCAGAGCTAAGCGTTTGAATGAGGGTTTAATTCGTTGATTCACAGGTTGTCCTCCTTTACTTCACTGCCAGCCAATATAGGCGGCAAATTTATTTTCACAGTCACATTGAAGACGTATATATTCCTACTCCAAGTCCTATGTAACGGTAAGCGTAAAATAATTGTTATTATTTGTCAAATTGATAATGTCGATATCGTACAAGGCAATCATAACGTCCTATTAGTCGGTACATGTGACGAAATTCGTATTAACGGAAAAATGTATTTGGGCAAAAGAAAAACCCTCCTCTGGCTTATTCAGCCAGAGGAGGGTTTTTGCATTAGAAAGACCTATTTAAAGTGTGCAGTGTTTACTAAGATTCTTCGTCCACCAGGTTGGTTTACGAATTCTAAATCTTTGTTAACTCCCCATACTGAAACAAGTTCCATTACTGGAATTTGATAAAGTCTGTCAGTGAACACTTCGTAGACTTCTTCCATTAATTGTCTTCTTTCGTCACCGCCAGCTGCTAATGCTTTTTGCCCCAAGGTGTGGCTGTCTGCATCGCAGTTAGATGATCTGACTGAAGTACAGTTCATGTAGAAGTTGATCTGTCGACCGAAGTCGAAGTACTCTCCACCGGGTGCGAATGTTACTAATCCAGGAGATGCTCCCGGATCTGCAGGTGGTTCACCTGCATGGACTGCAGCTACTGCTTCTTCGTGACTCATTCCTGTTTCTAAAGCAGCTTTGTAAGCGATTGCAGGTCCAGCTTTGTGGTATTTGTTCCATATGCTGGATTCTACTATGTTAATTTTGATGTTGATGCCAGCTTGCGCCCACATAACGCCTAATGACTCTGATAATTCAACGTCTTTAGCGTAACGTCCGGATCTACTATAATAGTTGATTTGATTGTCGAAGTTGTAATCTGCTTCTTCGAGCAATTGTTTAGCTTTTGCTGGATCATAAGGGAATTTAGGCTTCCAGTTGGTTTCGTTTACGCCTAATGTGCCAGGTATACCGTTAGGACCACTAGAGCATCGACTGGTTGGTCCGAAGAGAGCTAATGCTAATTCTTCGCAGTCAATAGCATGTGTTATTGCTTGTCTAACTTTGAGTTTCTTTAATTCTGGATGCCAAATAGTGTCTGCATCCAAAGTGTAGACTTCACCTGAAACGATTTTGACCCATGCGCCATGATCGCTGTCATCCAATTCTGGAGCCACGTCGCCAGCCATACCCCAAGCAATGTCTGCCTCACCGGCTCGAATCATTGCAGCTCGGACTGTTTCTTCATTTCTGAATACGAATGTTGCTGTGTTAATTGAACCAGCTTGAGTTAAGAAGCTGCTTGAATCTGCGTTATAGCCATCAAATTTATTAATGACATATTTTTCTCCTTTGACCCATTCTCCGAATTCATAAGGTCCCCAGCCGATCGCGTGCCCTGATGCAGCTTGAGCGTCTCCAATGTTTTCAGCATGATCTATAGGTGCTCTGAACAAGCTGTATTGGGAAAATCTAGGAAGAGCTGGGTGTTTATTGTCGATAAACCATTCAACAGTATAGTCGTCAATAACTTCAGCGTGAGAGTCTCCGACTTGTCCGTAAGGTCCGCATTCTACACATTGACCTAAGAAGTCAATGGAATATTTTGCGGCTTCAGCATTCCAAGGTTCTCCATTGTGGAATTCCATACCTTCATTTAGGTTAAGAATCCAAGATGCTCCATCGTCTTTCATTTCCCAGCCACTGAAACCTGCGGTTTTTGTGTCGACAAAGTCAGGTCCTAGGAATGACATTGGTTGAGCGATGTTTTGTACCAATTGGTTAGGGTACAACGTAGTAGAAAGCCACGGATCTGGTTCTGTGGGCTCTGTGTTGATAACCACTACTATGCTGTCTTTTGCCACTACCTCTGCTGCCGGTGCTACTGTAGGTTGTACTACTGGTAATGCAGTCGGTTCAGCCGATACTGGAGCAGCAGCAGCTGCTGCTGGTTGTTCTGCTGGTTTTTCTGCAGGAGCAGCAGCTGGAGTTTCTCCACCACTACATGCCACAATAAAAGCAGCTGTTAGCATCGATAACATTGATACCAACGCTATTTTTTTGATGCTTGATTTTGATAATTGATTCACAGGTTTCCTCCTCATGTTGTAAAACATTTATTTCTAGCCTGGCAATGCAGTTTGCGTCTATAGCATTGGAAGCTAGATATATAAGAAGTAAGGTTACTGGATAGAGAATAAACTTGTCAAACGAATTAAAACACTAATTTAACTAAATTATCTTAATAGACGTTCAATTGTTACGAATTGAGTAGCTTCAACAACTCAATTACGAATTAATGCATATTTTAGAATTGAATTAGTGAAGGAATCGCTTCAATATAATACTTATTGCAGATTGCCAAGTTTTGCTGATTTTATTGGATGTCGCATGTTATACTTGTACTTTATAAAATTCCCCCTCTATAAGGAATGTAACTTGGCTGAAGTCTCAGATATCAAAGAAAAAATAGATTTGGTCGAATATGTTTTGAGGCACGTGCCCCTACAAAAGTCTGGACAGAATTTTAAAGCTAATTGCCCATTTCATCAAGAGAAGACCCCTTCTTTCTATGTATTCCCAGATAAACAAACTTGGAGATGTTTTGGAGCTTGCGCTGATGGAGGCGATGTTTTTAATTTTGTTATGAAAAGCCAAAATTTAGAATTTTCTGACGCTTTAAGCCAATTGGCCGATGAAACTGGTATAATTTTGCGAGTCAGAAATGTAGAAGAAACTCAAAAAAAAGAAACCTCTAAATCTATTAACCAAGCCTCGTATGAATTCTTTTGTGAATGTCTTCAATCTTCTTCTGGGAGCAAAGCACTCGAATATCTGGCCAATCGAGATGTGGACCAGGACACTATCAAATCATTTGGCATAGGGTATAGTCTTTCAGACAATAAGTCCTTGATTCAAAAACTCAGGCAGATTGGTTATCAAGATGATGACATGATAACAGCTGGTATTTGCAGAAGAAATGATGATGGAAGTATGTCAGAAGTCTTCAGAGGAAGACTAATGATACCGATAAGAATAAGAAATGGAGATGTTGTAGGTTTCGGAGCTAGAACTTTGGAGGACCGACAGCCCAAATACCTTAACTCCCCACAAACTGATATATTCGATAAAAGTAAAATTCTTTATGGCATAGATAAATCTTTCCAATCTATCAAAAAAGAAGGCACCATTGTGATTGTAGAAGGTTATATGGATGTTATTCGAGCCCATAAACATGGATATACCAATGTAGTGGCATCTATGGGAACGGCTTTGACTAGAAATCAAGTAGAACAAATTAAAGTTATGGCCGATAATGTCGTTATGGGATTGGATTCTGATGCAGCAGGGCAACAAGCCACTCTTAGAAATTTGGACTCTGCATGGAAAGTATTTCAGATGGACAAGTTATCTGTAAAGCGTACAACCCGAGATATTTTTAGAGCTTCAAAAAACCCAGTAATTAAAATAGCTTTGATGCCGCATGGAGAAGATCCTGACGATGTTATTAGGCGCTCAACAGCTGAATGGGATTCAATACTAGAAAACGCTAAGCCAATGTTTTTATATTTACTAGAATCTTTGGGAGAGATGTACGGTACAGAAACTCCTAACGCAAAAAACCAACTCGTTGAAGCTTTAGGCCCAATAATTTACTCTGTTTCTAATCCAATTGAGCAAGATCAATACGTGGAGTCCCTGAGGCAATATTTAAATATTAGAGAATCTACTTTGTTAGCAGCCTTACGAAACATAAAACCTGCACAAAAAACGTACTCTTCGGGTGTTTCGTATGATTCTAAAAACAATAATCAACAGAATGAATATGTGGTGAATGACCCGCTAGAAGCATTTTGTTTGAAAATGATAGCGGGTTTGCAATTACAAGAAGAAGAATACGTGGCTGTTAAAGAAGAATATTTCACTACTCCTGAAAATAAAACCCTACTAAATATGGTAAAAACACATC
>Ga0302135_10002365_pt1 | contig 11310 bp, 9 predicted proteins | sample CBN3_surface_MG_FD_203119 | JGI IMG/M metagenome (GOLD analysis project Ga0302135, IMG submission 203119) | Marine microbial communities from Western Arctic Ocean, Canada - CBN3_32.1 | ecosystem: Environmental > Aquatic > Marine > Oceanic | place: Canada: Western Arctic Ocean | collected 2017-09-15 | reverse complement strand
TTATATCTTTCCATGGAATTTTTTAAAAACTGAAATGCAAAATATCAAAGAACAACTAAAAAAAACACCTAAATGTCCTGGTGTTTATCTTATGCACGACAATAACAATCAGGTGTTATATGTGGGTAAGGCAAAACATTTAAATAATCGGTTAAGATCTTATTTCAATTCTCAATCAAACCTATCTCCTAAAATTCAACAATTAGTCCATAAAATTGATCGATTTGAATATATAATAACCGAAACCGAGACTGAAGCCTTAATTCTTGAAAATAACTTAATTAAACAACTAAAGCCATATTATAATGATCGTCTAAAAGATGATAAAACCTACCCATTCATAAAAGTCACTTTAAACGAAAAATTCCCAAAAGTTTTATTTACTCGAAATATAAAAAATGATGGGTCTAAATATTTTGGACCATTTACTAGTGCCCGATCAGTAAGAACAACTATGAATTTATTAAAAAGACTCTTTCCCTATCGTTCTTGTACAAAAACTATTACTGGCAATGATGAAAGACCTTGCTTAGATTTCCATATCAAACGATGTGTGGGCCCCTGTATAGGTGCAAGTAAACAAAATGATTACAACGAAATTATCAAGCAAGTAATATTATTTTTAGAGGGTGATAAAAAAGAAGTTATTCGCCAATTAAAAACCTCTATGGAGATATCTTCCTTAGAGCTAGAATATGAAAAAGCTGCCAATTTTCGAGATCAAATAAATTCTATTGAGCAAATAAATGAGAAGCAACGAATATTTAATTCTGATAAATCAAATCAAGATGTAATTGGAATCTATCGATCACAATCTGAAGCGGCCATACAAGTACTTCATATAAGAAATGGCAACATGATTGGCCGAAATCATTTTATAATGGAATCAATTATGGATAACAAAGAGAATGTGATTGCCAGGGAATTTATTGAACAATATTATACTTTTTATCATGAAATTCCCTCAGAGATTATTGTTCAATCTGAACTAGATATTGAAAAGGAAATTACAATTCAATGGTTGAAGTCAAAAAAAAATACATCTGTAAAAATTACTGTACCCTATAAAGGTGATAAAAAAAAATTACTGGATCTTGCTATACAAAATGCTAAAGAACAATATAACAGTGAATTTATTACCCAAAAAATACAATTGGAACAAACTAATGACTCACTAAAAGAAATCCAAGAATCATTGGGACTACATGCAATACCTCACCGTATTGAATGTTATGATATTTCTAATATCCAAGGGAGTAATCCCGTGGGATCTATGACAGTATTTATTGATGGTAAACCTGATAAATCACATTATAGAAAATTTAAAATTTCTACAGTTACAGGTATTAATGATTATGAAATGATGAAAGAAGTCTTATCAAGAAGGTTATCAAACTTAAAAGATATTAATAAAACTGACTGGAGTGAATCTCCTGACCTAATCGTAATTGATGGTGGAAAAGGTCACTTAAATGCATCATTACAAACATTGCTAGAACTCGGGTTTTATCCCAAAATTAATATATGTAGTCTTGCTAAAAAACAAGAAGAAATATTTATTCCCGAGCAATCTGAATCTATTATCTTACCCAGAAATTCAAAAGCTTTACACTTATTTCAATATATACGAGATGAAGCTCATAGATTTGCTATTACATTTCACCGCTCACTTAGAAGCAAAAAGTCAACTTTATCCATATTGGATAATATACCAGGAATAGGTCCAAAGAAAAAATCCGAACTTCTTGATAAATATCCAACGATTTCAAAAATAGAAAACGCCAGTATTAATAAAATAGCAAAGCTTTATGGGTTTAATCATGAATTAGCAATAAAAATCAAAAATACAATTTCTGAATGGAGAAAAACCCAAACTCAAATAGCTATTACACTAAAGAAGCTGTGAAAACATTCTAACAAAACAAACGTTTCATAAAAGCTAGATCCAATTCAGGGTAAACTGGAAATTTATCTAATAAATTACTTACCCTATTCTTCGATTCATTTATTACAGATTCCGCAATTGTATAATTTGCCCTACTGATAGCTCCAGCGTTTCTTCCTTTTTTTATCGTATCTGATTTTGTATTAGTTAAAATTTTACCAAAAACAGAGGCTATTTCTTTCATTTCATTTCCACCCATGCCAAGAGTAGATATAGCTGGGGTCCCTACTCGCAACCCGCTAGTATACCATGCGCCATTCGTATCAAATGGCAATGAATTACGGTTAATAGTAATACCTACATCTCGTATAGACTTTTCAGCCTGTCTACCAGTAAGACCTAATTTTGACACATCAATCAAAAGCAGGTGATTGTCTGTCCCACCAGTTAAAACTTCTAATCCATTTTCTATGCATGCATTAGCAAAGGTTTTAGCATTATCAACAATTGATTGCGTGTAAATTTGAAAGGATTTAGTATTTGCTTCAGAAAAAGCAACAGCTTTTGCTGCCATAACATGAGGAAGAGGGCCTCCAATAACTAAAGGGCAACCTTTATTAACAAAATCTGCAAACTCTGCCTTACATAAAATCATACCTCCCCTAGGACCTCGAAGGGTTTTATGTGTAGTAGATGTGACAACATCTGCATACTCTATTGGGTTATACTCCCCAGTTAAAGTTTTACCTGCAACTAGTCCAGAAAAATGAGCCATATCAACCATTAATATTGCTCCAACTTCATCTGCAATTTCTTTCATTATTTTAAAATTAACTAATCTTGAATAAGCACTATAACCAGCTAATAAAATTAATGGTTTAAAATCGATTGCTTGTTTCCGAATAACATCATAATCTAATAATTTAGAATCCCTATCAACATCATAGGTTTCAACTTGGAACATTCTGGAAGATACATTATGACGGTATCCATGACTTAAATGTCCTCCAGAATAGTAATTCATGGCCAAAAGCTTTTGGTTCCCAAACAACTGGCGAAGTTCTTTCCATTCAGTGTTTGATAAAGATGTTATATCTTTTTTATCTAAATTGTTTAAAAAAGGTTCCTGTACTCGTGTAGCTAATATAGCCCAATATGCAATTAAATTAGCATCGGCACCTGAATGTGGTTGTACATAAGCATGTTCAGCATTAAATAACAATTTAGCTAATTCAGCTGCTCTCGATTCAACAATATCAACATTGTCACAACCTGCATAAAATCTATGGAAAGGATAACCTTCTGCATATTTATCTGTAAGTAAGTTGGCTTGAGCCATTTGAACAGCAATTGAGCAATAATTCTCACTAGCGATCATTTTTAAATTAGATCGTTGATCTTCTAGTTCTTGAATGATTGCTCGTGAAATAGTTGGATCAATTGAATGTACAAGCTGTAAAGAAGAAAGATAAGCAATCGAACCTAAGTTATTAAAATCATTTCCATCAGTAAATTTTTGTTTGAGAATAGATTCAAAATCAGCAACCATAATAAACTCCTATCATATTAGTATTATTATACGATATATAGGGATAATATGATTGTTTGTTTTTGGATATATAATTAATTCAAGTTACTTTGGTCTGAATGAAAACTAAAATCATCTTTAGGCATTGTTGATTTTATAGCCTTTAATAAATTGATAGCAATATCGATATATTCTAACGAGAGTGGTGCTGTTAATTTGGCATCACCTGCTCGAAGTATTAATGCTTCGGAATCATTATATTCGGAAAGTTCAATGTTATCAGTAAAAGATGTAATGGGTGAATTTAAATGGGGGTTCGCCACATCTGAATCAGGGAAATTAACAGTGTGATGTGAAAGAGCGCGAGAAGCATCATTCAAGTGTTTTTGTATAAGGGTAAATCTACGAATAATATCTTCCTTAGAGGCTCTAGTAATCTCTTCGAGCCCTACAAGAAGGCTCTTATCATCAGGTGATTCACCTTCAAAGCGATCATATAGGGCAAATAGTAAATCAACTCGTTTAAAAGCTTGGGATGTCGCTTGGAGACGCTCGGATTCACTTGAAGGATTAATAATACGTTGAGCAAGTTCGGAAACCCTAAGTTCTCCACGACCCTCTACAAGCCCAAAGTCTCTCAATGCGGCAATTTTAGCAAATAATGTGCCACTATTTTCAGCCATACCTAATTCCCAAGCTAGTCCCTTAACGCGGACTGAACCCTTAAATTTATTTAAAATACGAGCAGAAATTTCAATTGCATCACTAAAACGTATATCGGGATAAGAATAAGTTCCAAGTTTTGCCATAACTAACCTCCATGCGACTCTAGTAGTTACTAAAAATTCTAATAATTCCTCTAAATAAAGGATATTAATAGCAATTCCCTTTATTCCTCACTTTACTGTAATAATTGCTATTTAATCTACATTAATCCCTAACTTTTGTCAATATATTGCTATTTCCTCTATTGATATTACCAGAAAACCCTATTTTATTCTACCTATTTGCTATATACCTGCTATATACTCCTGAATATTCCATTTATTATCTGGGGATTTGCTAAAATATTACTATGGGTGGGATTTTATATTTTATTTGTATATAATCTTGTCAGATATAAAAAATAGGAGGGATTATGCGTATTTTATATACATTGACTACTTGCCCTACTTGCATGCAGCTCAAATTGGACCTAAAAAAAAATGGTATAGGATATGAAGAGCGCCAAGTTGATAAAAACCAAGAATGGCTTAATGAAGCTCTAACCTATGCAGATACAGTTCCTATCATGATAGAAGGTGATAAAGTATCTATAGGGTTTAATGGGAATATGGGCTGAGAAATTGAATGATAGTCGAGTTCGACTATATAAAACGCAACAGGTCACTTTTAACAATACTTGAGAGGAATGGTGGTAAATGACTAGTATAAATACTGTGGTAACGACTGATAGGTATAAATCCGGCTTTTCTTACACTGAATATCTATCGCAAATCAATGTAAATAAGGAACGATTTGATGAATTTTATCAAAATTTCACGATACCTGCTGAAGTTATCGAGATATTTGAAAATGCACAAAAAACAAATGGCCCTTTAAAAATCCTTGTAATTGGTGAAGATTGGTGCCCTGATGTTTATAGAGGAATGCCTGTAATCGCAAAGATTGCTAGTGAATGTAATATTGAAATCAAAATTTTTCCTCGAGATGAAAATTTAGACCTTTCTGATTTATTTCTCAAAGATGGTGAATTTAGATCTATTCCAGTGTGTGTGATTTTTACCAATGAATTAGAATACATAGGTCACTGGATTGAACGATCATCTAAAGCAAATGATGAACGAAAAATAATTGAGGATCAAATTAAAAAAGAAATGCCTGATGCTGAAGAACAAAATATAAGAAGTGAACTTAGGGATAGAACAAGAGATAAATATCCTGAATGGCAATTAGAAACAGCTAAAGAGCTTGCTGTTCTATTAGAATAATTTATAAAAAATAGTACACATTCTTCACTTATACCATTCTTAATATCTAACTACATAATACTCTGATATGATTACTGTATGAGAATTTTTCACATAGTAATCTTATCAGTATTATTTGTGATTTTGCCAATCATATTATCTTGTAGCTCAAATCAACTTGACCCTAATACTATTCCCAACATAGAAGCAACAATTGAAGCAAGACTGGCGGAAGCAGTGGCACTAGCAATATTACAAACCCCAACACCTACTCCACTTCCTGCTCCGACTCCGACACCTTTACCTACTCCTACTCCACTTCCTGCTCCGACTCCGACACCTTTACCTACTCCTACTCCTACTCCTACTCCGACTCCGACTCCGGCTCCGGCTCCTACCCCTACTCCGACACCTTTACCCACTCCGACTCCGGTGATTATCAAAGTACGAGCTGATCAAGAAAACCAACCTGACTTCATACCTCTGTCATCTTCAGAAATGAAAAATATACTTTCAATGATTTATACGGAAAATCCTGATGCCTATAGTACTTCAAATTCTTTTTCTCTTGATTTAAATTCAGGCAAAATGGAATCCACAATCTCATCTATTGATAACACAAAACAAATAATTTCTATATTCAATACTGGATACTGGTTAGTTACTGGAGAATCACCTCTTTCTTTAATACCATCTGTCCTGCCAAAAAGTGAATGGCCTTCAACTGTAAAAGATATTGCATCAGGATATTGTTGTGAGCAAAAAAATACAAAAATTCAATTTATTGCGGATCGAAACGGATCAGTAACAGAAGTAATCGATACGTTAGCACATGAATCTGGACATGCTAGACAAACCCTACTCAGACCAGGTCAAATTTATTCTGAAAGAGTAGATTTTTCAGAAGCTTTAGCTTATTTAATGCAAGCCTCTATTATAAGAGCCCTTGGAGAATACACTGGACTTAACACAACAGGAATCCCATCAAATCTTGTAATAAGTACCGGTCAGCAACAATTTAAAATTGAAGAATATCTTTTTAAATGGGCTCATGATTTGAAGTCATTAGAAACTACGGGGAATGGTAATCATGAACGTGCTAAATACTTTTTATGGTTGACACTATTATACGAACCTGAGTTTTCTGAATATAAAAATAAAATACTTCAAAGTAAAGCTACCTATCTTAATTCTACAGAACTTTATGATATTTATAACTTCCTTTTAAAAAAAGACACGAGCCAAATTTCTTCTTACACAGATAAAATGCTAAATAAAATTTCAGAAATTGAAAACTTACTTACAGGCACACTGGATAAAAGAGTTGGATCAAGAATAAAATATGAAGGGTTTATTACTGGTACAGGTTGGGAAACTGCTGTCCTAATCCCCTGATACTACCATTGAACAAACATAGGCATGATAACATGAATATAGGAATCATCGCCGACTTGCTTAAATACTCCGGGGCTTGAAGGGCTGGTTGTTTCCAATACAACTTTATCTGAGCCAAGAATTCCTAACACATCACTTAAATACTTAGAACTAAAAGCAATTTTTGATTCATCACCTTCAGTTTCTACTATTATTTCACCGCTGTTATCACCTAGCTCTTCAGCCCTAGCAGAAACAATTAATTTATCTTCATTACCTGAACCTGGGGCAACTTGCAACCGAATAATTCCACTTCCATCTCTGGCAAATATTGATGCCGAACGGGTTGCTCGTGCAAATTCAGTAGAATCTACAATTGTTCTTGTACTATAATTTTGAGGTATTAATTGATTGTAATTCGGGAATGAGCCTGCTAATAGTTGCGAAGTTAATTCTATATCTCCAGATTTAAATAAAACCTGATTTTTAGTAGGAGTTATAGTCATTTGAACATCTGTTTGCACATCAGCAATAATACGTTCTAATTCCCTGAGAGTTCTTGATGGAACAATAAAATCGACTGATTCTAGTATACCGGAATCAATCGATGATTTATGAACGGCCAATCTAAACCCATCAGCAGCAGCAAAAGTTAATAGATCACTGGAAATCTCGATCTGCACACCAGTCAAAACCGGTCTTGAATCTTCTGTAGCAGCTGCAAAAGCTACTTGGTTAATTGATTTTCGTAAAGTTGCAGAAGGAATGGTCAGTAGAACGTCACCATCAACTGTAGGGATTGGAGGAAATTCATCTGCAGAAACTCCTAAAATTCTACATTCAAACTTACCCGAGTGTAGTTCAACTCCTAAAGGAGAATCTGTAAGCGTTATACTTACTTCCCCAGATGGTAATGAATTAACAAAATCAGAAAAAAGTCTTGCAGGTATAGTAACCTGACCTTCATTTTCTATGGAGGCTCCTATCCAAGTGGTAATAGCTATTTCTAAGTTTGTTGCTGTGAGTTTGAGTCTCCCTAAATCAGTAGATATAAGTATATTTTGAGTTATGGGCAAAGTAGTTCTTGTAGCAACGCCTCTGCCGACTAATGCGAGTGCTCTACTTAAGTTCTCTTGTAAGCATGTTAACTGCATTGTATTCCCCATCCTTTATATATACTTACGTGTGATAATTTAAGCAACGTTAACTGTTCCAATCATGCCTAATGATTCGTGGGGAACACAATATAATTTAAAACTTCCTGCAACACTTGGTGTAACATCTTGTGTGACAGTTTCCCCAGCATTTACATAAACTTCAATACCTAATTCATCGACATTGAATGTGTGAAATTCATTTACATTGCTAAATTGTAGTGTATATGTTGTATTTAATGTCCAGTCAATTGTTTCTGGATCAAAGATATAAGGGTTTTCTTTTTGTATTACTTGAAATAACTCACCGGTACCTGATGCTGTTGATGAGGATGTTGCAGTAGTTGAAACTAAAGTTGTAGCACTTGCGTCGGAATTATAGGAAGAATTTGTATCAGGAAAAGTCATATTCTCATTGGGGTCTTCTTCTTGTGGGTTGCAAGAAACAATTGTTAGAAAAAGAGCAGCGAGGAAGAATAATTGAAAAGTTTTGCGAATTGAAAAAGATGTCATGAAATATTCACCAACCTATCTAAAATATACTAAATATTATTATAAAATTATACCAATAATTAAAAACTACTGTCTATACAAATGAACTAAATAATAATGTCGTTTCTTAGTTAATTAAAAACTAATAGTTATGAGTAAAATGTATTATTCTGTTCAATTTAGATAAAAATATTCTGCTATTATTTATCATGTCGCAACAGAAATATTAAAAGATCTATTCTGTTCAATTTAGATAATGTTTTTATATACAAAACACAAGATATTCACTCATTAAGAAGGAATACATGCAATAACCACAATTTCAACTAAAAGTTCTTCTCTATTAAGCATTACTTCTACTGTAGCTCTTGCAGGTTTTTCTCCTGTGAAATATTCTCCATATACTTTATTATACTCTTGTAAATCTTCTCTTTTTGTTAGATAAGTTGTAGCTGATAACACGTTGTTTAAAGATGTGCCAGCCTTTTCAAGAATCACTTTAATGCGTTCTAAAGTAAAACTTGTTTGTTCACGAATACCTTCTCCCAAAACTCCAGTTACAGGGTGGGTTCCAGTTTGACCTGAAACAAACACAAGATCGCCAAATTTAGTTGCAGCTGATAAATTCGGATTAGATTTTTCCATGTCAATTTCAATTATTTCTTTTTGTGACATTGTTTACCTCCCATAAATTATATATTCTTCACCTATTGTACCTCGGAAATTATAATTAATAATCTAATCCCAAGTTGTCTTTTATTAAATTCATAGGTAAAATGGCTAGTATTCACATAAGCCCCAGTAGCTCAGTGGATCAGAGCATCGGACTTCTAATCCGTGTGTCGTGGGTTCGAGTCCCACCTGGGGTACCATTAACTTAATAAATCACGCACCACAATAGAATAGAAAGGCCCAAAGAATGGTTAATAAAAAACTTGATGACGATAGAGCATTTAATTTTTTCCAAGTAAATGACAGGGGCGCTAAACCGCGAACAAGCGGAATTACAGAAATACGAGGTCCAAATAGTCTTTGGCCAGTTGGTCCTAACTATATGGAAGATATATTCAAACTCTATGGGTATTATGTTGATTCATTCAAATATGTTGGTGGAACTTATAGATTGATTCCTCGTGATGTTGTGAAAGAAATGAATGATTTATGTCATAAATATGATGTTATGGTATCTACTGGAGGGTTTACTGAAAGAATCCTTAAAGGCCCCGATGAACATTTAGATTTATATTTAAAAGAATGTGTTGATCTTGGATTTGACATTGTGGAAATATCAGAAAATAAAATATCCATTGATTATGAAGATATTATACGAGTAATTAAAAAAGTTAAAGAATATGGGTTAAAACCTAAACCAGAAGTTGGGGTCATGAGATCTAGTGGATACGGTGGTGATCCTGATTGGGCTGTAGCTAAAGCTGCAAAATATCTAGAAGCAGGCGCGTATCTTATAATGATGGAATCAGAAGGTATTACAGAAAATAATTACATCGGAACAAAAGGTGGTAGTGGTGAAGGGGCTATTGATAAGGAATTATGGAATACTAATGTCGTCACAAAGTTTATTAATGCTCTCGGATTAAGAAACATTATGTTTGAAGCTGCTGAAAAAGAAGTATTCACGTATTATATCGATAATTATGGACCAGGTGTAAACCTTTTTGTAGATAATAGTCAAATAAATGCTTTGGAAATGGTTCGATCTAATGTCTTCTTTGGATCTGTAGCAGAAAACACTACCACATACAAAGGATAGTTATGGATATTCAATCTTTAATGAATAAGATAGATGAACAACGAGAAGATTTAATTGCCCTGCATCAAGAATTAGTTAAAATACCTTCTGTTAATACAGGATTTATGCCAACAGGAAATGAAACTGCTGTATGCAATTACGTAAGAGACTGGTTGAAAAAATATGGAATTGAATCAGAAATCCTTTCGAGGGACCCTGATAGAGGCAATATTATTGCAAGTATTGAAGGAAAATCTAAAACAAATGGACTCCTTTTAATGTCCCACACTGATGTAGTTCCTATTGAAGATATCGATAAATGGGAATATGAACCATTTAGCGCAAAAAGAGCAAATGGAAGAATTTATGGTAGAGGAGCCTCCGATTGTAAAGGTCTTTTAGCATGCCAATTATTTGCGATGAAAATCATCAAAGAGGCCGGTATTGAACTTGAGGATAATCTAGTACTCGCTTCAGGTGCTGATGAAGAACATGGAGGAAGATATGGATTCGGCTGGCTTGTAGAAAATCACTTAGATAAAATCAGTTCTCCTTATGCAGTTAATGAAGGAGGAGGAGAAGCAATACAAACAAAAAGTAATACTACTTATGCTGTGGGTGTTGGTGAAAAAGGTAGACTTCAGATAGAAATAGATGTCAAAGGAATCAGCGCTCACGCATCTACTCCATGGCAAGGAGAAAATGCTTCATACCTGTTAAGACAAGTATTAGAGCGTATAGAAAACTATGAACCTGAAAGGGATACTTCAACAAACTTTTTTGAATATCTTTCTTTACTGGCCATCGAGCACAAACCTATGGCTAGTAACATTGACAGTATTATTTCCGATGTGGAAAAAGATAGCCCTAGACTAGCTTCTCGTATGAAAGCATTATCCCGAATGACTGTTACTCCTACAATGATTTCAGGAGGAATAAAATCAAATAGTGTACCTGAATCGATTCGGCTAACTTGTGATGTTCGCACACTACCTACTCAAGATGAAACATATTTGAGAAATGAACTCGATAAAATGTTTGAAGGCATATCTAATGTCAATTATGAAATAGACAACATGGCGCTTTCTAACGAATCTAAGTTTGAAACACCACTAATGGAAAGTTTAAAACGAGCCACAGCATTAGCTGTAGGAAGT
>Ga0302135_10002364_pt1 | contig 11312 bp, 10 predicted proteins | sample CBN3_surface_MG_FD_203119 | JGI IMG/M metagenome (GOLD analysis project Ga0302135, IMG submission 203119) | Marine microbial communities from Western Arctic Ocean, Canada - CBN3_32.1 | ecosystem: Environmental > Aquatic > Marine > Oceanic | place: Canada: Western Arctic Ocean | collected... | reverse complement strand
GGTGGCCGTTACGTGGGTTCGGTGCTGGGTCGCCGCGGTGGCACGCTGGCGGCCGTTGGCGGGGCGGCCGTTAGGGGTGGGGGTGTCCGTGCCACGCGCCGCGTGGCAGCCTCCGAAGGACCCTGGCGGGGTCCGCGTCACAGAGCGTGCGACGCGGCAGGGTGGCCGTTACGTGGCACGTGATCGGTGCTCGGGTTGTGCTCGGACCTCGGTCAGGCGACGCCACGTGGCGGCAGGGGCCGGGGAGTCCCCGGGGACTCATCGGGGACTCATCGGGGACTCCCCGGGGACTCATCGGGGACTCCCCGGGGAGTCCCCGGGGACTCGTCGGGTGTGTGGATGGGAAGGCGCACACACTCGGTGTACACCATACCCGACGGCGCTAGGTGGTCGGGTGCCAATTTGTCACTCTACCGTGAACGGTTCAGACCCCCGCCCGTGTCCCGTCCGTGTCACCCAGTATGCCGAAACACAAGCTCAACCAGCTCTCCACAAGTGAGACCAAGGCGTACCGCCACTCCGTGACCGAATGGGCCCAGCCTCTGGTCGCCGGCGCAGTGACCAGCGTGTACGAAGCGCTGGCCGGAGACGGCAACACCGAGAACTGGGACGCCATGCCGGATGCTGGCACGATCATGGCACGCGTCGTGGGGAGCATCACCGCCGCGGACCTCGAGGACCTGGCGGGAGACCAGTGCATCGGGTTCCATTATCCCAAGCGCATCTTGAGCCAGGCACAGCAGGGCGTGCGCGACGTCGTCGGCGTGCGTCTCGTGATGGGCCTTGCCACCACCAGCCTCGACCGCGCCGGCGTCCAAGCGGGCGTCGACTGGGACGAGACGCTCGACGTCCACTGGAACCGCGTGCAGAAGCGCGTGCTGTCGGTGCTGGTGAGCGCAGTGATGGCCGACGCGTTCGAGAAGGATGACGAGGACGACTCGGACGACTCGGAGGAGGACTCGGAGGAGGACTCGGAGGAGGACGAGGAGGAGGAAGAGGAGGAGGAGGAGGACGAGGAGGAGGACGAGGAGGAGGACGAGGAGGAGGAGGAGCAGGGCGAGGAGGATGAGGTGGCGGACGAGGAGGTCGACGAGGCGCGCGAGGAGCTCGAGGAGATCCGAGCGGAGGCCAAGGCCGAAGGCGGGGAGTAGGGGGATCAACGCCGGACGGCGATAAGCCAGTGTGACCGTGCCCATGGTATAGCGTGGTTGTGGCGGTGGTGGTGGTGATGGCGAAAGTAACCGGGAACGGTATTTTACCAAATCTCTCCGCCCTCGCCATCGGGGCGGGGGAAAAGCGCAAGCTGCCGTTCAGGAGCACCGGCATGCCGGTGATGAGGTTCCTCGAGCAGATCGTCAAAATCATCCTATCGTGGATCCACGTGGCGGATGACCCTGCCCCTACAATAAAACGGCTGCGCGAGTACATCGTCGCCAACCACCGAGGCCTCGTCGAGACGATGATAGGCTTAAACTCTACAAATCGTAGGTCGATCCTTTACAACCTCGAATCGTTTCGCCAGAGAGTGCACAACTACGAGACGGCACGTCTTGAACGGAATAACGGGTACCGGCCCACAGCCATCCATGCTGGCAGCACCATTCTGGATGCACTCGACGCCCTCATCGCGACGCTCCCCTCGAGGGGGATCCGCCATGACCAACAGTCGGGGTCGGAGACGGAATTGCTGCAGCGAATGCATGACCTGGTCACCCGTCCACCACCCGCGTTTGGTGGAGGGTCGTCGTCTAGCGACCCCGCACCGGCGCCGCCACCGCCACCGGCGGCTCCGGCTATGGCATGGGACGACGATCTTCTGCAGGAGCCGCCGCTGATGCCTCGGATGCCCACCCCTGAGCTTCCCTACGACGAGCGCCCGCGCAGCTACGACCCGGTGACTGGGAAGCTGCTAGCGGGTGGCACGCGGCCGCCGACGCCCGCGTCGCCCGCGTCGCCCGCGTCGCCCGTTCCCTATGCCGGCGGTGGATCAGTGTCGCCACTTCCCGATCTTGGACGGTCGAGGATGCCGTCGCCGTCGCCGTCGCCGTCGCCGTCGCCGTCGCCGTCGCCGTCGCCGTCGCCGTCGCCGTCACGCGACGACGAACCCCACTGGTACGGGCAGGAAGACGACGACCCTGCCAACATAATGGGTCACGATTCGCCGCCGCGATACGACCAGGAAGACTACTAGCGAAGGCTCCAGGACAACCCGCTAGCAGAGGACACTGTCCGTGTCACACACTGTCGATCGAGGAGGCCAAGCGGCTCGCTTCCGAGAAGCGTGAGCGTGCGCTTCTGAAGGTCGTCGAGGGCTTGTGCGAGTTCAAGCGCCTGCTTTGAGTGCTAGCTGGAGAGTGTCGCCGCTATGACACATATATGGCTGATTTACTCTGCTAAATCCAAAACAAGCGTTACTTTTTCATGTCTGACAGCGGCGGAGAAGACGACGCCGCCTCGGCGGCGTCGGGGGCGCCACCGCCGGTGGCGCCTCACCAGGTTTCGGCTGATCACCTGCGCTCAACTCATCCGCTTTGGCAAAGGGCCGCCGGCAAGGGCGGCGGAGGCGGCTCTGCCTCTGTCGGTAAAGGGCGCGGCAAGGCCGCGCAGGCCGGTGGCGACGGCGGAGGAGCCACGCGGTACGAGCCGCTGAGCGCGCTGGCTTTGGAGATAGACTGTTTCCGCGCCAACGCCGACGGCGACTCGGCGCTGCTCTCGTCCGAGGGCGGCTCGATGGCCGCGCCACCTCGCAAGCGGCGGGTCGAGCCGGCCCACGCCGATCTCTTCGGCGAAGAGGACGAGGAGGACCATGAGGACGGCGGTGGCTTCTCTGCCCTCGCCCCCTCGGAGGCCTACGACGATGTCTCACACACCGCAAAAAAACGATCAAAGGGCAAGTCGACCGCGGCGTCGGGCGACGCCGCGATGTACGCCCAAGCGGCGTTCGGCACCGGCTACGCTGGCGCCGACTCGGACGGCGACTCGGTCTCGCAGGTGTCGGCCACCGAGTCGGCGCGTAAGAAGGCGGCTTACCGCGCCGCTTTCCCCGTCAAGGGCATCGAATGCGTAGGGTACCAACGACCGTGGCCTCGAACATGCAGTCCTGTGCATGTTCGATGCCATTCTAACACAAAACTCTTTCCGTGCGCAGCTGCATGCTCACCAAGCAGATCTCGCTCGTTGTCAAGTTCGTGAAAGAAAACCTCGACAAAATGTCGGAAGAGGCGCTCTGGAAACAATCTGCGCTTTTGTACAAACGCGAGATTCAGGAGCCTCGTCGCAAGGAGGGGGTGCTGACGCCGCACTGGAACTGGAAGGACATCAGAACGCACTTCCTCTTACATTGTAGCGATCATTTCATTGCTCGCACGTTTGCGTGCCGCCAACTCCAAACTGCTCGTTATGCCGTCGAGCAGCGGCTCATGCGCGTCGACGGCGAGACGAAAGAGCTAGACAAGGCGGGCACCGAATTGCTCCTGAAGTTGATCAAAGAGGAGTCTGCACAGCGCTCGATCCTCCAGAACATGAGCTCGGGTCCGGGCAAGAGAGCCACGGGCGGTTCCACGGTTGGCGACGCCAACAAGTGAACGGCAGGGGGTGGTGGTTGGGGAAGGGAGGAGAGCGTGCGAAACAAGGGAAAGGGAGGAGAGTGTGCGAAACAAGGTAAAGTTGCCGCTAAACAGATCTTGTGTGTTGTTCTGGTGTTCTGGGTATATACCATTGAGTGTCATGTCGAAGCGTCCGGTTATCGTTAAGAAGACGTACATTACCAACTTCTACAACACCTACAATGACCACAGTACTACCAACAACGACAACCGCGTGACCAACAACCACACGTACGTGGTGCGGACCAAGCCGCTCGGCGAGGAGCCGCGCCAGTGGGTGGACGAGACGGGCGTGCCGAGGACTAATGTGGCCATGGTGAACTGGAGGACGTTCAGATCGGGAAATGGCTCGTGGCATGTTCGGGCGGTCGATGCGCCGACGAGGAAGCTGGCGCACGTCGGGATCAGAAAGGAGTGGGACGCCGCGGTGCGCCTCCGCGAGGAGGCGCAGAAGACCGAGGGGACGAGGGGGCCGGGCGAGCTCGAGTTCACGGAGGACGGCGAGGCGGTCGTCGCGTGCGGCCAGTGCCGTCGCACGTTTGGGCTCGCCTCGTACGCGCCCGAGCCGTGCTGGAAGAAGAAGACGTTTGCCGCGTTCGAGGCGGCGTGCGAGGGGTTGCAGAGCGCCGATCCCAAAGTGGCAACGGAGGCGGAGGCGCTGCTCGCGGTGATGCCGGAGGGCAGGAGCAACGAGGCGCTGCGCACGTCGTGGTGCCGAGGGTGCCGCGACGTGCTCCACCGGTCGATTACGGAGGGGCCCAACAGCGCGACCGCCAAGTGCTACGCCGCCAACCGCGAGATCCGCGCGGACATGGCGCTCAGGGGCTGCCGCGATTGCGGCGAGTCGCGGTCCGAGTGCCTGGAGTGCGAGCACGTCGACCGGTTGGGCAAGCCGGAGGGATGCGGCAGCATCCTGGATTACGCATGGTTTGAGGCCAAGTACAAAGAACGCGGCCCGATCGAGATGTGGAAGGCCTACCGCAACGAGCACGTCGCCGTGCTCTGCATGTGCTGCCACTCTCGCCAGCCGACGCACGCCGGCGCCATGGGAGCGGACTCGTCGACGCTGGAGCCAGGGTCCAAGAAGAAGCGCAGGCGTGAGTGCTCCGAGGCGAACGGCGCGTACAACAAGAAGCGCAAGCGCGAGTTTGTCAACGTCAAGGACGGCGTCGAGCTCCCTGCTGGCCAGTGCTACCACTGCGAGGGCGAGTACGTGTGCACCGAGGGCTACGAGATCGCCTTCCAGTGGATGCACCGGGTCGACGAGCTCAAGAAGGAAACCATCTCAACGTTGGCCCAAAGCACCTTGTGCCTCGACACGGCCAAGAAGCGCATCGACGCCGAGATCGACGGCACGAACGGCAGCGGCGGCTGCAACCTCGGCTGCGCCAACTGCCACCACGTCTGCGAGACGCTTCCGCGCCGCACGGAAGGCAAGGAAAAGTGGGACGCCCTCATGGCGGAGCCGATCCGCAAGCGCGTTTGAATCGGCAGCAAGAAGCTTATTATAAGCAACGACATGCTCAGAAACATGACAGTACAAATACACATACAAACACATCGATGTGTCAGAGTACCGCCGCATCCGGCGCGGCGGTGACGGCACCAGTCGACTGCGCGACGACGAGAGCGAGCTCGCACCGCTCTCCCACAGAGCTTAATCGCTTCTAGAACTCGCTCATTGACTGCGACATCAGCGCGTCGACCGCCATGGAGGCGCCGTCGGTTCCCATGCTCTGTGGGAGAGTGACGGTCGCGTTGCTCATTTGCGAAAGTCTCTCTGTGCGAAAGCTCGAGCGCGCCGCTGCGGCGCTGTAGCCCATGCTGGTGTATGTCTGTGTGTAGCTCTCGCTGATACCGAGCGCCCCGGAAAAGTCGTTGCGCATGAGCGCCTCGCGAATCTTCTCTTTCTCTTCGTTCTGAAGTCGCCTCTCCTCGAGCTTCGCCTTCACCTCCGCCGGCGGCTCCTGCGGCAGCGCCGCCATGTACTCGGCGTCGGGGACGAACTGGAGCATCACGTCGACGAAGGGCACGTCGGAGTTGGCGAGGCCGACGGTGGCGGCAATGTGCATTCCAGCATTGAATTTATCCGCGACTTGCATCGTGAAGAGCGTTTCATTGTTGTTGTGCGTGATCAGGCCGTAGTCGCGGTAGCGCGCGCTGAAGACGGCGTTGGCCTTGACGCCCTTGTCGAAGATGGCTAGCTTGAGGGTCGTGCTCGAGCCCAGCATGCTGGCCGTGAGACGCTCCATCTCGGTGACGAGCTCCACCGGCGTCTTGGCGTGGCCCGTAAAGCCGCCCGTCCAGAAGGTCAGCTCTCTTGGCACATCGCGGTCGATGCTGTTGCCCAGGCAGAGCACGTGCACGAGCACTGCGTGGCCCTCAAGGTTGGTGTCCATCTGGTGCTTGACGATGCGCCCGAGGCGGCGGGAGTCGGTCACCCCGACGGTAGGGTAGCCGTCTGTCATGATGACCAGGTGCATCACGTAGTCGGGAGGCAGACCCTTCTTGGCGCGAATGAGGCGGAGCTCCGCGCAGCCGCGCTCCACGGCGGCGGCGGTGTTGGTGGCCGACACGTCGGCCTTGAGGCGGTTCGAGATGTTCAGAGCGGCGACGTCGGTGAGCTCGCCAAACTCGGTGTACCCGACGGGCCCGCCCTTGGCCTCGGAGCTGAACATGGTCGCCTTCTCGTCGAACGTGCCGACGGCGGTGTACACCGTCTCGATCTGCGTGCCCTTCTTCAGCATCGCGGGCAGCTTCTCCATGGACTCCCGGAGCAGAGGCACGTTGGCGGCCATAGAGGACGAGGTGTCGAACATGAACACCGCGTGCGTCTCCTTGCGCTTCGCGATGAGGCCGTCCACCAGGGACGGCGGCAACTTGTAGAGGACGCGCATGGACTCCACTCCCTTCTCCACGCTAGCCAGCTTCCCGGCGGGTATCACGGTGGGCACGGCGGGCGCTTTGATGGTGGTCTTCTGGACGGACGCGGCGGGCGCGGCGGGCGCGGCGGGCGCGTCCGTGCCACCCACGGCCACCTCTTCGCGCTCGCGTTTGTCCCCAACGGCAGTGCTCATCTGACGTGGACAGAAGGACCCTGGCGGGGATCGGCTGTGGCGAGCTTGCTGGCGAACCGAGCTTTGGGCTCGGACCTTGGATAGCTGGGTTTAATTTGGTACTCTTAAATAGCGTTACTACAGGCCTAATGACAACGAAACATGAGACGCCATCTCCATACATGCTCCACGGAGAAGCCGCGTGGACTCTCCGGAGAGCGCATTCAACCCCCGACTTGTCCTCCGTGGACTCCTCGGAGCACCGAATTTCTATCTCCGGGGACTCACCGGAGAATCTCCGGAGGGCGCGCGGTGAGTCTCCTAGGAAGCCAAGGGGGATCTCCGGCGAGTCCCCGGAGCGTCGCCGAGCGCCCGGTCGGCGTCTCCGAGGACTTCTCGTGGCCGCGGCCACCTGCCTCGTCCTGTCGATCGGCGTCGCCGTCGTGATGGCCCTCGTCGTGCTATGCTTGCTGATCAGGCTACGCAAACCACCGGGCTATTCACTTTGAGCCTCTGGACGGAGGCTTCGTGCCGATCTCCGTCGTCTCCTTCTTGGTCTTGTCGACGTTGGCCTTGGCCTGCTCGAGCTCGACCTTGTTCTTCTCGCCGGTCGTCTCGAGCCCGGCCGCGCGCTCCTTGAGCTGGAGCTTCTGGTCATTTTGCTGGAACTCCCGAGAAGCATCTTCGCAGTCGCAGACCTTCTGATCCTTCTCGCGCCCCCTCTCCATGGCCTTCTCGATTTCCTCCGGCGTCGCGCCCAGCGAGTGGAGCGCAGCCGGAAGGGCAGTCTCGCGATCGATGAGCTGGGCGGTGAACAAACGCTCGATCTCCTCCGCAGCGGCCAAGGGAGCGGTCATCAGCTGCATCTGAGCCGCCTCCTCGCCCTCCTCGTCGTCGTCGCCGTAGATGGCATTGTACGCCTTGGTCAGCACGCGGTTGACGGACTGTGTACGTAATGCACGAGCTGGTGAGTCTGTATTCCAACCAGGAGATTCGAGGCCTTGGGAGCCTACCTTGGCCATCTGGGTGACCGTCGAGTTGAGTAACTGTAGCCTGTCAAATGAGAGTCACGTTGCTAAGCAGGTTATAGTTTACGAACAGTCGCTACGCAGGGAAAGGGAGGCGGCGGCGGCGCACTGAGTCGACGAATTGTTGGACTGCCAAGACAAAGACAACGTGTGAGTTTTGTGCCCCACAATGGGTAAGGGCAGCTGGGCATGAGTTTGAGCTGGCGCCTTACAAATTTTCCTTCGAAGACAAGCGCTGCGGGGATGCCAAGCGCCGAGCCTGTGGCACACCACTCGCGCCGTCAGTAGGTGTGAACATGTGGTGGGCAAGCGGCTAGCACTCACAGAACTGGTCGATGGCCAGTCTGATGAGGGACTCGAGGTCGCCGCGCGGCTGGGGAACTGAGACGTTTGGTGCGAGCTCTTGGTCCTGCGCATGAGCGTGGCGTGTTAGTATGGCAAGGTTGTGTGTGGACGAGGTGCTCGTACCTTGGGCAGCACGAAGAGGCGGGGTGGCACGTCGGGCGGGGTGAAGATGGGGCGGCCCGATGCGGTCGATGCGCCGCTGCCACCGCTCGTTTGATATTGGTTGATGATCTGTGCAAGTACAGCACCCGGTTAGTTTTGGATGCGTAACGTGGAGTATTGTGGGCGTCGCACCTTGCACAATTGAGCTTGGATGTCCAAATTTCTGGCGGCCTGCTGGCTCTCCTCGCCCTCGTCGCCCTGCTGGACGTTCCTCGACTCACTGCGACGTGTGATGTTACTTGTTAGGGGTCAAGCGAAGGATTTCTCAAGGGCCTTGTTCTTTCTGGTAATCGCGCACCTGTCGAAAAAGAGCGCGCCGGCCGTGAGGTCGGCGCCCTTCTCGGGCTTGCGCACCTGGGTCACGATCGAGGGCGCGCTGCGGCTGATCTCGGCCGTGAACGCCATCTCGACCAGCCCCGCCGTGAACGAGCCCTGTTCGTACACGGTGGCGAGCGGCGAGTTCACGTTGCCGACGCCATCTGGGTGCTGCCTGATCATCACCATGGCGCTCTCGTCGACGCACGTGGTGTGGCCCGGCGAGTTGGCGTAGAGGAAGTACGAGCGGGTGTACGAGAGGCGGCCGGCCTCTGACCACGCGATGTCGTACCTGCGAGCACGACGGGTGTGGGGTGAGCTCTGGGTCTAAGGCGATTGGACCTGTGTTCTGGAAATGAAACGCACGTCCCGAGGTGCGGCACGTGGGGCACCAGCACCGTTGGCTTGTCGACCGCCTTTCGCTTGCCCCCGGTGGGTGCGCCGAGCTCGCGCTTGAGCGCCGACATGGCCTTGGCGTGCGTGTCCTCCTCGATGGCCTCGAAGACCACCGGGACGAGACCCCACTTCAAGAAGCTGTCGACGACGTCCCGCGCAAATGGAATCCAGTGCTCCTCTAGGTGCTGTTGGAAGTCCTTGGTGATGCCCTTCTTGGCCTTGCCATTGTCTCCCTTCTCTCCGAACTTGACCTGCTTGAGGGGCTCTCCGTCTCTGACGAGCTGCACGCCACCGGAGAGTAGCTGGCTGTGCAGCACGGATCGGGCGGCCATCACGGCGGGGTGAGAGCTGTACATCTGGTCGAGGGCATGCATCTGGGTGGTGTTGAGTCGGCGCTCGCCGAGGTCGCTTGTGTGGACACCTGTACATCGATAGATCGTTTTTCTTTAGCACATGAAAGTGGGTATAGGTCTCAGGAACCGGCGTTTACCGAGCGTCGGGGCGAGCAAAGACTTCCCTCCATGCTTTGGCGCACGACGCTGTCCGCTCGTGCGCTGGGACTTGATCGATGACATTGTTTTTAACGAGACACTCGGGCACCCATTTACTCCCTCCGGCATACAAGGGGTAAATAGCGGTGGCAAGCCCGGGTTAATACCGGTCAGTCCTTCATGCCCAGAGCCTCCTTGATCAGTACAAACGCCAGCCCAATGCTCAACCCGACCACCAACACGCACAGAATGGCACCGCACTCCGCGCACGAGCGCTGCCCCTGAGCGTCGAGCTCATCCGAAACTTGAGGCCACATTCTGCGGCAGTGCGCCCGCGCCGAACACTGGGAGGAACCCCCACTCCGGCGTCGCAGCGTGCTCGTTCTGCGCCCAGTAGGAGCACGCCCAGATCGAGCGCTGAAGCAGCGTGTCGGACACCTCCGACACCGTCTGCGCTTGACGTTTATAGCGCGGCTTCTCGGCCATGTGCGTCGACGCCTGGATGCACACTCGGAATAGCGCTTGTGTAGCGGTGCGCGCCACCTCGGGCTCGGGAGCGAGCACCGTGTTGAACTTGGCCAGCGCTGCCGGCTCGGAGGCGATGAACTTGGGCAGGGCCTCGTAGAAGTGGTCGAAGCGGCTGCCCCGAAGTCCATCCAATGTGAAGTCGCAGCCACAGAGCGCGGCAGCGCTCGTTAATGCCAACATCGAGCTCAGCAAGTTATCGGCAGTCGGCGTGGCCTTGCACTCGGACCACAGGTGGTTCTGCACGTTGGCCTCGAGCAGCGTGATGTCGCAGGCGAGGAAGGTGGCCTTGGCGGCGGGGTCGACCTCGCGGTCCCTCTTGGTAGCAGTGGTGCGCATGGTGTAGATGCTGTGCAGCGTGCCCGCGTAGGGGTTGACGCGGCGCTTGGCCACGTCGAGAAGAAAGACGGCAAACGTGTCTGTGTCGGTCGTTGAGGTGATGCAGAGGTTGTACCGCTCAAACTCCTCCGGCTCGGTGCTGATGAGCTCGCGCAGACGGTTCTCGAGAGCGATGAGCTTGACGTCGCCCTCTCCAATCGACTTGTCACGAGCAAACTTGGCGGCGAGGTCGGCGTCCGTGCCCACGACGGTGAGCACGCGCGGCTCGTGCGGCATACGGTCGCAGCCGCGCATCTCAACGCCGTCAAAGATGAGCGCCCCCGTGTCGTGCCCCTTGGCAGCCCACTGCTCCATGACCTTGGTCACGCGGTCTAAGACCATCTTCATGACCTCATCGTAGAGTCTAGTGCGGCACTTGCGGTTGGCCTTGAGCAGATGCACGTCGGGCAGCGTGTAGAGTTGCTCGCGAGTGAAGCCGTCGTCGAGCGGACAGGGCGCCATGTCGGTCGAGCACGAAACGGTCCTGGCCTTGCGCGCCGCGTCGCGGCGCGCTTGCTCTTCCTTCTTGGCACTCGTGAGGTGCTCCGGCTCGTCGAGCGCCACGATCACGATGTGCGCCGCGGTGAGCGCGTCCCTTATGTAATTGTACACAATATTTGCAAACCCCTTTACGTCCCCCACCGCCTCGGGCACAGACATCAAAAGCACATTTCCATCGAGCATTGCCACGGTGCGTTGCCGCGCCCCCAGCGGCGGCCCCGCCATGTCTACATACACAACTTGCTCCACAGTTTCCCCACCAGACGGGTCCGGTGCAGCCCGCTGGAGCACCGCGTCCCTAACCTCATGCAGCGTGTCGTAGGTGCGGAAGGCCTGTGGCACACGGCTGCGCACAAGAGCCTTGAACCCGTTCTCGCCAGCAGCCTTTAGTCCCATGAGTTCACTCTATCCTCTCCTACCCCAGCGTGCACCGCCATGTCACACAGACTTCGGCTAGCGGCGAAGCCTGCCCCGCGGCGGGGGGGGGGGGGGGGGGCGGGGGGGGGGCGC
>Ga0302135_10002363_pt1 | contig 11320 bp, 7 predicted proteins | sample CBN3_surface_MG_FD_203119 | JGI IMG/M metagenome (GOLD analysis project Ga0302135, IMG submission 203119) | Marine microbial communities from Western Arctic Ocean, Canada - CBN3_32.1 | ecosystem: Environmental > Aquatic > Marine > Oceanic | place: Canada: Western Arctic Ocean | collected 2017-09-15 | reverse complement strand
GTTTCTATAAAAACCGTTTCACGGGTTGCGAACAATGAACCCAACGTGCAGGAGAAGACGCGCGAGAAAGTCTTGAAAGCGATTGATCGTCTTAATTATCGTCCCAACGTTGCCGCCAGAGGGCTCTCGGGTAAACGTTCCTACGTGATTGGGCTGGTCTATGAGAATCCTCACGAATTCTCCTATATGAAGGACGTGCTCAATGGTGCGCTTCAGGTTTGCGACGACGCGGGCTACTCGTTGTTGCTGAGGCCCCTGACATTGCCAGATGAGGCTTTGGTGGAAGACATCCGCCAGTTTGTATTCAAAACCGGTATGGATGGGATTGTGCTGACCGCACCGATTGTGGATATTCCGGAAGTGAAGTCGATGCTGTCTGATCAGGATATTCCATACGCCTGCCTTGCGCCACGGGACCATGGAGACAATACAATTGTGATTCAATGCGACGACGAAGCCGCAAGCCTAGCGCTAACGGAGTATGTTATCTCTCTTGGTCATAAGAGGATCGCGTTTATCAAAGGTCATCCTGACCACGGTGCTTCGCATAAAAGACTGAAGGGATATCGCGCCGCGCTGAAAAAACACAACCTGAAGTATGAGTCGAGCCTGGTGAAACAAGGTTATTTTGATTTTGAATCCGGAAAGGTAGCGGCGCGCAAGCTCTTGAATATGCAGAATCTTCCCAGCGCAATTATTGCCAGCAACGACGACATGGCGGCCGGTGTTGCCTTTGAAGGGTACGAAAATGGGTTCTCCATACCGGAAGATATCTCTGTTGTGGGCTTCGACGACTCGCCTACAGCCTCGCATATGTGGCCACCCCTAACGACGGTACGCCAGCCGATCACCGAAATGGCTGCCAGGGCAACGGAATTACTGATACTCCAACTTCAAGGCGGTGATGTTTCATCACAGGAAGCTGCCTACACGTGTGAACTTGTTATTCGTTCCTCGTCGGGGCCACCGAAAGTTCAAGGGTAGGTCGATTTCCTGACGAAGTAACTCGCGTGCAAAAAATCCCTTCCTGATCAATTCTCGATTATTTGCAAAAAGAATTGACAACGTTGTCATAAACTTTCTATAGTTTGTAAAATCTCGTTATCAGGCAGCAATGGGCAGGATTCAATGTTGAGTAACCAGCAAAAAAGAACCGAGCCAGACCGGGTCAGTGAACTGATCTCTACCATGAGCCTCGGTGAAAAAATTGGTCAGATGGTCCAGGTCAACAGTACCGGGGGAACCGTGTCTGATGGCTTACGTGAAGATATCCGTGAAGGCCGTATTGGTTCGGTGCTGAACGAAGTGGATCCACAAGCGGTAGCGGAACTGCAACGAATTGCACGCAAGGACAGTCGGCTTGGAATCCCCCTATTGATTGGTCGGGACGTGATCCATGGCTTCAATACCGTGCTGCCCATTCCGCTGGGACAGGCCGCAAGTTGGAATCGCGAGCTTGTAGAGAAGGGTGCCCGAAATGCAGCGGTAGAAGCGGCATCACAGGGTGTTAACTGGACGTTTGCCCCAATGCTTGATATCTCACGCGATCCGAGATGGGGGCGAATAGCAGAAGGTATGGGTGAGGATCCGTATCTTACTGGCGAACTGGGAGCAGCGATGGTCAAAGGGTTCCAGACCGATAATCTCAGTCGACCCGATGCCATTTTATCCTGCGTAAAACACTTTGCCGGCTACGGTGCCAGCGAATCAGGTCGTGATTACAACTCAGCGAACATTCCTGAATTCGAGCTCCGTAACGTTCATTTCCCGCCCTTCCAGGCAGCAATATCGGCAGGTGCCCGTAGCCTGATGACGTCGTTTAGTGATTTAAATGGCGTGCCACCCACTGCGAGCACCTGGCTATTACGAAGCGTGCTGCGTGAACAATGGTTATTCCCAGGGTTTGTGGTGAGCGATTGGGCATCGGTCAACGAACTGGTCACCCATGGCGTCGCAGAGGATGAGTTTCAGGCAGCGCTGCTAGCAGTCAACGCTGGCGTGAACATGGATATGGAAAGTGGCGCTTACTCGAAGTATCTTCAGGCGCTTGTCGAGCAGGGTCACATCGACGAAACTCGGATCGATGAACTGGTAGCACAGCTTATTGCCGCAAAATTTGAACTTGGACTGTTTGAAACGCCGCTAGAGACTGTTCAATCAGTATTACCTTCTGCCAGCCATCTGGATGTGGCTAAGCAGTTAGCCGAGGAAAGCATTGTCCTGCTGAAAAATGATCAGGATCTACTACCGCTTAGTGCTGAGACCACTAAATCTATGGCTGTCATTGGTCCTCTGGCAGACGATGGCTACGAGCAGATGGGAACCTGGGTGTTCGATGGTGATGAGGCCTTAAGCCATACCGTGTTGAGTGCACTCGGTGATAATCAAGGTTCGGCAATGTCGCTGCACTACGTGCGTGGCATGGAAACTACCCGAAGTTACGATGAGAGCCAGTTCGCAGAGGCGATATCAGCGGCGCAGGAGTCCGACGTTGTCCTGCTGGTGTTGGGTGAGGAAGCGATTCTTTCCGGTGAGGCGCATTGCCGTACTGATATCCGGCTACCGGGTGCCCAGGAAGCGCTGATCGAGGCTATATCAGGGTGCGGAAAACCGATTGTTCTTGTGTTAATGGCCGGAAGACCACTAGTGCTGGAGGCGATTGTTGATAAGGTCGATGCGATCCTGTTTGCGTGGCATCCTGGATCCATGGGTGGCCCGGCGATTGTGGACCTGTTATTTGGCGACGTCACACCGTCAGGAAAACTTCCTGTTACTTTTCCTCGGACGAATGGTCAGATCCCCATGTATTACAGTCATCGCAATACGGGGAGACCGCCAAGCAAGGACACTGTGATGTACATCGATGACATCGAAGCGAGAGCAGCACAAACATCGATCGGTAATAGATCGTTTCATCTGGATGTCGAACCCTCTCCGCAATTTTGCTTTGGATATGGGCTGTCTTATACCCGGTTTGAATATAGTGATCTAACAATACAACAACAGCAGGTAAAGGTTGGCGCTACGGTTGAAGTAGAAGTATGCGTCACCAACGTGGGTGATAGAGTAGGGGAAGAGATCGTACAGCTCTATATCAGGGATCCGGTCGCGTCGTTTGCCCGTCCCATTCGGGAATTAAAGGATTTCTGTCGCATAAAACTGGCGCCGGGTGAGTGTCAGCGTGTGACCTTCACGCTGACGTCGAGTGCAATGGCTTTCTACGATTGTAACGGCGAGACGTGTCTTGAACCCGGACGTTTTCACCTGTGGGTTGGTGGGAGTTCGGCGGCTGATCTTTTTGCCGAATTCGAGCTGGTGGACTGAGCCAGCATGCCAACCACTACGCGAAATGTCGCCCTGCAGAATAACACCTATTACACACTTCGTATCGTGATGTCGGTAGCGCTTGGTGGGTTTCTGATGGGCTTTGACGCATCGGTGATTTCCGGCGTTGTCCGTTTTATTGAATTGGAATTTTCTTTATCCAGCATTGAGCTGGGTTGGGCAGTGGCGTCGTTGACCCTGACGTCTGCGCTGGCAATGCTTTTCGCCGGCCCCCTTAGTGACCGCGTTGGACGGCGTCCAGTTTTGCAGGTCGCAGCAATATTGTTTCTGATCTCTGCTATTGCTTCTGCTTTTGCGCCAAGCTTTTTGTTTCTTGTCTTGGCAAGGATGCTGGGCGGTTTCGGTGTGGGGGCGGCGCTCATTATTGCGCCAATGTATATCGCGGAAATTGCACCAGCGGAGACCAGAGGTAGATTAGTGTCATGTAACCAGCTGAATATTGTCATCGGTATTTCGGTCGCATTTTTCAGCAACTATTTTCTGTTGACCGCCAGTACGTCAGAGGGATGGTTGTCTACCCTGATTGGTAATGAGATTGTATGGCGTTGGATGTTGGGCGTAGAAGCGCTGCCGGCGCTGCTCTACCTGCTGTTGTTAGTGTTTGTCCCGGAAAGCCCGAGATGGCTCGTGCTTAAAGACGATGAGGACCAGGCGCTTAGGGTTATGTCGGACATTACCGGGGAAGACCGCGCCAGGCAGGACATGATTGCCATCAAAGCGAGCCTTTCTGCGACGCAACCCTCAGTGAAAGAGGCTTTTCTAACGCTGATAGGACCCACGTTGCGCCTGGCAATGCTTATCGGGCTTGCGATTGCCGTACTGCAGCAGATCACGGGTATTAATGCAGTCTTCTTTTATGCGCCCCTGATATTTGAGCAGTCCGGCATTGCCGCTGATGCGGCCTTCCTTCAGGCGGTGCTCGTAGGGCTGGTGAATCTTGTGTTTACGATCATCGCCATATTGACGATCGACAAGCTGGGTCGTAAACCGCTGTTAATATTCGGCGTTGGCGGTATCGCGCTGTTCATGTTCCTGCTTGCCTTCGGTTTCGGCCAGCCCAGCGTTGATCCAGACCTGATACTCATTGGCATTCTAGGGTTTGTGGCCTGCTTTGCAGTATCTCTTGGGCCGGTGATGTGGGTGCTTTTCTCAGAATTGTTTCCCAACAGTCTTCGTGGTTTGGCCATTTCCATTGTGGGTCTGGTAAATTCGGCTGTGAGCTTCCTGGTGCAATTGGTTTTCCCCTGGGAGCTGGCGGTACTGGGCAACAGCCTGACATTTTTTCTCTACGGCCTGTTTGCGCTGATTGGGCTGGTCATTGTGGTGCGCGTATTCCCGGAAACCAAGGGCCGTTCACTGGAAGATCTGCAAAGACTCTTCGAAAAGGGTGATGGAGCACTGACATGAAAGCAATTTTCTTCGCTGTCCTATTTCACACCGTGTGGTTGGCAGGTCCCATTGTGGCAGCGCCGTTAAAGGTTGAAATTCGCGGCACACCTGGGAAGTATCAACTTTTTCGTGACGGGCAGCCCTACGCTGTTCGTGGCGCGGGCGTTGATGGCGGTGATTTGGCGGCGCTTAAACGTTACGGCGGCAACTCCGTTCGCACCTGGCATGTCGATGAAACGATTCTGGATAAGGCACACGCGCTGGGTCTAACGGTATCTTTATGTCTTAATATCGCAAGAGAAAGACACGGATTTAACTACAACGACGAGACCGCGGTTCAGAAGCAATTTGACGAGGCCAGGGCCGCAGTCATGAAATACCGGGACCATCCTGCGCTCCTGTCCTGGATTATCGGTAACGAGCTGAACTACGACTACCAGAATCCACGGGTCTTTGATGCCGTCAATGAAATTTCAAAAATGATTCACGAGCTTGATCCGAATCATCCAACCACCACGGCAACGGCCAGCATCAGTGAATCGCTCTACCAGGTCATACGGGAAAGGGCGAGCGACCTGGATTTTCTAAGTATTCAGGTCTATGGGGCGCTCTACGCACTCCCGGGATATATCGACGACTTCCACATAGACATGCCGATCATGGTCACAGAGTGGGGCACGATTGGGCACTGGGAAGTTTTAAGCACAGCCTGGGGTGCGCCCCTGGAACCAACGAGTACAGAGAAAGCCTATAACTATCGGCGGGGTTATCTAGAGGTAATCTCTGCGCTCAAAGGAAAAGTAATAGGTTCGTATGCCTTTTTTTGGGGACAGAAACAGGAACGTACGCCGACCTGGTATGGCACCTTCACCGCCGCGGGTGAAGAGACCGAGGCGGTGGATTCTCTACGCTATCTTTGGACGGGTTCGTGGCCGAATAACAGAGCTCCTTCGATCGAAAGCATCTCACTTGATCACCAGCCAGCAGGCGAAGATATTGCGCTGGTATCAGGAGAGGCGTATTCGGCGTCGGTTCAGGCAAAGGACATGGAAGGTGATGCTCTTTCCTATGTCTGGTCGGTGATGAAAGAGAGTGACTCGACTCAGTCGGGTGGTGACCGGGAGAAAGTTCCGGATGTGGTTGTGCGGATTGACGAATCTACTGCCAGCTCCATCAGGCTGGTGGCTCCTGAGGAAACAGGCGCATACCGTCTGTACGTTTATGTTGCAGATACAAACGGACGGGTCGCTCATGCGAATGTCCCGTTCTATACGAAACCGGCAAAGTGAGATTGTATTAATGTCCGATGACTATATTGAACAGTTGATTAGCAGGATGTCGCTGGCGCAGAAAGTAGGCCAGATGACGATGGCGGAACGAATGTTTGTTACCACCGACGAGGTGACCAGGTATCACCTGGGCGCAATATTGAGCGGTGGTGGCTCGCAGCCCGAAGGCAATACGCCCGCAGACTGGGTGCAGATGAATGATGCCTTCTGGGCAGCATCCATGGCTGATGATGCGAACCATGTACCAATTCCAATACTGTATGGCGTAGATGCTGTTCACGGCAATAACAACGTTGCCGGCGCGACGATATTCCCTCACAACATCGGACTCGGTGCGAGCGGAGATATTGATCTTGTTGCCCGGGCCGCTGCCGTGACTGCGAAAGAAGTTCTCGCAACAGGCGTTGATTGGACCTTTGCGCCAACACTTGCGGTAGCCGACGATTTTCGCTGGGGACGAACCTATGAGAGTTATACGGACGACACTGTTCGGGTGGGTCAATACGGCGAAGCCTATATAAAGGCGCTCCAGTCAGATCTTGGTGACCATGGGCTTATGGGTTGTGCCAAGCACTGGGTGGGTGATGGCGCGACGACCAACGGGATTGATCAGGGCGAAACGACACTCAGCTGGGAAACGCTGGAGCAAAGACATATTGCACCCTATTACCCTGTTCTGAAGGCTGGCGTTCTTTCCGTGATGGTCTCCTTCAATAGCTGGAATGGTGATAAATGCCATGGTCATTATCACCTCATCACTGAGGTGCTGAAGGACCAGCTGGGATTTACCGGTATCGTTGTGTCGGACTGGGATGGCATTGATTATATCGATGAAGATTATGCGGTATGCATTGAGAAGTCAGTCAACGCCGGTATCGATATGTTTATGGCGCCGGAGAAATGGCAGGACTTTATCAAAGGGCTTATTGATTGCGTAAACCAGGGCAGGGTGCCGTTGTCCCGAATTGACGATGCTGTACAGCGCATACTGCTGGTTAAGCAGCAGTTCGGGCTTTTTGAGAAACCACGTCCAGCAGAACGATGTCTGTCGAATCATGAAAGTTTTGGTTCGCTTGAGCATCGGCGCATTGCCCAAGAGGCGGTTCGCAAATCGCTGGTGCTGCTTAAGAACGAGGGTCAGTTGCTGCCGCTGGCGAGTTCACAAAGAGTGCTGGTCGCTGGGAAAAATGCTCACGATCTAGGTGCACAGTGTGGTGGATTTACGCTTAGTTGGCAGGGTGAGTCGGGAAGCGAAACAATTTCCGGGACGACAATCTGGCAGGGCATCAAAAACATCTGTCCAGATGCTGAGTTAAACGACGATGTCGCGGCAATAAACGCCAAGAACTTTGATGTCGCGGTCGTGGTAGTTGGCGAGTCAGCCTACGCAGAGGGTATGGGTGATATCAGATCAGGTGATCATCTGCTGGTTGAGGCCGGGTCCACGATCAAGGGGTCGATGAATCCACTTGGGCCCTATGGCCAGTCGCTTAAACTCGCAGAACTTCACCCGGAGGATCTGGCGACCATTGAAGCCGTGAGGGCGAAAGGCTTGCCGATGGTTGTCGTGTTGATTTCGGGTAGGCCGCTTCTGGTTGACCAGGAGATATCCAGCGCCGATGCGTTTGTAGCAGCCTGGCTGCCGGGCAGCGAAGGACTCGGTATAGCTGAAAACCTATTTGGCTTAGAGGCATTTAGCGGAAAACTCCCATTCACCTGGCCGAAACAAGCATCGCTGGGATGCGCTACAGGTGGAGTTCTTTTCGAACGTGGATTTGGTCTTACCGCCAAGCGGACCGCATGAACGCGGTCGCCAAAGAAGAAAACGCTGTTTGTACAAGAGATCTGGTGATCTTCGGCGGGACGGGAGATCTGGCAACCCGTAAACTGATCCCCGCTTTATTCCGGGGCATGGATTCGGCGCGAGAGACACGTATTATTGCTGTGGCGCATAACGCACCGAGCACCGAGGAATTTCGCGGCCAGGTGCGTGGGCTGCTTCGCCGTCAGCTGGAGCCTGCAGAATACCATGAGGTGGTCGTCACCCGATTTCTACAGATGCTTTTCTGTGTCAGGCTCAACGTCACAGATGTTGATAAGGACTGGCCGACGTTTGTTGATGTGCTTGGCGACGAACCGGTTGCAAGCCGTGTTTTCTACCTCGCATTGCCACCACAGCTATTCGGTCTAGTCTGTTGTCAACTCCACAGCTTCGACCTTATCGGGAAGACCAGCCGCGTGGTGTTGGAAAAGCCGATCGGTTATGACCGAAAGTCTGCACGGCAGATCAATGATGAAGTCTCTCGCTATTTTCGAGAAGACCAGATTTTCCGCATCGACCACTATCTTGGCAAGGAAACCGTTCAGAATCTGCTGGCCTTAAGATTCGCTAACCTGTTCTTCGAAAAGATGTGGAATAACAATTGTATCGATCAGGTACAGATCACTATTGCTGAAACTGTGGGGCTTGAAGATCGAGGCAGTTTCTATGACAGGGCCGGCGCCCTTCGTGACATGGTTCAGAACCATATTTTGCAACTGCTGTGCCTGGTCGCCATGGAACCGCCCGTCCGAATGGATGCCGCGAGTATCAGGGTAGAGAAATTAAAAGTGCTACAGGCTCTGCGGCCTATCGAAGGCGAAGGTGTGGATGCGGCCACCGTTCGTGGTCAGTATCAGGCGGGAGAGATCGCTGGTAAGGATGTACCGAGCTACATAGCGGAGCTTGACGATACGCAAAGCAATACAGAAACCTATATCGCACTCTGTGCGCATATCGATAACTGGCGCTGGAAAGGTGTCCCTTTCTACTTAAGGACCGGAAAGCGGTTGCAAGATCGATTTGCCGAAATCGTGATTCAGTTCAAGCCGGTACCTCACATGGTTTATGAGGAGGCGACCGGTGAAATCGTAGCCAATAGATTGGTCATTCGTCTGCAGCCTCAGGAAAGCATGCAGATGCATTTGATGACCAAGGATCTCCAGCAGGTGGCGACCCATCTGCATGCGAGGTCACTTAACCTCAATTTTTCAGACGATACCGGGGTACCTAAAAGTGACGGCTACACACGACTGCTAAGTGACAGCCTGGAAGGCAATCCAACGCTATTTACCCATCGTGATGAAGTTGACCTTGCCTGGGCCTGGATCAATCCGATTCTTGAGCACTGGCAGAAGAACGAAGACAGTTTGCAATATTATCCAGCTGGAAGCCGGGGGCCTGGTGCAGCTGATGACCTGGTTGGTGTCCATGGCCACCACTGGATGAATTAGAGAGGCTGGAGGGAAGGTGACTAATCAGCGACTACTTGAAATAACAGATGGGCTCATCGAGCGTAGCCGTAGCTCCCGCTCAACCTATCTGGAGCAGATCGATCTCGCCGCATCGATGGGAACGCTCGATCAACTTTCCTGTGGAAATATTGCACATGGTATTGCCGCTTGCGACCCGACATCGAAAAAAAGACTGATGACGGAGAATGTGGCCAACGTCGCAATCATTTCTGCATACAACGACATGCTGTCAGCACATCAGCCCTATAAGTTGACGCCAGATCTCATCAAGGAAACGATTGCGCAGGACGGTGCTACGGCGCAGTTCGCAGGCGGAGTACCTGCCATGTGCGATGGTGTTACCCAGGGTCAGCCGGGCATGGAGTTGTCGTTGTTCTCCCGTGATGTCATTGCGATGTCAACCGCGGTCGCGCTATCCCACAACATGTTCGATGCGGCACTGTGTTTGGGTATCTGCGACAAGATTGTACCTGGTCTTTTAATAGGTGCGCTGAGGTTTGGTCACTTGCCTGTCGTATTTGTACCAGCGGGGCCCATGCCAAGTGGTTTACCGAATAAAGAAAAGGCCCGGATACGACAACTTTATGCCGAGGGTAAGGTCGACCGGCCTACGCTGCTTGAAGCGGAGGTCGGTTCCTATCACGGCCCTGGTACCTGTACGTTTTACGGCACAGCAAACAGCAATCAGATGTTGATGGAGATCATGGGTTTGCAATTACCAGGCTCATCCTTTGTTAATCCGAATACGCCACTACGTGATGCGCTTTCTCGTGAGGCCGCGAAACAGGTACTAAAGCTTACCCATGACGGAGAAGACTATCGACCGATTGGCCACGTAGTCGACGAGAAAGCAATCATCAATGGCGTCGTTGGTCTTCTAGCCACAGGGGGCTCGACCAACCTGACCATCCATCTGGTGGCCATCGCACGTGCGGCTGGTATCCAGCTTACCTGGGATGATTTTGCTGAACTCTCTGAGATAACGCCTTTGTTGACCCGGATCTACCCAAGTGGTGAGGCAGATATAAATCATTTCCATGCCGCCGGAGGCATGTCGTTTCTTGTTCGTGCGTTACTGGATGCGGGATTGCTGCATGAGGATGTGTTAACGGTTGCGCCAGGTCGTGGTTTACGGAGCTACATTCAGGAACCTAGTTTTAAAGCTAACCATTTGGTGTGGATTGATGGCGCAGATTGCTCGCTTGATGAAACTGTCGTTAGATCGGCTGCCAGACCCTTTGCGGAGGATGGTGGCTTGAAATTACTTGACGGTAATCTTGGCAGGGCGGTGATCAAGACCTCAGCGGTTGACGAGCGACATCATGTTGTTGAAGCGGCAGCGCTGGTGTTTAACGACCAGCAGGAAGTTCTGGATGCGTTTGAGCGTGGGCATTTAAGTCGTGATTTTATCGCTGTGCTGCGCTTCCAGGGTCCGAAAGCAAACGGGATGCCAGAATTGCACAAACTTACCCCTGTGTTCTCTGTCCTTCAGGATAGAGGCCACAAGGTGGCGCTGGTGACTGATGGTCGTATGTCGGGCGCTTCTGGCAAAGTGCCCGCAGCCATTCACGTGACACCAGAAGCCGAGATGGGCGGCCCTTTGGCGAAAGTACAAAGTGGCGATGTGATCTGCCTCGATGCCATCAAAGGAACGCTGAATATCACCAGTCACGTGTCTGACTGGGAAACCCGCATTCCAATTACCCGTCACGTGCCCGGTGTTGGCACCGGTAGAGAGCTGTTTAGTCAGATGCGTGAGAGCGTTGATAGCGCAGATCGCGGTGCCATGTCGTTTACCGGGCTGGCATGATTGTTCTGAATGCGCTGTTGCAAAGAGAGGTATCACCGACAAGAACTCGATTTGGTTATCTAGCATATTCGCTGAACGTGGACATCCGCCAGAAAGTTATGAATCCGATCACCAAAATGTAGAGCAACAGATACACAGGCCCCTCATACCGTTAAGTTCCCCTAAATCCTCTCCAGAACATTATTGTCGATGC
>Ga0302135_10002362_pt1 | contig 11321 bp, 11 predicted proteins | sample CBN3_surface_MG_FD_203119 | JGI IMG/M metagenome (GOLD analysis project Ga0302135, IMG submission 203119) | Marine microbial communities from Western Arctic Ocean, Canada - CBN3_32.1 | ecosystem: Environmental > Aquatic > Marine > Oceanic | place: Canada: Western Arctic Ocean | collected... | reverse complement strand
TGATGTCGATAGCTGATGGCTTGCGCGGTCCACAACGATGCCCAGCAGCGCTTGACGGCGGCGACGACAGCAGCGCTGCCCGTGACGTTAAGGAAGGTCTCTTGTTGCCCTGCAAAAGACAGCCCGGGCAGGTCCTCAGCATTGGCGGAGGAGCGCACAGCGACGGCGTGCAGGGCACCCATTGAATGGGTGCTGCTGGCCGTGTCATCGACTGCGGTGTATGCGGTGATGATATCGGTGACGGTAGCGGCACCCGCCGCAGTGTCCGCGAGTTCGGTGCGCTCAAAGAGCGCCTGGATGTCCGCGGCGGACTGCTCAAATGACGCACGGCCCGCGACGATGCCGGGTCTCGCGAGTTTAAGGATCTCTTCCTGCAGGTCGTTCGATCGCACAAAATCCCGGTACGCGTTAGTTGTGATGAGAAATCCGGGTGGCACATTGAAGCCGGCGCGAGACATGATCGCGAGTGAGCGGCCCTTGCCGCCGACAGTCTCAAGCCCGTTGTCTTCCGTGTTGAGCGGCGCGGTATATCGGTCGTTGTCCATGTTCGGTCATTGCCTTGCTTAGGTCGGGTGGAATTCGGATGCAGCTCGGATGCGGGTCGATTGAAGGTCATTTATTAAAGCGGGTGTTGGGTCACGCTCAATCGATTGCGTATGAGCACGCCGCTCTTCGGTGTTGTTTTGGGGTAGGACCGGGAGCACCCAGCGTGACTCACACCGAGCGGGCCTGATCATAAAGAGCGATGGGGGAGGGGATCAAACCGGGCCGTCCGTCCCGACCCAAAATCATGGTGGCACGCAAAAAACTTTAAAGCCATTCACTGGGGTGGTGGCGGCTTGAACAGACCTTGTGCCAGGCCTCAGAGTGCACCCCCCTCTTTGAGGACCGCCGCCAGTTCCTCCGCCAGCATGCGATAACCCTTTGCGTTGGGGTGCACCGGGTCAGATTTGTTGGCCGGGTACTGCAGAATCGAAGCCAACGCGTCTTCGTTGATCGGTGTTTTTGTTGTTTCTGCGACCTCCGCATAGAACGATGCCGTTTGCAGCAGCAGTCCGGGTGGCGGCACGCCGGCGATGACCACGTCCGCGCCGCTATCACGGCTCAGGTTGATCATCCTGGTCAGGTTGGCTGATGCCTTTGCATAGGGCATGCGTCGCAACATGTCGTTGCCGCCATGAATAATGATCACCAGATCAGGCTTGTGTTCGGCGAGAAGTGTGGGGAGTCGTTGCACGGCCTCCGTCGTAATTTCGCCCGGCACCCCTGCGTTGATGACCTTGCGTCCCTTCATCTCGCTCAGGACTGACGGGTAGCTTTCGGAGCGGCCCGCCCCCGTGCCGTAGGTCAGACTGTCGCCGAACGCGAGGATAACGGCGTCAGATCCGAGCGCCGCAAGGGGCGCAAGGTCATCGCAGCTTGCGAGGCAAATCAACAGTAACAGGATCGATGCTGACGCAAGGCGAGGGCGCGCGTGAAGGCAAGGGGGTGTCATTGGTTGTCTTTTGCTGATTTGGGAACCGCATGGAAACGCCAAAGCGGTCCTGGGTGCAAGGGAGCCTTCAGCGAAAAAGGAGCCTTCAAGCGTAAAGGCCCTATGGTTGTTGTTGAGCGGGCACGTGTTTACGATGCGGCGCCCGTTGATAAAAGGGTAGGAAAGGTCATGAAGCGGTCGTGAAGCGGGTATGAAGCAAAACAGCAGGCGGCGGAAGAGCAACCTGCCAGAGGGTAGATGAGCGCGATGGAGACAGATGTGATTGAGCGTCAGACCGGACAGCCGTTTTTTGAACGGGCGGGCGACGGATTTGTTCCGCAGCCGGTGTGTGCCGGACCCTGGGATCCGAAGTCTTTGCACGGTCGGGTGGTCGCTGGCCTGCTGGCCGCAGAGATTGAGCGCAACCACGGTGACGATGCCTTGATTCCGGCACGCCTGACAGTCGATCTGTATCGTCTGCCGGACTTCTCACCGATGCGCGTCACGACCGAGGTCATTCGTGAAGGTCGACGCATTCGCGTGGTTGCGGCCGAGATCTGGAGCGGCGATCGCAGTGCAGGACGGGCGACGTGCCAGTTGTTGCGCAAGGGCGGCGAGGCACGTGGCAAGGTTTGGGCCCGGGACAACTGGGACGTGCCGATGCCTGCTGGCATTGCGGCGCCAGCGGCAGGGGCCCTCGGCGGCATGTGGCACACACGACCGATCGCGGGTGCGATGGGGGATTCGGGTCCGCGCCGTTGCTGGATAAGCGAAGCGCGGGAATTGATTGCGGGTGAGGCACTCACGCCGTGGCAGAGAGTGGCCCTCGCGGCAGATTTCGCGAGCCCGTTCGCCAATGCGGGCGACAACGGACTCGGCTTCATCAACACCGACATCACGCTCTACCTGCACCGCCTGCCGCGAACCGAGTGGATCGGTTTCGAAGTTGCCAATCACCAATCGGCTGACGGTGTCGCCAACGGTGAATGTTACCTTTACGACGAAACCGGACCGATCGGCTCGAGTTCGGTAGCGGCGCTCGCGCAGAATCGCGAGGCGTAGCGGGTCGCCCCGGCTGATAGGTAAGAGGCCGTATAGGCAAGCGGCGGAATAGAAAAGAGGACGTGGGCGCCATCCGACCCGATAACCAGCTAGAAGATAGGCGGACCCTGATCCTTGCGTTCCGACACCTGGTATTTCTCTATCCCGGTGTCATCACCTAGCGTCACAACGGCCGTAAACCCCCCGGCACTGGTTGCGTACTCGGCCACTGGCGAGCCCGGATAGCAGGCGCGGGTGCGCCCGTAATCATGCTGGCGCCACACGTGCACATGACCGAGTGCCAGATAGTGCAGGTCGCTTTCCCCGATTTCATCGTAGGTAATTGGTGATGCGCAACCGAGCGTACGGTCGCCCAGGACATCCCCGTGGGCCATGCCGATGTGCCAGAAATCCTCGGGGCCCTTCGTCACGCCGCTGAGTGGCACGTTCTCAGGCGCGTGCTCGGTCATCGCGCGTCCCCAGATGCTGGCCTTGATTTCCGGCAGTTCGAGCAGGCGGCCTTCGGGCACGTCAAGCGCGTGAACGTGGTCCCCGGCCTCGCTGAAGTCAATCCGATCCCACACTGACGTGTGGTCGTGCACGTCGTGGTTGCCAGGAATCAGAACCACCGGACAATCGACGCGTCGGAGTTGATCGTAGACAAACTCAAGGTCTGCATCGACCACGCGATTTGAATCAAACAGATCGCCCGCGATGAGAAAAAGGTCAGCGGACGCAGATACCGTCAAATCGACGACGGTGGCGAAGGCGCGCTCGGAGACATTGCGATAACCATCGCGCTCGACCTCCGCGTCGCGGCAGTCGAGGTGTACGTCGGACGTATGGACGATCTTGATCGGTGCTTTGGTCATATCCAGGGAAAGTCGGGAATGGGTGGAGTGGGCTGGGTGGATGGATGGAGGGGAAAGGCGGAACCGACCCAGCGCGGAATTCAACCATGATCGTGCGCGAGAAGAAAGCATAGGCGGTCAGGACGCGATGCCACGAGTCAGCGGGACCGAGGCCCCCGGCGTATAAAAGTCCAAGCTGAGCGACGGACTCGCGGCAATGATGGCGTCAACATCAATCCGTTGATTCGGCTGTGGGGTCCTGATTGCGCATGTGATCAGCCATGGGCACCACTTTTTCAAGCAGTTCGGCGAGCAAATCGGGTTCAAGGTCCATCGTCTTCAACGCGTTCAGCAGGCAGACCAACCAGGCGTCGCGTTCGGGTACGCCGATTGGCACATGCATGTGCCGGGCGCGCAGGCGAGGATGCCCGTAGCGATCCGTGTATAGCGCCGGCCCACCGAACCAGCCCGTAAAGTACTGGAACAGCTTTTCCCGAGCGGACGTGAGATCGGCCGGATGTAGCGCGCGGACGTCGGCAGCGTCGGATGAGCTTTCCATCTCGTCGTAGAACAGGGTTACGAGTCGCTGGACACCGATCTCGCCTCCCACGCGCTCATAAAGTGTTTCACTCATAAATCTCACGGCTCATGTCGACTGGGTTGAAGGGACCTGCAAGGGGATGCCAATTGTAGCGTCGATAGCCGATCGCTTCAGCGGAATAAACCCGAACGGCCTGGTGCATGCCCCTCGCTTGCACAACGTCTCGCGCCAGCGCAGTCTCGTCATATTTCACCCCTCGGAGGCCACATGAGACTTGATAAACCCCGGGTCCCGCCGGTTCCCAGTGACGAGTGGACCGATGAGCAGCGCGAGATCATTGCGCCATTCTTGCGCGGCGGCGTTGGCGGCAAGGCGGCCAACGTCTTCGGCACGCTTCTTAACTACCCCAAGCTGATGAAGCGCTGGCTCGTCTTTGCCAACCACTGCCTCGCCAAGTCCAGTCTGCCTGCCCGTGACCGCGAACTCGTCATTCTGCGAACCGCCTGGCTCGCCCGATGTGACTACGAATGGGCGCAACACGTCGTGATCGGCGAGCGAGACGGCGTGACTGCGGACGAGATGGACGCGCTGAAGGATGCCAACGCGTCGCATGTCTGGGGACGCCGGGAGCAGGCGATTATTACCGCCACGGACGAATTGGCGGTCGACGTCTTCCTGTCGGATCTAACCTGGGCCTCCCTCGAGAACCATCTGAACCAGGAACAGATCATTGACCTCATATTTCTTGTTGGCCAATACCGGGGGCTCGCCGGCGCCCTCAACTCGCTGGGTGTTCAACTTGATGACGGTTTAAAGGGCTTCTGATGCGTACTGAATACAGGTTGAAAGACCAGGTGGCGATTGTTGTTGGTGCCGGTCAAACCCCGGGCGAGACAATGGGCAACGGCCGCGCGACAGCTTTGCGGTTTGCAGAAGAGGGCGCGCGCCTCGTGCTCGCGGACCGGGACGAGGAATCGCTGGCGGAATCGGCAAAGCAGGCGCAAGCGCTGGGCGCTCCGGTGTTGCAGGTGGTCGTTGACATCACGTCAGAAGATGACAACGAGCGGTTGATTAGCGCCGCCGCCGCCCACTATGGGCAGATTGATATCCTGCACAACAACGTCGGCATCGGTACGGGCGACCGGGGCCCGACATCGCTGCCGCTGGAGGTCTGGCAGCGTATTTTTGATGTCAATATTACGGGCCCCTTCCTGACCTGCAAGCATGTGCTGCCGGTGATGCGGAGGCAGAAAAATGGCGGTTGCATCGTCAATATCTCATCGATGGCGGCGGTTGCCGCAACCAGCATGACCGCCTACAAAGCATCGAAAGCCGCGCTCAATGCGTTCACGCAGCAACTCGCCGCCGGCAACGCCCGCCACGGTATCCGCGTCAACGGCATCATGCCCGGGTTGATGGAAACACCGATGGCGGTCGATGCCCCGGCGCGTGCACTGGGCGTCGATCGTGAGGCCTATGCCCAGGGCCGACATGACCGTGTGCCATTGCGGGGCCGCATGGGATCCGCATGGGACGTTGCCAATGCGGCGCTGTTTCTTGCGTCGGCAGAGGCGCGCTTCATCACCGGGGTGATTCTGCCTGTGGACGGTGGCAGCAGCGTGCACTGACCCAGCCTGCTATCCCGTCTCCGGCGGCGGCGAGAGGCATCGGGGCGTGTGCTACTCTCGGTCTCCGGTCCGCTTCGTTCGTCGTTTTATTCATCGATTTGACCCATTTTTGGCCCAATTTTGATCCAGAGGAGGGGGAGTGTGAACACGCCATGAGACGACTAATACGTTTGATTGCGGCCCACCTGCTGGTCGCTGTTGCGTTTTCTGTACTCGGTTTCTCTTCTGTTTCCGAGGCAGCGGCACAAGGCGACGCTGCACCGTCTGCACTCAAGGGCGTGCATGAAGTGCTGGATGGCACCGCGCACAAGGACGATCTCGGCATTTCTGTGCCCATCCCGATCAGTCACCCGGCAAGGCGCTACCCGTCGACGAATGACTTCCCGACCGGTCCGGAAGTCGGTGACCCGCTGCCGCGTATCACCCTTCGCAACCAGCATGGCGACATGGTTGATGTCCACTCGAGGAAACGCGCGGGCAGCGCCGTTGTCCTTTTCTTCCGCTCCGCGGTGTGGTGACCCTATTGCCGCACGCAACTCGTGCAGTTGCAGCGCCACATCGAGACGTTGAAGCAGTCTCAGATTGATGTCTTTGCGGTCAGCTATGACACCGTGCCGGAATTGAGAGCGTTCGCAGACAAGTACGATATTGGGTATCAACTCTTGTCGGACGCCGACTCCGCCACGATCCGCCGCTTTGGCATTCTCAACACCCTGATCGAGCGGGACAATCCCATCAAGACCCGGGCGGGCCGGAGCTATTACGGCATTCCGTTCCCGGGCGTCTATGTCATTGACGGCGCGGGCGTGGTCCGCGAGAAGTTTTTCAACCGCAGCTACGCGACCCGCAACTCGGCTGGAACGCTGCTTAACTCTGCGTTGGGCGACGTGTTGAAACCGGAAGCAGGCCCGGAGAGCAACTGGCAGGACGAGCGCATCAGCTTCACCGCATTCCTGGCGGACCCGGAACTGAAACTCGAATATGAAAGTACGCTGTATGTTCGTTTCCAACTCGCCGATGGCTATCACATTTACGCGGAACCACTGCCGGATGGTTTTCATGCGACGACCGTGGAAATTGACCAGACGCCGGGCCTGACCCTGGGAGAACCCACCTATCCGGGCACGCGCCTTAAAGCGTTCAAGCTACTGGATGTCACATTGCCGATCTACGAGGGTGAAGTGACGGTGGCGATCCCGATTCGTGCCAACGCCAAGTTGTTGAACTGGATGCGGCGCGACAAGCCCGAATCGATCGATGTCACGACCCGGGTGAAACACCAGGTTTGCAGTGACACGGTCTGTTATCCGCCCAGGTTGGAGACGCTGGTCATGACCGTCCCGCTGGGTCCGATGCAATCGTCGTGAATGCTTTTCCTGACTGCGGCCTCTTCTCGAACGCTTTCTGTGAAAGCGCCGCCTGTGAAAAACCTCTTGAGAAAGTGCTGTGACCACTGAGAATCTCTGGTCGTTTGACAAGGTTCGGGTTGGTCAGTCGGGACCCGAGAGTACTGTCGCGATTGCCGCCGATGACATCGCCATGTACGCATCGGTCTCACAGGACCCGGAGCCCGCATACCAGGCTGCGGGCGCATCCGCGATGCCGACGATGCTGCTGAGTTATGCACCGCTCTTTCGCGAACAGATCGCGGCGGCCAACGGCTTGCTAGCGTATGAATTGTCTGAAACGGACCGCCGACAAACACCGTTCACCCGGTGCGAATGTCGATGGCAGCGCCCGGTGTTTGCGGGTGACGTCATCACGGCGTCGCGGGCCGTGCAGGAAACCTACACCCGTCGCGGCAGCAACTTCGTCGTGTTTCGCGTGGCTGCGCGCAATCAGGATGGAGACCCGGTTGGCGAATACGACTACACCTGTATTTTCGACTATGTCCGTCAACCGGCGGGGACTGCCGCACGGCCCATGCCGAGAGCGCAGACCGAAGGAGGCGTCGCCTTCACGTCACGCGACGCGATAGCACCCGGACAGCGTCTTCAGCCGATCAGGGTCACTGAGACTCAGGAGACGATGGACGCAAAGGACGCGTTTCGTCTCATCGGCGAACGCGGCGTCGGCAGCAACATCCACACGGATGAGGAATTTGCGCGCAAGAATATCTTCGGCACCACGGTCAACAGTGGCCCGGCGACGATGGCCTATGCGGCGCAACTGATCGAGAACAACCTGGGTCCCGGTTGCCTCGGCCGGGGCGGTCGGCTCCTGCTGCGTGCGATCAAGCCGTTCCGCGGTAACGACACGGTTACGTTCTCTGGCACGATCAGCGCAATTGACGCCAATGATGGAATCTCGGTCGAAGTACGCGGCATCAACCAGTCGGGCGAGCTTGTGTGCCTGGCAGACGCCCAGGTGATGCCATAGCCCAGTCGGCCAGCGCGCCACCGAGGGCGCCCGGCACCGGCAGCGATTTCACCCATGGTTCGGTTGCGCGGCACCTGACCGGCCTCACGGCGTTTATGATTCTCGGCATGGTCTCGTTCATGGCGGCTAGCCTGGTCGAGACCATCTACATCGGCTGGGTTGGCACGGAGGAACTCGCGGCTCTCAGCTTCACCTTTCCGGTGGTGATGGTGCTGCAGGGCATCGCGATGGGGCTTGGCGTCGGGGCCGCGTCTGTCGTTGCTCGTAGCATTGGTGCGGGCGACAAAGAAGGCGTGCGCCGGGTCGTTACCCACAGCTTCCTGCTGGCATCATTGCTGCAGATTGGTGTCGCTGCCATCACCTACACCCAGGTGGTGCCACTTTTCAGGTTGCTGGGCGCAGAGCCACACATACTGGTGCTGATTACCGGTTACATGGAGATATGGCTGCTCGGTGCCCCCTTCTTTGCCATTGCTTTTGTGGGCTCGATGCTGCTTCGGGCGACCGGTGACGTGCGCACACCCGGCTATCTGATGGCGATCGGCGCACTCCTGCACGTACTGATCGCACCGATTTTCGTGTTTGGCCTGGGGCCGGCACCAGAAATGGGACTGCGCGGTGCCGCCATGGGCTTCCTGCTCGCGAGGGTCGGCAGCCTGTTCATGTATCTGTACTGCTTGGGATACCGCGATCGTCAGTTGACGTGGAGCGTCGATGGCATGTTGGCATCGTGGAAGGCGACGTTGCACGTCGGCTTTCCGGCGGTTGCGTCCAATCTGATCGCGCCAGTGTCAATGGGGATCATCATGCGTCTGCTGGCGTCGCACGGGGCTGAGGTGGTGGCCGGCTACGGTGTCGCATCGAGGATTGAGTCAATGGTGATGATGGTCGTCTTCTCGCTCTCGATGAGTGTCGCGCCGTTTGTGGGCCAGAATTGGGGTGCGGGGCGTATAGATCGGGTGCAGGAAGCCTTGCGACTCGCCATTCGTTTTTGCCTCGCGTGGGGTGCCATGGCGTTTGTCGCGCTGCTTCTGGTCGGTGAGTCGCTGGTCGCGATGATCAATGACGACCCTCAGGTCATCGAAGCGGCGGCCATCTATCTGATCATCGTGCCGATTGGTGTCGGCTTTGGCGGTGTGATGAACACGGTCACGCAAGCCTTCAACGCGCTCGGCAAACCCATGCCGCCGCTGGTACTGACAGTCCTGCAGACGCTTGTGGTCTATGTTCCACTCGCGATTGTGGGCAACATGCTATGGGGCTACAAAGGCATCTTCGGAGCGCTGGCGCTAACCTCGACCGTGCTCGGCATCGTGAGTTGGGTGTGGATTCTGCGGATGATCGATGCGCATGTCGCGGCGCAAGGGGCCGCCGCCCGCTGATGGCTGGCGTCAATTAGCCGCGCTCAATCGATGTAATGTGACCCCCGCGAAGACGAGCGAGAGTCCAGCGCCCAGAAGCTGCCAGTTGCCCGCGTCGATGGCGAGGACCGCAAGATCCGGAAAGGCGATGGCGACCCCGCCGAGCCCGATGAGCCACGGCGCAACGTGGCCGCGCACCTTGCCGATCAGGGGCAGATAGCGTTGGGCAGACCCGGCGATCAGAAAGCAGCCGATCATCACCTCGACCATCGCAATGAGGGCGGCGGCCACCGTGTCGGCGAGAACGAGGGCAGGGTCGAGCACGAAGAAGAACGGAATTAGGTAGATGACCACCCCCAGTCGCATCGCTGTGAATCCGGTTTTGATGGGATCTGCGCCCGCGATTGACGCGGCGGCGAAGGCACCGAGCGCGACCGGTGGCGTGATGAAAGACAGCATGCCCCAGTAGAGAATAAAGAGATGCACGGCGACCGGATTGAGGCCGCCTTCAATCAAGGCCGGGGCGAGCACGATTGCGAGGAAAATGTAGGCCGCGGTCACGGTCATGCCGATACCGAGAACAAAGCTCGTCAGCGCGCCCATGACGAGAAGGACCGCAACCGAGCCGCCCGCGATGAAGAGCAGTTCATTGATGAGGGTGCCTGCAAGCCCGGTGACTGACAGAGCCCCGATGATGAGGCCAATCCCGGCGAGGATGACGAGCAATTCCACCAGCAACTCGCCCGAACCGCGCACAAAGCCGAGCAGCTTCGCGCCATCGAAGCGATGCTTTTTTGAGAACTGGTTGACGACCAGCAGGCATGCCGTTGCGGCCCAGGGCGCGAGTGCTTCGCGCTGCATGACGAGTAACAGGACAACGAGCAGGACAAAGGCGGCAATATAGTACCAGCCTTCCTTCAGGGTCGTCAGGATCGATGGCAGCTCGCTCGCGTCGAGGCCAGTCAGCCCCTCGCGCGCGGCGTAGGCGTCAAGTTGCATAAAGAGCGCAGAGAAATAGAGCAATGCCGGAATGGCGGCGGCGAGGGCCACCTGGTAGTACGGGATGCCCAGAAACGTCGCCATGACGAAAGCGGTCGCGCCCATGATAGGCGGTAGCAACACGCCGCCGGTTGACGCACAGGCCTCGACGCCCGCTGCGGTTTGTGGCGAAAAGCCGTTCTTCATCATCGCGGGGATGGTGAGTTGGCCGGTCGTCAACACGTTGGTGATGACACTGCCGCTCATGGAACCCATCAGTCCACTTGCGATGATGGCAACCTTGGCCGGTCCACCCCGGACGCGACCAAAAATGGCGAAGGCGAAGTCGATGAAGAACTGACCACCGCCAGTATGTTGCAGTGCGACCCCGAAGATCAGAAAACCAATGACGAGGTTCGCAAATGTGCGGAACGGCAAGCCGAGCAGGCTCTCGATACTCATGGCGTGATAAGCGGCAGTTTCGGGAAGGCCGGTCGCCATTCCGGAGATGACTTCTGGCATCTGGTCTGCGACCAGCGGGTACAGTGAGAAGAGGGCCACGAGGGTAAAGAGCGCGATGCCAGCGACCCGGCGCACGGCTTCGAGCACGAGTATCCACAGGACTACGCTGACAACGATTGCGTCAAGGGGCGCGACGAACTCCCAGCCTTCATCGAGAATCAAGGTCGCGTGGCCAAATAGCCAAAAACTGCAATACGCGGCTGCAGCGGCAAGGGCAACGTCAACGAGCAGCAGGTCAAACTTTGGATTTGACCGGTAGCGCAGGAACGCAAGTGGCAGCAAGAGACCAATCAGCGCGTAATAGAAGTGGGTTTCCAATTGGATCAGGGCGTCGAGGTATGGCTCGCCCAGGAGACGCAAATTGTCGAGCGTCAGGATGACGGCGGCGAGTGTGACCAAAACGAGGGCGATGCCCAACAGTCCGGTTGTCTCCCGGTGTTTGCCGAGGGTCACTCTCTCGTCCGCGTCATCGTTCAAGGTCATGTCTCACTGCCAGATCTCGTCCACGGCCCCTCTTTCCCGGCCCCTCTTTCCCGGCCCCTCTTT
>Ga0302135_10002358_pt1 | contig 11333 bp, 8 predicted proteins | sample CBN3_surface_MG_FD_203119 | JGI IMG/M metagenome (GOLD analysis project Ga0302135, IMG submission 203119) | Marine microbial communities from Western Arctic Ocean, Canada - CBN3_32.1 | ecosystem: Environmental > Aquatic > Marine > Oceanic | place: Canada: Western Arctic Ocean | collected 2017-09-15 | reverse complement strand
CACTCCGAAAGCTCCCTGGAAAACCGAACAACGGCAACCGCCTGAAGCCCCGCGCGAGCCATCCCATCGAGGCGCTGTGTCGTGGTCATGAGCATCGGGGGCGCCTTATCCGGGCGCACTATTTTGGGCGGATGCGGGTCGAAGGTCACGGCCATCGATGTCCCTCCCCGCTCGGCGGCACCGCGCTTGACGCGGTCCATGATCTTGAGATGGCCTCGGTGCAGTCCGTCGAAGTTGCCTAGCGCTACGACGGGGTTCACGAGCCACGCGGGCCTCGGATCGTCCGGAAAGTGCAGCACCTCCACGACCCGTCAGGCTCCTTCCACGGTTACGTCGAACACCAATCCATCATAGGCTGGCGCGACACCGACTGGTAGCCGTGCGGCCGTGGCCTCGTACCCGAGATCGTGCGTCATGTGGGTGAGGTACGTGCGGCGTGGGCCGATCCGGCGCACGGCATCCAGTGCCTGAGCCACAGTGAAATGAGTAGGATGGGGCTTGTCTCGAAGAGCGTCGATCACCAGGGTCTCGACGCCGTCCAAGAGCGCCCACGCGGCGTCCGGCAGCGCGTTGCAATCAGTCAGATAGGCAAACGTTCCGAAGCGAAAACCCAATACTGGCATTCTTCCATGGAGGAGCGGCACCGGCACCGCCCGTATTCCCGCGGCCGAGAACGGTCCGTCCACGTCACGGGAGTCGATGCGGGGAATGCCTCCTCCGAGTCTCGGCGCGTCGTCGAAGACGTACGAGAAGGTCCGACGGATACCCGCCCATGTGGCCGCATCCGCGTAACATGTGATGGCACTCTCCTGAAGGGCGTTAAACCGGCGCAGTTCGTCGAGGCCGAGCACGTGGTCCGCGTGAGGGTGGGTGAAGAGCACTGCGTCCACCCGCGTTAGGCCATGACGCAGCGCCTGCTGTCGCAGATCGGGCGTCGTGTCCACGAGAATCGTCGGGCCGTCCTTCACCTCCAGGACAATCGACGGTCGGAGCCGCTTGTCCCGAGAATCGCTCGATTCGCACACGGCACAACCGCACCCGATCATGGGAACGCCAGACGAGGTGCCACTGCCGAGGATGGTGACGCGAGCCGGCTGCGTCAAGGTAGGATGATGCGCGGGCCGCTGTCTCCGGCCACGCCTTGCCCCTCGACGAGCCGCTGATGCAGTTCGTAGAGCACTTGTTCGATCAACTGTCCCTCTTCTGGCGTGAGGTTTCCCCTTGTCTTCAATTCGAGCAGCGCGAGGATGTCGATCATCTGCTGCGCCGCCGGCAGGTTGGGCTGGCCCTTCGCGCCGGTGGCCGGATCCGGCACGTCGCCAAAATGCACCGCCGCAGTGCGGACCAGCGAGATTACAAAGGCGGGAAACGAAATGCCTTCAACCTTCGTCCTCGCTCCTGCCTGCGGTATCGCGCCTGGATCGTCGCTCATGAAGAGCGAATGGTAGCATACGGCCTTGAGTACCCATGGGTGACGTCGGGGCACGATTCGAACGATTGGTCGACATCATGCGCGTGCTGCGCGCACCTGGCGGATGCCCATGGGACCGCGAGCAAACGCACGCCTCACTGCGCCCCTTCGTTCTCGAGGAAACCTACGAGGTGCTCGAAGCGATAGATAGCGGTGACCCCGTCCAACTCCGAGAGGAACTCGGCGATTTCTTGTTCGAGGCTGTTTTTTTGGCTCGAATGAGTGAAGAGGCCGGAGATTTCTTCATCGGCGATGCCATCGACACCGTGTGTGCCAAACTCATACGCCGTCATCCTCACGTGTTTGACCGGCCCACCGGCGACAACGGAACAGGACTGACCTCGGCCGAGGTCGTGGAGCAGTGGGCATTGATCAAGGCGCGGGAGCGCGAGGCGGCAGGAAGGCCGGTCGACGCGCCACCAAAGACAACCCTCAGCGGGATTCCGAAGACCCTGCCGGCGCTGCTGCGCGCCTTCGAGGTGAGTGCCCGCGCCGCGGCCGTCGGATTCGACTGGGCCAGACCCGACGATGTCGTCGCCAAGATCGAGGAAGAAGTTCGTGAGGTCCGCATCGAGGTCGAATCGGGTGCATTGGGCTCAGCGGAGCGTGCGGAGGAAGAAGTCGGAGACCTCCTCTTTGCCATTGCCAACCTGTCACGACAACTCGGGATCGAGCCCGAGTCGGCACTGCGCCGGGCGAACGACAAGTTCACGACACGCTTCGATGCCCTGGAGCGGGCCCTAGTCTCAGCCGGGCGCACACTCGATGACGTGTCCCTCGAGGAGATGGAGCGCGAGTGGGCCCGGGTGAAGGCCGACGAACAGGCCTGATCTGTCTTCCACCAGTCGGCACCATCGGTCGCGGTGCCGGCGATGTGAATATCAGATAGTGCACGGCGCGGCCGTCTGTTCAGATTTGGATGTGCCCCGGGCGATCGGTCCGCAAGATAGTGGCGCCAGACTGCGCCAAGCGACCCAGCACATCCGGAGCAGAATGGCCGAATAAATTGCCGCGGGCATCGGTAAAATGCGTCATCGCCTGCGCCCCCCCCCCCAATCCTCGGGGACCAAGAGTCGTCTTTGCTGAGTCCGGTGACCAGCCGATCGTCCGCATCGATCACGGTCACTTCGACCGTTTCGACGCCACCACGGAATACCTGAGATTGGGCACCGAGCAGAACCGCGGCCACGGTCGGCGTAGCGCATGCGACCAACACTCATGCCGCAATCCTGAGGCGCCATCCCCTCGCATGATGACGCTCCAGTAGACCGGGTTAGGCTCCGGCCTCGATTCCGGCGTAGTAGTCCTGGAGCGAGCGAACAGATAGGCCTTCGACCCGAAGTGCCCGAATCGCCATGACGGCGGCAGCGGCGCCGGTCAGCGTCGTGATGCAGGGCACTTGCGCCATCGTCGCGGCCTTGCGAACGGCCCGATCGTCGAAGAACGACTCGCGTCCGAGTGGCGTATTGATCACCAGATCGATCTTCCGGTTCACCAACTCATCGGCCACGTTAGGCCTCCCTTCGTTCACCTTGAACGCCACCTCAACATCGATGCCATTCGTCTGCAGAAAGGCCGCAGTGCCACGGCTCGCTCTCAGGCTGAAACCCAGCTCGGCGAGGTCGCGCGCAATGGGCAGCACGGCCGGTTTGTCGCTGTTATTAACACTAATGAAGACGCACCCACTCTCGGGCAAGCTCTGACCCGCACCCTTCATCGCCTTGATGAAGGCAACTCCGAAGCTGTTAGAACCGCCCATCACTTCGCCGGTGGACTTCATCTCCGGGCCCAGGATCGTATCAACACCTGGAAACCGCACAAAGGGGAAGACGGGCGTCTTCACGAAGACACCCGCCGCTCGAAGGTCCTCCACGAGTCCCAGTTCCGCCAGGGTTCTCCCTGCCGCTACACGCGCTGCCACCCGAGCCAGCGGCACACCGGTCGCCTTGGAAATATAGGGCACCGTCCGCGACGAACGCGGATTCACTTCCAGCACGTACACCACGTCATCCTTAATGGCGTACTGGATATTCATCAGACCTACCACAGCCAGTGCTCGCCCGATGCGCCTCGTGTAATCTCGCATCGTGACTAGGTGTTTCTCCGACACCAGGAACGGCGGCACCACGCAGGAACTGTCACCGGAATGGATGCCGGCCTCTTCAATGTGCTCCATCACCCCGCCGATGACGACGGCGCCGGACGCATCGACAACAGCGTCCACGTCGAACTCGAAAGCGTCCTCGAGAAAGCGGTCGATCAGCACCGGGCGATCATGCGACACGTCGACCGCGCCAGACATATAGCGATCGAGCGACGCCCCATCGAACACGATCGCCATTCCGCGGCCGCCGAGCACGTACGACGGGCGGACCACCACGGGGTATCCAACCCTTCCGGCCACGTCGCGGGCTTGTTCGCGCGACACCGCAGTGCCGCTGTCCGGCTGCGGCACGCCGAGATCCCACAACAGTCGAGAGAAGCGCTCACGGTCCTCAGCGAGATCGATCGAGTCCGGCGTCGTTCCCATCACGCGCACGCCGGCCCCGTGCAGCGCCAGTGCGAGCTTAAGGGGCGTCTGGCCGCCAAACTGGACGACGCAGGACACCTCGCCTCCCGCGGAGCGCTCACGCTCGATAACCGCCATAACGTCTTCGAAGGTCAGCGGCTCGAAATAGAGCCGGTCCGCCGTGTCGTAGTCCGTGGACACCGTCTCAGGGTTGCAGTTGACCATCACGGTCTCGAACCCTTCCTCTCGAAGGCCGAATACCGCGTGGCAGCAGCAGTAGTCGAATTCGATGCCCTGCCCAATACGATTGGGACCGCTGCCGAGAATTACGACCTTCTTCTTCGGGTTCGGGTCGGCCTCGCACGCCTTCTCGTAGGTGCCGTACATGTAAGGGGTAAAGGACTCGAACTCCGCCGCGCACGTGTCGATCCGCTTATAGGCGGGTACCAAGCCCTCATCGAGACGTCGCTGGCGCACCATGTACTCGTCCACGCCGAATACTGAGGCGATCTCCAGATCGCTGAAGCCGGCACGCTTCATCGTGAGCAACAGGTCCTTGGACATCTCGCGAAACTCGCCAAGCGCCGCCATGTTTCGCAACTCGACGATCTCCTCGAACTGCCGGAGAAACCAGCGGTCAATCCCCGTCAAGGCGTTGAGCTCATCGATCGACACCCCACGCCGGAGGGCGCGAAAGATCGCCCACATCCGAAGATCGTTCGGTACGACCAGGCGCTTGCGCAGCGAGCCGTCATCCTCTTCATCGTCTCCATGATCATCCGGCCGCTCTGGGAAGAGGCTCCCGTCCCTACCGAGTTCCAGCGAGCGCACGGCTTTGAGAAAGGCTTCCTTGAAGGTGCGCCCGATGGCCATGGCTTCGCCCACCGACTTCATCTGCGTCGTGAGGGTTCGGTCCGCCTGTGGGAACTTCTCGAAGTTCCAGCGCGGGAATTTCACGACGATGTAGTCAATCGTTGGCTCGAACGAGGCCGGGGTCAGGCGCGTGATGTCATTCGGAATTTCGTCGAGGTGATATCCAAGCGCCAGCTTCGCCGCGATCTTCGCAATAGGAAAGCCCGTGGCCTTGGAGGCCAGAGCCGATGATCGGGACACTCGCGGGTTCATCTCGACAGCCACGATCCGGCCATCTTCAGGATTAATGGCGAACTGGACATTCGATCCACCCGTCTCGACGCCCACTCTGCGGATGATCCGCCGAGCCATGTCCCGCATCCGCTGGTATTCCTTGTCGGTGAGGGTCAGCGCGGGCGCCACGGTGACACTGTCGCCCGTATGCACCCCCATAGCATCGATGTTCTCGATCGAACAGATCACGACGAAGTTGTCCGCAACGTCGCGTATGACCTCGAGTTCGAACTCCTTCCACCCGATAACCGACTCCTCGATGAGAACTTCATGCACCGGGCTCAAGTCGAGTCCACGGCCAGCGACCTCACGGAACTCGTCGACGTTGTAAGCAATGCCACCGCCTACGCCGCCCATCGTGAAAGACGGCCTGATGATGGCCGGGAAGCCCGTCTCCTCGACCAAGGCTAGCGCTTCTTCGAGCGAACCAGCCACGCCGCTCCGAGGCACTTCGACACCGATCTCCTTCATCGCATTGCGAAACAGAAGACGATCCTCGGCCACCCTGATAGCTTCAATTGAGGCACCAATCAGCACCGTGCCGAACTTCTCGAGAGTCCCTTGCTCGGCCAGCGCCACGGCCAAGTTCAGCGCAGTCTGTCCACCGACAGTCGGCAGCACGGCATCGGGGCGCTCCTTCTCGATAATCTGAGCAACGATCTCCGGCGTCAGCGGCTCGATGTAGGTGCAGTCAGCCATCTCCGGGTCGGTCATGATGGTGGCCGGATTACTGTTCACCAGCACCACCCGAAGACCCTCGGCCATCAGCGCCTTGCATGCCTGGGTGCCGGAGTAGTCGAACTCGCAGGCTTGCCCGATCACGATCGGCCCAGACCCGATGACGAGGACGCTCTTAATGTCGGTGCGCTTGGGCATGGATGGCAGTGACTATCGCATCGACTCGAGGAACTGCCGGAACAGGTAGTCCGCATCGTGCGGGCCCGGCGAGGCCTCAGGATGGTACTGCACTGAGAAGACCGGCTTAGATGCGTGCCTAGTCCCTTCGACGGTTCCGTCGTATAGGTTGAGATGTGTCACCGACACCGATGCCGGGAGCGAGTCCGGATCGACCGCAAAGCCGTGGTTCTGTGACGTGATCTCTATCCGCCCACTGCTCAGATCCTTGACCGGATGGTTCGCGCCCCTGTGGCCGAACTTCAGCTTGAAGGTGGTGCCGCCTGACGCCAGCCCAAGGATCTGGTGGCCGAGACAAATTCCAAACACCGGCACGGCCGCATCGAGCAGCGTGCGGACATTCGCAACGGCATACGGCACGGCCGCTGGATCGCCCGGTCCGTTACTGAGGAATACACCGTCCGGCTCGATCGCCAGCAGTTCGCTTACCGGGGCCGTGGCCGGAAATACTCGTACGTCGCATCCATAGGCGGTCAACCGCCGCAGGATGTTGAACTTGATGCCGAAGTCGTACGCCGCCACCCGGCGAGGCGGTTCGAACCGGTCCAGTGGCGCAATCCCGAACTCGGCGTGGTCAGCCTCGCCCCAGGCTGACGCCCGTTCACGCCAATCGAATGGCTGGTCACACGTGACGCCGCGAACGAGATCGGCCCCCTCCATCGTGGCACTCGCTCGCGCTTTTGCCACCAGTGCATCGGGGTCCACTGAGCCGGTCGCGATTACTCCGCGCATGACGCCGGCCGACCGCAGTACACGTGTGAGCGCACGCGTGTCGATATCGGCAATCGCGACAATCCGATGCTGTACCAGGTAATCACGTAGCGTCCCCGTGGCGCGCCAGTTGCTCGCGACCGGGGAGGACTCGCGCATCACGAAGCCCGCCACGCGAGGCGACTGCGACTCCCCGTCACCGGGACCAACGCCGTAGTTCCCGATGAGCGGCGCCGTCATCGTCACGATTTGCCCGGCATATGACGGGTCCGTCAGAATCTCCTGGTAGCCGGTCATGCTCGTGTTGAAGACGACCTCGCCGGATGCTTCGCCGGGAGCACCGGCGGCGACACCGCTATACCAAGTCCCGTCCTCGAGTGCGAGGATCGCTTTCATCGGTCAGGCCGCGGCTGGCGAAAGGTCTGTCGTGGAGGGCAACGCACGTTGATCGTAACACGCAACTCGGTGGACCTCCAACGAGTCCTTGCGGTCGTTCTTGACAGTCCGCGCGGGGCTCTGCGACAGTACGCGCAGGTGGTTTTCCCTCCAGGCACTCCCGCAACTCCAACGCGTACGTCAGTTGACATTCGCCGTCTACCGTGGACGTCACGCCTTGCCTCGGACTACGCGTTCGCCTTTGAATCGGTGGCGCCGTTCTACGCAGGCAACCCGGCAGACCCGACGGCTTGGCGTGACCGCATCGCGGCGGTGCATCGCACCGTTCATGATCGCCCGCTACTCGCGAACATCCTCGCTGCGCAGCAGGCGCGCCGCGGCGCCCCGGCTGAGTCTGTCGATGCGGCCGCAAACCTGGCGGACCCCCGCGCCGTTGCGGTGGTCACAGGTCAGCAGGCAGGGCTCTTCGGCGGACCGCTATTCACGTTGCTCAAAGCACTCACGGCTATCGAACTGGCCTCGCGCGTGCGCGATGATTACGGTGTTCCCGCCGTGCCGGTGTTCTGGGTAAATGCCGAGGACCACGACTGGAACGAGGTCAAGACCTGCAGTCTGCTCGACGGCGACGTCCAGCTCGTCTCGGTCGCGCTCGACGACCCGGACGGCTCGAACGAATGTGCAATCAACGAACTGGCCCTCGACGCGTCGGCCCCTCGAGCCATCGAGGCGCTCGAGGCGCTCCTTCCGGCCGCTGAGTCCACACCATGGCTTCTGAACAGGCTGCGCCGCGCCTACGCGCCAGGGCGGCCCATGTCTGACGGCTTTGCACGTTGGCTCGAAGACCTGCTCGGCTCAAGCGGCCTCGTGGTCTACGATGCGTCTGACCCTGCAGCGAAACCGCTCGTCGCTGGACTGTTCGAGGCCGAATTCGCCAGCGCCGACCGCACCTCGAGACTCGCAGCCAGGGCTGGATTGGAACTCAAACAGCTGGGCTATCACGCGCAAGTCTCGCCAATGCAGGACAGCGTTGCCCTTTTCCACCTGGCCGGAGCACGGACGGCGTGTCGGCTCGATGGCGACGATGTGATCACCGGCGCGCTCCGGGAGTCTCGAGCCGCCATGGCCGATCGAGCGCGGCTGGCGCCTGAAGAATTCAGCCCAAACGTGCTCCTCCGCCCGCTCGTACAGGACACCATCTTCCCTACCGTCTGCTACGTCGCCGGACCTGGAGAACTGGGCTACCTCGGACAGCTCAAGGCCATCTACGAGTCGTTCGGCATGGTTATGCCTTTGATACAGCCCCGGGCCTCAGTCACGCTTCTCGACGCCAACGCCGCCCGATTTCTCGCACGCCACGAGGTGCCCCTGGCGTCACTGCGCGCTCAGGACGAAGCGGCGCTCAATACCCTGCTCGGTGCCCATCTGCCGGCAGGCGTGGAATCGGCGGTTGCGGAGGCGGCACGTACTCTTGCCGAGCGGATGAGTGCGGTGGCTTCTGCGGTCACCGCGATCGACCCGACACTCGAGGGTGCCACACACTCGGCACTCGGGCGTATGCAAGACGACATCAAGAAACTTCAGGGAAAGATCCTTCAGGCCGCCAAACGGAAAGACGAGACGCTCCGCCGCCAGTTCACACGTGCGCAAGCGCAGGCGTTTCCGGGTGGTCATCCGCAAGAGCGAGCGATCGGGTTCGTGTCCTTCCTGAATCGGGTAGGGCCGACGCTGATTGACCGGCTTCGAAACGATCTGCCGCTCACCGAGTTTGGCCAACACTCGCTGCTGACACTCTGAACCGCACAGCGAGCGGTAACGCTAGCTCTACGAGTCGGCCGCCGCGAGCGGCACATCCCATTTCAAGCTAACGGGTGCGGCGCTCGCCCCGGCGTCTTTGCCCTGCTTGACGGCGATGACCTCGGCTAGGATGCTCACCGCGATCTCCTGGGGTGTAATGGCACCGATATCAAGGCCGATGGGTGCGTGTACTCGCCCGAGCGACTCGGGAGACACCCCCTCTGCCGCCAGCGTATCGAACAACAGCTTCACCTTGGCACGGCTACCGATGAGTCCCACGTAGCGCGCGGGCTTGGTCGCAAGACTTCGAAGCGTGTCGAGGTCATGGCGATGACCACGCGTAACGATCACGGCGTACGCCGTGGGCGGGAGCGGATGAGCCGCAATCCAGCTCGGCACGTCGTCCACAATCGTCTCGACGCCCTGGGGGAAGAGCGCCGCGTTCGCAAACTTCTCCCGGTCGTCGATGACGTGGACGCGGAACCCGGCCTCGTAGGCCATCCGAGCGAAACTGCTACCGACGTGCCCTGCTCCGAAAACGTAAACGTCCGGTGCTGGCTCCACCGGTTCGATGAACACCTGCATCTGCCCTCCGCAGATGAGGCCGGATTCTTCGGCGAAGTCGTCGTTTAACTCGTACTTGACATTGAGCGCGCGCCGTCCAGCGATCGCCTCACGGGCCTTCCCGAAGGCATCGTTTTCGTAGCAGCCTCCCCCGATAGTGCCCACCGTACGACCGTCGGCGAAGACGAGCATCTTCGCACCGACCCGCTGCGGGGTCGACCCCGTGGAGGCGGTAATGGTCACCAGCGCAACCTCCTCGCCCCGTTGGAGCGCCTCGGCCAACGCCGCGAAGACCTCCTGATTCATGTGGGAATTATAGCTGTGAGCGGGGCCAGGTATAATTAGTCCAATCAATTAAGTGCCAATGGGTTCCCTGGAAATATCTGACCGGTCGCGCCGCCTTCTGGCCACCCTCGTCCGCGAGTACATCGAAACGGGCGAGGCCGTTTCGTCACAAGCGCTCGTCGATCGAAGCCGCCTCGGCGTTTCCTCCGCCACCATTCGCAACGTACTCGGCCTTCTCGAGCACGAGGGCTACGTCCACCAGCCGCACCCATCGGCCGGCCGCGTGCCCACCGACCGCGGCTACCGTGTGTTTGTCGATCTGCTTCTCGAGGGCCGCCGCGCGGCTCGTGCGCCTCAGTCCGTTGAAACCGAACTGCGCCAGCAGGCAGAGCGATCGCCACTGGAGCACGACCTCCTTGCGGCGGCGACCCATCTGGTGACGCGCGCCTCCCGCCACGTCGCATTCACGCTGTCAGCGAACCCCGTCGCGGTCCTCGAGCGTATCGAGTTCATCCCCGTCGGTGGTCCACGGGTGCTCGTGGTCGTGGTTGCGCGCGGCGGGCAAGTACTCCAAAAGATGGTAGAGGCCGACGAGAACCTGCAGCACGACGAACTCGTCCAGGCTTCCAACTATCTGAACATCGAGTTCTCCGGCATGCCTCTGGTCGAGGTCAGGAGCGCGGTACTCGAGCGACTGCGACAGGAACGAACGCTCTACGACCGCCTCCTCGCGCGAGCACTCCGACTCGCAAACTCGACGCTCGAACAGATGCCGGAACAACAGATGTTCCATTTGGAGGGGATGTCCTCGCTCCTCGATGCGGTCGCGTCGGCCGAGCATGGCCTGCCGCTCGCGACACTGCGTGCACTGCTCGACCTGATGGAGGAGAAAGAGCGCCTGATTCACCTTTTGAATCAGTACATTGATGGTCCCGGCCTGACGGTGGTGATCGGGGCTGAGCACACGACTCCGGACCTCCGGCCGTTTAGCCTCGTTGCGTCGACGTCGGTGGATGGCGCTACCATTCGAACCGTCGGCGTCATCGGCCCGACACGCATGCACTACTCGCGAGCCATCGGTGTCGTTGATGGCACCGCCCACGCAGTTTCTCGCGTCCTACGCGACACGCACTGACCCTGCCAATGCCCGATAATTACCCAGACGATATGGCCCCGCTTGAGGGTCCCACCGATGAACTCCAGACCCCGTCGGCAGATCCGAGTGGAACGGCCACCGACGAATTGACGGCGGCTTTGGAGGAGAAGCAATCGCTACAAGACCGGCTCTTGCGCACGGCTGCGGAGTTCGATAACTACCGAAAGCGCGTGGACCGCGAGCGCCGGGAGCTGACCGACTACGCCGCCACCGATGTCCTCTACGATCTGCTCCCGATCGTCGATGATTTCGAACGAGCGCTTGAGGCCAAGCCGGATGCCGATGCGGAGAACTACCGCCAGGGTGTGGATCTCATCCTCAAGCAAATGCATGACCTGTTGCGAAAGCGCGGCGTGACACAGATCGAGGCACTCGGCACCGACTTT
>Ga0302135_10002357_pt1 | contig 11334 bp, 8 predicted proteins | sample CBN3_surface_MG_FD_203119 | JGI IMG/M metagenome (GOLD analysis project Ga0302135, IMG submission 203119) | Marine microbial communities from Western Arctic Ocean, Canada - CBN3_32.1 | ecosystem: Environmental > Aquatic > Marine > Oceanic | place: Canada: Western Arctic Ocean | collected 2017-09-15 | reverse complement strand
TGACGCGATCAATGGTGTAGAAGAAGGCGTTTCGGTTCGCCCACATCATGACCTTGCGCATCTCCCCGTCCATCTCCAGATCAGCCAGAATCGGCACCTGGATGGCGTCCCAATCGTGGACGTCGTGCGGGGTGAACTGGAAATACCATTCCAGCGCGCCGGTCTCGTGGTTCAGCGCCATGGCCGAATCGGAATACAGGTTGTCGCCCATGCGGACGTCGCCGTTCCAGTCCGGTCCCGGGTTGCCCGTGCCCCAGTAGACGAGGTCCAGGTCCGGGTCGTAGGCCCCCGTAATCCAGGTGGCCGATCCGCCGGTGCGCCAGGAGTCGCCGGCCCACGTCTGGTTGTCCGGATGATCCGGGCCGGGAATGGTGTCGGCACGCCACTCAAGCTCTCCGCTCTCCGCGTTGTACGAGTCGATAAATCCGCGCACGCCGTACTCGCCACCCGCCATACCGGTCACGACCTCGTCCTTGACGATCAACGGGGCCGCCGTCTTGCTGTAGCCGGCCCGGTAGTCGGCCAGTTCGTTGTCCCAGACCAGGTTGCCGGTGCGTGCGTCGATAGCCACGAGATGGGCGTCGAGCGTGCTCATGTAGAGCGTGTCACCAAGAATAGCCACCCCGCGGTTGTTCCGTCCGCAGCAGATGCGCAAGTCGTCCGGCAGCTGGTGGTTGTAGCGCCAGTACTGGCGACCAGTGGCGGCGTCGACCGCCACCACGTTGCTGGGCGCCTCGGTGATGAACATGACCCCGTCGACCACGATCGGCACCGTCTCCGCCCGGTCGAGCTGCGGAATCTGGTACGCCCATTTCAACTCCAGGTCCCCGACATTCCGGTTGTGCACCTGGTCGAGGCCGCTGAAGTGCTGGCTGTCGAGTGTGCCCGAGTACATCAGCCAGTTTTCCGGTTCGTCCTTCGCATTGAGCAACCGCTCCCACGTGACAGGGGAGAACGACGGCGTGGTGCCAGGCTGAGACTCGGTTTCCTGGCCAGAGGCGGGTGTGACGCCCGAGGCGAACGCGCCGAGCGCGATGACAATAGCAAGCCGTTTCATGATCAGATTTCCTCCCGTCCAAGCGAAAACAGATATGCCACCAGGTCGTCAACTTCGGCATCGGTCAGCACGCCGTCGACGCTGGGCATGGTCGAGGTCTTCACGCGGTCATAGGAGCGCACGTCGCTCTTTGAAAATGACCAGAGGTTCTCGTTGTCGTCCATCAGCCGCATGGAGAACGTGTCTTCGTTCATCCGGAGGCCCTCGACGAGTGACCCATCTACTTGGGTGACTCGAAGGGTCCACCACCGCGGGTCGAGGTCTTCGTCCGGGGTGCGCAGGTCGCTGGCGAGCTCGTCCGGTGCGCGACTGCTTCCGACCTGACTCAGGTCTGGCCCGCGCCGGCCGCCATCTCCGCTGACCATGTGGCAGCTGCTGCAGTTGCCTTTGCCGGCAAAGAGCTGCTGCCCATTGGTGGCGCTACCGGGCAAGTCGACATCCGTGGTCTCGTTCAGTGAGTTCAAGTAACTCACGACCATCCACGTCGACTGGTCGGTCGACCGGGGGCTGATCCCGGTCATCTGCGTGTTGGGAATCCCTTCTCGGACAATTTTGAACAGTCCGGCGTCGGTGCTGGCACTGAACCCATTCGTCAGGTCGGGCCCCGATTCACCGCCGCCGCCATCCCGTCCGTGGCAGCGGCCGCACTGTTGCCTGAACACACGCTCGCCCATCCGAACATCGAGCGTGCCTGTGAACACGTTGTCCGCCGTCGGCTCTTCTCGCGGTTGCGCGAGCAGGTCGGCTGGGGTCGTCAACAGGGACAGTAACGCCACAAGCATCGGCGTCACCCATAGACTACGCATCGACATGGTGCCCTCCAGAGGATCGGGTATTGTTCACGCGCTGGCTGGCACCGGTCCACCGACCCACAGCCTCATGGCTGTTTCGGCGGAGCCGTTCCGGCGCCTGGACTGATTCGAGCGACGATATCACGCGCACGCCGCACGATGCCACGTTCGAACCGGCCAATAGCCCTGAACCGGTCGGCTCGCCGCTGCACCAGCTTCTTTGGTTTCAGGGCCGAGAGCTCGCCCAGGTGGTGGACGACACGCTCGAGGATCTGCCGGGCTGCCGCATCGACGTCCCGGTGGGCGCCACCCGGCGGTTCCGGGACGATGTCGTCGATGATCCCCAACTCCAAGAGGTCGTGCGACCGCAATTTCAGGGCGGGCAGCAGCTCCTCGCTCCGGGCGGCGTCATGCAACAAAATAGCGGCGGCGCCTTCCGGGGCAATCACCGAGTAGATGGCGTTTTCCTGCATGAGGATGACGTCCGCCAGGCCGAGCGCCAGCGCACCGCCGGAGCCGCCCTCTCCGATGACGACGTTGACGATGGGTACGCGGAGCTGCGCTAGCATCCCGAGGCATTCACCGAGCGCCAGCGCGATGCCGCGTCGTTCGGCCTCCATGCCGGGAAACGCGCCACGCGTATCCACCAGGGTCACCACCGGCAGGTCACATTTCTCTGCCAGGCGCATCAATCGTTGGGCCTTCCGGTAGCCCTCCGGCATCGGCATCAGTTGACCCGACTGGGCAATGACGACGACCGGATGTCCCTGGAGACTGGCGATGCCGCCCGTGATGGCGGGATCGTCGCCAAAACAGCGGTCGCCATGCAGCTGGCTGAACGACTGAAACACGCGCTGGACGTAGGCATCCGCGCGCGGCCGCGCCGCATTGCGCGCCAGCTCCAGGACCTCGACCGCGGTCCGCGTGGACTTGGGGGTCGGGGCGAGCTGGACGTGGGGCCAGGCGGTCTGGCGGCCGGGTGCGAGTTGGGAGACCATGACCGCGAGCCGGTTCCTCAGGAGAGGACGCTCGATAATCATGTCGATCATCCCGTTCTTGATCACGGCTTCGGCCCGACGCTCCGCCTTCGGAATTTTCTCGTCGATCGTGCCTTCGACCACACGCGCGCCCACGAACCCGATCTGGGCTCCGGGTTCCCCGATGAGGATGTCGCCCAATGAGCCGAAACTGGCGAATGTGCCGCCGAAACTGGGGTTCGTCAGTACCGAGATGTAAGGGAGCCCCGCGGCCCGATGCTCGGAGACGGCAATGGCGGTCTTCGCCATTTGCATCAGCGCCAGCACCCCCTCCTGAATGCGGGCACCGCCGCTGGCAATAATCGAGACCACCGGTAGATTGCGTCGCGTCGCTACATCGAATGCGCGAGCCACCTTCTCCCCGACCACTGAACCCATCGTGCCGCCGAGAAAGTCGAACTCCAGGGAGACGAGCACCACCGGCCGCCCATCGAGCTGTGCCTCACCGGCGAGCGCCGCCTCCTGCATTCCAGTTCGACGCTCGGCCTCCCTGAGCCGGTCCCGGTACGGGCCGCTGACGCTGAACTCGAGCGGGTCGGTCGAGAACAGGCGTTTGCCGATTTCGCGAAATGAGCCACGGTCGGCCAAGTGGTCGATCCACTCCTGCGCGGCCAGCGGGCTGTGGTGACCACACCCCTCGCATACGCGCAGCTCCGCTGCGAATGCGGCGTCGTCGACCTCGTGGTTGCACTTCCGACAGGTGTGGGTCGGCGGTGCGGGGGCGGACTCAATGGCGACAGTCTGTTCTGCTACGGACACGGCGAACCTCGTTTTGAGGAATTCCCGCGACACGGCGGGAGAGAAAAAACAGCGGGATGGGACGCAGCCAGTGTTATCGGCCGAACGCCCAGATCCGAACAATCCAGCGTATCAGCCAAATCGCAGGGGACAGCGGACGACGATGTAATAGTTGTGTAATCCGGTCAGTACAGCATCCGGGAGAGGAGCTGTAGCCCGATCAGCAGGATCATCGGCGAGAAGTCCAAGCCGCCGACTGAGGGGACGAGCCGCCGGATCGGAGCCAACGCCGGTTCCGTGAGGGTGTGGACAAATTGGGCAATGGGGTTGGACGGTGGCAGCCGCATCCAGGACATCACGACCGACACGAAGACAACGAGCGTGTAGAGCTCAATGATCTGGGCCATGTCTCACCTCAGGGTTCGTGGCAGAGTCCCCACGTAAACGTTTCCGGCCGTCAAGGCAGCGCCAACGCGATCAGCGAGGGCGTACTGCCGCGGCTGGTACTCCCGGTGGCGACCACGATGTACTGCGTGCCGTCGTCGAGGTAGGTCACGGGATTGCCCCACGGCGGCTCTGGTAGCGTCACGGAGCCCACATAGGTGCCCGTCTCCTTATTGTACGCTGTGACCGCGCGGGCGACGTCGGCGTCCTCCTCAACGTCGCGTCCGCCGTGGTTGACGATCAGCAGGGTTTTCGTGAGCAGGGGCCCGCTATACAGCGCGCCGCCCCCCCCTCCCAGCGCGGGCAGGTTCAGATCCCGCAGCGTAGGATGGTTCCGCGGCCCGTCCCCGTGCGGACTCATCCAGGCGTGGTCGCCCGTGTTGAGGTCAATGGCGGTGATGCGCTTGTAGGGAGGCTTGACGAGCGGTAGCCCTTGCGGGCCGGGCAGGCCGGTTACCCATGTCTCCGGTGCGTAGCCCACCGTTGCCGGTAACTCGTATTCGATGAGCTCCGCCACCCGCAGTCTGGTATGCGACGGGATGTAGAGCCGTCCGGTGTCAGGGTCGACGGCCGCGCCGGGCCAGTTCGCGCCTCCAGCGTCACCCGGCATCAAGATAAATGGTTTGTCCCCGCGTACCGTGGGCGGCGCAAATAGTGGTCCCAGGCGCGCCCGTTCGCTCAGCGCCAGCGCCTCGGCACGAAGCTCCGGCGTGAAGTCGATCAGGTCGTCGACGGCGACTCCTTGTCGGTCGTACGGCGCCGGTCGCGTGGGGAAAGGTTGCGTGGGGGAGTACCACTCACCCGGGACGTCGCCGGCCGGCACCGCGCGTTCTTCGATCGGCCAGACCGCTTCCCCGGTCATGCGGTCGAAGACGTAGGTAAACGCCTGCTTGCTGACCTGGGCCAGGGCCTTGATGGGGCGGCCGTCGACCGTGATGTCCACCAGGTTGGCCGCCGTCGGAAAGTCGTAGTCCCACAGGCCGTGGTGCACCGCCTGGAAATGCCACACCCGCTGACCGGTTTCCGCATCGAGGCACACGATGCTCTCTGCGAAGAGGTTGTCGCCGGGGCGCATCCCGCCGTAGAAGTCGTTCGTGGGGGTGCCGACCGGCAAATATACGTACCCCAGTTCTTCGTCGACTGCCATCGTCGACCACACGTTCGTATGGCCCGTGTACCGCCACGAATTGTTCTCCCACGTGTCGTTCCCGAAATCGTCGCCCTGTGGAATGGTGTGGAAGATCCACTTCATGTGCCCGGTGCGTGCGTCATACCCCCGCACGTGTCCTGGCGGCGCCTCCCGTGTCTCGGTACGGTCGGTCACGACGCTGCCGACCACGACCGTGTCGCGCACGATGGCCACGGGTGACGAGTGCGAAATTCGCGCTGGGTCGACCGGTCGGCCCAGCGTGCCGCTCAGGTCCACGGCCCCGTTCTCGCCGAATCCGGGATAGAGCGCGCCCGTGCGCGCATTCAGGGCGACGAGCTGCAGGTCATGCGTTGCGATGAAGATCCGGGCGTCGTCGGAGTCATCGTCTTCCCAGTACGAGACCCCTCGATGCTGCCATCCCGAGTTGGCCGGGCGTTCGAGCCGCTCGTAGGCGCGTGGGTCATACGTCCACACCGCCGTACCGGTGCCAGCGTCGAGTGCCGCCACCTGGGACAGTTCGGTGCTCACGTAGACCAGCCCACCAATCATCAACGGGGTGGCCCGAAACTGCCCGACGCGCAGGTTCTCCCGCTGGTCCGTCACCTCGGTCGAGATCGACGTCCACCGCCAGGCAATCTCCAGATCGGCGAAGTTCTCTCGCGTGATCTGGTCGAGCGGGGAGTACTTCGTGTTCTCGGGATCCGCTCCGAACGCTCTCCACTCGCCGACCGGGACGGTCTGGGCGGTGGCGGAGCTGGAGACCACCACGGCCGTGAGGGCCAGCCGTGCGAGTCGCGCTATGGTCATGAGTCCTCGCCTGCCGTCCCGAGGGTGTGGTGTGCGCTTCGGCAGGTCTCATTGGTCGTTCGCATGGGTGTCAGGTGAGGGTGCCGCGATTATAGCGTTCAACCCTCCGGCCGCGACCGCTTGTTCGGCGCGCTCGAATTTGGTTGAATGGCCAATAGGAACCACCTGCTTGTTTCGTCCTTATTTTTGTCATCCCAATGGAGCTTCACCATGACACCCCGTTCGCGTAGGGTTCTGCACTAGGCGCTTGTTGCCTTTTTTGTCCTCGCCGCGGTGACCGCGACTTTCGCGTCGGTGAAGACCGAGCAGCGAACGACCGTGAAGTTCGAAGGGGCGATTGGACGTGTTGTGGGCCTGTTCGGTGGCGACGCGGCCAAGGACGGGCTTGTGACCACGACGGTCGTCGAGAACGATCGGATGTACACCAGTAGTGACGACCGCCGTGCGGAGAGCATCGACCTCGCCGAGGGTCGGATGTACGACCTCGATTTGCGCGACAAGACCTACGAGGTCACTACCTTCGACGAATTGCGGGCCAGGATACAGGAGATGCAGGAGCGTGCCTGCGAGCGGGCACCGTTCGACGCCTCCAGCCGCCAGCCGCCCGAAACGGCGAGCCGGGGCGGGAGGCTGAGGTTGCCCTGGACGTGCAGCGACCAGGTGAGGACCGCGAGGTCCATGGGCGCCAGACCGAGCTCGTGGTCACCACCGTGACCGTTCGCGAGAAAGACCGCACGCTGGAAGAGGCGGGCGGCATCGTCATGACGGTGCGTTCGTGGACGACGGACGACGTCACCGGCATGCAGGAGATTACGGACTTCCAACGGCGATACGCGGAGGCCCTGGGTGAGATATTCGGGTTCGACTCGGCGGCGACGATAGCGCCGGTGAGCCGCGTTCGACCATCTTCGAGACCACGAGTGAGCTGCTCAACATCGACAACGCTCCAGACACGAGCGTGGTTATGATTACGGCGAACTTCCGGGAGAAGTAGGTCGAAGGGCGGATTGAGAGTGGGTTGAGGCTGACCATGTCACTGCGAGTGAAGGCGCTTTTGGTCGGCGTTGCGGCCCTCCTGGCCGTTATCTGGGCACTGCGGGCCCAGCAGGAACGCAGCTCCTTGCAGTGGTTGGCGAACGAGCGGTCCGCCTTCGCGCCGACCGATGTGGTGGAGATGGGGCGGATGCCGCCCGAACTGCGTGAGTCGTCCGGACTTGGCGCGAGCCGTACCTACCCGGGTGTGTTCTGGACCCACAACGATTCCGGCGATGAGCCACGGCTGTACGCCCTCGACGCGGACGCTGCGCTTCTGGCGACCATCGAGGTCATCGGCGCCGACGCGCGCGACTGGGAAGCGATGACTCTTGGCCGCTGTCCAACGGTATCCGACCGGTCCTGTTTGTATGTCGCCGACATGGGGGACAACCGGTCGGTGCGCGAGTCCGTCGCCCTCTACATCGTCGAGGAACCGGATCCATTTGGCGGTGATGCCGAGGTGCCTCTGGTGGGCACGGTGCCGTTCGTGTACCCAGACGGACCGCACGATGCCGAGGGGCTTGCCATCACCGCCGTCGGGGACGTCATCGTGGTCACGAAGGAGCGCGAGGAGGCGGCGCGCCTGTTCGAGATTCCGGCCGTCGATATCCAGACGGCTATCAGCACGGAAGGAATGCTCACCCTCGGCGCCAGCCTGCAGTTGCCGATTGGACCCGACCCCCGGGCGGGGCGTATCGCCACCGGGGCGGCACTGAGCGCGGCCGGCGATGTGCTCGCCGTGCGCACCTATTCGGAGATTTACCGTTTTCGATGGCCCATTGGCGATGCCCCGGAGCAGATCGCGGAGGCGTGCTTTCTGGGAACTGACGAGCCCCAGGGTGAGGCGCTTGCGTTTCGGGCCGATACCGACGACTGGTTCGTTCTCACCAGCGAGACGCACACCGACCAGGCCGGGTTCCTCCAGGCCGTGCGCTGTGGGGGCGTCAACTAGGCTAGGGGAGCGTCAATGCCAGTAGCTCGGCGTCGTCCCCGGTTCCCACAGCCACCACCAGATACTGCCTTCCGTCGTGCTGATAGGTCACCGGATTGCCGCCCGGTACCGCGGGCAGATTCAGCGAACCGAGATGGTCTCCGCTGGCCTTGTCGTAGGCGCTGATGGTGCGCGAACCGGTGGCGATGTCCTCGTAGTCGCGCCCGCCATGGTTCATGATCAGCAGCGTTGGCGTCACGAGCGGACCGGACGTGATCCCGCCCCCACCGCCCAGCGGAGGCAGGTCGAGGTCGACAAGGGCCGGATGGTTGCGGGGGCCATCCCCGTGCGCCTGCATCCAGTCCTGGTCCCCGGTGTTGAGGTTCAGCGCCGTGACCCGCTTGTAGGGAGGCTTGAACACCGGGAGCCCTTGCGGCCCACCCAGTCCTCGGCTCCACGGATCGGTGAAGTAGCCAACCGTGGCCGGGGCTTCGTACTCGACCAGGTCCGCGAGGGCCAGGGTTTTCGACGACGAGACGAAGAGTTGGCCGGTCTCGACATCCACGGCTGACCCTTGCCAGTTCGCGCCGCCACCCGCCCCGGGCGCTTGAATAAACGGCTTCTCGCCGCGCAGCACCGGCGGTGAAAAGATCGGTCCGAACCGTGCCCGGGACTCGATGATCTCGAGCGCCTCGGCCCGCAGTTCCGGCGTGAAGTCGATGACATCCTCGATGCGGCTCCCCTGTTGTTCGAACGGTGGCGGCTTGGTCGGGAATGGCTGTGTTGGCGAATACCATTCACCGGGCACGTTGCCCTGGGGGACCGGGCGCTCTTCGATAGGCCACACGGGTTCGCCGGTCGCGCGGTCCAGTACGTAGGTAAACGCCTGTTTGCTCACCTGGGCGATCGCGTCAATCTCCCGGCCGTCGACATTGATGGTCAGCAGGTTCGGCCCCGTGGGGAAGTCCCAATCCCAGAGCCCGTGATGAATCGCCTGGAAGTGCCAGGCGCGCTGGCCGGTGTCGATGTCGACCGCAATGATGCTCTCGGCGAACAGATTGTTGCCCGGTCGCATCCCGCCGTACCAATCGTTGGACGGCGTGCCGGTCGGCAGATAGACAAGGCCCAGTTCCTCATCCACCGCCATGTAGGACCAGACGTTGGCGTGGCCGCTGTACCGCCAGGATCCGTTCTGCCAGGAATCGACACCGAACTCGTCGCCCTGTGGAATGGTGTGGAAGATCCACTTCATCTCGCCGGTGCGGGCGTCGTAGGCACGGACGTCGCCGGGCGAGGCCTCCCGCAGCCGCAGGTTGGTGTCCTGGACCACGCTCCCCGTGATGATGGTGTCCCCGGCGACGGCGACCGGCGACGAATAGGTCATGCGCGAGGCGTCGATTTCACGGCTGTAGCCCTTGGTCAGGTCGATGTAGCCGTTCTCACCAAACTCTGGGTAGACGGCGCCGGTGCGCGCGTTCAGGGCGACCAGTTTCAGGTCGTGGTTCGCCATGAAGATGCGCGCGTCGTCGCTCTCGCTGTCCTTCCAGTAGGTGAGTCCGCGGTGACGCCAGCCCATATTGGGCGGACGGTCCATGTAGTCGTAGATACGCGGGTCGTGGGTCCACACGGTCTCGCCCGTGCCTGCGTCAAGTGCCGCCGCCTGGCCCAGCGCGGTACTCACGTACACGAGACCGTCGGCCATCAGGGGTGACGACATGAAGGCGCTCGGGCGAATCTGCTCGTGTTCCGCGACCACCGCCTGCGAGAGCGACGCCCATCGCCAGGCGATGCGAAGGTCGGTGAAGTTGTCCGCGGTGATCTGGTCGAGCGGGGAGTATTTTGTGTTGGCAGCGTCGCGGCCAAACGCGTGCCATTCACCGTCGGGGACCTGGGCCTGCGCTGCCGTGGCACCGGTCGACAGGAGTGCGACGAGCAAGACCAGCCAGGGATCAGGAGCGAGATGCCGAAGTCGCGGAACCGAGTACAAGTCGCGGCCCTCCCTGAGAACCCTGGGCAGATGTCGGGATTGTAGTGCGCAGCCTATTGCATCTTCCGCCCGGTCCACTAGTCTCGCGGCACCATTCCGGTGAACCTGAACTTCTGCGCGCGGCGGCCGCGCTGCGCCTCGGCGGTGTAGATGTTCCCCTGACTGTCGCTGGCGATGTGGTGCAGCGCCTGGAACGCGCCCGGCTCTTCGCCGTTGCTGCCGAACGAGTCGAGGACTTCGAGCGTCTGGCGGTCCACGATGTGGACCAGCGAGTTGCCCTGATCTGCGATGTACAAAAACTCTTGCTGCGGGTCTGGCGAGAAGGCCACCCCGGCCACGGTCAATGCGCTGTCGGCGTTGCGGTTGATGAAGCCCTGCGTCGAATAGGTGCCGTCGAGCGTGAATACTTGCAGTCGGCTGTTGTTCCGGTCCCCGACATACACCAGCCCGTCGTTGGCAACCTCGATACCGTGCACGGTGGTGAACTGTAGGGGCCCCTGCTCGTCGTCGACCGGGGTGTCAGGCGCCGCATCCATCGGCTCGCCGCCGAAGGCGCCCCACATGCGTTTGAACACCCCGGTGTCGGCATCCAGCACGATCACGCGACGGTTGCCATAGCCGTCGGCCACGAATACCTCGTTCGTCTCCTCGTAGACGAATGACTCCGCCGGGCGGCGCAGGTTGTCGGTGTCGGTGTTTCCGCCGCTCACGCCGCGGCCGCCGATCTGCAGCAGCAGCTCTCCCGTGTTGGTGAGCTTGAGCAACATGTCGTCCGACTCGGGGTCGCCTCCATTCCCGCCCACCCAGATGTGTCCCTGGTGATCCGCGTGGATGCCATGCTCGTTCCCCGGCCAGTCGAAGTCGGCGGTCGGTCCACCCCAGGCATTGATGAACGTCCCGTCGGCGTCGAACTCGAGCACCGGCGGGGCGGCGTTGGCCTCTTCTCCCGCCTCGACCGTGCGCGGCCGGTGCAGCACCCAGACATGGTCGCGCCCATCCACCGTCACCGATGCGACCTGTCCCAGCACCCAGTCGTTCGGCAGGGTGGGCCAGGAGGCATCGACATCGAACGTGGGAATCTGCTGTGGCTCAGCCGCGGCGGGTGCAGCCGCCTCGCCTGTCTCGCCCGGCTCAGGGCCCGGTGCCGCGCAGCTGATCGCGCCGAGACACAGTGCGGTGGCGACGAGTGAGGTGATGCCTGGCTTGTATCTCATGGCTCATCCACCGTTTCTGGAAAAGGCCGTCGCTCCGACACCGCGTTGCGAAGGGGTCTAGTTGGTATTACTCAGTCGCCACAAGTGCGAGCGGGTGCGGATGAACAGGCTGCCCTGCGCAATGGCCGGGCTCGACATGGCCA
>Ga0302135_10002355_pt1 | contig 11337 bp, 14 predicted proteins | sample CBN3_surface_MG_FD_203119 | JGI IMG/M metagenome (GOLD analysis project Ga0302135, IMG submission 203119) | Marine microbial communities from Western Arctic Ocean, Canada - CBN3_32.1 | ecosystem: Environmental > Aquatic > Marine > Oceanic | place: Canada: Western Arctic Ocean | collected... | reverse complement strand
ACTTCGAGGGGATTCAGCAACGCCTCGCCGCAAAACGGATCTATCTCAGCGTTCGCGGAGACTACCTGCGTATTGCACCCCACCTGCAAGTTAACGACGATGACATCGATCGCCTGATCTTGGCGTTGGCAGACGTGCTCTAGTGCGCTGATTACGTCGCTCCCTATGACGCGCTTGCAATAAGAACCCTAAGACACCTGCCGCAATTTTGGTTTCTTTGCGCGTCCCCGCACCAATTTTTGCGCCACATACTGGAAAATATCCCAAACCGGCCCCTCAAGGTCCGACGGTCCTAATCTACTTTGTGTAGAAAACTTTGACCTGAGGCCACGCTGCAGCGCCTCGAGCCTCTCCTTGTCCTCCACAAATATTTGATTAAGGAGATCCGTTGGCGTCGCGATGGCCTTGCCTTTTGGCTTCGGGTTGAATGACGCATAGCCCCAACGGAGCACAACCTGATCCGCCGAGCGTGGCCGCAGATACTTATAACTGACGCCGTTCGCGCCCAAGGCGACGCCGTGGGACGGATAAACGCAAAACATCATCGAGTAACGTTTCTCGTCGTCTGTCACATCCTCATGATACGGCTTTCGCGTTGGATAGTCCGGAACGTAATATGACTTGTATCCTGTGTAACCTTCGCCGCCCGGTATCTTCTCACATAGGCGCGTTGGCGTAATTTTATGCAGCGAATTGATATGCGCTACGCTCAAGTGATAGCCCTCCATAAAGTTTTCGGTCAGGCATTTCCAATTTGTTTCCCAAACGTCCTCATTGATAAATTGGTGAACCATTTGTTCCATATGAAAGTTACGCACGTAAGGTTCGAGTCCCTTGAGTCGAGGTGCCAACGGCTTCGCTTTGCCATCCAAGTTGACATAGAGAAAACCATGCCAGACCTCGGTCGCGAACGCCGGTAGGCGGCAACCCTCAACCTTGAATCCTTTGACCTTGTCCATGTAGGGCGCGCGCAGGAGTTGGCCATCATCGCTGTAGGTCCAGGCATGGTAGGGACAGACAAAATGCTTACTGTTACCCGTGCCCTCAGCAATCACCGAGGAACGGTGGCGACAGACGTTTGAGAGCACGCGCACTTTGCTGTCCTGTCCGCGCACGACGATCAGCGGTTCGTCAATCAACTCGGTCGTAAAATAGTCGCCTGGATTAGGCAACTCATCGACCCGACCAAGACAGATCCATTCCTTGCGGAAAATCTCTTCCCGCTCATATTCGAGAAACTCTTCAGAGGTGTAGAACTCGTTCGGCATCGTCCGCGATTTGTCAAAACCATGCCCGCGAATGTCGCGAAGGGCCTGTTGTATCGCTCCGGTTGATTTGCCCATTTCTTCAATCCCCATATCTTCTCAACAAACGGTATCTTAGCTGATACACCGATTCAGTGTTGAACATGTTGTCAGGAAGGGCGGCGTAATCGCGACTTGCCGATTGCCAAAATTATGTCGCACCGGAATGATCAGGGATCGAACTCAGTCACGTTACCGACAGAGATGGTGACACCCAATGCTGGGCTACCTTGTTTTTGTGTGGCTACATGAATGCCAATTATTTGGTGCTGACCGTCGATCTGCGCCAGGAGCGGGGCTCCAGAATCGCCTTTTACAGCATCGCAATCATGAAACATTAGTCCAGGTTCCAATAGCCGCCTGATAATCAGGCAAGATTTGTTCAGGGTTAGAATATGAAGTTTATCTTGGCTATACTCTGCTTGAGAGATAGTCCTTCCCTGATATAGACGATTTATGGAAATTGCCCCGACAAGATCAGCTACGTTGATATCCAACTCCAAAATCGCCCAATCCGCAGAGATATTTGCCTCGGCAAACTTATCTGGATTGTACTGTGGCGATACTCGAAATCCTGCAACACGCGCATGGACAATAAATTCTCCACGTTGATATCCGGACAGAAAATGTAGTGAAATCGGTGGCAACCAATTCCGTATACGGTGATTCCAGAAACAATGGGCTGCGGTCAGTACGCGTCGAGGGCTAATCACTGTACCTGTGCAGAATCCACCTATGCTACGGTTAACACGACCAAACGAACTCCAAGGCGGCACCACGCGATCGACCAATATTCGGTCGTCCGTTCCTTTAATTCCGTCGAGCTTTAAAGGCTTCTCATCACCTTTGGGCGCCGCAATTGCTAAACCCTGAGATGAGAACAACCATGATGACGGGAAAAACCAAGAGCAAGACGTCGTGAAAGCGAGCACGCTGGGTGCCACAGGTTATCTTTCCAAACCTATCGATCTGGAAAAATTAGGTAGCCGAATAAACTATATTATGACCAAGAAGTCATAAGGCGAATAGTTGAGATGAAACGTTACATTACAAACCGACGGACCTCATCAAACGAGGCAAATTTACGCCGCGAAGAAGAGTTCAAGGCGCATCGTCAGCATGAGAGCCCGCGGATTCTGTATAACAAGCCCCTGACGGAGCAGATCAAAGAGCTGATGTTAAGTTTACCAGCCGCCCGCTTCTGATTCTCGTTGGTAGCGGAGGCCCGCTTCCAACGAGAGTTGCCAGGCTTGAAAGTGAGGGTCTAAGCCAAATTCTACCAGTTACGACACTACCTCTGACCCGTAGGGTCAAATCCCGGACTTAACCGCCACCATTTTATACGCCGGTTGCCGTACTTCCAATTGCATGAATTTGTATGTCCGCTTTTGACCCATAGCGGGCTTTTGCTCCATATGGCCTGTGGTTCGTTATGGTATCTCATATACAGCCCTATCTTATTTAAATTTGACATCGATTGGAGGATTGGAGATGGAGTTTCACAAAGGCAGACTGATCGACCACGTACACCTCATCGTCAGCGACGTGAAGGCGAGCAAACGGTTCTACCGGGCCATACTCGAAGTGATCGGCATATCCTTCGGCGGCGAGGACGAGGGATATTTCTGGGCGGATGAGTTATTCGTCAATCAAGGTGAGGTTCCAACCTCGCACCTGCACCTCGCCTTTCAGGTCCACAACCGCGAAACGGTTCATCGCTTCCACGATGTCGCGCTGTCCGTTGGAGGCCGCGACAACGGCGCGCCCGGCGAGCGGCGCTATCATCCGGGCTACTACGGCGCCTTCGCGCTCGATCCCGACGACAACAACATCGAGGCCGTATATCACGGACCGGCACAACGCTCAGCGGCGTCGGTCGTCCTGGTGCCGGACCTACAAGACCCACATTTGCGATAACGGCCGCGGGCTTCGTACTTAGGTGTTAGCGGAACCCGCAACATGGGTTGAAGTCTTAGCCGTAAGGCCCTTTTTTGCGTGAACTCAATGAGGAATGTCCGCTTTTGACGCATTACGGCCTTACTCCGATAGAAGGAGTTACCCTAACCCAAGGCCCATAGTTTGACTGACGTCCGCCCCGACTGGCTCATGCCTCGCCGACCTCGATGCCTTCATCAGCAAGCACCTTGTCGGCGATACGAAATACCTCGACGCCGGCCGGCGCGCCGCAATAGACGGTAATTTGCAGCAACGTATCGCGCAACTCGTCTACCGTGCAGCCATTGCGCAGTGCGCCGCGGAAATGAAGCTCAAACTCGGTCGCCCGATTAAGCGCCGCCAGCATGCAAAGATTGTTGAGGCTCATCTGCTTGCGCGACAGCGAACTCTTACTCCAGATGCGGCCCCACCCGACCTCCGTGACGAACTCTTGGAGCACTTTGGTAAAGGCGTTTGCATTGCCAAGCGAACGCTCGACATAGTCCTCGCCCAGCACTTGCTTGCGGACCTCCAGGCCCGCCTCGAACAATTTGGATGGCATGATCCCTCCACAAGTTCACTAACATAGCCGGCCCGCTATCTCATTCGGACCATGCTTCACAGCTTAACACGTCACGATCTGTCAAACCGGGGAAGTTGTAACGCGTTGTGTTGAAGACTTACATCACCCAACTCAAAGCCGGATCTGATGAGGCAAATCGCGAGCGCGAGAAGGCGAAGCTGCGCCGCCGCGAAAATCGCGAAGTGTGCGGCACATCCATAGCTTCCCAACTCGAGACCCTCATGCGCAGCCTTTCGCCCGTGCAGAAGGACAAGCCTTGGTCAATGGATGAATTCATAGCCCGTCTGCACGGGCGTTACAGTGCCAACCCGCACCCTATGCACATAGGCCAGGCTCTTAGGTCACTAGGGTGGGAACAGAGGCGGGACTGGACGCGAGATGGAGGGGGAAAATTATAAATCAACATTTTAAAGTTTAATTACAGATAGTTATTATAGAAAATGGTAGCGGAGGAGGGACTCGAACCCCCGACACGCGGATTATGATTCCGCTGCTCTAACCAGCTGAGCTACTCCGCCACAGAACCGAGGAGGCCACAGCGTTCCGGCCTCAGTGAAACAGAAAATGCGGTCACGGATGCGCTCTGTCAAGCGACACCCGCAACAGCGGCAAAGGTGAATTGCGTTTGCGGCTGCATCGCGATTGAATGACGAGATACAATGGAGGTTAAGCGATGGCTGCGTATTGGTTGGCACGGGCAAAAATAAACGACCCCGTCGAATACAAGAAATACACCGATCAGGTCCCGGCAATTCTCGAAAAATATCAGGGCAAGGTTCTGGCGCGCGGCGGCGACTTTCAGATTCTCGAAGGGCCGGATACGTTCGAGCGCTTCGTCGTCATAGAGTTTCCATCCATGGCGCAGGCCGTCGCCTGCTTTAATTCGCCCGAATACGTAGCGGCGGCAAAATTTCGCCGAACCGAAAACACAGGCAAAAACGAGCTGGTTATTGTCGAAGCAATTTAGACGACACCGACTTAGACCTATATCTGGCGACGACTATATGGCGCTGGAGACGAAAACGACTCCTCGGTCGTTTGCAATTTGCCCGACCAGACATCATCTTTCATTGCACGATGGATATATTTCGCATCCTCTCGCGTATCTGCTTTGCCCGCGGCTACCTAATCCTGTTCATTGCAGTTCTAATTTTAGGCGCGTGGCTCGGCGTTTAGCTGTTCGAATTTTCCAAGTCCCGCTTGCGATCCCTCGGGTTGCGGCAATTTAGCTAGCCAGCGCGCCCTTGGTTTCCAAAATCCAGCCCCCGCCAAGGACCCGCTCGCCGGAATAAAAGACACAAGCCTGACCTGGAGAGATGCCAAACTGGGGCTGATCAAGAACGATTTCCGCGCCGCCATTTTCCCGTCCTGTAATGCGTGCCGGCACGGCTTCCATTGTTGAGCGCAATTTGACGTCGACGCTGACCTCTACCGAACTAAGTAACTCCTCACCCAGCCAATTGACCTCACCGAGGCGGACACTGCCGCAGGCGAGTGCGGCCCGTGGGCCGACCACGACCCGCCGCATTTCAGGGTCTAGCCGGACGACGTACAGTGGTTCCGACGATACATCGCGCCCACCGACACCCAAGCCACGGCGCTGTCCAACTGTGAAGTGGATGATACCGTTGTGTGGACCGAGTACTGCGCCGTTCAGATCAACTATCTCACCCGGCTCGATCGCATCTGGCCGCAGCATTTCGACAACACGAGCGTAGGAGCCGTTCGGGACAAAGCAAATATCCTGGCTGTCCGGCTTCTCAGCAACGTCGAGGCCGAGACGCGCTGCAATCGCCCGCGTCTCGCGTTTATCGAGTACGCCTAGTGGAAAACGCAAAAATTCGAGCTGATCATCTGTTGTCGTGAACAGGAAATAACTTTGATCTTTTGAATGATCGGACGCACGGTGGAGTTCGGGTCCATTCTCGCCCTCGATACGGCGCACATAATGGCCAGTTGCAAGGGCCGCGGCACCCAAATCGCGGGCCATGGCGACGAGATCGCGAAACTTGACGGTCTGATTGCAGCGAATGCACGGAATTGGCGTTTCGCCGCGCAGGTATGCGTCAGCAAAATCATCGATGACAGCCTCGCGAAACCGGTTCTCATAGTCGAGCACGTAGTGCGCTATGCCGAGCTTATCGGCAACGTTCCGGGCATCTTGAATGTCCTGACCCGCACAGCAGGCGCCCTTGCGCTGGGTCGCCGCACCATGGTCATAGAGTTGCAGCGTAATTCCCACGACGTCGTATCCAGCTTCGACAAGCAACGCTGCCGTCACCGAAGAATCGACACCGCCGGACATCGCCACAACGATGCGTGTACCCGCAGGCAGATCGCAAAGTCCCTCGCGCACGCGCTGTGAATTAGGCGCCGGCACCCCTGATAGACCAAAAGTGGCTGAATTTGCGTTCATCGCGGCGCAATATAGGCGCACAGCCGACAAACGCAAACGCCTGATATCGCCAAAAACCGGCTGAAACTGCTCAAATCTGAGCGTTCAGGTTCCCCTAGTTCGACAAACTTTAAAAGCTAGACCGAATAATCCGCGCCTCGCGGGCTCTGCTAGAGGGCGGTCGCGACGTAATCGTCAAGCCCATTCGCCTTGACAGACGCAAAAAATACGCTCAAGGCTAGCGGTGATGGAGGGCATGGAGGCTCTCTATCTAGGTTCATCGCATTGTGTGCTGGAGAGTCGCAGCGGCGAACACGAAATATGAATATTACGATCGCAAATTTGCTGTCGACGCAATTCTTTAGTGTCCAGCCGTTGGTGTCAGCCGTCGGCAATGGGGTAATTGCGCCGCAAGCTAATGCACTCGCAAGCGCTACCAAGGTGGCAGCCGAAGAGAACTTTGTGCTGACGTCCGGCGAGCCGGCGACAAGCCCATCGTTGCTGCTGTTCACCAACGATAGGCGTATTGTCTCAACAACGACAATAGGCACAATCCTCGACTTTTTCGTCTAACCGGCTACTTCACCGCGTTCAACCCCATCTGCCAGAAGTCGCGCTCGAGCCGCGTTGCGGTGCGAAAGGTTTCAACCAGTCCATCAAAGCGGCCGGGCCCGCCGCGCAACGCCATTTGGCGGTCGAGCATGGCAACCTGAGATGCCGCGCCATCTCCAAATTCATCGCCGGAATAGACATTGATCCAGTCCTGATACGGATTGCTTGCCTTTGGGCCAAGCTCATCGACGATCAGCCGACCGATCTCCGCATAGCCTACCGCGCAAGGTGACAGGGCAACGTGGAGGTCCAGCACATCTCCCGCCATCCCACGCTCCAATACAAAGCGCGTATAAGCCGTCGTTTCGGGAGCCTCGGACGTCGCAACAATATCATCTTCGTTCAGTCCCCAGTCGGCGCAGTATTTTAGATGCACACCGGTTTCGCCGAGTATCGCCGCTGTGCTTCCTGCTGCCGCCCGCATGTCTTCTAGATGCTCGGACTTGTAGACAGCCAAGGCGTACGCCCGCGCAAAATGCTTGAGGAAGAGGAAATCCTGTACCAGGTAAAACCGGAAGGCCTCAAGTTGCAAAGAGCCGTCGGCAATCCCTAGAACAAATTTGTGGCGCGTGTACTCCTCCCACTCCGTCGCACATGCTTCCTTCAACTGATCATAAAGTCTGCTTTCAGCCATTCTATTTAACCTCCCTGTCTCAGTTTTCTCTCAGAAATATACTCAATGCATCTGCCGCATCGTGAAGGATTGCGTCCCATATTCGCTATATTGGCCGGGCATCTATAAGGATTGCCGCCAGCACAGCAGGTTCCGAGCCATTGTTGATCCAAGCGTGGTTTGTCCCACGCTGGATCACAACATCAAGCGGCTTCATCGTGACCTCGCCATCATCGAGCAACATGGTCACCTCGCCGGACAACAGGATAATGTAATCCACGGAGTCAGTCTTGTGCATGTTTTGATGCTTGGCGCTGGCATCGCGCTCACCACTGGCGCCCATCGCCTCAAAAAGCTGGGCCGCTTCTTGTTGTCGTTGTTCTATGTTTTGCTCTTGATACTCCGACTCAGGTTTGATTTGGAAATATCGGCAAACGGTACCGTTTGCCGGTGGTTTGAGCTCGACGGCGGTAGCCGCCTGGTCGGAGTCGTCCTCATTGCTGGCGGGTGCAGTGTAGGTGCGCCAAAGGTCGGTCAAACGTTCGGCCTTCGTGTGAGGTGAGAACTCGTCGCTAACAACGACCGACCGGCCATCGCTATTATGTCCCGTTACTATTCGCCGCACAGGCCTCAACATAGTTTTTCTCCCAAGTGCCCTTGTATCCAGCGGTGATTTTCGGGATCACGGGCACTCGTGTCAAAGCATCATGTTTTGAGTTTCGGCAGGCAACCTAACGACAAGACCATCCAGTTCGTCGGTCATAACAATTTGGCAACCCAACCGAGATGTGTCAGTCAGACCTATCGCAAGGTCGAGCATATAGTCTTCGTCCTCGTCTACCGGCGCTAGGCGGCCATACCAATCCTTATCGACAATAACGTGGCACGTGGAACAGGCCATCACGCCCTCGCAGGCACCCTCTATATCCACATCGAACATATGCGCTGCCTCCATAACGGAGAGGCCAACTGGCACCTCGACTTCCGTTCTCGCCCCGCTACTTTCAATAAAGACGAGCTTCGGCATGATCCGACCTCACTGCGCGCGAACTCATGCCGATGTAGGCGAGTAAAGTTTGCTTTGCTGCTCACGAACAACGGCAATCAGGCGATCGGCGGCGTACTCAACTTCATCCATGGTCGTAAATCGTCCAAGACCAATTCGGAGTGCGGTATCGGAACCTTCGGCATCCAGACCCAGTGCCTGCAATACATACGATGGACCGAGTGAGCCCGATGTGCACGCTGAGCCGGTCGAGACCGACAGTTCTGGTATTCCCATCATCAACGCAGCCCCGTCAATGCGCGCAAAAGAAAGGTTGAGGTTGCCAGGAATGCGCCGTTCGAGATCACCGTTCAGCGAAACATTGTCAAGTTCGGACATGAGGCGCTGATACAAACGATCCCGCAACACCCGGATGCGCAGGTTCTCTGACACCATTTCGCGCTCGGCGATCATACAAGCGATCCCAAGACCCACACATAACGGTGTCGGTAATGTGCCGGACCTGAGGCCACGTTCCTGACCGCCGCCGCTCATCTGTGCCTCAAGCCGAACCCTGGGACGACGCCGTACATAAAGCGCCCCAACTCCCTTAGGGCCGTAAATTTTATGACCTGAGATACTCATGAGATCGATGTTCGCAGCCTCGACATCAAGTGGAATTTTGCCGACGGCCTGTGCTGCGTCGGTATGAAAAAATGCGCCGGCCGCGCGGCAGATACTCCCTATCTCACGTAACGGATTGATAACGCCGATCTCATTGTTGACAGCCATAATGGAGACTAGAACGGTATTTTCCGTAACCACAGAGCACAATTGATCAAGGTCGATGAAGCCCCTGCTATCGACCGCCAGACGAGTGATCTCGAAACCATCGCGCTCCATCTGAAGACAACTCTCCAGCACACACTTATGCTCCGTGACACAGGTCACAATGTGGTTTCGCTTGTCTCCGTAAGCCTTCGCCACGCCCTTAATAGCAAGATTATTCGATTCCGTGGCGCCGGAGGTAATGACAATCTCTCTGCTTTGTGCGCCAATAATCGCCGCGGTTTGAGCACGGGTGCGCTCTATCGCCTCGTCCGCCTGCCAACCATGCTGATGCTGTGAATGCGCGTTACCGAATTGTGCGTTGAACCACGGAAGCATGGCATCAAACACCCGTGGATCGACCGGCGTCGTCGCCTGATAATCCAGATATATTGGAGTTAGCAGATTACCGCTGCCGCCATTTGTAACCGTTGTTCCGTCGGGGGCTGTGTCCGTACGAGCACTATGCTGCATGCTCAACTCCACGCCCTCGCAGCGCCCGGTACGTCACAAAGAAGAATTCAATATCCGCCGCACTGGTCGTCGGACCAAGCGAAATACGGATCGCGGTATGCGCGATTCGATCAGCAACGCCCATCGCCGCAAGGACATGACTTACTTGCACTTTGCCGGACGAACAAGCAGAGCCCGCACTCACTGCAATACCCGCCAAATCGAGTGCGATGATCTGCGTTTCCGCCGGAATACCAGCGCGGGCGACACAGCAGGTATTGGGAAGCCGTCCCGCATCATGACCAAAAATCTGTAGGTCGTTACCAAATATTTTACCGAGACGAGTCTCAAGACTTTCACGCAAACGCGCTACGCGATCCCAATCCTCCAAAGAATTATGGGCGGCCGCAGCAGCTGCCCCAAAGCCTATTACTCCGGGAACATTCTCTGTTCCGGCGCGCGAGCCTCGCTCCTGCCCACCGCCGCGCATCTGCGGCTGCAAGTGCACGTGCTCACCGACGATCAGTGCACCGACACCTTGCGGACCTCCAATCTTATGAGCGCTGATCGTCATCAAATCGATGCCGAGCGCCGGCATGTCGATGGCAATGCGCCCAACCGCCTGTACTGCGTCGCAATGCAGAAGCGCGCCGTGCGAATGGGCAATCTTCACCACCTCAGCAATTGGTTGGACAACGCCAGTCTCGTTGTTCGCAAGCATCACTGAAACGAGAACAGGCGGCGGCGCTTCTGCAATCAGCGCCTCAAGTTTCTCAAGATCAATAACACCTGAGATTTGCACTGGCGCAACCAGCGGTCGAACCGCGCCATTTAAAATCGAATCATGTTCGATTGCCGAAACAACAATAGTCTTCGCCTCGACGCCGATTAGTGCCAAATTGTTTGCTTCCGTACCACAGCTTGTAAAAACAACCTGCTGTGCTTCAGCTCCCACCAACGCCGCCACCTGCACCCGCGCCGCCTCTATCCGGGCGCGCTGGGCTCGGCCAAAACTGTGAACTGAAGATGGATTTCCGTACGCGGCGAGCGCGGCAGACATTGCCGCTTGGGCAGCGCTCAGCATTGGAGCGGTTGCATTGTAATCGAGGTAAATCTGTGCGGGCATATGCGGGGCTAACCTGTTAAGCAAGGCATGGCTGCCCGTACGTACTTTCCTGTCACGTTTTAGCTTCCGGAGAGGACGTTTCCTTGTCCACCGAACCTATTTCCACTTCAGAACGCTCGCCGGCAAAGTCGTTGTATCGATTTTCCATTTCATCGATACGTGCTTTTAGGCTCGCCACCTGATCCACAAGCCCTTCCATCGCGCGCGCGACTGGATCCGGCACATCGCCCATAGGTGTTCCATAGGGCGAGAAAACGGAGTTTTTGATTTTTGCCCTCGGGACGACAACTTGGCCCGGAACGCCAACTACCGTTACGCCCTCAGCCACATCCTTTGTCACAACGGCATTCGCACCCACGCGCGCACCAGCGCCGACGGTAATTGGACCCAAAACTTGCGCGCCCGACCCGACGATCACGTCATTTTTTAGTGTCGGGTGCCGTTTCTGCTGCCTTTGGCTGTTGGAGTCGACCGATGGCGAGACACCACCGAGGGTCACATCG